>Ga0308414_1000029_pt1 | contig 86438 bp, 68 predicted proteins | sample HotsprSampleOS50_FD_205667 | JGI IMG/M metagenome (GOLD analysis project Ga0308414, IMG submission 205667) | Hot spring phototrophic mat microbial communities from Octopus Spring, Yellowstone National Park, Wyoming, United States - 20090730_OS50 ... | reverse complement strand
GCATAGTCAGCAAGATATTACCATACAATTGCAGATTGCTTTGTGCAGTTTATGCCGAGGCAAAGTTGCATTGAACCAGAACAGGAAAGATGGCAATTTTTGGAGCAGTATTTTGCAACGTATTGGTACGTAATGCACAACACAGTTATATTTTATGCTTATGCCGATCAGAGTTGACTGTTTGTATTTTTTGCACGCGATCATGTCCGGCAATGGTATAATCTACACAGAGTCAACCGTGGTAGCATAGAACACCGCCGGCAATGGCGAGAAGAGAGGGAAGCGGAGCGAAGAGAGAGAACCCGCGCTCCTCACTCCTCGCTCCGCTTCCCTCACTCCTCCCTCGGCGGTGGTTGCGCATTCAAGCAAACGGTAAGTCACCGTGGAAGGTTGAGGAACAATGCCTTTTCACTTTGAACGGCAAGCAATTGCCGATGTGGTGTTGATTGAGCCGCATCAGGTGGGTGATCATCGAGGTTTTTTTATGGAAACCTATCGACGCTCCGAGTTTGTGGCACATGGCATTACCGATGTCTTTGTACAGGATAATCTTTCTCGTTCGGTGCGGGGAGTATTGCGCGGATTGCACTATCAGCAACATCCTCAGGCGCAGGGCAAACTAGTGATGGTTTTGCAGGGTGAAATCTTTGATGTGGCTGTCGATATCCGGCGGGAGTCCCCCACCTATGGAAAATGGGTCGGTCTGTTGCTTTCTGCCGATCGGTTTCAGATGCTTTATATTCCGGCAGGATTTGCGCATGGGTTCTGTGTTCTCAGTGAAACGGCCGATTTCACCTATAAAGTGACCAGCGAGTATAATCAGGCACTGGATCGCGGCATTCTGTGGAATGATCCGGAGATTGGGATTGATTGGCCGATCAAGCAACCAACTTTGTCTGCCAGGGATGCCCGGTTGCCGGTGCTGGCCGAAGCTGACAATCCCTTTGTCTATCAACCATAGCTTGCTTTCACCTCACATTTTCACCGATGATGAGCGACCGCGTACGTAACCCTGCGGCCAATGGGATATAAAAAAGATGAGAGGGAGATATTATGGAAGAGAATGATCCACAACACAAAACGTTGCGGATGACGCTGCTTATGACACCGGATATGGCGAATTTCTCTGGTCATGTTCACGGCGGTGCCACGCTCAGATTGCTTGACCAGGTTGCCTATGCCTGTGCCTCGCGCTATTGTAATCACTATGTGGTAACGCTCTCGGTCGATCAAGTGTTTTTTCGCGAACCGGTACACGTGGGAGAGCTGGTGACATTCCTGGCTTCGATCAACTATACGGGGAATACCTCGATGGAGGTCGGTATTCGAGTGATTGCCGAGAATATTATTCATAAAACGAGCCGACACGTTATGACGTGCTATTTCACGATGGTGGCAGTGGATGAAGACGGCAAGCCAGTCAAAGTACCACCTCTCAACATTGAGACGCCAACTGAGCAGCGCCGCTATACCGCCGCCCTGTTGCGTCGCGAGTTCCGCAAGGAGGTTGAACGGCGCAGCCTGGAGATACGACAGATGCCCGGACACAGTGAAGAGCAGCGGTAAGTACGGCATGCATTGATCGGGAGTATACGGTTGCTTCGGGTAATGGACGACCGCCTACCTCCAGTCAATGCCAGGTGGTACGCGGTCGGAGGTTCCCGGCCACTGATGCGTCGGGTGATGATAGCACACCCGCAGCTGGTGCCGCGGGTACGTCAGTCCGCATCCTGTCGTCAGGGATAGGATTGTTGATAACGTTCAATCCTGGTATGCCCCAATGACGTAGTGTTGCCAGTGTGTACCACATTTGACGCCCACTATTCCGCCTGGTATCTTTAGGGGCATGACAACGATCTGGACAATCTCTGATCTGCACCTGTCAACAGCCAGACCCAAGCCAATGGATATTTTCGGGTCACACTGGAAAGACCATCAGCAGCGGATAGGTGTGGCGTGGCAGGCACGGGTCAAGCCGGATGACTATGTGCTTATTGCAGGAGACATCTCATGGGCGCTTAAGGTGGATGACGCGCTGCTTGACCTGGAATGGATAGCAGCCTTGCCAGGGTATAAAGTGATGATACGGGGCAATCATGATTACTGGTTTCCGCGCCGAGTCGGGTCGCTCCGTACTCGCCTACCAGCGAGCATTACTGCGCTCGGCGGAGATGCAGTGGATATTGGGCGGGCGATCGTCTGTGGCACACGCGGCTGGATCACGCCCGACACGCCGGGGTTTCAGCCAGAGACAGATATGCGCATCTATCAGCGCGAGCTGCGTCTGCTTGACAGTGCGCTCAATATGGCGCAGCGGCTGGCCCAGAATGTCCGCCCGATCATTGTGATGATCCACTATCCGCCGTTCCTCAACCAGCAACCGACCGAGTTTGCGCAGCGGATTGCGGCGGCAGGTGCGGCAGCCTGCGTCTACGGCCATCTGCATCGGCCCAACGATTGGGCGACGGCGGTGCAGGGCCGGGTCGATGGTGTGTTTTACCAGTTGACTGCGTGCGACTATCTGAGCTTTGGCCCGGTGGCGGTGCGCGGATTGCCAACCTGGCATGACCATCAGACATCCGAACGAGGATCTGCCATAGAGTGCACAGAACGTCCAGAGGGGCATAGAGGTACCTTTCTATCATGAGGTGATGCACCACCGCTGAACCATCTTCACGCCCCATCCACAATCCCCCGCAACCACGTGATCAGCTCATACACCGACGTATGCATATATGTGGCCCCGGCGATCTGCGACTGCCAGCGCGGGCCGTCGCCGTCGGATAGTACCGTGACCCGCATCTGCGTCGGTTCTGGCCCGGTAGCCAGCGCGAAGCCGGCGCGTTCCAGCGCCCGCGCCGTCCACTGCATCGGTAATCCTGTACCGCGCAACTGCACTGGCCCGTGCGTTGGAGCGTTGAGCCGGAATGTGCCGCTGGCAACATCAAAGGTGACACCCTCACCGCGAAACGCCGCCGCGAACGCCCCATTCAGCACCAGATCTTCGGGAGCACCCGCCAGCAGCGTCCCATCCGGAGTCATCAACCACAGCACATCGGCGCAGCGCAGCGCCAGGTCAAGGTCGTGTGTGGAGAGCAGCAACGCCTGCCGGCTGCTACGCGCCAGATGGCGCAACAGGTGCATTAACTCCACGCGGCGTGGCAGATCCAGAAAGGCGGTCGGCTCATCCAGCAACAGCACAACTGGATCCTGTGCCAGCGCTCGCGCAATCATAATGCGTTGACGTTCACCGTCGCTCAACTCATGAACCGGGCGGTGCGCCAGCGCCACCGCGCCCACTGCTTCGATGGCGCGGCGTACCACCGTCTCATCATCGGGCGTCAGCCGACCCAGCCAGTCGGTGTACGGATGCCGCCCCAGCGCCACTAGCGCATAGGCCGAGAGCTGGCCTACCTCAACCCGCTCGGTCAGGACGACACTCAGACGCCGTGCCAGGTCGTGGGGACGTAAGGCGCTGATTGGCGTCCCGGCCAGTCGCACCTCGCCCGCCAGCGCGGGTTGCATGCCCGCCAGGGTGCGCATCAGCGTTGACTTGCCCACCCCGTTCGGCCCCAGCAGGCACACCAGTTCGCCTGCCCGCAAGCACACATTCAGCGCCGTCGCAATCAGCCGTGGCCCGGCCCGATCATAATGTGTGCGTTGCGGTGATCCATACCCAATACTCAGATTGTGGGTCGTTAAGACGGGTTCATCCATCGTTGCGTTTGTACGTTGAACCATTGAACCATTGGAACGGTAGCACGGTTCAACGGTTCAACGGTATAAGCGCGCCCGGCGCAGGATGATCCATAGGACGACCGGTGCGCCGATCAGCGCCATCACTGCATTCAACGGCAACACCGTGTCCCTGCCTGGCATCTGCGCAATCAGGTCAGCGCTGATCGCGCAGATCGCCCCCATCACCATGACGGCTGGCATCAGCACACGATGATCCGAGGTGGCAAACAGGTTGCGACAGAAGTGCGGCACCGCAATACCCAGAAAGGCAATCGGCCCGCAGAACGCCGTTACCGCACCAGCCAGCATTGACGCACTGACGATAATCCAGAAGCGAGCTACTCTGACCGGCAGGCCCATGCTGTGCGCATATGCCTCACCCAGCAATAGTGCGTTCAACGACTTTGACAGCGTGAAGGCCAGCCCCAGCCCAATCAGGATCGTCGGGGCCAGCACGTGCATCTGGCTCCAGGTAACGCCGCCGAAACTGCCAAATGTCCACATAAGATAGGCCTGAATGCGCTCGACAATACTGAAATAGAGCAGCAGGCTGACAATCGCGCCAGTAAGGTAGCCGATCATAATTCCCAGGATGAGCAAACTGACACTGCTCTGCACATGACGCGCCAGCAGCAGTACCAGCAGTAGCACTGCCGCCGAGCCGAGGCAGGCTGCCAGCACCAGGCTGATATTGCTTAACAGGCCAGCAACGGCCAGCAATGGCGCACTGGCGGCGATGCCCACCGACAGTACTACCAGCGCCACGCCCAGGCTGGCCCCCGAACTGATGCCCAGCACAAACGGATCGGCCAGGGGGTTGCGAAAGAGCGTCTGCATCTGCAAGCCGCTGACAGCCAGCGCTGCACCCGCGAGTGTCGCCGTCAGTGCCCGTGGCAGGCGAAAGTTCAGCACAATTGTGGCCCAGGTGGCCCGCTCTGGCTGGCCACCCAGCAGGATGCGCAGCACCTCGGCCAGTGGAATGCGCACCGAGCCTAACATCAGGCTGAGCAAAAACACAGTGATCAGCCCCGCAAGCAAGCCTGCCAGCACTACTACCCGCAAACCCAGACGCGGCCATGCCTGCTCGGTTGCGCCGGTGGCGGCAGTGATTGATGTACCCCGGGTGGTTTCCATATACCCTCACGTACCACACTCATGGTAACTGCTGATAAAAGTACAACTCATGCTCCGGTAGCAGATCGGGATGGAAGATGGCAATCAGATCTGCCAGTACCAGGTGCGGGTTGGTGACCCCGCTCTCCCAGTAGTCATTGCCACCATGCTCATTCACGCGGGCGTTGTTATTGTACATGCGCCCACTCTGAAACGCCGCAAACTCGGCGAAACGTTCATCCTCGGCCAGCGCGTCGGCGCGGCTTGTCCATGTACCGGTGTTGACCCAGAAATCGGCGTTAACCGCACGATCAAAAACAACCTCAAAGCTTAATTGCTGGCTGCCCATCGTATCATCATCGGCCCAGAGATACGTGGCACCAGCGTCAGCCAGCAACCGGGCGGGATAGCTGCGACCGCCGGGCATAAACCAGGTGCCCTGAAAAGGCGTGTTGGCAAAGACCGTTGGCCGCTGCTCGGCACGCTGCGCCAGCGCCACCAGTTCGTCATACTGCGCCACCATGTCCGCGAAAACCGTCTGTGCTGCTGCTTCGACGTTAAACAGCGTTGCCGTAAATTTGAGCCACTCCGCCCGGCCCAGAGGTGACGGCTCCATATACTCCGAGTTGAGGACTACCTTCAGGCCTGCTTCCAACAATATCGGATGCGCATCGTTCTGTGGGTTGCCAACACCATACGTCATAACCACATCCGGCTCTAGATCGATGACCCGCTCGACATTGACTGCTGCGCCACTACCGATTTCGGCCAGCTTCCCGGCCTCAATTAAGTCAATTATTTCTGGTGTATTCACAAATGCAAAGTTGTCGATGGCTACCAGTGCGTCGGTTAAATCCAGGGCTGTCAGATGGGGCAAGTGTGTGGTGGACATGGTAGCAATCGTATTGATCGGTACCTCAATCACCTGAGCGTCAACAAAGCCTTCCGGGGCAGGCGTACCGCACTGTACCAGAACGTACTCAAACGTGGTTTCTGCATCGCGCCAGGGATTAACAACGGTGACAACTTTGTAGTTGTTAAAGTAGTCAATTGTCCAGCCTGCGGCATAGTCTATGCTGACTTTTTCGGGAAAATAGTCCACCGCAGGATCATAATCCTGAACACAACCCTCGGTTAGATTGGCCGCCGGCTGATCTGCTGCAGGTGGCGAGGGCAAGATATCCGTACCAGATTCAGGGCTTGCCGTGGGTGGGGTTGCTGTCTCACCGCAGGCGCTGATCAGCATGGCGGCAACGATTAACAGCGCCAGCAGGCGTCCCATAACAAGCACAATCGGGTTCTTCACGTTGATTTCCTCCTCATTTCCGTTCTCAATAGCGGCAGAATAGCTGCCGCACTCCATATACCTTTTCAGCCCCCCCGTCCACGGGGGGGCCAGGGGGGGGCGGCTGAAGTCCCGCTTGCCCTGGGTGCAAGGCCGACCTGCGTCGGCTCCGATAGCCCGCCTCAGCGGCCTGCGTCGTGTGAGCCGAAGCCATCAGCCCGGCGTGTGGGGCATGGGAATGCCCAGGACGGTAACCTGTAACTGTAGTGCTAATATGCTAACGTGCGAACATGCCACGCCCGCAGCGCCGCCCGTTGCATGGTCAATTTCGCATCAAACTCGGCCTGATCGCGGCTCAGAAACTCATGGGTGACAAAGCGCGGCTTGAGTGCTGCCAGAATGTCGCCACAGCGCGGGCTGCTAAACGCGACATGCTGATCGATCTGTGCTGCGTGCAGGCGGGCACAGTGGTATTGCGCGGGCGTATCCATGGCCGCAAACCCGGCCGGTAGCCCTTCCAACAACGCCGCCTGTTGATAGTGGCCCGACAGACTCAGGTTGAGATGCACACACTCGATCCGCGCTCGAATGTCGGTCGGCAGGCGCTCAATCGTCGCCAGGACATAGCCTATCGCCTGGGCTTCGTCGGTGAGCGTCGGGCAGGTATTCAGGAGATGCCCGGTGTCCAGCACAAACGCCCAGTTGTCGAAGTGCAGTTGCTCGGCCAGTTGCTCGGCCGTGTTGTCGATGAAGGTCAACCCCGGCCACCACAGGTTTTCGAGCGCCAGCCGCGCTGGTGGCTCGCCATGCGGAAAGGTCGCCACCACTGCGTTAAGCAGTTCGGCCGTGGCCTGGCACACCTCGGCGGATGTGTAGGAAAAGGCGCGGGTGAACGTATGCGCCGGCTCGATGTGGCTCACATGGAACACCATATAAGCCGGATCAAGCCGCGCCGCATGCTGCCAGACCTGCTGCTGCCCGGCGATCAGTTCGTCCGCCGTGCGCCCGCCATATGTCCAGCGGATAAACTCGTCCGACCCGGCAACAATAGCGGGCCGCCCGCGCCAGATGTCGAACCAGGTCAACCAGAAGGGCAGATGCACCGCCTGCACCAGGCCGGGCGGCAGCACGGGTGGCGCTTCGTAGCCAAGCAGCAGCTCCAGGCCATCTAGCCCCAATCTCTGCACATAGGCGGTAACGGCTGACCAGTCGTGATGAAAGCGCTCGGTGTCGCCGCTATGGGTTGAAAAGTTGATCAGCTCTCGGGTTGTTCCGGGGCTAAAAATGGCTCCGTGTGTGCTGATGTGAGCTTCATTCTGGGGCGACAGGCGGGCATCAGTCATTGTAGCGCTCCTCTCCTTCACCGTCGATTGCTTGCTCCACCAGCAAGCGCGGATGGCGCTGCTTGAGATAGAGCACCACGATCAGGCTGATAAATAGCACCACAAACAGCCCGCTGATCACCAGGATAGCCATAAATTGACTGGCGGGTGTCGGCGTGGTTGCCAACTGCGGACGCTTGATTCCCGCTGCCAGCACCTCGCCTGTACTGCCATCCACTGGCGGCGTGTCGGCTGCTGCGACCATCTGGCCGCGAGCGGTGGGCGTAGGAGAAATTGAACTGGTGCTGGTTGGCCGCACAATGGTTGCCGGCAGGACGAGCGGTTCAAGCGTGGGTTGTCTCTCTGGCGCAACCGGCAGGGAGGTGGCCTCGATCACTATCGCTGGCGATGCGGTGGGCGAGGGTGGTTCGCTGGTTGGCGGCTCTGTCGGTGGCAAGGTGGGGAGCAGGGTTGGAAGGGCCAGCGTGATGGTTGGCGTGCTGGTGGCCGACATGGTCGGTGGCAGCGGCGTAACGGTCGGCGTGCTGGTGGCCGGTATGGTCGGGGGCAGCGGCGTAACAGTTGGCGTGCTGGTGGCCGACATGGTTGGCGTAGCGGCGACTGGCGCGGGTAGTGCGGGTATGGGTGACGGTGATGTACTGGTTATGTCAGGCACCGTCAGCGTGACTGGTGGTTGGTCATGAACGATGACAGGCACGGCCATTGACATAATCAGCGGCAGATAGATGACGGATGTTCGTGCCGCACGCACTTCCGTCGTTGGTTCAACGCTGGCGGTAGGGGTCACAGTGACCGTTGGCGTATCGGCTGGTGACGTGGCAGTCGCTATACTGGTGACGCTAGCATTGGGCGTGGTGGTCGGTGTACCGGTCATCGTTGGTGTAGCGGTCGGTTCGAGCGTTGGCGTCAGCGTTGGCACTGCGCAGATTTGCTCAAAGGAAAGCACCTGTGCCGGGCGCGTGGCATCACGCCGATCAATCCCTCCTGGATAGCCCCACACCCAGGCCTCCACATCGCCGTCGTACACATTGCGGCGGCTGATATAGGGTGGCCAGGGATCGTGCCAGACACCATCACGCAACTGGTAGGCCAGCCATAGCCGACTCGTGTCGGAATTGGGATCATATGCGCAGTAGCAGTTCTCACCCGCATCCAGGGCACAGCCGTCCTTGCCGATCTTACACACCGCCGATCCGCCATAATCATGTTCGCCGATCTGTACTTCCAGGCCCGACCGCACAAGCAACTCCTCGGCCGTCAGTGCCAGGCCACCTTCCCAGGTGACACAGACGGTTTCAATCGAGCCATCACCATATTGCACCATCAACCCGGAGCGCTTCTGCGGTGATGGTGGCTCCTGGCGCAACGTTGCCAGGCTGAAATGCTGCCCTGTAGCAGCAGGGGCGTTTTGAATGAGCGGGAGATACACCCGGTACAGCGGCGTATCTCCCGAACACACGGCGTCAAACGTGAGCGGGGGCGCGATGGAAGTGCCACCCCACGTCCAACCATCCATGTCGCCATGGCGCAGACGGCGGTTACTGGCCCCTACCGGCGAGAACTGCCAGGTATCGTTGCGCTGCAACCAGTAGCGCCAGTAGTCGGGTGGATAGGCACACATGCAATTCTCCGCTGGACAACCGTACCTGTCGATCTTGCACACAAAAGCGCCCATGCCAGGATCGTGAGTCAACTCGACATACAGGCCAGAGCGTTCCAGCAGTTCCGCACCAGTGATGCTCTCGCTGCTGAAGGATACACAACGAGTCAGCACCACATCACCAGATTGCACTACCAGCGCAGCCTGATGTAACACCTCGGCCTGGAGCGCAGATTGCTGTAACAGGACAAGGGTCACTGCCAGCAAAAACATGATTTGTGTGCAAAAGCGATACATTAACAGGTTGCAGGTTACAGGCTACAGGTAGTGACGACTTCAGTCGTTCAGCAGTCCTGAAACCGACTAAAGTCGTTACTACCTGTACGAAAGGCGTTAGACAAGGTTCGTTAACGGTAGAGTGTTTACGAACCTTGTCTAACGCACAATCAGCGGCAGATACACCCGTAGCGGCTCCTTGCGACTCTCCAGCACGACCGGCGTGGTGGACAGCGTACCCCCGCTTTGCACTCCGTCCGCATCGCTAAAGGTCGCCTTGAACACGAGCGTATCAACGGGCGACACATCGTTCCGCCCACTCAGGTCAATCGTAGCCGTGTAGAAGCCCGTACTGCGCGTCGTCTCGACCTTGGTGAACGCTGCGACCTGTGCATCCGCCCCCAGAACGCCCCACTCCAGCGTCACCTCCCCATCGCCGTTGAGATCGCTGCCGAAGGGGATTGTCACCGCAATGCTCTGACCATCGGCGCTCCTGACACCAAAGGCGGGTGCGGCAACCATACGATCGGGGTCAGGGCCACGCTTGATTGGGGTGTAGCTGGTGCGCAAGTCGGCCACGGGTGTTTGATTGTAGGGATAGAACGCACCCAGCAGCGCCGGTACAGCCTGTTGTGTAGCAAACAGATTATCGGCGGTCGGGTTGAAGAACTCCGTCACCCCATCATAGTTCCAATTGACCACAAATGGACCATCGGGTTTCTGGTAGCTACCCAGCACGCCCAGCGGTGAGCGCCCGTTCTTCAGCCACGGGGTTGTCGTTAAATCAACTCCGGCGGCCAGCAAACCCTGAATGGCATAGGCAGTGGAGTTGGTGCTGAACGCGCCAAACGCGGCCCACCCACCGCTGGCGATCTGGCTATCGCGCAGATAGGCAATTGCTTTCACGATGGCCTGATTGTCAGCCGGAATACCGGCGGCGATCAGCGCCTGCATTGCCAGACCAGTCGCGTCAACGCTGCCCCAACTGCCGTCACCATCCTGCAAGCCGAGCAGAAAATCCGTCGCTGTTTCTGGAATCGTCTCGCCCGCAGCTACCAGGCCCAGAATGGCAAATGACTGAGTGGTAGGAGTGGCTGCGCCGGTGGCAAAACCGCGACTGGCGGTGGTGCTGTACGCGCCGGTGGCTTGCAGCGTGCTGGACAGATCGGCCACCAGATCGAGCGGGGTCGGTGTGCCAAAGCTGGTGGGATCAGCACCGCTCGCCACCAGTCCAACGATCAGCTTGCCCGTCTGCGCGGGAAAGATCTGTCCGCCATCATCGCGGGTGTAGTTGTTCGCTGCGGTTGCCAGGTAGTCGAGCGGCGACTTGTCTGTGTCGCTGGTGATATTGTTGGGATTATAGCGCGCAGCAACAAAAGCCAGCAGATTATCGATCGTTTCGCCGGGTGAAGAAGCGTCAGTAAAACCAGGCCAGCCGCCATCAGTGTTCTGCCGCGATTTGATATAGGCCAGCGCCCGCGCTGTGCGCAGCGGCGTGGTCATAAACAGCGGCTGGTCGGTCAAGCCATACAGGCCCTCCAGGGTAGCGTAGGCGTTGAAAAAGCGTTTGGCAATGATGCCCTCGTCGTTTTGTAGGCCTAGCATGGCCTCCCGTGGATTGGTGCCGCCTGTGGCCCAGCTCTGGGTCATCGGAATAAACCCGGCCGTTGAAAGCGCGGTCATGACCCAACCGGTGCTGTTGGCCGGCTCACCAGTCCCGGTGTCACCCCACAGCGCGGTGCTGGCGGTCTGGTTACGGCGATAAAACTCCAGCGCTTGCTGGATAGCCGGGTCGGTCGGTTCAACGTTGCCGCTGCCGATCAGCGCCACGATTGCGTAGCCGGTAATATCAATGTTGTTACTCCAACTACCATTCTCGTTTTGGTTGTTGATCAGCCAGGTCGTCGCTGCTTCCGGGATGGGCTGTCCGGCGGCTACCAGGCCGAGAATGGACAAGGTCTGGTTGATGTCACTGGCAGCTCCCCTGGCAAACCCTTCCTCTGCGGGTGTGCTGTAGGTAGCATCGCCGGCCGCAGCGTAGGCCGCGTTGAGTTCGCCGATCAGATCTACCTGTGCCTCACCGAAGCTGGTCGGGTCTTTACCCGCCGCTGCTGCCGCTCCCAACACCAGGCCTGCTCGTCCAGGGAACAGGCGTTCCGTGCCAGGCTTGTCGTCTTGATAGATATACTTGACGACCTCGGCTTCCAGATAATCAATCAGCGTCTTCCCCGCGCTTGATACCAGGGTGTTGGTCGGATACCCCAGGGCATTCAAGATCAGTGTGGTTCGCGCCGTGCCACCCGGATCAGGGCCGAAGGTAAACGAATCAATGCCACCATCCGGAACTTGCTGGGTGCGTAAATAGTTAACCGCCTTTGAAATCGCCGCATCCTGATAAAAGGGGTAGGTTGTCGTCAGTTCCTGGGCGAGTGTTGCCATTGACTGGCGGGCCAGGACACGTGAGCGTGATATTGGCCCAATGCCCTGAAAAGCCACAACCAGCATTGCCAACAAAGCGAACATGCCAATCAACAAACGGGGTCGATAGTGCTTCATATCCAGATCCTCTTTCCTGACCGCTTTACGGTGATACAACAGTAACGAAAAATACACAACCCATCCACAACGCTGCACCCTGTTGCAAAAGGTATAAAAAAACGGCGCTCCACGTGGAGGCCGTTGATCTATAGTGACATGCACCGGCGTACCTTACAGGTCAACCAGTGTTGTCCGGCACCCTTTCCGCGAAGGTACACACGAACAGTGATACAGGTGGGTTATCGGGCTACACCGATGGCCGTTCATTTTGCACATCGTGTGTTACCGTTGCGGGACAGCGCCGGACTCTCACCGGTCTTCCCCCATTATGCGCCGCGCATCCGGGCGGTAGCGCGCCTGCATCAGTTGTGAGCTATTTAGTTATGTGTCTATCAAAGCCCTGGCAACTCGACAATTACTCCAAAAAAGTAAAATACTCTAGCATTCGTAGCATGAGTGTGCCGTTCCTGCATCGGAACGAAGCACACTTGATGATTCTTTTTGAAGGCATGGGCTTTTGCTAATGGTACATAATACCGCGCCTGGTCGTAAATTGCAAGTTACAGGTGTTAGCCATTGGAGCGCGTGTCTATTCGTAGGAATGCCACACGAACTTTGAAAAATGTAACGTGAATATGAACCCAACCGGAGTCACGGCTTTAACCGGGCCTGTGTTGCTGCAGACAGTAGTTATGCTGCTGCACGCCCGATCAAGACTATTTTTCAAACCCCAATGTGTCATTTAGCCATGGATAAACCGCCGGGCGGAACGGTCACGCGGATCGGGGTCGAGACCGAGATATTTCTTGCGCAACATATCCCACAGCGCCAGGCGTGACCAGTCCGGCTCGTTGAGATAGGCCATCTCATCGGAGAGGAACGGGTTTGGGAGAAAGATCGTAATTTGCTGCTCATCTTTGCCGTTGAATAGACGTACCCCCCAGCTATCTGGCGTACCCTCCTGGTTAATACGACGATACAGTTCGGCGCGGGCGGTGCGCCGATGGTGGGCCAGTTCCGGGTCAACCGGATGGTTACGGGTGCCCTTATGTTCGCCAATGCAGATATGAAAATGCCACGTGCCAAAATCAACCGTCAGATAGCCATCCAGCATACTGATCTTTTCAGGTGCGGCGGTAGCGCGAATCTCAAAGACAGCCCCCTGAACAAGCGGGCCAAAGTGAATCTGCTGCCAGTAGTGGCCGAAGAGATCCTGGAATAGTTCAAACAACACTGCCTCGGATGGCTCGATCGGAAAGATTTCCAGGGTTCCATTGCCCTTTTCCGTCACCACGTGCGGCAGCGGTTGTACAGATGGTGAGGTCATACTCCTGGTTGTCATGATAGCTCCTGTATCTTGCTCTGGATGCTGCAAGCCTGATCAACCGTATCCATTGTCCGCCGTTATCCTCTTCCGTTGACCGTCCGGGGTTTCACGTTCATCGATTCTGACGATAGAGCAATCCGCCATAGTGCGACAACGAGACCGCCCCTGGGTAGGGAGTCACGGCACGGCTTCGCCCCTCCGAGGAAGCTATATCCATTGTGGCGCAATGTCCAGAAATTCCTTGACGATCTGTTGAACGCTTTGCGAGTGCAGATGGGGATAGCGTCTTTTCGCCCATTGTTCCCAACGCACCTTGCTCGGCCACTTCCAACCCAGGCGGATACGACGGTGGCATATCATATCGTTATATCATTCCACAGGGGCGCGGCTTCCTGACACGACAGGGTGCATGTCTGCCATGGAGGTTTACCTCGTGGAAGCCAGTTGAACTCAATCGTTTTGTATGCCATAATAGCTATTATACCATTGGTATACCATTTGTAAAAATTCGGCGAAAGCCGAAATCGCTTCATCCACTGCCACTGAAGTGGCGTGGCTTTCGCGGGCTAAACCCCATTTTATGGAAAACGTGATTTGAAATAATGCAATAGTACGTTCATCTTCAAATGCCGTTTACCGATACTGTCTCACCTGTACAAACGATGATAATAGAGGAACATCAAAAATTCATAGGAGTATCTCGTTGCATAAGAGTCAGACAAATCACGTTACTCTACCAGATTCACCACTTCTGGTACCTCCGGCACCTCCGGTAGTTGCTGCACCTTGCCCAGCGGGTACCAGAACGACGCGATAAAGCCAACGAGCAGATGTTGCAATGTGATGAGCAAGAACAGAGCCGAGACACTCAGCGCCTGCTCTTGCGAGTAGCCCCAGGGGGCCAGTACCGCAATCAGCGCCGCATCGCGCACGCCCACACCGGCAATCGAAATCGGCAGCACCTGCAAAATGGCGATCAGCGCCGACACACCAACCACCAGATACAGCGGCACAAAGACTTCTAGCGCAATAAATAACAACCATAGCCGATAAAAGGTAAAAAAGGCCGAGACCAGCGAGGCACTGATCAATACCGCCAGCACCCGTGGCTGCATAGATAACGAACGAAACTGCTCATTCCAGCGCGTCAGTGAGGCCTGCAGGCGCTGCGGTAACACTCGTGGCAACGCCCAGGTGAGCAACCACTGGCGCGGCCCACGTGCCATTAATATAACCGTAACGGTGACAATGCCCGCACTCATCCCTATCACCAGCAGCGTGCGTAGCGTTGAGTCAGGCAACAATTGACCGAGCGAGAAAATGCCCAGCGTCGCCAGCGCCGCCATCACCAGCAGGTCAAACAGGCGATCAATCACCACACTCAACAGAGACGGTGCGAAGGCATACCCCCGTTCGCGCAGATACCAGGCCTTTAACAGATCACCCGCCTGACCGGGTGTCACCGTGCCGAGGAAAATGCCGACCATATACAACCCGGCCCCGGTACGCAACGGCAGATCCAGGCCTAACTGCCGCAACAGATACTGCCAGCGCCAGGTTTTGATCAGCAAAAACGGGGGGAACAACAGCAATGACCACAGTACCAGCCAGAGATCAGCGTTTAACAGGATCGCAAAAAGTTGCCCCAGATCGCTGTTCCACAGGAACAACACCAGCAGCGCCGGACCGAGCAGCCGTAGAAGCCAGGGTAGATATTTGCGCATAGTAGTTTCGTGACAGGATGTACACCAGGGCCTGTGCCCAGACGCGGACAGGGCAGGTACCGGCGGCGCTCCGTTCGCCGGTGTGCCACCGGCACGCCAGTGGGCGTCACTCACCGGTTGCCCGCCCGTTCATGAGCCGGGCCAAGCCGTCAGCCCGAACAGGTGGGTGTCGCTCACCGGTTGCCCGCCCGTTCACAGGCCGAACCGACCTTTCAGGCTAATCTCGGCGCATAAAGCGCAGCGCCGCTATTTGTTCCGCCAGCAACCCGAACATAAACACGATAATGCTGCCCACAAACAATCCCAGGGCAGAATTGGGGATGTATAAACCCCGCTCCGGCTCGAACACCAGCAGGTTCAACAGAAACGAGAGCGTCCCCAACCCGAACATGATCAGTGCCACCGGAAAATAGACCCGTAGCGGCGCGAAGAGCGAAATCATCCGCAAGATGATCAGCCCGAACTTGACACCGTTGCGGAAAAGCTTCTGCCCACTCCGGCCCCCACGCCGCCGTTGCCCGGTAATCGGTACGAACCCCACGCTATAACCGGCCTTTACCAGCGCCAGGGTGCTGGTCGTTGGATACGAATAGTGATTGGGCAGCAGATGGATAAACTCCAGAATAACCTCGCGGCGAATGGCCCGGTAGCCGCTGGTCAGATCGCGCACTGGCATCTCCACCAGGTAGCCACCCAGCCAGTCCAACGCCCGGTTGCCTAGCCGCCGCATCAGCGTATCGCCCTGCGTGCCGGGCGACCGCGCTCCCACCACCATATCATAGCCTTGGGCCAGTTGACCAAGGAGCGCCGGAATATAGGCCGGATCCATCTGCCCATCGGCATCCATCAACAGCACTACCTCGCCCGTCGCGTTACGCAACCCCGTCTTGACCGCCGCGCCATTGCCCTTGTTTAACGGATGGCGCAGCACTCGCGCCCCGACGGATCGAGCCTGTTCCGCCGTATCATCGCTCGACGCATCATCAATAACCAGCAACTCGGCATCAGGCAAATATTCACGCACCGCCTGGAGCGCCTGGGCAATGCCGTGCCCTTCATTATAGGCCGGAATCACCACACTGACCAGAAATGGATACCTTGTATCAGGTTGATCAGCAACTATCGCCGGTGTTGACTGCGATGCATGCTGCGGAGGCAGACCAATCTCAGGGGACATCAGGCGCTCCCGGTTTGACCTGCACCTCGCTGATCATAAGACTCAACGAACGCATATCATTATTTGACATATCCAACAGCACCGGAATAAAGGCCGGGGCATCCAGCATCAGTCGCAATTGTGCCTGTCCCGCCAGCACCGATGGCGTCAATATCTGGTATACCCGCCACGCACCCGATGTAACGGGGAAGGATAGCTGATGCCCAGACTCAAACCGCAAGCGCAGTGGGGTGGCCTCGATTGGCCCGCCAGCCATACGCAGGGCCACCAGGCTGTGATTGCCCAGCGGTGCCGGCAATGGCAGCACGATCTGGCCGTGGCGCAACAACCAGCGATAGGTAAGGCCCCGACCATCAGGCTGCGGCACCTGCTCACTTGCAGAAAAACCCTGGATATAGCCATAATCCTGATCATTCCCCAGAACCAGGTGCGTAGTTGGCGGTGGTTGCAGCCACTTTAGCGCCAGATCCTGAATATTCTCACCACGCCAGCGCCCGGCAATCCGAAACAGCCTGGCTGCCTGCTCATGCTGGCCTTGCGCCCGGGCAATGGCAGCCCGGAGCAACATAGCCCGATTGGCAGTACTATTTCCAAGTACGGTCAATGCCTCATCATACCGCGCCTGTGCCAGCAACGTTCGCGCCAGATCAATCCGACCATCAATCGAGCGTGGATCAGCCACGACCATGCGCTGCAACGCTTGTACCGCCGTGTCATAATCACCCTGCGTATAGGCCCGTGCGCCCGCGTGATAGTGCCACTCGCGCTGCAGACCACGTGCCAGCAGGCCTGGATAATCTCGATAGCTGATAAACAGAGCCACAAAGATTGTTACCAGCAGCATCGCCAGTGCGCCATGCCAGCGCTGCTGGCGCAGCATACGCAGCATCGACGCTGGATCGCTCACTGCCCAGGCTGCATAGAGCATCAGCACCAGCCAGATTGGCAGCAGATAGCGCGGCTCGACATGCAGCAACAGCACCGTCAGGATAGTATACCCTAGCCACCCCAGCAGCAACCAGCGGAATGCCCCCTCCCAGAGCGGGGCCGCCAGTGCCATCAGGCCCACCAGCGTAAACATCAGCCATAGCCCATCGCCCAGAAATCCCAGCAGCGACATCTCGCGCAGCGGGCGGGTGTAGAAGTTCTGCTTTACAAAATAATCTTCGACAAACTGCGCCTTCCAGATATGGCGAAAGTTCGGCCAGGCATTCTGCACCAGACGCAACGGGTCTGCACTCAGGATCTGCTTCAGTTCGGCCATCGCAAATGCCTGACGATCGGCCTGGGGCACGCTTTGCAGTCGTGCCACATTCCGGCGGCGATCGGGCTGTAAATCGAGCCACAGGTTGGGCGGCCCCAGCGTATCAATCAGGATCAAGCGTTCATAGACCAGGTAGTTCCGTATCGTCCATGGCCCCACCACCACGACAAGCGCCACCAGAAAGGCCAGGCTGCGTTGTACACAACAGCACCACAGAACACGCTGGCGCACAAGCGCACCCAGGGGTTGAGCTGGAGCGTCGGGCCTGCGCCGCTGCTCGTCCAGCGTTTCGAGCAGCAACCACAATACGACAAACGCAGATGCATACAGCGCTGGCGAACGAGTCAGTGCCGTCAGGCCCAGCGTGGCCCCTGCCGCCGCCAGCCACGGCCAGCGCCGATCTGCTCGCCAGCACAGCAACAGCCACAGGTGCAGCAAGAGCAAGAACGTAAACAGGCCTTCGCTGTAGGTATGGATCGGCAATTCGACCAGTGGAAACCAGATTGCCAGCAACAGCGCCAGAATCAGGCCCGCCCGTACGTTAAATAGACGGCGAGCGATGTCGTAACCGATCGGAATACATAGCAGAATTAAGACAATTTGGACACACCGAATCAGCGTCACACCCAGCGGCAAATTCCCCAGCGCCACACTCACACGCAACACGCCGGCAAACAGAAAAACATGCAAAGGCGGGCGAATCAGCCAGAAATCATCCATATACACGCCCGTAAGCGCAAAGCGTAACGCTCGCTGATAATAGTCGCCATCGTCTGCGGTAGAGAAGCGGGGATCGATAGCATTCACACGCATAAACCACAACCGCAACGCCAGGCCCAGCAGCATAAGAGCCAGCACGAGGTATTTTGGAAGACTGAGCGGTATGAGGCGTGAGATAGACACGCTTTTTTTTAACGCAAAGGCGCAACGAGGCAAAGGCGCAGCGAGCGAGAAGCTTCTAAGCGCAAAGCGCAAAGCGCAAAACACACCTCTCTTCTGGTTCGCTGGACATGTTGATAGCTGGTTCCGCTTCATCACGTTGCCCATTGTTTCTGTACACCTCCTGTTCTTCGCTTTGCGCTTTCCGCTCAGACCGCTTTGCGTTTTGCGCATCACTCACCCCTGGTCAAACGATACAAGCGATACGCACCAGCGATACCGACTCGCGCCGCCTCCGGATCAGGGAGAGCAGGTGGGCCAGCCGCCTCGTACCAGAGCAGGTAGGCAATACCCTCGGTGCTGGCCTGTGCCAATGCAGCTTGATCGTCCGACACATCCGGCCAGGGTGCGACACGGTGCGCCAGCGCCGAATATTTCGCCAGCGGCACATTCGCGGGCACCCGTACCAGCAGTTGCTCGCCCGGTTGCAACGTCTGTAACACCAACTGTACCACAGCTACCTCATCAGCCGGTTGCTGTTGCAGCACATAGCGCGTGCCAATCCCAAATCCACCCCATAAAACCAGCGTCAACAGCATACCCACCAGCCATAGAGAGGATGCGAATTCGCCTCTTTGCACCCGTGCCTCGTCGCCTCCGCACGCCTTCGCCGCCGCGCCTCCGCCCTCCCGCGCCTCGTCGCCTCCGCGCCTCGTCGCCTCCGTACCTCGTCGCCTCCGCGCCGCTTGGTTGACCTCCAACTTCGTCACCAGCCAGCAGAGCAGAGCCACCGCCGCTGTCGCATAGATCGGTGCCAACGGTAGAAAAAAGCGCGGCAGGATGAAGGCTATGCTTACCGCCAGCACATACAACGCACTAAAACTCAGCAGGCCCGCCTGAGCAAGTATGGAATCGTCAACTGCTGGCGCTGCATCAGCCAGCCCCTGGCTGCGATGCACGGCATAGAGCCGCTGTCCAGCACACACCAGTTGCCACAACCACAGCAGCAATCCCGTCACTGCCAGCCAGTTCGCCGGCCAGCCGAGCAAGCGCAGTTGCAACGCCCGCCCCGTCTCGCTCGTATCCTCAGCACCACTCCCGACAAACGCCTGCACATTCGTCCACCAGTTGTGCAGAAAGCGCGGTGGATCACGCAGCATAACGTCAATTAATTCGATGCTATCAGGTACCTCGTGCCAGCGGCCCCAGTCAATATTTCCATAGACCGCCAGCCATACATTCTTGGCCTGCTGATTGTACAGCGGCTGTCCGGTCTGCATCATATTGACCACCAGTTGTGGCAACGCAGCCAGCATAAAACCGATGGCAAAGATCCCACCCCGCACCAGAAAGAACCGCCAGCGCTGCCACAAAGCGGAATCACTGGCCGCTAGCGTCCAGCTTACCAGCGCCCAGGACAACAAACCCCACGGCAACAGCAGCAATCCCAGATGACGCACCAGAAAGGCACATCCTGCGACCAATCCAGCGACAAAGAACAGCACGGTGCTGAACGAGCGTGCTTGCAGATGAGTACTGCGGGTCTGCGCCAGCAACAGCAACAGCAGCGCCAGGCCAGTCAAGGCCGCAAACGGCATATCGGTACCCACATACAGCCCATACTGTACCACCAGCGGACTGAGTGCCAGCAGCAAGAGTGCCAGCACCCCACCCAGCCGCTGATACTGCCGCACCTGCAGCGGTACCCACTGCGCCAGCAGGATGCGTGTCAAGCTGTAGCCCACCAGCAGAAACAACGCCCCACTCAGCGCCGCCACCATCCGCGCTGCCAGAAACGCATTCCCTGCCGTTAACGGACGCACCAGCCACAACAGGAACGGGTAGCCCAGATTGTAAAAACCATCGGCCTGAAATACACCATCCAGCGCCTCGGCACGGATGGCAAACACACGGAAATCTTTCTCTACCCCTGGCACCGAGAGGGTCAGATGATCCTGCGCCGACCAGAGTATTGCGCCTGTCCATATCCCCATTATCGCCAGCGCCAGGCTATCGAGGAGCAGTGGACGCCGCAGACACAACGTCGGGGCATAGCGTAGTACCAGCAACGCCGCCAGACCGAGGTTGATCACTGGTAGCAACCAGCGCAATGGATAGGGGTACCACGGCGGTTGTAACCGATAGCATACGAGAAACAACACCCCGGCAGCAATGCAGAGCATGCCCGCCCAGGAGTACAGACGGCGCGACTGGCCAGGTGCTCCTGGCATGCGACCAGTGAGCCACTGCCCCAACAGACCAGCAAACAGTGCCCCATAGAGTACCTGTGATGGATACGGAGTAATGAAACCATGCGAACCGGGAGAGACGCTATAGACGGCCTGATCAAGCAACACACCCACCACACGTGCATCACCCGCAGATGAGGTCGTTTCGGAGCGCAGTTCAATAAACAGATCGCTGGCCTTGAACAGACCACGTGTGATAGCAAAGGTATGCTCTTCCCAATCACCCGTCGTCTGCAACGTTCCCAGCGTATCGCGTCCATTGAGCAACACCGTGATCTGCGGTGGTCGGGCATCAGATTCAGCGGGACGCCACCCGCGCAGGCGCAACGTCACCTGTCCAGGCAAACCTGCCTGGGGAAACAGCAGGAACGAACGATCACGGCTCCATCGCGCACGACCGTTCGAGCCGACGAGATAGGGACGGGGAACTGACCGACCGGCTGTGTCTTCAGCATCATGAAAGCCGCGTACATACGCCGCATCGTAGCCACCAATATCAACCACATGCCGCGCGGGAACCTGGTACAGCAGGATAATGCCCAGCGCTCCCAGCGCCATCATCAGTAGCACCAACCACCGACTGTGGACATTGGCCGGCAATCGGTGGCCGGCAGTCAGCAGTCGGTGGTCAGCAGCATCAGCGCCCACACTATGATCCTGGCGTTGGATCTTCAACCGGAACGTCGCCAGATGGCGGTGAGAGCAACGCCCGATTGACCCAGCCGCTGTTGGTACCATCGGGATTGTTGATCACCGAGTCCGAGGAGCGCGGCCCCAGGCGCACCCGATACCATTGAGAGTCGGGGGTACGCGCCAGAAACACCACCTGATCGTTCTGACTGAGGGTTCCTATCGGGTGATTATTGACGTTGGGTGCCGGTCGCACATTTGCCGCTTGTAAGACGGTGCCAATCACCTCGTCGGCACCGGTGGCTACCTGCAGGTCGGTATCGGTCGCAGCGGCATTTCGATCATCCAACCCATCACCGTCAGACATCGATGGCTCAGGAACATCTGTTTTTGGCAGCGGATCTGCAACCTCAACAAGCGCGTCATGCACCTGCGTTTCAGTTGGCACACTCATGCTAATCCGATCCAGTTCATCACGCAGAGTGGTGATCACGCTAAAGGCCAGCACCAGCGACAAGATCATTAATACACTGGTTAGCGCTGTTTTCATCAATTCCAGGCTCTGGCCCCAGACACTCCGGGTTCGCATCTGCTCCAGCGCACTCTGGGCAGACTCGGCCACCGACTCACCCCAACTGGTCTTGCCTTGATCGACGCGGGCCACACGACGCAACTCTATCAACGCCCGAAAATCACCAATATGCGCCAGCGCCTGCACCGCACTCCAGCGCACATTGCTGTTTGGATGCTGCAAGGCCTGAATCAACGCCCCGGTCGCACGACCACTGCCAATGCGTCCCATCGCCTCTGCTGCACGATAGGCACCCAGCCAGGGATAGATCGGGTTCAGCGCCTCGCTCAGAATCGGCAGAGCAGCCGTTTTCAGCGCTACCAGTTCCTCGAACGCACGATGATGATCGGGATGATGCGGGTCGCCTAGCGCATCAATTAACCCAATCAGTTGTTCACGTGAAGGCGTGGCAAGGCTGCGTGTGGTTGTGGAATGCGAACGCTGACGTGACGACGGAAGTCGGCGTGGTGGGTTCCGGGTATGTCCAATCATTGCCCCTACTTCTGTGACGGCATCTTCATCATTGAGTGGCAGCAGATCTTGCTCATCATCTGCATGCAAGTTTTTCTTTTTATTAAACGTCATAATATCGATTACAGGTTACGAGTTCTCCAGAGAGACGACAAAGCACGAAAGCGATAGAGACGAACTGACGGCCTGTCCTGATGTGTCGCGCATCTCATACCACTGTATCGCTGCGCCTCAACCTGTAGCCTCCCCAACCAAATGTCTCATGCCTCACATCTCACACCTGACAATCCTTCGTACCACTCACAATAATGCTGTACAATCATATCAAGCACGGCTCCGGCCATCTGCTGCTTGGGTTGCCGTGGCAGTTGCACCACCATGCCCTGGGCATCAAGGACTGTCACCGCAATCTCTGGCTGACCAATACTGGCAACCGCATCGTTCGCAATAATCATCTGCAATCCCTTGCGTGCCATTTTCGCCGTAGCATTTGCCAGCAAATCCTGTGTCTCGGCTGCAAAACCGACCTTGAATACATCCTGGCGGTGGGCCAGGGTACCCAGAATGTCAGGATTAGGAATGAGCTGCAAGGTCAGACCAGTATCGCCACTCTTTTTTATCTTCTGCTCCACCACCTGGGCCGGACGATAATCGGCCACAGCTGCATTCATAATCAAGATCGCGGCATCGGTACAGGCAGCATGAACCGCATCATGCATCTCCAGCGCGGTCTCAACCTGGATCAGCCGCACTGCAGCCAGTGGTTGCAGCGCAGTCGGGCCGCTAATTAACGTCACATCGGCCCCATAATCGCGTGCAACGGACGCCAGCGCATAGCCCATGACGCCCGATGAACGATTGCCCACATAGCGCACCGGATCGATTGCCTCGTGGGTACCGCCCGCGGTGATCACCACATGGTGTCCGCGTAATGGGCCTGTATGCCGTCCAAGCAACGCCCGCAATTCACCCTCAATAACTGCCACAGCAGGCAAACGCCCCTTACCAATCATTGGCTCGGCCATGCGCCCCTCATCAGGCTCAAGCAGCGTAAATCCCCGCTGGCACAGGGCAGCGATGTTTGCCTGTGTCACCGCCGCCGCATACATATTCGGATTCATAGCCGGCACACACAGCACGGGAGCCGTCGTCACCAGCACCGTCGTTGTCAGCAAATCGTCGCATATTCCGGCGGCCAGTCGTGCCAACGTATTGGCTGTTGCAGGCGCAATAACAATGGCATCTGCGCTGACACCGAGCGACACATGCCCAACCACACCATCCTCTGGTAACGCCCACATATCGGTTAATACCGAGCGCCCGGTCAACGCTTGAAAGGTCGCAGTACCAACAAACCGTTCAGCGGCTTCAGTCAGTATCACATCGACGACCGCGCCTTCCAGCGTCAGGTTCCGCGCCAGTTCAGCCGCCTTATAGGCCGCAATACTGCCACAGACACCCAGGATGATATGTTTGCCCTCCAGAATATTCATAATAATATGGTGGTTACTGGCTTCTAAGAGTGGCAGTTAGCATGCAACCGACCTCCACGTGTACATTCATCTGCTGGTCATAGCGACATAATGAATAGGCACTGGCAATTGTAGCATCAGGATTCATCCACGTCAATCACACTGTACCAGGCACAGTTTATATCAATCCGATACAGAATCTATCCGCAAAACCCGGGCCAGGTGTCAATGCACTGTGTTGGCACCTGACTCGAACGAACTGATTGGGACACTTTGTACCCGGATCTGTCCTGGATATAGCATGTGTTTCCACCCTACTACAGCAACCTGAATCGACATCAGGCCGATGGTCAATCTTCCATAGTAAACCCGATCTTGAGCGTCACCTGCCAGTAGGCCAATTCTTCTTGATCAATCTGGCCACGTGTCTCAACCACTTGAAACCAGCGCATATTTTTGACCGTTTTTCGCGCTCTGGCAATTGCATTCCGCACTGCATCGTCACTGCTTATTTTTGAAGACCCGACGACTTCGATCAACCGGTAGACATGCTCGGCCATTGCGTACCTCCTCTTGTTGATGCTACAAACCCTGGGCCATAGACCATAAACGCCCGATCTGGTAGCGGTACACTCTGCCGCTCAAATCGGACGTTACACTCACACCATGCTGTTGAATTACAACCATTAGAATGAGTATCACTCTATAACATAGGCATCATCATGCTACACAACACCTGTCTTCTTGGCATCAAAGAGGAGTATATACCCACAGTTCTGGCACACAAGCTGAACCATCGGTGCAATAACACCACTGAGGCCACTGCTATCAATCACCTCGCCAGTATCCCAATTCGTCTTCCCACACACCACACATGGCATTGGAAACTGCGGAAGCTGCGTGGTGAGCCACGTTTGAAACTTTTGCTTGTGAATATTCCCCATCGGCATGATCTACTCCTGGCCTGTACTCGAAAAAACCAGTAACAAGGCATCTTGCCCAGCCACAAAGCACTCGTTACTGGTTGTAGATCTCCTGTTGCCAGGTACAGTGGCTCCCCGACCTGGATTCGAACCAGGAACCTACTGATTAACAGTCAGCCGCTCTACCGTTGAGCTATCGGGGAAGGATATTGAAGATTGACTAGAGTATACCATACCCTGGTGTACAGTGCAAGAATGGGGTGGTGGACGCTGCACCGGCGACCAGACGCCATGCTCACCGCCGATGGGCCATAAGCGTAATGGGTAACGACACGAAAGCGTCCGTGCGCAACTGCTGCTCACCGCTGTCAACATACAAGCCCGTCGAAGACCCACCGTCGAGATTCAGCGCCGCATCCAGATCGAGATCACTGGCAAGCAGCCAGTCCGCCAAGCCGCGCAGGGTAAACGTATGGCTCGTAAAAGCGATTAACAACACCCGTCCCTGGCGGTCAATCGCTACCACGCTACGGCGAGCGCGTTGCCCATCATTGGCACCGGTGTAGACCAGTGTTCCACCTGGCTTGATCAGCATCGGCCAGCTTTGCAATGCCTCAAGCAGCAGTTCGTGCGGGTCATACGGCTCCTCAACGAGATAGCGTAATGATATGCCACCGTTCCTGTCCACCGCAAACATCCCTCCACTGCCCTGATAACTGACCCCACTGGCAACTCCGCCACGAATAATCAGCGCGGTACTGCGGTTATGCGTATCAAAAAAACCCCCATTGATCGTCGCCACCGCACCCGCACGAACATGCCAGGTTGTCAGGGGAAGCGGCTGATCGGGAGCATAGCCGACCTCAAATTGTACATATGCTGGATCGAGACGTACCATGCTGATCAAAGCCAGGCGTTCGTTCCACACGACCTGCAATCGGCGTAATTCAACGCCCGGCTCAGTTGCAACCCAGCCGGTATCACCTGGCTCACTGCCGGGGAAGTCTCGGCTAGCTGGTGGCGATGGCAGCGTTATTGGTACGGTGGGCATCAGAGTTGGCAATGGGAGCGGTGTCTCAGTTATCGAGACCGCCCCGCAGCCAGCCAGTCCAACAAGAAGGCCGCCGAGATACAGCACGAAGTACCCGTGCCAATCAACACGTAGGGTAGAGACAACGGTGTGGATGACGCTACGCTTTTGGTCGTGCGCCATAACGCTCAGCACGGCGGGTAATAATCGCTTTGTGAATCCTCTCACCAACCGGCCACTCCTCACGTGCCTCATCATCCTCCACGATCAAGCGTGGCACGCCAATGGATCGCCCATCAGGGCCAACTGATACCATACTAAAATAGCCTGTCGTGCACAGACGGCGTTCGCCCTCAAATGGATGTTCACCATAGACATGCACCCGCACCACCAGCGAGGTACGCCCGGCATAAATGACGCGCGCCATCGCCTCCACGATCTCGCCCTGATGAACCGGTGCCCGAAAATCAATATGCTCGGTTGAGGCGGTCACCACGGGTTGACGGCAAAACCGCCAGGCCGCAATGGCTGCGGCTTTGTCCATCAATGCCAGCGCATTGCCACCGAACATCGTGCCAAACGTATTCGTCTGATTCGGTAACACAATATCGGCCACCCGTACCTCAGGTGCAACAAAGGCGGCCTCCGTCGCATATAGCTCTTCCACCACTCCCTCTCCTTCTCTGCATGAACGGCGTGATTGATGCCGTTATTCTAGTCTGTTCTGGTGCGCAATGCAAAAGCTATGCCCAGGCCTCTGGGGCAGCATATCAGCGTACTACCAGTTGATAGACCCCCCCTTTCTGATCTGTAAGATACACCTCGCCTGCATCATCCTCGCCAAAGGAAGTCAGCATCAGATTGGTCTGTAACAACTCGGCGTTTTCCCACTGCTGATCAGTCTGGCGCAACCCCCAGATTCGCCCGCTGCAATAGTCGCCATAAATATAGACCCCGTTCAACTGCGGAAACTGCTGACCACGATAGACATAACCTCCGGTAATCGAACACCCCAGCGCATGCGAGTATACGATGACCGGTTGTTCCAGACCCGTCTGGTCACACTCACTGGCATTGTAGCAGGTTGCGCCTTCCATGATATTCCAGCCATAATTCGCACCGCCTGCACTACCGGCAGGCTGAATATGCACTTCCTCATACTGATTCTGCCCCACATCGGCAATATAGAGATCGTCGGTTACACGGTCAAAGGCAAAACGCCACGGGTTGCGCAACCCCCATGCCCAGATCTCCGGGCGCATATCTGGTTCGTCGATCAACGGGTTGTCAGCGGGAATGGCATACAGTTGGTCGTCTGCGACATTCATAACATCAATGCGCAGAAGCTTACCCAGCAAAACACCCCGATTCTGCGCATTGTTCCAGGGATCACCGGCACGACCGCCATCGCCAGTGCCAATATAGAGGTAGCCATCTGGCCCAAACTTGAGTAACCCACCGTTGTGATTAGCCGCTGGTTGCTCGATCATCAGGATCGTCCTGGCACTGTTAACATCTGCCTGATCAGGATCATCCGCAACCTGATAGCGAGCGACAACAGTATCACCCTCGCGATCGGTATAGTTGATAAAGAATTGCCCATCACGTGCATAATCGGGCGAGAAAGCAATACTCAATAACCCTTGCTCATTGGCCTGAGATCCCACCTGAGCAACAATATCCAGGAACGGTTCTTCCAGACGCTGACCGTTACGCACAATCCAGATCGTGCCGGGTTGTTCAACCACAAATAACCGACCACTGCCATCACCAGCCCCGGTAACATAGAGCGGCCGGGTAAAGCCATCAGCAATCAGCTCCAGCGCTATCGTCAACTCCCGCAAGTCAGCCAGTGCAATGGCGTGTAAAGTAGCATCTAACATCGGTTCTGCCGTAGCCGTTAACGAGCTAACGGGTGACGGAGTGCGCACTGCTGCTGCGGTCGCCGCTGGTAATTGGTGAGCGGGCGCAATGATCGTTGGAGCGGGCGGATCTTTGTTGGTACCACACGCAACCAGAAATATACTCAGTATACTCACCCATAAACGTCGCATGAAACATCCTTATAAGCATAGTTCAAATCCCCTGGACACTGTGTACCAACGCAGGCACGCCTTTCGACTCCTACGAATGGGCTTTGAACTATGTCTAACCGTTAAAGCTGGACAAATCAGGTCAGCTCGGGCATTGCTTCGTCCCGGCTGGACTGTGCTGCACCATTGTTATAGGATTATGATACATTTCACGTAACAGGTGGCCCCTGTGCCCCGGCTGGCGCAGGGGCCAGTGGTTCCTGCAAAACCGTTGTTTCGGCCCGTTTTGAACGGGCCGAAACGAGGAGTATGCCGGAGGGGCAACGTTCCTCCTGACCACCCCACCTGAACGATTATCATTTGCGGTGAAATGGTAATAAAATCATTAAAATACGCATGATAATACCCGATCTTTTTGTTGAATCACGAAAATGACAAAATTGTTACCAGATATACAGTGGTTCATAGTAGATTTTTGCGTTTACTGTAGTAGAATACTACTACAGTTACTCCAACGATACTCCATCTCGGCCGGGGTGTGGAAGCCTGCGACCCCTGCGCGCGTTCACTTGTGATTTTGGAGGAGTAAAGCCGCGCCGTGCTGCCCTACCCAGGGGTTATCTCGTTGTAGTACCATCAGTATTTCAAGGAACAAGGTGATGACTATGGATGCCAGCATCTCCGCCCACATACTCGTTGTCGAAGATAACCGTCTCTACCGTGAAGCCTTTTGTACGCTGCTTGATATATGTTTTCCTGGAGTGCGGATTACCGCGGTATCAGATGGTACAGCGGCGCTCAGCCTGACGCGCCACACTCCATTTGATCTGATAGTTGTTGACTATAACCTGAAGACCCTCAATGGCGGTGATGTTGTGCGTCATTTGCGCCAGCGCTCGCGATCGACTGGTATCCTCTTACCACCGATCGTGATGATGTCTACGCAGCCCGACGTTGCGGTTTTTGCCCGCACAATGGGTGCCACCGACTTTCTCTCCAAACCGGTTTCGGAAGAAGATATCCAGGCGATCATCAGGCCACTCCTTGCTGATCGCAACTGTTGCGCTGAACAATCTAGCGAGTCACCCCCATCACAGACGAGAGAACGCAAACCGTTGAAACGTCTCAAACCACGTCTTGATCACCAGTAAGCTCATGACCATATGTATAAGATTTTTACCAATATCCTGAACCATGTGTTATACCAGATTCGGCTAAAAAAAACGGCGCATGCGCGTAAGGGGTGCCAGCTCCAGGCGCACCGCCGGTATGCTACCGGTGGGAATGTAGCGAACTAACGTTAGTTGTGACCATTGTTGTTTCTGGTAGGGACGATAGGGTGTAATATAGTCGCGCATCCCAACACTGCAGGCATAGTCTACCACTTCAGGCGTATAGCCACTGGCAACCAGGTAAGCATCAACCATACTATAATCACCACCAGCACGGGTATGCGCCAGCCAGTCGACATATTTGAGCATCTGGTTAATCACATTCACATCACTAATGAGATCTTTCTTCAGCTCTATCGCCTTATAACGCATAATGGTTGGGGGAAAACTGGCAGAGAGTCGCCGGGTGGTATACCCAAACAGATCAATCCGATCCATATACATCACGGGTTTCTGGGGCGAAGCCGAGACCTGATTGGCCACGTAATCCCACGTACCAAAGATCGCCGTCACGCCGGGTGCCTGTACCGTCAGGGCATGGGCAAGCCAGGCCTGTAGCAGAGCTTCGTGCGCGACACTGCCATCACGAACATAATGCGCTAACAGCGTATCAATATCAATCCGATACGCGCCCAACTCCGCATTGCGTGCGCTCACCTGCGCATGATAAAAAGCCGATTGATCTGGAAAGACATGCGCCTTCGCATGTTGTAAATCCGCCACCGCATCTGCATTGCGACGGAGGAGTAGATCGACCATCACTTGCGCCTCGTCATCCTCAACTTGAATAAAGCTCCGTTTCTCAAAGACGCGCAAGCCACGCACCACATTACGCATGTCTCCTTGTAGCACCTCATCCATATCCAGGCCATGCGTGAAAAAAACCGGATCAGGCCGAAAGAACACCACCCAGCGCATATCTTCTTCACGACGCTGACGATAGAGCAAGATGGTACGATCATCGGGCGGATGCGCATGGGGAAATGACGCGCCGGGATAATTTGCCAGTGCTGCGGTGGAACCTCCACGCTGCATCGCTACCAGGCGCCCGACGCCGTAAATCGTGCGCTCACGAAAAAAAAAGATGAGATCCCCTGGTCGCATCGTCAGATAATCTGCCAGCGTGAGTTCCGCGGCCACACTCCACGACGGGTAATCCGGGCGCTTTATCAGCGTGCCATACACCCCAAATTCGACATAGCGCCGCAGGGCATCTTCATCTGCGAGATTAACGATATAGCCCGACACAACTCATGGATTCTCGGGTTTCAGCGTGTACCCCCATTCATCGCCACATACTGATTGGTATAACTACACACTATTAACTCCTCCACATACCCTCGCTTCTTACCATCACAGTTAATCTTCCGGCTGGCATAGACAATATCTTTGACCAGCACGTGCTGGTAGAGGGTACGGGTGAGACTGGTATGCGAATTGCTCAACATGACGTAACACCCCTGTTCCACCAGTTGATCAAACACCGCAACGAGCCGCCGCTGCTCATCAACATCAAAATCCTGACCAGTGTAGTGCGTAAAGGAGGCAGTCACACTCACCGGATCATAGGGTGGATCAAAATACACCAGGTCGCCTGCTCTGGCCCGGTTTAACACTCCCGCAAAATCACCGTGATAAATCTCGGTCTGATGCAACGCGGCACTGACCGCACGTAAATTGACCGGATCACAAATCAACGGGTTCTTGTAGTATCCAAATGGAGCGTTAAACTGGCCCTTCTTGTTGACACGATACAGCCCGTTATAACAGGTACGATTCAGAAAAATTGTCCGTGCCGCCTTCTCCACCGGATCACGTTGCGCAAAATCAGGGTGCCGATCCCAACTACGGATCTCACGAAAATACTCCGGATCATGAAAATGGGGCGCATGGACATACAACGCATCAATCAGCGCCTCCACATCATCACGCACCACCAGATAGCAGTGGATCAACTCCTCATTGGAGTCACTCAAGACTGCACCTGCTTTCAGACAACCATTATTGGCCAGATGAAAAAAGAGCGCTCCCCCACCAACAAATGGCTCATGATAGCGGTGAAAGGATGCGGGTAAGCGCCGGGTTAGTTCGGGCAATAACTGGCCTTTACCGCCAGCCCATTTGAGAAAAGGACGCGCGATCACCGAGAATTCCCCAAACAGGACCGGCTGTACATAACTGGACATACGCGGCTCTCCCCGTCTGTCTGCGTGGGAAGATTATAGCACATTGGCGTGTAGCCTGGAGCCTGATGTGCGACGTGTCTACGACTATGAGCCTTCCTAGAGCAGCATAATCAGATCAATACCTGATCATCATTGGGGAGCAACACTGTGCGTAAGAGAGGAATAGGTGGCGCACCATAGCGAATATAGGCATCGTGAAACTGCTTCAGCGTAACATGAGGGCCATGGCAGATCTGGTAATCGCTCCGTAATTTGAGCAGCAAAAGCTTACCGAGGGTGTAGTTGATATAGCCCGGATCATAGGCGCCGCGCCGCGCTTCCTGCCGCGCCGTCACCTCATCCATATACGCATGCTGCATAAAATAGCGGGTAGCTGCATCAACCGTCATACCCTGCGTATGCATCTTGATCGCACAGATATAGCGACAGTTGCGCGTCAGGGCCTCAGTCAGTTGGGTCAGACGCAACGTTAGATCGCCCGCACCATACCCCTCCTCTAGCATCATCTGCTCCACATAGTGTGCCCAGCTTTCAATATGTGAATAGGCGGTACAGACTTTTGCCAGAGTAGTGGGCGCATGTCGCAGATGTAAGAAATGCACATAGTGCCCCGGATAGGCTTCGTGGATCGATACCGCCACCAGCGTGCCGTAATCAAACCTGGTGAGCCAACCTTCAATATCCTCTGGTGACCAGTGCGGCTCAGGGAGGGTGATATAATAAAATGACTCGGTCGCCACCGTCTCGAATGGCCCGGCCGTATCCATCATCGCAAACGCCCAGCGCGCAAAAGGGGGCGTCTCTTCCACGCGGCAACGCACCGTTGAAGGGATAGAGACGAGATCACGCTCGACGACAAAGGTTCGTAGATCCTCCAGCAATGTCCTGGTCTCGGTGATCAGCTGATCCGCAGATGGGTGCTTACGCCCCTGGATATGCATATGCTGCTGAATCGTTAGTGTTGGATCGATCTGTGCCGCTACCTCACGTATAGCCTCTTGATTCCGGGCCAGATCACGCTCACCTATTGCCAGCAACTGATCAAGCGAGAGATCTATTTTTTCATTATAGTGGAGCATAGCTGCAAACTGCTGCGCCCCTATCGCAAAAGCATCCGTTGCCATGGGGAGACAGGCATCCCGCAAATAACCGTGAAAGTCTTGCAACGCTATCACCGCAGCATCACGTGCTGTCCATAACTCTTGTTCCAGCATAGGATCGCGCAGTGGTTGGCAAGCTTGAGCCAGGTCTCTCGTCAAAAACACGATCAGACCAGTAAAGATCGTCAATGATTCCTCAATAAAAATGCGGGGAAGCTGCGGTCGCAGATTCTGACGAGCGACCTGCATCGCCGCCGGTATCTGCTGCAAGTGGCGTATCAGGGCCACAACACGCACCTCCAGCGGTGCATAGTTGCGTTTCACATAGTTGTCAACCATCGCATTATCGGCGTAGATCATCGGGTTACGCTGGTACTCGCGCTCTTCCAGCCAGCGCCACAACTCACGCTCAATCTGCCAGTGCAAAAGTTGGTAATCAAATGCGGCCATATCCTCCAGTCGAGCAGCATCAATCGCCGCCAGCCGCTGTCGATAGACCTGCAAGCGGTTCACATAGGTAGCAATTGCATTCGCCGACAGATCCATAACCCGACCATCATAGGCATGCAAACCCAGATTGCTGGCTCTGGTTGGATAAAACGTAAAATAATCGCTCAAGAAGTCTTTGACAAGCATTGCCAGCCCCTGCGCCTGTTCATTCATAGGAGCGACCCTCCATCATGCATGTACCGCACATCATAATATACACGCGGTACGCAGTTACTCAAATACAACGTCGTGTTTGCCTGCGGCAGCCGCGAAGTGTCCGAATGTTCGAACATTCCAACTCTGCAAGGTGCCGCTCTGCCGAAGGTGAACGGACTATTTGAGCTTCCCACCGCGTACCGCGTGTCATACATAAAGGGGAACAAGGTGTCACAATCCATACAAACCTCCGCAGGGAATCACCGACTTCAGGCGGAGGAATGCGGTCAATACCACAACGTTGACCGCTTCGACTTGCTTCGTGGCGCTCTCTGTAATACAATAGAACACATGGACGTCCAGCGCACACTCACGATACGCATTGCCGATGACCCGGATCTGCGCGCAACGCTGGCAGAGTTTCAGGGCATTCAACAGCGCATCTCTCACACGTGTCACAACGACGGCAAACCGCTGTCGGCGCTGGCGCTGCATCGGGCGGTGTACGAGGACGTCAAGGGCACGATCAGCAGTCAAATGACCTGTACGGCCATCCGGATCGTTGCCGGAGCCCAAGCGAACAAGAAGCCCGCGCAGCGTCCGTTCGAGTTCAAGCGACCTGTGGCGCCGTTTCTGGTTGGCACGCGCGGGCGGGATGCTTGCTTCTGTGATGATGGTACGCTGCCGATCTGGACGGTGGCAGGACGCAAGCGCATCGCCTACACGGTGACGGACACCTTCAAGGCAACGCTGGCTGAAGCCGTCGAGATCGACAATATGACCATGATCGAGCGCGACGGGCGCTTGCTCAGTCGCGTGGTCGTCACCCTCCGTGTTCCCGATCCACAGGGTGTGCATCCTGTCGGTATCGTTCTGACTGAGACCAACGCCCTGGTTGCCGTCGATCCCGATGGCAATCCCCTCTTTGTCAGTGGGCGGGACTCCAAGGTGCGAAACATCCGCACCCGCAGAACCCGCCGCCGTCTCCAAGAACAGCTTGCGACCCGCAAGGCACAGAGGCAGGACACGCGCTCGCTGCGATGCCCGCTGAAACGGCCTGGTCGCAAGCAGCGCAACCGCACACGCACTTTCTGCCAGCAGACCGCCGCCAGGTTGGTAACGTGGGCACCCGCCGACTCGGTACTGGTGTTCAAGCGGTTGACGCTGCCGCAGACGTCCAGGAAGCTGCACGTACGGAAGGGCATCCGTCGCCGCTTGAGCCAGTGGCAGCGCCGTCTGATGCGCCAGAGTGTGACGAACACTGCGGAACGGCACGGGCTGCTGGTGGAGGATGTCAACCCCGCCTACACCAGCCAGGATTGCTCGCGTTATGGGTTGCGTAGCATCAGAAAGCGCCATGCCTTTAGGTGTCCTCACTGGGGGCACGAAGCCCACGCAGATATGCATGCTGCCGTGAACATCCGCCTTCGCTCTACTGCGCTCCGGCTCAGTGGGCCGCTGTCAACCGGCCCGTAAGCCCAGTCGCCCGTTGCGAGCGATGCAGGCAAGCTGTCGCCTGAGGGCGACAGTTGTTGACATGTTGGTAAAACCATTATACACGAGGTACACTATGTCATTCACAATCTGTATATATTGTGGGTCACGCACAGGCAACGATCCATCCTATGTTAACGCCGCCCGTGTTCTGGGCAGCGTCCTGGCAGATCATGGATGGCGCCTGGTTTATGGTGGAGGCAGCATCGGATTAATGGGAGCTCTAGCTGACAGCGCCCTGGCGCATAATGGCGAGGTGATCGGTATTATTCCACAGGCGCTGCTGGATCGTGAAGTGGGGCTGGTTGAATGTAGCGAACTGATTGTTACCCAAACCCTCCGTCAACGAAAAGCACTCATGGAACAGTATGCTGACGTCTTTATGGCCCTGCCGGGCGGCTTCGGCACGCTGGAGGAACTGATTGAAACTTTGACCCTGCGACAACTGGGCTATCACAACAAGCCTATTATTCTGGTGAACCTGAATAGCTACTATGATCCGCTGCTGGCACTCTTTGATCATGCCGTGGCCCACGGCTATGTACCGGTAGAACATACCAGATTGTACCATGTTGTCACGAACATTGAAGAGGCAGTTGCGCTGCTCGAAACAATTCATGATCAGCAGTCAGTGCCATCCGTATAATCGTAACCGAGATAGTGTAGAGGGAGAATGATCGCAATGACCACCCCGATCCGGGTGCGTTTTGCACCCAGCCCCACTGGCTTTTTGCATATTGGTGGTGTGCGCACCGCCCTGTTTAACTGGCTGTTTGCCCGGCACTATGGCGGCAGCTTTATCCTACGGATTGAGGATACCGATGAGAAACGCTATGTGGCTGATGCTACCGCTGACGTGCTGGCTTCGCTCCGCTGGGTTGGCATCGACTGGGATGAGGGACCAGATCAGGGTGGCCCGTATGCGCCCTATGTGCAATCCGAACGCCACGCGCTAGGTATCTATCGCCAGTACGTCGACCAGTTGCTGGCTCAGGGCCATGCCTATAAATCATTTGTAAGCAACGAAGAGTTGGAACGTATGCGCGCCGAAGCTATGGCACGTGGTCTAAAAAGCTTCCGCTTCCGTGGCCCCGAACGTGACTGGACGCCAGAGCAGGTTGCCGCCGCTGAAGCGCAGGGCTTACCGTATACGGTGCGGCTCAAAGTTCCCCTCGAAGGCGTGACGAGCTTTCAGGATGTCGTACGTGGTGGCGAGCAAATCAATGTGAATAATGCCGATCTCTATGATATCGTGCTGCTCAAATCAACCGGGATGCCGGTCTATCATCTGGCGCACCTGATTGACGATCACCTGATGCAGATCAGTCACGTCATTCGCGGTGAGGAGTGGGTACCGAGTACGCCCTACCATGTGCTGCTCTACGCCGCCCTGGGATGGACAGCACCCATCTTTGCGCATGTGCCCAACATTTTGCGCCAGGACGGTCGGGGTAAACTCTCAAAGCGCAAAGATGATGTGGCGACCAACCGCTTCTGGGAACGCGGATATTTGCCTGAGGCAATGTTCAACTATCTGGCGTTGCAAGGCTGGAGCTATGACGATCATACCGAAATTATGACCCGTGACGAGATTATCGCACGCTTTAGCATCGAGCGGGTGCAGCCCTCTCCCGCACGCTGGAATCCAGAGAAACTCAAAGATATGAACGGCATTTATATCCGTAAACTCTCAGCACCAGAACTCGCGGAGCGCATTCTACCCTTTTTACAGCAAGCCGAACTGGTCAGCACTCCGCTCACACCAGCCGAGCGAACTTATGTAGAGCAACTGGTACCCTTGATTCATGAGCGCCTGGAAGAACTGGGCGAAGCACCCGATCTCCTGGATTTCTTTTTCCGTGATGTCAACATACCTGATCCGACTCAGCTTATTCCCAAAAAGATGGACAGCAACACCACTGCGGCAGCATTGCATGCCACTATTGAGCGCCTGACTCCGCTTGCCGACTGGAGTGTGACAACGCTTGAACAGACGCTCCGGGCACTGATTGCGGAGTTAGGGTTAACACCTGGCCAACTCTTTAGCGCCATTCGCGTGGCCATTACCGGGCGCACCGTTGCACCACCGCTGTTTGCGACCCTGGCCGCACTGGGCCAGCAGCGCAGTCTGGAGCGCATACGTGCAGCTATAGCCATCCTGGAATGACTGCTCCCAGCAAGAGCGGCAGTGGTAGCCGAGCGAACCCGGTCGGTCAAGGAGATCAGAGAGCTTGACTGGAGTGCCCGCATCAGCCAGATAACGCCCTGTCCCGGCTGACACCGGGTCGCCACGGTTGCTATAACAACCGGTCTCTTCCTCTACGACAGTAACTAGGCTATATAAGTACCAGAGTCATGTTGTGCTTACAGAAGCATTATGATACGATATCATAGAACGTACCAATGAACAGGCGGGGGTAACAACGTGAAGCTGGAAGGCTCACTCAACATGTTCCCGTTGCGTGAGTTGATCGAGATGACGCTCTATAGCTCTGTCTCTGGCGTATTAAACATCTTTGGTCCACAGCAACGAGGGCAAATTTTTTTCCGCGATGGGCATCCATATCATGCCATAGCTGGTGATAGTGTTGGTATGGACGCCGTCGTGGCACTTTTTGAGCAGACTGAGGGGACATTTGCCTTTATAGATGATGTACTCAGCGATGAAGAAACCCTGTTGACCGATCCCCTGGATATGGTTGAACATGCCGAACATTTGGCGGCCCGCTGGCGGCGTGTGCGGCCCTATGTACCAGATCTGGCGCTGGTGCCATACTTGATCTGTGAGCCAGAGCGTGCCCGCTATAGCATTAGCCCCGACCACTGGTCGATCTTTACCAGTGTTAATAACCAGCGCTCGATTCAACAGATTATTGACCTGTTAAATGTTGAACCGATCGAAGTGTGTGAAGCTGTTGCTCAAATGGGTCAAGATAACCTGATCGAGTTGCGTGATCTCAGACGATCTACGGTAAACCCGACTCAAAAGAAACAACCTGATCAATCATCCAAACAATCATCGGCTCCAAAAGTCGGTATTCTCGATCGATTATTGGCGCAAGTTGCAACGCCTGTCTCTGCTACGCGAGATACACCAGCTATCGTTTTACCTGAAACTCCAACGTCCAGATCCCAGACTCTCCCCCCTGATACAGCCAAGTCGCAACAGGCTCTCCGGCACGAAGAAGATGATATTTTACAATTGCTGCGCCGTTGACGGTGGATTTGCTCCCTATTTGCCGCTGTCTATTGCCCATGCTACAATAACGTATACGTAGCAGGCATAGTCAAGAACCATCTGTTTCTGCATGATGCTGAAATCCATATGAAACAACCAGCAACCATTACCATCGATGGCCCGGCGGGTTCAGGCAAAAGTACGTTAGGTGAGCTACTGGCTCGGCGTCTTGGTTATCTCTACTTTGATACCGGCATCATGTATCGTGCGCTCACGTGGGCCGCACTAGAACAAAGCCTTGACCTCAATGATGCGACACTTCTGGAACATACGGCCCGCTCGCTACACATTGACATAACTGCTTCGACCCACACCGATGGACGCCAATCTACTGTGCTGCTGAACGGAACCGATGTCACCTGGTTGATACGAGATCCTGCTGTGGATAGCACTGTCTCGCTGGTGTCGAGTTATCCCGGGGTACGCACCGAGTTACGTCGCCAACAGCGCATCATTGGGCAACAGGGGCAGGTGGTGATGGTTGGCCGCGATATTGGCACTGTTGTTATGCCTGATGCGCCGCTCAAAATTTATTTGCACGCCTCGCTCGAAACTCGCGCACAGCGTCGTCTGGCACAATTGCTGCAGCGTGGTAGCCCGTTGAGCCTGGAGCAGGTCTGTGCGGATATGGCCCGCCGCGATGAACTGGATCAGCATATTATGCAACCTGCTACGGACGCAATTGTGCTATGTTCAGACAAGTTCACACCCGAGGAAGAAGTTACCTACATTCTGGCCCTGTTCGATGCGCTATAGCAAGCCTATTCTGATGACTCATTGGAGTCCCGGCTTTTGCCAGGACAGCGCAAGCCCCCGGCGAAAGCCGGAACTCTGGCGCTTCACAACGGATAGGAGACGACGTTATCGCTGCCTGGCGCGCCAGCTTGAGATCCATACACGCTGTTATCGCCTTCCATTCCAGTGGTGTAAGCAATCATCAATCATAGTAATAGATACCTGGAGGCAAAGATATGGCAACAGATGGGGTTACACCTGAATCTCAGTCACGGAACAGTCATTCGGCAGCACGTGCCGTTGAAGGTGAACGTAAGTCAGCCTGGTCATCCATCAAGCGCCTCGTGTATCGCACCCCTCAGGATATTATCAATGAGATTGGTATTACCGATAATCAGCACCAGCTCATTGAGAAATCCATCTACATCTGCCGGCATCACTGGGTGATGCTCTTGCGTGATTTGTTACTGCCACTCGGCCTGGCGTGCATGGTCGCGGCTCTGGCCTATTATCGGGCAATCGGGGGTGATTTTTTTGAACTGGACGTGGGGATAGTCGGTGAAGTTGATCTGTTTAACCGATTTCTTCTTTTTTTGATCGTTGCTATTGTTGTGGTCTGGCTTTTATTACCCTTCATTATGTCTAATAAACGGAAGACCCGTCAGGCACTGATCGGACTGGCCGCATTACTCGGTGCATTATTTTACTTTCGCTATCAAGGTGGGCGGCTTTTTTATGTGACAGGGAATGCCAATCAGGCTTTTGATACGTTTAATACATTGTTGCTAGGCATCATGTGTGCCTGTCTGCTATGGGTGATCTATGTTATCTTTGACTGGCTGAACGATTTTTTGATATTGACCGACCACCGCGTCATTTATGATGATGAAAAATTATTTGTGCGGCGGGTGCAAGATCAAATCACGATTGACGATATCCAGAATGTACAGGTACGGACAGGTGAGAAGACATTACTGGGATACATCCAACATCATCTGAAATTTGGCACAATTATTGTGCAGTCGGCGAGTTTTCGCAAGGATATTGTCTTTAAGACCGCTCATAATCCGGCTGAAATGCAACGCCAGATTATGGGTGAAGTCAAAAAACTTCAGGCCAATCGTAGCAAAGAAGATTTTGACAATATCATTAAGACGAAAATCTTAAAAACTGCTGCGCAACCAGCGCCCTCACCCCCCAGACCGGCATCCCGTTCCGCTTTGAACAGCTTGCTGGGGCAGATCTTCCTGGAGAATCCAGAACAGAAGGCAGACGGGACGATCACCTGGCGTCCGCACTGGATCTTTGCCCTGGCGGCGCTTACCCGTCCGGTCAGTGCGTTCTTGCTGTTGCTGGTCATCCTGTGGGTAGGTGTCAACATGGAAGCAGTGCCCGGTGGCTGGTTCTGGGTTATCTTGCTTTCGGGGATTATTGGCTTTGTAATCTGGTTTGCCTGGGTTTTTGAAGACTATCGCAATGACCTGTATATTTTAACTCCAGCGCAGGTGATCGATGTACAAAAGATCCCCTTTGGCCCGGAAGACCGGCGCTCAGCAGGACTGGGGTCTCTGCAAAACGTGCAACTTAAGACCTCCTTTATCGGGCGACTCATCGGCTATGGCAATGTCGAATTGGAGACGGCCGGGGGGAAGGGCGATAGTAAATTTACATTTCATGGCGTTCCTAATCCTAATGAGGTCGTGTTTCTGATTAATCAGTATCGCGCCGAGTTTAAACGTGGTGAAAAAGAACGATCATTAAACGACACCATTATGCTGCTGACAGCATTCTATAACCATCTGCAACAGCAACAAATCGATAGGTAGGTCTACCCTGAAACAGGCATTCGTGGTAAGCGCTCTATTCCTCATACCTCTTGCAACGAATGTTGGATTTCAATCGTCCTAAAGAAAGGACAACTCGTTCTTATACTCCAACGAGACATCCCCTGGAGAGGAAGGCTCGGCGCTGGTGAGAAGTAATGGAAGAGGAGAGAGGGGTGAGAATAGAGGGTTCTCTCCTCTCGCTTCTCGCTCCTCTCGATCGGCCCCCGCACCCCGGCCACGATGAAGTCTCGTTGGAGTACTAACGTTCGTTCATATTTCACAGGTGACGCATGCAGTTTTTGATTGATCGCTCCCGGGCCATCCTGGGGACACTGATTGTACTGAGTTTTCTGTCGCGTCCTCCCTTAACTGCTCTGGCACAAGCAACGCCAGTACCTGCCCAGAACCAGGATGCAGTACAATTACAGGTCACAGCGGGCTTTGATGGCATGTACCGTGTCGGGCACTGGTTTCCGATCCACGTAATTATCAGCAATGAGGGGCCGGATATTCGCGGTATAGTAGAGTGGCACTATCCACAGCACCCTAACCGCCACGTGTATGCCTTTCAGCGTGCCATTGATTTGCCCCGTGGTGCGCAAAAGCGTCTGACCTTCTATGCCTACTCAACAAATTGGGATCGATCGGCTGAGGTACGTCTGCTCAATGGTCGCAGGGTGGTCAAGCAACAGACCGTCAGGCTAGAACCGATAGATTGGTCACAGTTTGTGGTGGGGGTTATTAGTCGTGATACGACGTTACTCAACAGCCTGACCACGCTCCAACCTGGACAGGCAGAGGGAACGACGATCCTGCGTCTGACACCTGAGTACCTGCCCGAAAATGCACTGGTGCTGGCGAGTATTGATACCCTCTTTGTTCACGACAGCAAGCCGACCGATTTCAGGCCTATGCAAATAACCGCTCTCGAGCAATGGGTCTACATGGGGGGGCAACTGGTGTTGAGCGGTGGAGCGCATGCAGAAGGGACAATCACACCATTTGCAGCTCTATCGCCGGTGACGGTGCAGGGTCTGGTTGGCGATGCGCCATTAACGGCACTCCAGGAGCTGGTGCGTAATAATCGGCATCGCCAGACCATACCTTCCAGCACGACGTTGAGTCGCTTTGACCTGAAACCAGGAGCGCAGGCATTGGATCAAGATGGATTGATCATTACCCGACCTGCTGGTGCCGGAAAGATCATTGTTAGTGCATTTGACCTGAGTACATTGCGTGCCTGGCCAGGCGAGCCAGTCTTGTGGAATCGGATTTTGCAGTTTAAGCCGCGCTTTGATCCAGCGCTCAATCATCGCCTGCAATGGACGAGTTTACTGCGCGACGTGTTGCAGCTCCAGGTGTTACAATTACCATCGTTTGGTATCCTCGTGCTATTTATTGGTATATATATCGTGCTGATTGGCCCGGTCAATTTTCTGGTTCTGCGCCGTTTACAGCGAGCAGAATGGGCCTGGGGCAGTATTCCCCTGATTGTGCTGTTGTTTGTAGCTGGTACCTATGGCGTGAGTGTCCTGATACGTGGCACCCGCTATCAAGCGATGCAGGTTGCTGTTGTCCAGAGCTTTGAGCAGCAGGTACAAGGGCAGGCTGCTGCATTTGTCGGTATCTACTCGCCGCATCGTGCCAGCTATACCCTCAGCTTCCCGCAGGAGGTACTCATCAGCCGTGAAAATCTTTTCGCAGAGCAAAACCAGAGCATCGCCGTAACGTGGTCGGATACACACACGACCATACACGATATGCTGGTCGATGTTTCGGCGTTACGCACGCTGATTGCAGAGCAGGTCGTCAATGTGCCCTTCCAGATACGGAGTGATCTGGATGTACAGCAAGGCGAAGTCATAGGCACAATTGAGAATATCGGCAACGAACCATTGAATGATGCGCTACTTGTTTATGGTTCTACGATACAGCAACTTGATAGCTTGCAACCAGGTGCACAAAAAACCGTGCGCCTGGTACGTGGTAACCCTGATGGATTGGACAATGTTGCGGATTCGTCCGAGGACTTTTTTAATCGTCAGCAGATGATTAACATGTTGTTTCAGTCTCAACAACGTGGTTTTGGTATAAATGAAACAGTACCTGACCCAAACGGTGTCTACGTACTGGTCTGGAGTGAACAACCCCTGATCGATCTGCACGTCAATGGCCACCATGCCAGTCAGCAGGGATTGACATTGTATATGATTCGCCTCGATATATAGCACCATAATATAGCAAGCCGCTCATATATTCGAGTATAGGCTCTCAGCCTGGTCGGTCAAATAACCTGTTGCGCAAACCATGTTATGTAAACTGATTGGTAATCGTTCAGGTGGGGTGGTCAGGAGGGAGGTTACCTCTCCGCGAGGCTCCTCGTTTCGGCCTGTCTTGAACAGGCCGAAACAACGGTTTTGCGGAGGCTACAGGCCCCTGCGCCAGCCAGGGCGCAGGGGCCACCTGAACGGTTACCTTGATAGAGGGGTTTTCTGTATGCAACACAGAGATCGGATAACAAACAATGACAAATCTCGTTGAAACACAGGCCCTCACCCACAAATATGGCAATACGATTGCCCTGGAAAACCTGAATCTCAGCATACCTTCGGGTGCCGTCTATGGCTTTATCGGGCCAAATGGTGCAGGTAAAACCACAACGATGCGCATTCTGACGACCCTGCTGGCACCTGGCGCAGGTCAGGCGTGGGTCGCCGGATATGCCGTGACCAGAGACCCACGGGCCGTACGGCGAGTAGTCGGGTTTATGCCCGATTTCTTTGGGGTGTATGATAACATGCGAGCCTGGGAATACCTGGATTTTTTTGCAGCGGCCTACAATGTACCGGCCAATCGACGTCCTACACTGATCAACGAGTTGCTGGAACTGGTCGATTTGAGCCACAAACGCGATGCGTATGTCATGGAGTTATCACGGGGGATGAAGCAACGGCTCAGCCTGGCACGGACGATGGTACATGATCCAGCCCTGTTGATTCTCGATGAACCCGCTAGCGGACTTGACCCTCGTGCTCGTGTTGAACTCCGCGAGTTACTCAGGGAACTGCGTACACTCAACAAAACGATTATGATCAGTTCCCATATTCTGACCGAACTGGCTGAAATGTGTACCCATATTGGCATTATTGAACGGGGACGATTATTGGCATCAGGTGATGTTGCATCGATCATGCGTTCATTGCAGGCCCACCATGTCTTTGAAGTCCACGTCCTGAACGATCTGGAAGCGGCGGCAGCACTTGTGCGCGATATGCCGGGAGTCCTTGATGTGCGTGTTTTACCTGATGCATTGCCACCCATGTTGCACATTGATTATGCAGGTGATGGGCATAGCGTTAGCGATCTGCTGGCACGACTCGTCACCGGTGGCGCGGCTGTCACTCACTTTGCCAGCCAGGTCAACGATCTGGAAGATATTTTTCTCAAGGTGACGGATCAGTCCGTACTGCTCTAAACGGGTATTATACGATAAAGATCACTGCCATCATAAACAATATGAACAAACATACACCTATGACGAGAGGCACGAGTTGCAAATAACCCAGGATCAATCCCGCCATAGCAAGCCCATTACCACCGAGTTGACCTCCAGCAGTGCGAATTTCACGCCTGGCAATATGCCCGGCAATTACCGCTCCTAATGCCCCAACAATCGGCAGAACTGTCCAGGCAATAATCCCCAGAATCAGACTCAATGTAGCGGCACCACTTGTGGGTGGGGCAACTGGATGGTAGGTAGATTCGGGTTTATAGGGTGGGATATACGGCTGCGGTACATTGGGCAACCGATGGGTAGGCAACGGATGGTCATAATGGCCTTGCATGATAATTGTTGGTTTGCCAGCACTCGATGTTTCAGCATAAGCACCAGGTACCACTATCGTTTTGTCATCAGGTTCAATATATGCACCACAAGTTGGACAGAACCGTGCATCGTAATCTTCAATGAACGTCCCACACACTTTGCATTTCATCAATACAACTCCATGAGCGAATCATGCGTTTCCGTATTATTTTCTCAACATATGACGAGGCTGGCCAACGGATAGTTGCGTTGTGCAGAAATTATACCAGATACAGTACCCTGGCTTAACCTGATGCAAATGCTCATCTTATGAACTGAGATAGAGTTGTTCCCTGGTGATGTATTCCAGGACGGCGTCCGGTACCTGGTACCGTATCGGCTGGTGTGCCGCGATACGTTGACGCAAGGCCGTGCTGGAAATATCAAGGTGTGGCCCATCAATAATCTGCGTTTGAGCCACAACACCTGGTAGTTGCTGCTCAAGCACAGCCATATTCAGCACAATACCAGGGCGGGCAATCGCAGCCAGTTTCGCCAGTTTGATAATCTGAGGCGCAGCAAACCATTGCGGTAAACTCATAAGTGCATCATAGCCAAGGATAAACCATAGTTCCACCGCATCTCCCAGCATCAACTGAAACGTGCGTAGTGTATCCACTGTATAGGAAGGCGATCCCCGACGTAGATCAAAATCAGACGGCACGAACGCAGCATTATTCGCACATGCCAGGCGCACCATATGCATGCGCTGTTGGGCACTGGCTGCATGCCGACCATGCTTGAGCGGCTGATGTGCGGCTGGTGCCAGATACACCCGCGTTAACCCTGCTGCCCAGCGGGCTTCTTCAGCTATAGCCAGATGACCATAATGAATAGGATCAAACGTACCACCGAGAATCCCAACACGCTGCATGGCTTACGACACTACTCATCTTCCATCTCAAGTTCGAGGGCATCCTGAAAAAGATGCCAGACAATCCAGGCAACCGAGCGCTGATCCTCAACTGTTAAATCGTCGATAAATGGCGCAACCAGTTCAACCACATCGCTCCGTTGCAGCATATATACCCGTGTGCCCAGACATTCATGGATCTGTAAGGCCAGAGTATCCGCAAGCTCGAGCAGCATGCGTTCCGGTAACCGTCGATCCGTGCTGTACGTATATCCTCGCATAAACTACAGCTTCTTTTATTTATAAGGAGGCCGACGGCTTTTACTGATAGGGCGTGACCGTTCGTTCCGTTCACGTGCCAGCATTGCCCTCATCTCCTCCATTTCACTGCGTTGGCGGTTAGTGCGGGCATCCTGCGGGTGCTGGTACTCACCAGACCGTGAACTGAGACGTCTGGGGTGCACCTCATCCACTGCTTCCTGCGTATAACGTCCTTCCAGTGCTGGTGATTGTGCTGCTTGACCGGCATTCAACAGCATACCATTATCGCCCCACGCCTCACTGTTGGTCAGGCTCTCATAGACAAAATCGAGATATTGCTGTATTTCCTCATTATCGCTCAGGCTCTCGAATGGGATCGTCGCACCACTAACTACTTTTACGCTCTGGCCAATCTCCTTGAGTGTTTGATCAATCCCGGTCACAAGACTCTGCATCACGGCCGCTAATTCAGCCCGCTCATGCACAGTCAAATTAGCAAAGCCCACCAGCGCCTTTTCCTGGGCCCGCAAGAGTGTACTGCGCAGGATTGCAATATCGGCCTGTGTTTGCAACTCATACCGTTTGACCAGATGGGCTTGCCGTACCTGCTCAACCAGTTCATCAGTCGTTACTGGCGTCCAGAGTAGTGCGGGTATGAGTATAAACCCGATAATACCAATAATAACCTGTTGTAAAATCAGGCCCGTATCCGCAACGGTTGGCTGGGCCGCCCACCAGCTATATTGAATCTCAAAAGAATAGTAGATCAAATAGAGTGATGCGGCAATGATCACCGTATAGCCCCAGGTACGGGCATTAATTTTTTGCAACAACATGCCTCCTGGCGACCAGGGAATCAGAAACGACGTCAGGCTTGGAGGTGCCAGCACGAGAATGGCCGTGAATGCGCCGGCAATCACCATATTATCGGTGAGCTGACTTTGTACGCCCCACCAGTACACCGCCGAGCCAAGCATTGCAACGAACGCCAGCAGAGCCAGCAGGGATTTAGCTGTAAACTGCACTCCCCCATTCCGACGACGTTGTCCCCGCACCATTTCGAGATAGCGACTACTCATGTGGCGCCACCTTTCTGAGTACAGTGAAGAGCCACGTTCCACCAGTTAGAACCATGCTTGCACTGCTTCTAGGTATTATTTCAACGAGACTTTCTTCCGATCGAAAGCACAGAAGGCATCGATATACCAATCCTATCCCCATTGCTAACGTCAACTGGCGTCTAGACGCCCATCTATACGGCGCTCAACCCGGGCTTGAGCCGGTACTCTGGTTCGTCACAACAGATGTAGGATTGCTATCATTCCACGATGCTGAACGATTTCCCACTGCATATACCCCATGAAACTCCATGGCCGATTCTCGCTCATCATCCTGTCGTAATAAACCATACGATGACGTTAGTTTCTGAACACACCACATAACAGCACGATGACAGTCTTTGGATCAAGATGTATTCAAAGGTTCAATTTCTGACGAAACCAGCACATACGTCTCTACCCAGGTTGTATATCCGGCAGCATGCATACGTTCAACCAGTGCTGGTGAAAGTGCAGTTAGACCATACTGCCGATTTATCTCATATGGCACTTCCAGTGCCTCAGCATTATCCTTCACAGGAAGATAAAAACTGGCCTGGGCCACAAACCGGCCTGAAAAAGTACCGAGCAGCACATGTTGCTGGTTGATCGGGTCATACCACCACAGCTTACTTTGCGAACGGGCAACATAGATCTGTGGTGTCTCGAACACGGTACGATCTCTCTGTTGCATCCGCCACCGCTGCTCAGGCGTGAACGACGGCAGCATAGGTGGCACAATGGTGATGGTTGGTGATAGAGCTTGATCAGCCTCTGCACCAGATACTACCGTTGTTGTCAGCCGTGTGGTAAGCAGTTGCGTCTCCTGTGCGGGTGTAGGCACACGGGTGGGTGCCGTGGAAGCGGGTGCTTCGGCTAGAGCAATTGGAAGAACCGTTGGTGTCGAGCGAAGGCCATCTGCTCCTTCAGTGGTAGGGCTAACAACTGCCATTTGATCTCCTGGCAGCAATAGTGAGGGTTGTAGCGTAGTCGAGCGGTCCGTTCGGAGTGGCTCAGCGCAACCACCCAGCCCAAGAGTGGCACTTATGAGAACACCGAGAAATAGAGACGCACGAACTGCCACTCCCGCCTCTTTTTTTGGGTAGTAACAGCCCTGCTTTCGCAATCAGAACCTCGCAAATTAAAAACACTCGTTCTATTCTAGCATGTTTCGACGACCCTCGCAACCGTAGATTGACCCCTGTTCACCCTGATGGTTGATTCATTACTCGCGCTATGTTGTATCGTGCTGTGGTGTTTTACCGTTTACACCCTGACTGTCATTCTACCACATCCAGACGAAAAATTTCTATACACACTATGGTAGTAACCCTGTTCTGCTTTTTTCTTGTGCAAACGGTAGATCCAGAATAGCTCCAACGAGACATCCTCTGGGTAAGAAGGCGCGGCGTGGCTTTGCCCCTCCGACATCAGCCGGAACGTGCGCAGATGCTGCAGCCCCCCGCACCCTGGCCGAGATGAAATCTCGTTAGAGTAATAGTCGCTTCTTTGTGTTCATTTTACATAAACACAATTTAATACGTACAGATAGTATCACATGCACAGATAACTTGTCAACAGTTTTACCAGTGGTAATGCGATGCGCCCGGTCAGACAGGCCTTGCTCGCGCTGTTTTTCTGGTTGATCGCGTTGGAATACGTCGGGTAGAGCCATGTCTTGTGTACTGACAATCAGTGGGGAACTAAACTAAAGCGTCGGCACCAGTCATCGTCTTATTAGGTATCTCTGCGTGCTGGTGCTGCCACCTACCGAGAGACTGAAGACTTCGGCACGTGTTCCAAAGGCCCCGCAAGCAGTCAGTTGGAACCAGCACAGGCTGGCTTCACGATGGTCGCCTATGGCTTGAGCCACCGGACGGGCAGAACGGAGCGAGCGGTACATCACACCGGTCTGATACAGCAGGGTTGCCGCACGACATTCTTTCTGCTAAACTATGTTGTATCATCAGTGGTACTCTGGTGGTGACATCCCAATCCTGATGCGGCTCATAAGCGGATAGGGTTGGATTAATATAGAATGTCCAGTAAAGGCCTGACTATTACTACAACGACATCCCCTGGGTAGGGAGGCGTGGCACGGCTTTGCTCCTCCGATAAGGGAACGTGCACAAAGGCCTGCGGTTCCCACACCCTTGCCGAGATGAAGTCTCATTGTAATACTATTGCCTGTAATCTGTGATGAGAAGGAATGGCGTGAAATCTAGTTGGTACAAAATTTCATACAACAAGCGCCCATTACCTGGTGAGCATGTGCTGTTTTTCAGTTATCGCTGGATCGCCTGGTTGATTGCAGCCATAGCGATATTCTGGCCTGATCAAATCATGCCCATGCAACAACCTTCTCATACTATCTGGTTAGTGCTGCTCATCCTGACCGGTATCGTAAATATTGTTTTTACATTAACATCCGAATCCTATGTACGTATCTTACACCGCCGACCAGCACTGTTTCTGCTGGATGTTGTGGTTAGTCTGGTAGTTGTATGGATTAGTAATGGGCAAGCATTGCCATTTCTGCCTTATGCACTGGGAGCGCTGGTGCTGCCGTCGCTGCTGGCTGGCTGGCGCGGGGTGCTTATGGCAAGCTTCCTCTTTGTGAGCATCGACGCAGTTGCGCTGTTTCTAAACCGGGATCTCCCTCCAGAATCATGGCTCGTCATCGCCGGATTGCGGGCAGTCATAGTGATTGGCTTTGCCTGTATGTGGCTTCCGTTAAGGTGGATTTCCCATTATGGGTTACCGCTGCCGCGTTTATTTACTCGTCACCCATCAGCGTGGCTCACAGATGCCGATCATACTCATACCCGGCTGGTAAGGCTTGAGAGTGACCCGACAACTTTTCCTGATGTTCCACCGCAACGCAGCCCGGCCGAGCGCATTCCTGAACGGATTGCGTCGGATATGTCCGTTGCGGCGCAGTTGACAACCATCCATGCACTCACTGAACGCCGTCACAACCAGGAACTGGAACCAACGTTCCCTGGGAAACCGGTGCCGCTTGCCAGGATCGATCTCGCGGTTGCACTGAATGGGATTGTTGATCGCTTTCAGGCTGATTGTCATATTGACACACAGATAAAGCTCATCGGGGTAGCACGTCAACTCTCGCCAGTACAGTATAATACTCTCTTTCGGCTGGCTCAGGTTTCATTATCGAATATCCATCGGCATGCACGTGCACAAAATGCTTATATTTGTCTTGAATATGATCAACACAGCGTCACCCTGGTGGTGCAGGATGATGGAGTCGGCTTGTTAGATGGAACGTATCAACGTCCGGGTATTCATGCTTTACGTGCTATTTCCTACTGTCTGGCTGAACTTGATGGACGGCTCGAAGTCTTTGAAGGGCAGCAAGGTGGTGTTACTGTGCGCGGTGTATTGCCACTAGAGACCATTTGAAATATAGGGCTATGTACCGGTTGTTTCTATCCGCAAGCCAGGTCATACCGTCAGTGTTATGAAAACGAACATTCGCTCGCTCTTGTGCGTGATTGCACTGGCTATCGCCACGGTTTTAATTGTTTATGGTATATCTCAACCGGTAGAACACGAAGTACGCTGGCTGATATTTCTGTGGGCGGCAGCACCACTACTGGGTCTGGCAGCCTGGTTGAGTCGCCCCTCATTACCACCTGGCCTACCACGGAACACCTATAATCTGGCACTGACAGTGAGTATCGGATTTGTCCTTATCAGTTTTCAATTATTGCGGCAGCAAGTGGTGCAGGCCCAGGCCGTGTATCATTATGTCGAACCAGGACAGGGCATTAGCAACATCCGGCCTGTTCTGGCCTCACAGCGTGTCAAGCGCGGTGCCATTCTGGATCGGAATCATGTTGTACTGGTGCAAAGCGAACTGGCCGATAATGGATTTGCGCATCGCGTGTATCCTCTTACGAGCCAGTTTGATCCCCATGCCTTCAGCAATATTACCGGGTTCTTCAGCACGCGCTTTGGTCAGAGTGGCCTGGAGGCGACCTATAGCGAGTATCTGAGTGGCGAGCGCGGCAACGAACTGCGCAATCTACGCGATACCCTGCTCGGTAATCCGATCGAAGGCAATAGTTTGCATCTGACGCTCAATGCAAATCTTCAGGCACAGGCAGCCGCACTGCTTGGTGGACGTAACGGCTCAGTGGTTGTACTTGACCCACGTACCGGGGCAGTCCTGGCGATGGTGAGTGTGCCTGGCTTTGACCCACGCGGCTTAAGCTTTGATCCCTCTGCGCCTGATTGGGAAGTTGAGAATGTACGGGTGGGGGCATATTGGAATCAGATCAACGATCCGGCGGCACGCCAACCACTGCTCAACCGTCCGACACAAGGGCAATATCCGCCCGGATCAACATTTAAAACCGTCACAGCCGTGGCAGCATTGGAATATGCCGCACGTGCGCAACCAGAAGCGATTACATGCCCGAATCAACTCGAAGTTGAAGTGGGGGCACCACCAGTCGTGAATGCGGTGCCGGGTCTAGGATCGCTCACTGGCAATCCTTCCACTCTGGAACGGGTGTATGCCTATTCGTGTAACACTGCCTTTGCGCAATATGCGTTACGTCTCGGTGCGGATCAATTGGCAGAGGTGGCACGACGGTTTGACATATATCAACCCCAGGATGCCCCTCGCAGTTATGCTGAATTTAGCGACCTGGTAACGACTTCGAGTCACCTGTATGTACAGCCCGGCTTTTTGAATCGCCCGGCGGCGCTGGCGGATACGGGCTATGGGCAGGGCCAGTTATTGCTCACACCGCTGCAGATGGCGCTGGTAGCGGCGGCAATTGCCAATGATGGGATGATGATGCAACCCTATCTGGTACAGCGTGTGACTGATCCCGATGGGCGGGTAATTATGGAACGGCAACCACAGCCGATCCGCCAGACAATGAGTGAGCGTACTGCAACCACAATGCGTAGTCATATGCGAGCTGTGGCCCAATATGGCTTTGGCAGTATTGTGAGCAGCTTTGTACCTGGTGTGGCCGTCGGCGGCAAATCAGGTACCGCTGAACTGGCACCAGGTGTCACACCGCATGCCTGGTTTATCGCAATTGCACCAGTTGAACAACCCCGCTATGCCGTGGCGGTCATGATCGAGCATGGCGGTGAGGGTAGTGGCGCGGCGGCTGAACTGGCTGGACAGGTGTTGCAGGCGGCCTTTGCGACTGAGTAACTCTGAAGGCAACGTTGGTTCACACCAACCGTACATACATCATGTAGTTGCAGGTGGCCTTTGCGATTGAGTAACCCTATGCGATGTATCAGTTGTAGTATATATTCAGTGCGTATTCCAGGTCGTCCAATCCTGCTTATTATGGTATACATCGGCGCATGCGTCTTTGGAATAACGGGATGCACTCCACGCTTACCCGTTGTTTTCGGAAAACCGCAAACAGAGCTTGTCCAATCCGTACATACGCCAACGGCCTTGCCATTCACGGCTACCCTTCCAGCACCGACCGCAACCGTGGAAGCAAGACCAACCCCCACGTCCAGTCCATTTGCAGCCACACCAACAGTGGTGATCACAACCGCTACGCCTCTGGTGCCCACACCCACACTCCTGTCACTGGAGGATCGGCAGCAACTCTTTGATGAGGTGTGGTCAATTGTGTATGAGCACTATCTTTATGCCGATTTTCGTGGTGTCGATTGGCATGGTGTACGATCAGAGTTCGCACCCCAGATTGCGCTGGCGGAATCAAACGAGGAATTTTATGCCCTGTTAAGCACCATGGTGCAGCAGTTGGGTGATCAGCATTCACGCTTTCTGGCACCGAGCGCGGTTGAAGCTGAAAATGCGTTAACCACTGGGATGAAGTTCAATGTGGGCATCGGTGTCGTCACGCTACCCACCAGCCATGGTGTCCTTATTCGACAGATCTTCCCCCACAGCCCGGCAGCACAGGCTGATTTACGTCCCCGTGATCGCATTGTAGCGGTTGATGGCGTTACAACGAATGTGAGTAATATCATTGCCGGGCCTGAAGGCACGCAGGTACGCCTGAGTGTTATTCGCCCTGGCGAGGATGTGCGCGACGTGGTAATAATCCGCCAACCCGTTGAGGGGCGGATCACGCCAGTGGCCCAACGCCTGGATGGCGATATTGGCTATCTCGTCGTGAACACTCTCTGGGTGCATGATATGCACGAACAAGTGAGTGGTGTCCTGACCGATCTGGTCGTCGAGCGACCACTACACGGGTTGATCCTGGATTTGCGCAGTAATCCTGGCGGATGGCGTACGGTACTCTCTGGCATATTAAGCCATTTTGTACGGGGTGAAGCTGGTGCTTTTTTTGATCAAGATCAGGTTATGCCGTTCGTGATCGAACCAGGTAGTGGCCCGGATTTACATGGCCTACCGTTGGCCGTTCTGGTAGATCGCGGCACCGCTTCCTATGCTGAACTCCTGGCCGCCATTCTGCAGACTGAGGCCAATGCGGTCGTGATCGGACTGCCATTAACCGGCAATATTGAAACCATCTATGCGTATGATCTCGCAGGAGGGGCGCGGCTCTGGGTGGCACAGGAGGGCTTTCTCTTGCGCAACGGCATCAATCTGGAGGGACAAGGGCTGCAACCAGATGTGCTGATCGATCTGGATTGGACGCGCTATAGTCAGGAAACCGATCCTCACATTGTTGCAGCTTTGCAGTATTTGAACGGCTACTAAGCACAGGCCAGAATGCAGCGCGGTACATATGCTTGTACGATAGGAGTGGTATGAATCAAGAACAGATCGCCCAGGCAGCACGGATCATCAGCGCTGCACGCTACGCAGTTGCTCTGACAGGTGCTGGCATCAGTCGTCCGTCCGGTATCCCTGATTTTCGGAGTGCTGGTGGTTTGTGGGCACAGGAAGACCCGCTGGAGGTTGCGTCATTCAACACATTCCGCACCAATCCCGAACGGTTTTTTAACTGGCTACGACCGTTGCTGCAGGTTTCGCTGGCAGCACGCCCCAATCCAGCTCATCTGGCCCTCGCTGAACTGGAGCAAAAGGGTATTCTGCACGCGGTGATCACGCAGAATATTGATGGATTGCATCAACGTGCCGGATCACGGGCGGTCTATGAACTGCACGGGCATATGCGTAGCGCAACCTGTACCCGCTGTGAACGCCAGATCGAAGCCGATCGACTGGTTGAACAGGTGCTGATGGGCATAATGCCCCGATGTGATTGCGGCCAGCATGGGATGTTAAAACCGGATATTGTGTTGTTTGATGAAATATTGCCCATTGTACCATTTCAACGGGCACAGCAGGCATTGGCAACTTGTGATGTCTTGCTGATTGTCGGAACATCGTTGGAAGTCTATCCGGTGGCACATCTGCCCCTGACGGCACTGCAACACGGTGCGCGCCTGGTGATAATTAATCTCGATGCAACATATGTGGATGGCTATGCCGATGTGTCGATCCATGCCGATGTTGCGACAGTGCTCCCAGCAATCCTGAATCATGCAGATTTTCGGCACTATGAATAGCAGCAAAGAGACAGTAGTATGCTATATGCTCCTGGAAGCATCCTGCGAGACTGATTGTTCGTCATAAGCAGTAGCCATACCCCCATTCCATTGTTTCGTGGGTATCGATAAAATTGCAGGAGTTGCTTATGTCCTGGCCGAATCGGCATTCCATCTCCCAATTAGCACCTGAAATGCATCAACCGGTACGCTGGCTGATCAGAGGATTACTCCTTACCCTAATAACGCTGATGTTTAGCATCCCTGCCCTGGCACAGATAAGTGGCCCGATGCCACCCGCGTCATCAGCCATCTTACAGCTAATGACACCGACTCCCTACCTGCCTACCGGTGCCCGCGCCATGTCCGCGTTGTTTACCGGGCCTGAGATTGAGGTCTGGCAGGCCTATGCCGATGCGCTACCACTTGTAGCCCCGGTAGCCACACCTACTCCGATACAGGTAGCGCTGCAGTTATCTGTACCATCAGGCAGAACCGTCTCAGATGCGGTATCCATCATTCGCTTACCAGGCGCAGAACGGGCAGTAGACATCCTGTCGATTGTCACCCCCACGCCCACACCCACGCTTCCAACGCTGATGCCCTTACCCTCCATGCTGCATCCGCCTGATAATGCAGCCGATTGGCAAGCAGACGAACCGTATCGTTTTGTGACCGAAACCGGGCATAATCTAGGTCTGGCGTTCAAGACCTTCTATGATACCCACGGCGGGGCACGCATTTTCGGGTTGCCACTGACCGAGGTACTGGTTGATGCAGAAAGTGACCGACTGGTACAATACTTTGAACGGGTGCGTATGGAATTGCCGGCCACTCAACCCGAGCTGGCCCAGATCGAGTTGACCCGCATCGGTGCCATGATGGCCGAAAATCAGGTTGGTCTGGCATTTACGCCCCTGGCCTCGACGCCCGTCAATGATGGGACATTTTTTGCCCAGACGGGATTCAAGATTCATCGCCACCTGTTTGACTTCTGGAAAGCCCATGGAGGCACCGAGATTTTCGGTTATCCGGTTTCACGTGAAATGATCGACAAAAGCGATGGCACACGCCGTCTGGTGCAATATTTTGAGCGGGCACGCCTGGAATATAATCCCGAACGCGCTGGTCAACCCGATGCCGTGCAAGTCGGGCAGATTGGTATCTGGTTGGCTGAGCAGCACGCACTACCAGCGGCATTGCTCGCTCCAGCACAACCGATTGTCAAGTTGAGCAGCGCCTCAACCACGTTTGGCGACTCGGCAGGCACCTACAATGCGACTCTGGCCGCACAGCAACTGCATGGACTGGTCGTTGAACCAGGGGCAATGCTGTCGTTTCTGGCAACACTGGGCGAAATTTCGGAGCAGACAGGGTATACGCAGGGCGGCGCAATTGTCAACAACCGCATCGTGCCGATTATTGCCGGCGGCATCTGCCAGACATCAACGACACTCTATCGAGCTGCCTTCTATGCGGGATTGCCGATCCCGGAACGCCATGCCCATTCGTTTTATATTGATGCGTTTAACGATATTATCAGTTTTGATGCAGCCGTGTTTGCGCCTGGCCTCGATCTGAAAATAATCAACGATACACCCTACCCTTTTCTGGTGACGTCTACCGGTAACCAGGGAACCATTACAGTTGCGTTGTGGGGCCAGAGTGATCAACGGAGTGTCCAGGTGCTTGCACCGAAGGTCTACGGGCATGTACAGCCAGGAGCAGCACGCTGGATGTATGACCCGGATCTTGAACCGAATGCTATTGTTCAAACTGCTGCCCCACGTTACGGCATGCAGGCCGTGTTGGAGCGGATTGTAACGGCGGCCAACGGCACACTTCTGCACCAGGATGCATTCTTTACGCAGTACGATCCCGTTACCGAAGAAATCCGTTATGGTCGTGATGTCGTTCCACCAGAAGGCGTGGAGATCATAGGCGAACGACCACCAGCGCCAACACCGACACCTTCCCCAACCGAGGAGATAGTGCCAGACGATAGTATAACCGAGGAAGAGATTACCCCGGCCCCTATAGACGAGGCTTCACCAACCCCGGAGATGGTACCAACACGCGCCGATCCCGCCGAGATGGTACCACCGGAAGAGGTACCGTCTGTGGCGACACCGGAAATGCCAGAATCAGAAGTAACCCGGCCACCGATTGGTATTGCCCGTCCAAACGATTGAATTGATACAATAGGCATTTATAGCCAGCTGGTGCCGACGCACGAGCGTCGGCACCAGGATGTAACCGACATTGCCACAACCACCGAAAAGCGTTCCTACCGTGGAGCCAGGATGTACGGCTTACCTGGAAAGGTACCCACTCTATGCCAGTTCTTGACAACAGCAGACAAAAATAGTATTATTGGGCAAATTAAACATACCATCTCATCCAGAGGGGCGGAGGGATCGGCCCTGCGAAGCCCCGGCAACCCCTGTATGTCAATCGTGTGCAGCCAGCCATAAGACGTCAACGTCTGCTCGCTCTGTTCTATTCTCCATTGACAGCAGGAAGGTGCTAATTCCGGCAGATGTTCTCTGGAAGATGAGTGGCAGGATATAGCAAAGAAATGTTGATCGGCCCTCATCTACGAGATGGGGGTTTTTTATGGTCATTTTTTGTCAATTCCTGGCACTGACGCCAGCTGGCAATGAAGCCGGAATACTCACCTGAGCCTTCCTGTATGTAGGAAAGAATTGCCGTTGATAATGGAATAGTTGACTAGCCGTGAGGAGGACGACCCATATGGCTGATATGCCATTCACAGGCTTTGAAACCCTGGCACTCCATGGAGGCCAACAACCTGACCCCACTACTGGCGCACGGGCGGTACCTATTTATCAAACCACGTCCTATGTCTTTCAGGACACAGAACATGCGGCACGGCTGTTTGCCCTTCAGGAGTTCGGCAACATCTATACCCGCATTATGAATCCGACAAATGATGTGTTGGAGCAACGCATCGCGCTGCTAGAAGGCGGAGTGGGTGCTCTTGCTCTGGCTTCTGGCCAGGCGGCTGAGACAACCGCTATTCTCAATATCGCCAGCACTGGCGACAATATTGTCTCGGCCACGAGTCTATATGGAGGTACCTATAACCTGTTCCACTATACGCTACCGAAGTATGGCATTACGACGCGCTTTGTCGATCCAGGCACTCCCGCACATTTCGAGGCGGCAATTGATACGCATACCCGTGCCATTTACCTGGAGTCTATTGGTAATCCCAAGCTTGACGTGCCAGACTTTCGCGCGATTGCTGATATAGCACACGCGCATGGTCTTCCCCTGATTGTTGATAACACCGTTCCAACACCATACTTGCTGCGACCATTCGAGCATGGCGCAGATATTGTGATTCATTCCGGCACCAAGTTTATTGGCGGCCATGGCACCAGCATTGCCGGGTTGCTGGTAGACAGCGGGAAGTTCGACTGGGCTGCAAGTGGACGTTTCCCCGGCTTCACCGAGCCTGACCCTTCCTATCATGGGGTACGCTTTGCTGACCTGGGTGCCCCGGCTTTCATTCTCAAGGCACGGGTGCAGTTACTGCGTGATATGGGCGCCTGCCTCAGTCCCTTTAATGCATTTCTGCTTTTGCAAGGTCTGGAGACATTGCCGCTACGTGTAGAGCGCCATGCAGCCAATGCATTGCGTGTAGCCCAGTTCCTCAGTGAACATCGCAAGGTTGCCTGGGTGAATTACCCTGGCCTGCCAAATCATCCATCGTATAGGAACGCCCAACACTACTTACCACGCGGGCAGGGGGCACTAGTCGGGTTTGGCATTATCGGCGGGCGCGAAGCCGGGCGTCAATTTATTGATCACCTGCAACTTTTCTCGCATCTGGCAAATATTGGCGATGCCAAGTCACTGGCGATCCATCCTGCAACGACGACCCATCAGCAACTGACGCCAGAGCAGCAACGTGACACAGGCGTGACCGAAGATTATGTTCGCCTGTCTGTGGGCCTGGAGACGATTGACGATATTCTGGCAGACCTGGATCAAGCCCTGGCTGGTGTATAAGCTGCTCCTGGCTCATTATTCGATCCGGCTGAACATGGACTTCTCAATGCCTGGTGGAGGAATAGCATGATGATTGGCGACATTCCTGCGGTCACAGTCGCCGCCTATGGTCGCTCGGTAGGTACTGTCTATCCACGTTCCATTCAATGGAACGACCCCTTGCCCCTGGAGAGTGGCGCACAACTGCCAGCACCATGGACGCTGGCCTATGAGACGTATGGTCAACTCAATCCGCAACGCTCCAATGCCATTCTCGTGTGCCACGCGCTGTCTGGCGATGCTCATGCGGCTGGAACACACAGCACGAATGGCAAACGACCGGGCTGGTGGGATGCATTTATTGGCCCTGGACGCGCATTTGATACCGATCGTTACTTTGTCATTTGCTCGAACGTCATCGGCGGTTGTGCTGGATCAACAGGCCCGGCGTCACTTATGCCTGGCACTGATCAGCCCTACGGTAGCCGCTTTCCAGTGATTACGATTGCTGATATGGTTGCTGCCCAGGCACGGCTCATTGATGCGCTGGGCATTGAAGTGCTGATGGCCGTTGCTGGTGGTTCAATGGGCGGCATGCAGGCCTTGCAGTGGGCGGTGTCCTATCCCGAACGTGTGCGAGGAGTGCTGGCGATTGCAACTACGGCACGCTCCAGTGCAATGACGATTGCGTTGAATACCATTGGGCGCCAGGCGATCATCCGCGATCAACGCTGGTGCGGTGGTGATTACTATGGGGCAACGCCGCCAATTGATGGGTTGGCGATTGCTCGTATGGTGGGGCATATTTCGTATTTGAGCGATCAGGCGCTGACTGATAAGTTTGATCGACGCTTGCAAGACCATCCTGCAGTGCAGTATTCGGTTAAACCGGAGTTTGCCGTTGAGAGTTATCTCGAATATCAGGGGAATTCGTTTGTCAAGCGGTTTGATGCCAACTCCTACCTGGTCATCACGAAAGCGATGGACTATTTTGATCTCCCTGGACGGTATGGCTCGCTACGTCGAGCACTGGCGCAGAGTCAGGCCCATTTCCTGGCACTCTCCTTCAGCAGTGACTGGCTGTATCCGACCAGTGAACTGGACGCACTGGCCGCTGGTCTGCGGTCAGCCGGGCGACCGGTACGCCAGATCGAGCTTGATAGCCCGAAAGGTCACGATGCATTTTTGCTCGAGGATACGTTGATGAGTCCGATCATCGCTGAGTTCCTCGAAGATCTGGCACCACTACAGGCACGGTTCGTATAGAGCGCTGAGCAGTGCAAAGCGGACATGAGCCATAAGGTATCTACCGGTGACAGGTGATGAGGCAGGTTGATAGCCTTCCTGTATCCCGTTCCCTATCTGGCGCAGAGAGGAACCTGGTGTTAGAACGTTAGAACGCTCCAACGTTCCAGGGTTCTAACGCTCCAACATTTCAACGTTCCCCTCAACTTTTTTAGTAGCAATCGGAATCCAACAGAACTTTGATGTTCTAACGCTCCAACATTTCGACGTTCCTCTCAACGCACCAGCGGTTCACCCCCATACACCTCGCTGCCCAGGCGACCGAGCAGCACCTGGTATGGTAGGGGGTTTTCCGGGTGATATTCAAAGCGCGCACGTTCAAACCACTGCACCAGACGCGGCGTGCCTTCTACGTCCTCTTCCTGCGGCTCGCTGATCGGCATACCAAACAATGCCAGGCTTTCGGCAAAGCTATTGCCTGGCTGACCATCAAACTCTAATCCATGGCGTTCCCAATAGGCCTTGAACACCCCACACAGACTGTGGCGTGTCTCGGGAAAATAGAAACAGGCATTCGGCGCATCCTCAACTGTCGCAAATGTCCACCAGTCACGGCCCTGCGCTTCCAATGCCTCTACCCCCAGACGACTCAGTAAGACATCATAGGGTGGGGACTGCTGTGGGTGATGCTCAAACCGTGCCCGCTCAAAGGTCTGCTGAACTGGATCGGTTTCAGCCTGAGCCGTCAGTGGATAGCCAAACACCGGCAATCCCCCATGGCGCTGCCAGTAATCAAGGAAACGCCCCTGGAGCGTGTGACCGGTCGCATCAAACGTCAGTGCTGTTAACGGCGCAGGTGGGGTGACAGATGCGCCAACTGGCGATTGACGATCACTGGTGGCCGCCCCTTCAACACTGACTGGTTGCGCCACACCCAATGCCCGGTGGCCCCAGCTATTGGTCGCCTCGACACGCACCTGATAGATACCCGGTTCGGTATAGCGATGCACCACGGTGGCTTCCGTCGTCTCCACAAACGGCGTCCCGTCGCCAAAATCCCAGCGATAGCGTACAAACGTTGTCGGCGTATTTGATTGGGCCTTCGCCGTGAAAGTTGCCAACTGATTTACATCTGTCACCGTGGTTGAGCCACTGATCTGCACCGTGGGCTGATCAACATGCCAGTAGAGAATAGACTGTAAAAGCTCCTGGCGCGTTGTCATACCGGTGTCATTCCGCACTCCTTCCAACCCGAAGGCCAGGTAGGTGGTACGATAGGGAATACCACGCACCGGTTGCTCCAGTGTCGGTGAGGCAGCAGTGTTGACAGCAATAATGCCATCTAACTGGCTCCCAGTGCTGACCGCCCGAAAGATGGGAGCTGTATACTCATCTGGGATGCGGAGATCACTGTCAGACAGGGCAATCTCATCAATCGATACCTGATTACCCGCCCCTGTCTGATCACTGATACCGACGAGATCTGAGGGACGGCTTAAATCAAGGACAATATTCGACAACCATGCCTGGGCAGTCGTGCCGAGCGCTATGCGCTCCAATGTTATGGTTCCGGTAAACACATCATCCTGCACAAAGCGCGGTCCCAGATAACCATGATACAGATCTGACCGTCCATAGCGTGGATCATCGGGGGGGCTGCGCTCGATATCTGAAGCCTCAGTCAAGTCCTGACCGGTCGCAATCAGATTCCCGCCACTCTGCAAGTAGGCGATCAGCAGATTCTGATCGGCCGGAGTCAAAGGTGTAGGCACGGGCAGCGTGCCACTGGGAATAAAGTTGTCGCCAGTAAACCACAGAATAACCTCATAGCGCTGCAGCTCGCTGATGTCGGGCAACGTCTGCGGTTGTCCGGCCAGTGCATCAAGATCCAGGTAGGTGAACGGTATGCCCAGCTGCCCCAGCGCATTGCCATAATAGCCTGCATAGTCGGGCAGATCGAGGCTGCTGCTGCCATCATTATCAAGCAGCAAGACTTTTGGCCCACGTTGTGCAGGGAGCAGGCGGGCCCACAGCGGCAGATGCAATGGCTGCGGCCCACCGGTCAGTTCAACCACGCCTTCGTAGTCACCGGGGGAGGCATCAGCCGGCCATTCGGCCACCACGCGGAACTCGACCGTCTCTCCCGGTGTAACCGTGAGGGTCGCAGGGGCAACACCGATCCCAAAGATAGCTCCCCCGGTCTGCCGCGCACTCAGGTTGTAGGTCTGGGGCACACCAGAGACGTTACGTGCCTGGATCAGCACCTCACGCGCAGTTGATTGGCCCGGACTCGTCGGCACGTTACCGAACGAGATAGCCGCTTGTGCAAAGAGCAAGCCCGGATTAGCAGCACGATTCACATCAATGCGGCCCGCACCCCTCACCAGAGCCGCGGCTGCCTCAGCCCGATCCTCATCCAACCAGACATCCTGTACGGCAGTAGACATCAGCGCCGACTTGATGTCTTGCGGCGACCAGGTGGCATGGATCTGCTTGAGCAATGCGGCACTACCGGCGACCTGTGGTGCGGCCATACTCGTGCCCGATGAGAGGCCAAAGCCCAGATGTTGCTCGCTACCTTCGGCATCACCAAAGCCCGCCGAGAGAATCGCCACCCCCGGTGCTGTCACATCGGGCTTGAGTGTGCCCTGAAAACTCGGCCCACGCGAGCTAAACTCCGCCATAACATCCGGGGTCTGGTCAATCAGGCGGCCCTGCGGGTCAATTTGTACCTGCACAGCGGGGCCATGCTGACCATACCAATCCAGCATGCCGCTCCCCATAGAGCGAGTGACAAAAATCGATGGAATAGTAACCTCCTCGGCCCGGTCACCGGGAGCCATGACAATCAGCCTATCACCACCCTCAGCCGTGTTATAGACGATCGCCGCAATGGCACCCGCCTGTTGCGCATGGAACACCTTCAAGCTAAAGACACAGATCCCGCGCTCAATCAGCGCGATCTGCCCTGCCAGCGATCCCGGTGGCAATGGCTCACACGCCAGGCTTGAGTCACTGACCAGCTGCACTGGCAGATATGCAGCCGGGCCAAACACATTGTCTGCGATACGAGGGCCAAACGCTGCGGGCGCAAAAGGTTGCGCTATCAATGCCTCTGGTACCCCGTTGGGCGCGGTGACATCGACAAACCCGGCCGCAATTGTCCGAGCCGTCGTGCTGGCTCCGACCGTCAGCACCTTATCGCTATAGCCTGATGCACCAGCAGTACTGAGATCTGGCCCGGAGTTGCCTGCCGAAAACACCACCGTGACCCCGGCGTCAACCGCCGCCTCGGCTGCCAGTGTCAGCGGGTTCACCTGGGGATCAACCGTTGCTCGCCCGCCCCAGCTATTATTGATGATATCGGCCCCATCGGCCACCGCATCTTCCAGCGCAGCCATCAACTCGGTCGTAAAGCCACTGCCAGAGAAGATCGAGTCATTGGAGTAGAAGGTCTTGTAGTTCATCAGATAGGCCTGTGGCGCAACACCAGCAATGGTCTGGGTGACTCCGGCGACGGTGGCTCTGGTATTCGCCACGCCGGCCGCAATGCCGGCCACGTGCGTGCCATGGCTGGAGTCCTCCGGGCCAGGCTGGGGGGTCTCACTTCCGGGCAACGGCGGCAAGTCAGGGCGGAAATACGCCCGCGCTACAATCACTTTAGGCGTGGTATGCGCCGGATCGCCACGAGGATACCCTGGTGGATAGCTGAATCCGGCAGGATTGAAGAAGGGATTATCCACCTTAATACCCGAGTCAATAACCGCAATCTTGACACCGGCCCCGGCATTGCTGACCCCACCAATCATCACACTATTCCACAGCGCCTCGGCGTTGATCAGAGGCACACTGCCATACATATGCAGATCGTGCACCTCATCGGGATAGACGGCAACTACACCAGGCAACGCCTGTAATCGTGCCATAGCCGTTGCGTCTGCCCCCGGCAAAGCGACAGACATGCCGTTGAACACAATCTGATAGCTGCGATGACGTTGCGCACCAGGAAAAGTGCGCTGAATGCTGGCAAACAACTGTTGCTGCTGCTGTTCGAGCGCACGACGATACTGTTGAGCTACCAGACTATTAAACCGCAGTTTCCCAGTAGTGGGCGAGCGTAGTCCAGCCACAGCATATTCTGGGGCCGAACCTGGCAACTGCGCCAGTGGCGGCGCGTGCATACGGACAATCCAGCGCTCGCTGATCGAACGTGTCCCTGGTCGATCACTGCGCTGCAACGGGCCGGGCGGTGAACCATAGGCTGGCACACTCAACCAGGGTGAAGCAATCACGGCCAATACGAACCACACTATGACGATCCGTGTCTGACGAGCGGACATAGTTTTCCCTTCCAGGCATTGCAGCGTCTATACACCATACGTTTGATGATATTGCTATAACCAGCATAGTGACACGTCTGTCACAGAACCAGACATATAGTAGCGCAATATCTATGAAACACGCAAGCAGTAGCGAGGAAGGGATTGCCGGCCCCCCCCACCAGCCACCTGCCGACTGCTCACACCACGAACAAGAGCATCAAAGCATAAAATCCCGCATTGCCAGAATGCCCCCAGATACGGTACAATGATGGATCCTGACAGACAAATAGAGTAGCTTATCAGCATAATACTACAACAAGACTTCATCTCGGCAGGGGTGGGAGAGCCGGCGATCCCCGCGCACACTTCCAGTGATTTCGGAGGGGCAAAGCCGATCCTCCCTACCCAGGGGAGGTTTTGTTGTAGCAATAAGAACCGAATCATGCTGGTTATGCGCCCAAGGAGCATCCCGTGAGTGAATACTACGCTATCCAGCGTACTGTTGGCAATCCGGCCACTGTGCGCTCATTACGTGCTGATCTTACACGTCTGGGGGTGTCGTCCGGTATGACCCTGCTGGTGCACGCATCGTTGAGCGCCCTGGGCTGGGTCTGTGGTGGTGCGGTTGCGGTCATTGAGGCACTGGAACAAGTTCTGGAGCCAGATGGTACGCTGGTCATGCCTACCCATTCCAGCAACCTGTCTGATCCTGAATTCTGGAACAATCCACCAGTTCCACGCTCCTGGTGGAACATCATTCGTCACCATATGCCGGCTTATAGCCCTGAACTGACCCCGACACGTGAAATGGGCATCATCCCAGAGTGTTTCCGCAAGCAACCGGGTGTGTATCGCAGTATGCATCCCCTGGTTTCTTTCGCAGCTTGGGGACAACTTGCCAGAATTATAACCGACGATCATCGGCTGGACTACGGATTGGGCGAAACCTCACCGCTGGCCCGAGTGTATGACTATGAAGGCTGGATATTGCTCCTGGGAGTTGGTCATGAATGTAACACATCATTGCACCTGGCCGAATATCGTGCGGCCTATCCTGGCAAGCGCCTGATCAAACAGGCCGCACCGATTATGCAGCATGGGCAGCGGCAGTGGGTCACGTTTGATGATATTGATCTGGATATGTCGGATTTTTTGCTCATTGGAGAGAGCTTTGCACGTGATAGTGGATTGGTGCGACAAGGAAAGGTAGCTTCAGCCCAGGCGCAATTACTGCCCCAACGCCTCCTGGTTGACTATGCAACCATCTGGATCACCCGGAATCGAGTGGTGTCGCGGCCATAAACGAAAGCCGCGTACCGACACAGGTCTGCACATACGCCTCTGGTAACACCTGCGCGATCGTATGAATAGCTTTCCACCCGGTACAGTGGCCGGGCACAATCACATCAGGATTCAGTTTGGCCAGCGCGTCCACTGTTGATGGGATAATCGGCTCAAAAAAACTACCCGACAGGTGGAACCCGCCGATCACTGCATGCACGTGATCCACGGCGGTAAGTTTGCGGGCATAGCGTAGCACATTGACTATTCCCGCGTGGCTGCACCCTGATAATACCACCAGGCCCTTGTTTTTCACATGCACGACCAACGCCTGATCGTCCCAGATCCAGGTATCCTCCGTCCAGCCAGCGTCGCTCTGTGCGAGATGACTGGATATGCCGCGTTCAAACTCGGTCGTACGCTCAACCTGGCCTGTCACCAGGATCGAATCATCAAGTAACAGGGAGGGGTCACGGCGCTCAATTAGCTCAATCCCCTCCCGTACCAGATCGCTCCGAGCAGGTGGCGGCAAATGCATCTCTTTACCCGTCGGAAACACAATCTTGCGATCACGCCATGCTTCCGGGTGCAAAATGAGAGGGATGCGGCGCCTGCCCAGCCGTTGCATTAACCCCACCAGTCCACCATGGTGATCGGTGTGACCGTGTGACAGCACAATCGCCCGCAACTCGGACGGGTCGATACCCAGCACATCCATATTGTGAACTAGGGTATCGCGGCCCAATCCCGCATCGTACAGTATCGACTGCCGGTGCCCATCACGCTCGATCGTCAGCAGCAACGAATAGCCATGCTCAGCCATTAACGGCTCGTGCTCAAACGTATCCCAGACCATCGGTGCCCGCCGCACGCTGTGCGTGCTGGGGAGCAATGCATCCATCACATTATCGACCAGTATCGTTACCTCAGCCATATCAACCGGTTGCAATTGTACATGTTCATGCATAACCGTATTCTCCTTATCTTCCACACCGTATCAAAGTCCAGGTCAGATAACACTGGCATGCTGGTTTCATTCAGCACAGTAATGGTGAGAAGCTGTAGCGTACCTTTCTGCCCAGCACACTGTATAGAGAGGACGGCGGTGGCACTCCACATCTGCGGAGTGCTTCGGTGCTGTGAATGATCAGGCATGGTTCCAGATACCAGATTTTCGCGTGACAAATGTAGTAACGACTTCAGTTGTTCAGCGGCTTTACGCACGACTAAAGTCGTTACTATGCGCTACGCAACCGGAAAGCATCTACAAAACTGCACCTGCAGTCACTTTCCAGCACAAACCTATGGAAACTCAACGGTCACGCTCCCAATACCAGCGAAAGCAGCCTCAAACCGGTCACCTTGCTGCACAGGTTGAATCGGCGTGAGCGAACCGGCCATCACAATTTCACCGGCTTCCAGGTGGCAATGATGGGTCGCCAACTTGTTGGCCAGCCACGCCACAGATGCAGCGGGATGCCCCAGGACGGCCGTACCGATGCCTTCCACCAGTTGGACGCCATTTTTCGTCAGTACAACCCTGACCTGGTCTAAATCTAACTGCTGCACAGGCACCTGTGTGGTTCCCTGGACACAGCGGGCAAAGATACCGTTATCAGCAATCAGTTCACGCATTCCCAAATCCGGCCAGGCACCAATATGCGGATCAACTATCTCAAAGGCAGCGACCACCGCCTCGGTTGCAGCCAGCACCTCGGTGATAGTTACATCTGGCCCTTGTAACGGGCGTTGCAATACAAATACAATTTCACACTCCAGGCGCGGCTGGATCAGCGTTGCAAACGGAACTTGTGCACCGTCGCTAAGCCGACCACGTTCTAGCACATGCCCATAGAAAGGCTCGGTCAGACCGAATACCTGTTGGGCTTTGGGGTTGGTGGCTCCCACCTTCTTGCCCACCACGCGGTCGCCCGCCCGGATCTTACGCATAACCAGTGCCTGTTGCACGTGATACATATCGGTTTCACTGGCATCAGAATAAGGCGGGATCAAGGGTGCCAACGGGCTGGCAGTCGCTTCAGCCAGCTGCAACTGGGTAACCAGATTGGTTATTGCTTGCTCTGTCAGGGCCATACATTACTCCTTTGGCGGAAACGTTGCATCCGCACACTCCGCACGCAACGTCTCTTCAACACTATACGGCTGCGTGCGATAGGATTGTTCTAGCCGGCACTGATCGGGCAGTGCACTGGCATCTGGCGACGACGCACTGGCTTCATAGCAACGGTGCCAGTCATTCCATCGTACTTGCCAGACCTCTCGAAACATGTGGATGGTATCACGCACGGGATGCACCTTGCTATGGCTACGATAATACCAGTTAATTGGCACCTCGATAATATCATAGCCGCGTTTGCGCGCCACAAATAACACCTCGACATCAAAGCCCCAGCCACTAATCCGCTGCACGCGAAAAATATCACGCGCTACATCGGCCCGAAAACACTTGAAGCCACACTGGGTATCTTGAATGCCGCGCACGGCCAGGATTTGTACCAGCGCGTTAAACACTCGTCCCATTACATGGCGATGCCACGGCTCACCATGGCGTTGTGACGCGGGCAGTTCACGTGAGGCAATCAGAATCGGTGCATGCCGCGCCAACAATGGTACAAAACTTGACAACTCCGCGATCGGCATGGACAGATCGGCGTCGCATAAAAACAACCATTGCCCCCGACTATGGAAAACGCCTTGCTTACAAGCGTGGCCTTTGCCACCATGCACCGCTCGCACCAGGCGCAGGCTGTTATATTCGGACATAAAGGCCTCGACGACCGCAGCCGTGCCATCCACACTCCCATCATCGACGACGATGACCTCAGACGAATAGGGCTGGCGTTGCAAATACTCCTTAATCTGGCGCAAACTTGCCAGCAGGCGCTGCTCTTCATTGTAGGCGGGCACAATCAATGACAGGAAAGGCGGATGGTCTGATGACAATGGTTCTATGGTGGGTATGACGGACGACTGCACCGTCGGTTGCGACACAGAATACGAATTATGGGTTACGATGGTCATGGTACCTCCAGCAGCACTTTCTGTTGCGGTGAACAATATCAGCAGCGTTATACATACAGAACGAACGGTGTTAACCATTTCTACATATGCCCAGATTCCTCTGCACAACCTTTGCTGCTGGTACAACGTCCAGGTTCTGGATGTAGTATACACCATGAACACCGACCTTGGCAGAAGATGTGAAGATGGTGTGCTCTGGTTCTGCAGTGTAACTGCGGAACGCATAATGGAACCGAAGTATACTTCGCTATCAACATAACCGGATCGGTGTCACCAGCAAGTGTATCGAGCAGCTCTGCATCAAGCATGTTCAGCCGCTCCTGGTGCAACCTGCGGCGGTTCTAGCAGATATTGCCGCATGGAGCTTTGAGCATGAACCACCATGCTTGTTGCAACTCTTTATTAAGAACCATGGTATACTGGAAGTGTTGGTACGACCTGCCTCGCACTATTGGCATGTACCGAAAGAACAAAGCAGGCGTAATCGCTCGTTTCAAACACATTGCTCGCATTCCTGCAATTGAACGATCTGTAGCCGGGAATCTCGGTTAACAGAATCATCCAGCGGATACTGCTATTGAACGTATACCATTACCATGGTGAACATGAATTGTAGCGTATAAGGAGTATTCCCAAATGGATTGGAACCAGCAAGCCGAAGAAATGATCAAGACCTGGACGGGTGCGCAGCAGAAGATGTGGGAAAGCTGGCTGAATGCTATGCAGGGAATGGGGCCAGTTGCTTCATCAAGTGATGCCTGGCACAAGTCGGTTGAGGCCTGGAGGGAGTCCGTTAAAGGAGCACTTGAAGCGCAGGTGGCCTGGACCCGCTTCTGGGCCGATAGCGTTGTCAACAGTTCGAACAGCCCCAGGGAAGTGGTTGAATGGTCAAACCAGGTGATCGATATGATGAAGCGCTGGACGGAAACCCAGACCCAGCTGTCCGAAAGTTGGTTTGAGACGGTGAAGAAGTCCGATCCCTCAGCGATTGCGCGCAACTGGAACAATGATGAGGCCCAGAAAGTCGTGCATGCCTGGCAAGAAGCCACGCAAAAGCTGATCGAGGCGCAGATGGGATGGCTGCGGATCTGGACAGCAGCACAGGCACAGCAGAAAGTGGCGTAGCACGACTACCATCACTTGCTGATTGAACCGAAAGATCCGCTTGCACGATGCACTCCTGTAAGCGGATTTTTCGGTTCGGTCTTTACAGGATGATCCCGGAGACGTAGATCCCTGCATAATCACAAGCCGATGATCCTGGTGAGTCCCGGCTGAAGCCGGAATAGAGCTAGACCAGGTGAACGCCGGACTTCGGTCTTCACCAATAATGTTGAAGGATTGCCCAATGTATTGGCAGATTGCCCGGCCAGGGCATAGAGGAGATCCTCTCGCAGATACTCCTGACATTCGCCTGGTGCATTGGAACGCCAGGGATCGTAAGAGATCTTTCAGAGCTTCCTTGAGAACGGCAAGGCAAGTAACCTGGTGCCAAGGACCGGGATCGAACCGGTGACCCCAGCTTTTTCAGAGCTGTGCTCTACCAACTGAGCTACCTTGGCACGGACGAAACCGTGGTGGGCGATGACGGACTCGAACCGCCGACAACCTCGGTGTAAGCGAGGTGCTCTACCAACTGAGCTAATCGCCCTGGTGCCGAGAGTGGGACTTGAACCCACACGAGCTAAAACGCTCACCAGGCCCTCAACCTGGCGCGTCTGCCAATTCCGCCATCTCGGCCTACTCGCACCATTATAGTCATCTTACCGCACCTTGTCAACCAGGATGGTCACTACCTGCACACGAATCCAGGAATATATATCCAACACCGGGTAAGTGACACCCCCCCCGCATCCCCAACTCACATTTGTATGGTATCCTATCGACAATGATAGTACAGACAGTATGAGGTACATGAATGCGACGATCCTTTTCATAAGGACAGTATGAGGTACATGAATGCGACGATCCTTGAGATTACCCTGGGGACGGGCTGGCACGACACCAGAGCAACTGGCCGAGCCAGATAGCCGCTTTGTGGAGGTCAATGGTCTGCGAGTGCATTATAAACTGGCCGGTCAGGGTACACCTCCTCTGATCTTGATGCACGGCAGCTTTCTGAGCGCCTACTCCTGGCGGGAGGTCATGACACCGCTCGCAGAGCACACACAGGTACTCGCATTTGATCGTCCGGCGTTTGGATTAACTGAACGCCAGATACCAACACAGGATCCAGCCAGTCGGTATAGCGCCGAAGCGCAGGCCGATCTAACAGCAGCGCTGCTGGAGCGCCTGGGTCTGAACAACGTAGTACTGGTGGGGAACTCAACTGGTGGCACAATTGCGCTGCTGACAGCCCTGCGCCACCCTCAACGGGTGCAGGCACTGGTGCTGGTTGATGCGATGGTGTACAGCGGCTATGCGATCAGCGAATTTCCACCACGGGTACATCGCATGCTGCGCGCCATGGGGCCGGTGGGCACCTGGCAGGTGCGGCTCATGATTGGTGGCTTACACAAGACGATTATCCGCAGTTTCTGGTACGACAAAACCAGGGTAACTCCCGATCTGCTGGCGCATTATCGGCGGGCGCTACGGGTTGCCAACTGGGATCGGGCGCTGTGGGAGCTTATTCTGGCAAGTCACGCGCTGCACCTGGAGGAGCAACTTGCCAGCATTCAGGTGCCGACGCTGGTGATCAGCGGCGAACATGATCGCACGGTACGCCTGGCCGAGAGCGTACGTCTGGCAGGGGCGCTGCCCAACGCGGGCCTGGTGATTGTGCCCGATTGTGCCCACTTGCCGCACGAGGAACAACCGGAAGTGTTTGTCCGCCTGGTTACGGATTTTATACGCCGCAACTGTTCGGGTGGGAGATAGGAACCACAAGATAAGGGACAGCGAACAGGGAACAGAGGGCTGGAATAGGAGACCTTCCTGGGAGCCGTCACGATGAAGATGATGCATGCTTAGCGGGCACGGGTAACACCAACTCTGGCACAGTAGGCGGCTACCGGGCACTGGCTGCAACGCGGCGATGTCGGGTGGCAGATATTCTGGCCCAGCGTCACCAGCAGGCCATTGATCGGTATCCAGTACTGCTCTGGCAGTTGCTCGCGTAGCGCAAGCTCAGTCGCATCGGGATTTTTTGTCTGGACGTAGCCCCAGCGGTTGCAGATACGATGCACATGCGTATCAACACAGATGCCGGGCAATCCAAAGCCAGCCGTCAACACTAGATTGGCCGTTTTGCGCCCGACGCCTGGTAGAGCCAGCAGCGCATCCAGGTTGGATGGGACAGTGCCGTCATATTGCTCCAGCAGCAGTGCCGAGATCCGGTGAATCGTCCGGGCTTTGGTGCGATAAAAGCCCACCGGGCGAATCAAAGCGGCGATCTGCTCCAGGCTCAAAGTTACCATTGCCGCCGGCGTATCAGCCATGGCAAACAGGCGTGGGGCAACAACAGCCGTGAGCGTATCTCTGGTACGCAGGCTGAGGATGGTAGCGATCAGAATGCGGTAGGGCGACTGGCCTGCAACGCCCATCTCTTCGACCAAGGGGGGCTGATAGCGCGGCATCTCGGCCTGGAGGATGTCCATCACGCGCTGAATAGCAAAATCTGACATGGTTCTGCGATCGTTAGATGCGTGACGCGGTCGCTCATTAGCAAACGTCTTTTCGCCTTCGGCAGATAGAGCGGTATTTCCAACGAAAGAACCAACACTTGAAAGCGCCTGCACTCCGAAGAAACGTACCTTACTATTGAACGGCGTTGTTCTTTTGGAAATATGGAGCGGGCGATGGGACTCGAACCCACGACATTCTGCTTGGAAGGCAGATGCTCTACCAACTGAGCTACACCCGCAGGAGACACCCCATACTGTACCACATTCACTGCCAGGACGCAAGCACCTCGTGCAACCAGGTGCCCAGTGCGGTCGTTGCACCGGGCAGCAGCGGCAATACGCTGACACCGCTGGGGTAGTGTTCGGCGGCACCATGGCCCGGGTAGAGCAGCAGAGCGGTACAGGTAGCGCGGGTACCACTGCGCAGCCCAATGCCCCCCAGGTAGCTATAGGCATCGGCCAGTGCGTCTGCTGGGACGCCGCCGCTGGCATCCAGGCGATATTTGGCGTCAAAAACCAGCACGCACGGTGGTTGCCCGTCCTGTTCCACTTCCAGGGCCAGGTCGGGTACGCGGGTATGCCGATCCAGTGCGCATAGTTCCGTGTAGGGCGCAGTGTGCTGTCCACAAGGCGCGGGCCGATAGCGCGGCTGATAACGCAGGTGCAGTGTCAGCCCCCGCCAGATCAGCGTGAACAGCGGGCTGTCCTCGACCAGGGTGAAGGTGTAGGGCCGGTTCCATGGCTCCGTGTCTACCAGGTGTAGCGCCTGCAGCATCTGCTGCGCCTGCACGACTATATCGGGCAGATCGAGTAGCGCCTGTGCCACCTGCACTGCACACCAGTACTCATACAACCGCGGCACAGCGTGGAGAGGGATGTGGAATAGCGGGCTTTCGACCGTGATCAACGGGCAACGCCGTAGGTCTTGCCAGAAGCGGTAGACCTGGCGGTAGTCCGGGTCGCGTTGCAGGACATGATTGGGGCCGTGCCAGGTAGTCAGAGCACCGACGTCAGCCAGAAACGGCAATGCCCGCAGCGTGCCCAACCGTCGCATAACCGTGCGGCTACGCTCAGCCAGACGCTGTAAGGACGTGGAAGGTTGCCGTGCGTCGGCAATAGGGGCGAAATACCCTGCCCGCCGCCATAATTCGTCCAGCAGCCGCTTGAGCAAGCGATTCTCGTAGGTGTCGGTGGTGGTAACACTGCACTCCTCGGTGACAGCGGCAGGCAGGGCTGGCCCGTCGCTCCCAGCCGCGCACCCATCCTGCACCAACCGGTCGGTCATGCGTGACAGATCGCGCACCTGCCCGATCGGGACGCGCCGTGTGGTTGAACGCAATATCGTGCGTGGACGACGGGCAAGGCGGGTCACTGCCTGTTCAAGCTGTACAAAACGGGTATCGAAGAGGCGGTAATACTCCTCCAGGAGCGTGTGTGCTTGTTCCTCCGCTATTGCCTGTAAGGTAACACCCACCGCTCCACCCACCAGCGTATAGACCAGGCTATGAACGACCTGTTGCAGATCAGCCAGCAGCAGCGTATAGCGTTCCTGTTCGATCTTGCGTGGGATAACTGTGAGTACTGTCTGTTGTTCTACCGTCTGACCATCATGCCAGACGACTCGCAGGACAACAGTACAACGGCCAACCATGTTATGCGGATTCCAGTGCCAGCGCCAGGTCGGATCATGGGGGCGCAGAAACGGCTCCAGCCGCTGGTCGTTCACCAGCAATTCCAGCACCGCATCAGCGGCCGTGCCTGAAAATCGGCAGGAAAATTCAACCGACTGCCATTCGGTCACCACTGCTGTCTCCAGGGGCTGGTTGTTGATCAATAAGGGAAACATACAAACACTCCTGGCTTCCTTCGCATTCTACATTACTACAACGAGACATCTCCTGGGTAGGAAGGCGCGGCGCGGCTTCGTTCCTCCAAAACCACCAGATAGCAACTATGCGTGGGGCCTGCGGCCCCCGCGCCCCAGACGTGATGAAGTCTCGTTGTAGTATTATTATAAACTGGGAGTCCCGGCTTCAGCTTGGATTATCGCTACAATAACGACTCCCACCACTTCCCCTTGCTCTCCTGAAATGTTTTCTCCTACGGCGAATTTTTTTGCAAAAAAACCTTTTTCTATGCTGCTACTCACGGATGAGCAGATCGCAGCCTGGATCGAGAGCTTACAGATACATCTGACCTCTGTCCTCTATCCCCACCAGGTATCACGCCTGGTGGAACCGCTCTTGCAGAACAGCCCTGATACCCCTGCGTACCAGCATGCAAATGAGGAGTTGCGTATTCAGTTTGAGTACATGCTTACGACCACCGACCTGTTTGAAGTTGTAGAGGTCTATCACTGGCTCCCGGTGTTGCAAATGGTACTGGTGGCCGAACAAGAGCAAATCAAAGCATTTCTGTCAACCTATCTCATCCTGACCGTCAATATTGCGATTGCCGTGATAGCCACACTGACCGCCCTGTTCTCGGCCCAGTTCACTGCCCACAGCATCGTGGCTCCATTGGCCGACCTGGCGCACATTGCCACACGCATCGCCGACGGTGATCTGAAGCTGACTGCCCCCGTTCAAGGCCAGGACGAGGTGGGCCTGCTGGCGGCGGCATTTAACCGCATAACGGCACGTCTGCGCGAGGTGATTAGTAATCCGGAACAGAAGGTCAAAGAGCAGAGATTCCTGGGGGCTACAGGCCCCAACCACCCTCAACCGGAGACGTACGTTGATGCGTATGGGGGCGCTACATCAGCAGACTCGCGACGACAGAGGAACAGAGGATAGGACGTATGTCGATGCGTATGGGGAGCTACCACGAACCACGCCTTTGCCTATTCCATGGTACTATAGCCATATCCGCAGTTACACACCATTGAAAGCTGCAGCAACGCATGGTTGCGCTGCTGCTCATAATCTGTGCCTATCTTTCTGGAGGGGAGAAACCAATGCAGGTCAATCCGTCTATTTTCAAAGCGTATGATATTCGTGGTATCTATCCGACCGATCTCAATGAAGACGTGGCCTATCTGATTGGACGGGCGTTTGTAACCTTTCTGAATGCCGAACAGGTGATTGTCGGGCGTGATATGCGGCTGTCTGGCCCGGCGGTCTTTGATGCCGTCACACGTGGGATTATGGATCAGGGCGCTGATGTGGTTAATATTGGGATGGTGAGTACCGACCAGTACTACTTTGCATGCGCGCAACTGCAAATCCCGGGTATGATGGTGACCGCATCGCACAACCCCAAAGCCTACAATGGCTTCAAGATGGTGCGCCGTATGCCACAGTTGCTCAGTGGCGACGCGGGCATCCAGGATCTCCGCCAACTGGTTGAGCGCGAACAGTTTCCCCAGCCCGCCCGCAAAGGAACGATGACATCGCACGACTTCAAAGACCAGTTTGTGCAGAAAGTTCTCTCACTGATCGATGTCAACGCCATCAAACCGCTCAAAGTGGTGGTTGACACCTGCAACGGGATGGTCGGCCCCATTTTGCAAGCGGTGTACCATCATCTGCCTATCAATCTGATCGGGCTATATCTTGACCCCGATGGTAACCTGCCCAACCATGGCCTTGACCCGCTCCAACCCGAGAATCGTGCCGAATTGCAGCGCCGTGTGGTGGCCGAAGGCGCAGCAATTGGCTTTGCGTTCGATGGCGACGGTGATCGCTTCTTTGCCATTGATGATCGGGGCAAATTTATCTCCGGCGATTTTCTGACGGCAATTATGGGCAACTATCTGTTGGAGAAGTACCCCGGCTCCAAAATCATCTATGACGTGCGCGCTTCCTGGGCCGTGCCAGATCTGGTTACGGCTGCAGGTGGTATACCCTTGATGGAGCGCGTGGGCCATGCCTTTATCAAGCGTCGTATGGCCAATGAGGATGCCATTTTTGGCGGCGAGGTATCCGGGCACTACTACTTCCGCGATTTCTTCTTTGCCGACTCCGGGATTGTGCCTTCGCTTTATCTGCTAGAGATGCTTTCAAAGCGTCATGTGCAGATGTCGGATCTGCTGCAGGAATTGGAGGCGAAGTACTTTATCACAGGCGAGATCAACTCGACCGTGGCTGACCAGCAGGCCAAAATACAGGAACTGGCCCGGCGCTATAGCGATGCGGAACAGCATATGATAGATGGAATTTCGATCACCTACCCAACCTGGCATTTCAACGTGCGTCCCTCGAATACTGAGCCGCTGTTGCGCCTGAACCTGGAGGCAAAATCACAGGCAGAGATGGAACAGCGCCGTGACGAGGTGCTGGGCATTATTCGCGGCTAACCCTCGAACACTCCCGGATCACATGTTCTCGATTATCAGCACGACGGCGACCTGGCTGATGATCGTTGGACAAAGCGTCTGGAGATGGCGCTGCTGTAGCGCGTGCGATCGGCATCCTGGTGTGTACCGGGATGCCGATCGCATGTCGTTTTGAAGGTGGTCGATACGCTTGTGGCAACACTGATGCTCGCTGGACAGATGGTAACGCTTCTGAGCATGCAAGCCACACGTCCGCGCAGCGCCACACCTCGGCCCTTCAGCACGTCGAGTTTGAGGCACTCGCCGCCCAGAGTCTCAACAGCACGATCCCCGGCGCGGTTTGCTGCTGATCGGCGACATCAATACGACGCCCTGGTCGGCACGCTTCAGACGATTGCGTCGCACCGGGCAGCTGCAGAACTTGGCCACCGGCTTATGGCATCCAGTCTACCTGGCCGACGTGGTTGCCAGCCTTCCTGGGTAGTCCCGTTGACCATTGCCCGGTCAACACCCGGATCAGTGTAGTAGGGCACCAGGTCAGGCCAGATATTGGCGGCGATCATCAGCCATTACTGGTACAATATTATACGAGCAGAATAGGACAGGCTGCCGGATCGCCCGTCAGCCGTACAGGAGCATCCAGGATGCCAAAAGAGAATCACTCTGGCCTCGTTCTTGTCACCGGTGCCACTGGCTATGTTGGTGGGCGACTGGTGCCGCGCCTGATCGAGGCCGGCTATCGCGTGCGTTGCCTGGTGCGTGATCCAGCACGCTTGCAGGGACGCCCCTGGCAGCCAGACGTTGAGGTTGTGGCGGGTGATGTCCTGCAGCCCGACAGCCTGGTTTCAGCGCTGCAAGGTGTACAGGTAGCATATTATCTGGTACACAGCATGATCGGTGGAGCCGATTTTCCCCAGCGCGACCTGACCGCCGCACACCATTTTGCCCAGGCTGCCCAGGCCGCCGGTGTCAAGCGGATCATCTATCTGGGCGGCCTGGTGAACCCTACCGCCGAGCTATCCGAGCATCTACGCTCGCGCCAGCAAACCGGTGAGGCGCTACGTAGCGCCGGCGTGCCGGTGACAGAATTCCGGGCAGCGGTTATTGTCGGCTCAGGCAGCATCTCCTTTGAAATTATTCGCTATCTGACAGAACGGGTGCCGGTGATGATCTGTCCACGCTGGGTGTACACCCGCACCCAACCGATTGGCATCCGCGAGGTGCTGGAGTATTTGCTGGCAGCGCTGGCCGTTCCAGAGAGTACGGGGCGCATTATCGAGATCGGCGGGGCCGACATTGTCACCTATGGCGAGATGATGCTGATCTACGCCCAGGTGCGTGGCTTGAAGCGCTGGATGCTGCCGGTGCCGATCTTAACCCCGCGCTTATCGTCGTACTGGATCAACCTGGTCACCCCCATCCCCGCCGCAATCGCCCGCCCGCTGATCGAGGGCCTGCGCAACGAAAACATCGTGCGCGATTCGCTGGCCTACGAACTGTTCCCACACATCCAGCCCGCCGACTATCGTACCTCGGTTGAACGCGCCCTGGCCCGCTTACAGGCCAGCAATATGGAGACCGCCTGGAGCGACGCGTTGAGTACCAGCCAGAGCGATGTCCCGCCGGTCATCCTGACAACGCAGGAGGGTATGATAGTCGAACAGCGCCAGCGGGTTGTTCCTGCGTCGGCTGCCGTTGTCTATACGATTTTCAGTGGACTGGGCGGCCAGCGTGGCTGGTTCTATATGAACTGGGCCTGGGAACTGCGCGGCCTGCTGGATCAACTGATCGGCGGTGTGGGCCTGCGCCGTGGTCGTCGTCATCCTGATGAGTTGCGCGTGGGTGATGCCCTCGATTTCTGGCGAGTGGAAGCAATTGAGACGCAAGGGTTGCTGCGCTTGCGGGCGGAGATGAAACTGCCGGGCAAAGCCTGGCTCCAATTCAAGGTGACAGCGCGTACTACCGAGGAAGCGTTGCTCACCCAGACGGCTTTTTTTGCGCCGAAGGGCTTGACGGGCTGGCTTTACTGGTATAGCCTCTATCCCTTCCACGGGTTAATTTTCAGCGGGCTGATCGACCAGATTGCCCGGCGAGCGGTGGACTTGCAGCAGCAGCAGGCAGTGATACAGTAGACGGAAGTCGTGCCGCTGCCCCCCTGGCGTGGGGCTGGTGCGTTGCGGTGTCGCACCGTAGCGCGTCCCCCCGGAGCGCGCGGTGCGACACCGCGTAGCACATCCCTCCGGGGCACGACACGCGCAGACAACCAGGCGTTCAACATAGCCGGGCTACCAGCAACTCGTAGATGACCCGGCTAAACGTCAGCCCGATACCGAGCATCAGGCTGCGCCAGACGATCGGCCATAGGTGACGAAGCAGCATATCCGGCCGCCAGGTAACCAGCGCCAGTGCGCTCACCAGGAGCAGCAACGGCAACAGCAGCAGCCACGAGCGTGGTTGCAGCAACGGGAACCAGGGCAGCCAGGCCAGCAGCACATGTCCCCCGGTGCGCAGCCGCAATCCCCACCACAGACCACTGGTCATCGTTTGATCCAGATCTGCCTCCCGCAGCAGCAGCATGAGCAGCGCAACGCTCCAGCCAGCCATGCCCAGCCAGCGTAACGCCTGATGCGCAAGCGTTGCTGACGCACTGCTCACCGTGAGTGCCTCCAGACGCAACGAGCCTTGTGTCTGCGCAACAGCCAGCAGCGACAACACCAGCAACCCGTATGCTTCGTAGAGATGGCGCCATCCTTCCAGTACCCCTTGCCCACCCTTCCATGGGGAGGATACAGAGGGCGCAACACCACGGCTGGTACTACCAGACAGAACCGGCATACACCTGCGGCCATACCAGCACAACCAGGGCCAATCCAAAAGCACCAGCGCCACCAGCAGATCGGGGGTATAGGCAAAGTATCCCGATAAGGGCACAGGCAGCAGACTGATGATCAGCAGCGGGGCCACGACTGCACTCAGGTCAAGGATGAGCCATGGCCCTCCCCCGGTCGCCCCGTCTACTGGAGCGGTGCGGGTGGATGCGAATACCGATCGATCCACGCTATAGACGAGCAGGCAATCCAGCACCCAGGCGAACCCCAGCGCACTTAGACCACCTGGATAGAGCACCAGGCGCGGCCAGGCCAACCCCAGCGTGCCGAGCCACTCACCCACAACGGTTGTCCATCATGCTTTGCAAGCGCAGCAACAGCCAGGCCAGCGCCCCAAGCACCAGCATCAGCAGCAAGAGCGTCAGCGAGGGCAGCGTTGCTACCGGCTGGCGCGCCGCGTTCAGTGCGATCAACCCGCCCCAGGGCCAGAGCGCAATATCACCAAAGGGGGTCAACCCACCCTGAAGTTGCTGCACAATCGGTCGAATAAACATCCAGACCACTATAGGCGCGGTCACGCCCAGCGCAACGCTGATACCAGCCACCCACACAACGGTTCGCCCGCTCCTACCAGGAACAGCCGATAGGAGCGGGCGAGGGCATTGGACAATCGTCAGCGTACACAGCAGGCCTGTTACCCAGAGGATACCCACCAGCAGAAACATGCGACCGGCAGCCGCCGCACCAATGCCCATCCAGAACGACACAAACGGTGCAGTCAGGGGCAGCGCAGGCGAGAGCAGCCAGAGCGCCCAGGAAAGCGTGACCGGAGAGGGCACCACGGCCTGTGTCTGAGATGGGGCGGGAAAGGCTAATCCTGCCAGCAGCAACGGTACCAGCATGAGCGCATAACATCCAGCCACAATCCCGGCGCTGGTGCCCATGCCCAGCCCAATCAGTGCTACTCCAAGCTGCGACGACAGGAGCCAGTGTGTCCGCATAGTAATCGGGGCAACCAGCGCCCGGCATACTGTCCACAGCGCCAGTGCCCCACCCAGCAGCAACGTGGCCGCATGCCAGCCAGCATTCCACGGCCCCAGGCTATAGAGCCGCACCAGCGGGTAACACCAGGCCAGCGCCAGACAGATGCCCGCCAGCGTATATGTATGCGGCCCACTGGTTATACCAGAGGTCAGGACATGTGCATAGACATGCACTGCGGAACCCAGGATAGTCGCCAGCAACACAAACCAGAACACAAAACTGCTCAATCCCACCCCCGCCAGCGACGCTTGGTAGTGCCAGGTACCAGCCTGGGTTTGCAACCCGGCCACAGCTACCGCGAAACAGACCACCGGCAGCAACAGCCAGATCGCTCGCGGCGCGAGGGGTACGGAGCGCGGCAGCCTCCCCCCCACAACCTCAATCAGCGTCGCCAGCAGATAACCTGCTGCAACCAGCAACAGGTTTGAGGTGGCATAGGCTCCAGCCAGGCACAACGTCAGCAGCAGCGTCGGCCACACGGATCGCAGGCTCAAGACCGACTGCACCAGTGCCAGCAGCAGCGTCAGCAGAGCGAAGAACGTACTCAAGCTGTCAACACGTAGCTGACCGGCAAACAGTGCTGGTTCCAGCGGTACATCGCGCACATACCAGGTCAACCAGAGAACGGCCAGCAATGCCAGGAGGTAATAGAGGTGAGAGACAAACCGCAAGGAGCGCACTGCTGCGTGTCGCGCTACTATCATAAACCACGCATAATGATCTAAACCCTGCACCGTCTCGATAGGTGTCGAATACGACCGTTGTCCATGTCTCCGCATGTCCAGCAGCCGAAGCCGCAGGATCGGGGTGCAAGGCCGGCCTGTGCCGGCTCTGGCAGGCCGCTTCAGTGGACTTCGGAACAGGAGCCAGAACCTTCCGGCTCCCGGCGTACGGGACATGGGAATACCCAGGGCGGTGAACTACAACGAACGGCAGTACTAACGCCGGATGCCTGTCGCCAGTTCCTGTTGTTTATACTTACAATGACTACAGTATACAACGCGATAACCGGCAACCGTTGCACGCTGTAACGGATGACCACAATGAGGACAGTGCAACTGCAACATATGCCCCGCGCCCATCACCACCGGATGCTCGGTATGCAGATCGGTATGCTCGATGGGAACCGCAGGTGCCGTCACCGCTGCCCGTACAGCCGATGGATTGACCGTCACTACCGCTGCAGGCGCAGACTGAATGGCAGATGGCTCCTCCCCAGCCACACCATTGATCGCTGGCTGAGTACTGGCGGCAGAGTCAGGTACAGTCCGCACCGGTTGCCGAAAAGACCACAGGGCACTCAGGCGCTCTACCAGTTGCGCATAGTCCAGGGCACCACGGGAGCGCCGGTCATACTCATAGATTGTCTGCCCGGCGGCCGATGACTCGGAGAGCCGCACATTTACGCGAATCGGCGGCGCGATCAGAGAGCCATAGGTGGCGCGCAATTGCTCCAGCAACGCCGTGGACTGCTTCAGGCGCGGGTCAAACATCGTCGGCACAATCACCCGAATGCTGGCAGCACCGCTTTTGAGGCGCACCACTTGCTTAAACAGCTTCTCAATGCCTTTAATCGACAGATGTTCCACTGTGGTCGGTACCAGCACATCGGTCGAGGCCATCAATGCATTGACGTTGAGTACCGTCATCGAGCCGCCGCAATCCACCAGAATAAAATCATAGTGACGTTTGAGCGGCTGGAGGGCCTGATCCAGCACGCGGCTCCAGTCGGGGCGACGAGATAAGGTGGGTTGCGCACTGAGTAGCGACTCATCAGCGGCGAGTAAATCGAGGTTTGGGCGAGCCGACATGACACAATCTGCCGCTCGCGCACCGTCAACCAGGGCTTCGTAGAGCGTGCGGCGCGGCTTCACGCCTAACGCCAGCGCCAGATTGCCCTGAGCATCAACATCAACGAGCAGCACACGTGCCCCTTTGAGCGCCAGACCCGCGCCAACGTTCACCACCGTTGTTGTCTTGCCAATACCACCTTTGAGATTGGTGACCGCGACAATCCGTCCCATATGAGCGCTCCTTAACGGGCAGGCCTTTGCTCCTGTGCTGACGAGATAAGTGTAGTGCAATGCAAGCACACTGTCAAGCACCAATAAGCATATGGTACAATCAGACCGCATTGAACTGGTAGCACGAGCAAGCCCCGCAGGAGGAACTATGACCGACGACCAGTCACTCACGGATACACCAGTGAACGCCTTGCCACCCCGGTTGCACCCCGATATTCCGGTGTTGACCGAGACACTCGCGGTGGCACCTGATGGGCGGACGACCGGCGCTGCTACCGCGAACCTGTACGAAGCGTTCCGCCCGTTGCAGGGAAAGTCATTGCACGTCCTGGGCGGCGACATCCACGTCGGCAATACCATCGGTGAGGGTATCGCTATCGGGCATGGGGCACAGTCCACGGTTATTCGCATCTACGTCCCGTGCACGACCGAGCAGCAACGGGCCTAGCGCGACCGTAAAATTGGTAACAGCTACCTTTTTGTTCACTGCATCCTCCTGGAGTATTTCGCCGAGCTACGGGCTGTTGAAACGTCGGAACGTTAGAACGAACCAATGGGCCAACGTGTCATTGTTACGGCTTCCCCGTCAGTGTTGTGTCTATCGGCCGATCTTGGCCAATGACCGGTGCTATATCGGCCAGTCCACTCAGTATATACAGCAGACCACCCGCCACGCTCACTGCCATACGCACCACAAAGATCAAAAATGCAAGCGACAATGCCACCTCTTTCGTTATGTCAAGTTGACCTAACAACACCACAAACGTGCCTTCACGTGCGCCCAGGTTGTTGAGAAAGATCGGTATCAAGCCGATAATATCACTGATCGGCACCATCAACGCCATAAACGCCAACGACACATCGATGCGCAACGCCCGCGCCAGGGCATAGTTTGACCCGATCCACACCAGTTGATAGGCAGACGAGAGCAGCAGCGCCAGCGCCAGCGAGCCACGCGAGGCATAGTAGCTCGCCAGCGACTGCGCAATCAACTCCAGCTTGCCGCGCCAGTTAAACATATTCGGTAGATAGAGATGCCCCAGCAGCCGGGTCAGCGGTGCTGCACACAGCGCCAGCAGCAGGCCCGCACTGGCAACCGCGATACACCCGATCGCCGCCCGATACAGCTCCGGCGCATCCGCAAAGCGCTCGATACTCAACTGTAAAGCGGTAATCGCAATCACATTGAGCGCCACAAAACCGGTCAGGCGCTCAACAAAGACCGACGCGACAGCGATTGATGGCTGCCGAATGCGCAGATTGAGCTGATACATCCGCACCGCGTCACCACCGATCATCGTGGGCAAGAAATTACTAAAGAATTGCCCAATAAAATAGGTACGCACTGTCCACGGATAGGACACATGCTGACCACTGCTGCGTATCAACACCCACCACTTCAGCGCATTGATCAGCACACCAAGCAGTTGTAAGCCAGCCGCCAGCAGGACAAATGGCAGAATGATCGTCTGCCAGGCTACCAGTAACTGCGCTGGATCGACCTCGCGCACCAGGTAGGCCAGCAATGTCACACTAACCAGCACCCGGAGCGCCATCAGGAGGGTACGCCGTCCCTGTTCTTTCATAAACCTTCCTATTGCTCCTCAACGTTCACAACGACCAATGGTTTCGTACCTGCCAGAGTTGTCGGTATTTCAGGCCTGATGCGACTGGTGATCAGCAACTGCGCGCTGAGAGCAAGCAGGACACCGAGATTGACCAGCACGCAAAGCACCGGCAGGGGTGAACCGCGAATCCATGCTGTGGCTATGGGCACAAAGCCATCCAGTGTACCCAGGATATTGATCGTCGCCGTGAGCATCAGCGCCATGTACGGCCAGCGTAGCCAGGGATAGGCCGCGATACCCAGAGCCAGGAACGCCAGCGTCAAAAACAGATAGCGCCCGTGAATCTGGGTGGGCAGCATAAAGAACGCCAGCGCCAGCACCGCCGCACCCTGAATACGAGCGGGGCGATCATAGCGATAGAGCAGTGTCACTACCACCAGCAGCGTGAATCCGGACAGCAAGAGCATGCCCAGCGCACGATAGCTCAACCCGCCAATCGCTATCGCACTGTCAGCGTCACCCACCCACAGCGTCAACAGATACCAGACATTATAGGCACCATTGGTCAAATGCGGAAAGCGACCGACAGAACCGATATAGGCCTCAAGCAATCCCGGCCCCTGCCCGGCCAGCGCCAGCGGCGTAACGGCCAGCACCAGCAACCCGCCCGCCAGCATCGCCCCCTGCACCAACCCCTGCAGACCATGACGCCGCAGAGTTGCTACAAATAGGAGCGGCGCCAGTATAATCGCCTGGGGCTTGATCAGCAGTGCCGTGGCCCAGCACAACCAGCTCCAGCGCCCGCTGTCCCGATCCAGCAGAACAACCGTTCCCAGCAGCGGCAGCATCAACAGGGTATCCACCTGGCCCCACCAGGCCACGTTCATCCACACTGGTGGGCTAAGGCTATAGAGCGCTGCAATCAGTGTTGCCTGATACACTGGCTGCCAGCGACGACTCGCGACATAGATCACGATAACCGCTGCCAGATCTGCCAGCAATGCAGGCAACTTGATCAACGTCAGCGTGACCGCGGGCAAGGGATCAAAAAAACCGCCTCCGAACGGCCGCACCAGTTGACTCAGACCCCAGAGCAAATACAGGCGAAACGGCACATAATCGCCACCGTACATATATGAGCCGGCCAGTCCATAGTCATGTAAAAACCACATGCGCCGTGCCGCCAGTTCCAGGTCACCCACCGGATCGGGTGCGTGGAGCCAGGGCCAGCGGATACTCAAGGCGATGATCAGCAGGAGCAGGATCACCGCTGCATCATTACGTGTCAGTGGAACCATGCGCAGGTCAACTGGATGCGCAAACGGGTTGGGCGGGAACCAGCGTACCATCAACATCGCTCCAATGCTGGACAGGGCGGCCAGCAGGCACAGCGGTGTCAGCAGACCATAACGCCAACCACTGGCAGCTTGCCATCCCAGCACCACCATGTGCAGCAACAGGATCACCAGAGCCGTCAGGCGCAGCGTCCCACCCGCCTGGCGTAGCAACGTATATCCCGCCACAGTTGCCAGGCCCAGCGCCAGCAGTACGCCGATTGGTGCCGCACCACCGCCAGCAATCGCCATATTGCTCACGATTACTCCCAGCGTGCGACCATCAGCCTCCAACGCCGGGGCGGACAGGGTCAGACTCACACGTTCACCCGGTGGAGACGGCAGCAACAGGGCATACGAGCGTAGAACCGAGGTAAGCTGCAAGGAGAAATGCTCCCCCGCAACCTGCACCTGTAATGGCACCACCGGACGGGGGCCAGCCGCCAGGAGGAGATGAACAACAGGGCGCCCACCAGGGTTAGGCAGGTCAATGCGACTCGTTTCACTTGTCCAGCGATAGATCCGTGACTGATCGGGCAGCCGTTCCGGGTCATACAACCCGGTGTGCGGCAACAACACCTCGGGTGCCGTCAGCGTATACCCCGCTGACCGTGGTGATCGATAGGCAACCTGGGCCAGCATCAGCACGATACTACATAACACCAGCAGCGTCACTATATCGGGCAAATACCTATTATTGGTAACAAGGCATCGCCAGTACATTCGGATCGGAAGCGTCATATATTTTCCACAAGTTACGCAGCCGCTTGTATTCCATGCCCTTTTCGCCTGTGGCTGTGTGGAAGAGATATTTCTTTATGTCCCATTTTTCCACTTACAACTTACGACGACAAATGAGACACAAAGAACAGAGAACATACCGCTCCGCCGAAGGGCAGAACGGTCTTGTTCGTCAGATCAGACGAAGCGTGAAAGCTACCACATACATTCTGTTGATTATAGAAGGGGCGCAACCGGCTGTCAATCCCACCAACGCTTGTTCATTGACGCGCTCTGTTCTTGTTGCTATAATTTGAGAAGCGTTATTGGGCATTACGAACTGTCGAGGGTCATTGACAGGAGTAAGGCGATAATGTCGTTTGTTGGTCTTTTCGCCTGTTGCAGTGTAGTACATGTCATGCCATGGCTCTCGGTTCGCACCATCGCCGACACCCTCGTGCCACGCCAGGTCAGTGAGCGCACGCTGGCGCTGGCCCGGCACTATGTTGATGAGATTGTGCTGGTGGAGGACAAGCAGATGCTGGCGGCGATGCGCTGGTTATGCGTGGAGTATAATCAACCGATGGAGCCAGCCGGTGGAGCGGTTGTAGCCACCGTGCTGAATGGCCTGATTGATCTGCGTCACATCACCTGTCCGGCAGCTTTAATCTGCGGCGATAATGCGGCGGTGACCAGCGTATTTGAGGTTTAGCATGTCTCAATCATCGGCATCGTTACGCCTGTGCCCATCCTGTGATACGCCCTGCCAGGCCAGTGCCAACTTTTGCCCTGAGTGCGGGCAACCGCTGGTAGAGACGGATATACACGCCTCTGCAATGCCACCCGCTCCCCCAGAACTGCCCGGAAAACCCCGATCCGACGACGCACACAAGTTTGCTAGCGAGGAATTAACCTGGGAAGTAGACATCTCGTATTTTACTAACCCGTTCTTATTGCGACAACTGGCTATGGTACCGCTCGTGACCGGATTGATCATGGCGCTCTTACTCTCATTTGTCCTGGCAGTCACGGGTGATTTCCAGGGTATCCCGCCCATACTGCTCGTTTCGTTGCTGGTTGCAGTCGGGTTTTTTGTTGCCATGTTGCTCATCACCCTCATCTTTTTTCCCCGCTACCGTGGGCACTACACCATCAACCGCCACGGCGTGCGCCGGCAGAGCCTGGAAAATAAGAGGGCAAAGAACCTCTCGTACCTGGTAACCCTGTTAGGGATACTGACCCTCAACCCGAGGGCGTTGAGGGTGGGTCGCATGGTTGCTGCCCGTGAGGCCCAATATGTGGCCTGGCATGATCTGGCAGATGTAACCTACAACCGCCGCCAGCGGATGCTTATTCTGCGCAACCGCTGGCGACCGGTGATGATGGTGATCTGCCTGCCCGATAATTATGACCAGGTGACAGAGTATGTGCGGCACCATGTTGCACCAGTGCAAAAACTCGCCGCAGAATCGGCATCGCGGCACCCATTGCCACGCCTG
>Ga0308414_1000027_pt1 | contig 95738 bp, 119 predicted proteins | sample HotsprSampleOS50_FD_205667 | JGI IMG/M metagenome (GOLD analysis project Ga0308414, IMG submission 205667) | Hot spring phototrophic mat microbial communities from Octopus Spring, Yellowstone National Park, Wyoming, United States - 20090730_OS50 ... | reverse complement strand
TTTTTGCTCTAAGGCTAAAAAGTATTAAAGAAAAATTCTTCATCCGTTGTGGCCTGAATTAGAAGGCATACAAGAGAATCTAGGGATAGATGAAGTTCCATTTTTGCTCTATCTTTCGTCTTAGATGTAGAATAGAAAGACAAATAGATCAGATATAGATCAGATGAAGAAAAGAAGGAGGATTTAGGATGAGGACGGTCGAATTGACATGCGGTCATCGGGTAGTCTGGCAGGAATGGGGCAGGGAAGGGCACTTCCCTGTCATCGGGACCTATGCTTGGTGCGAAGAATGCGCCAAGCATAACTGGCAGGACGGCGACCAGTGGGTCGCCGTCGTAGACCCGGCGGACTACGAGCCGAGTCTACACAATTACCCCCGACATGAGTCGGGGGTAGAATTGAGCAAATGTCCTGCGGGCAACCCAGACGCAGGGGAATGCCCGCACAACCACGGGACCTGCCACATGGCAGGTCCCGATGGAACTTGTCATGCTATCCTCGCGGTTGTCCACGAGGATAGCATCTGGGAAGGGAACGCCGAGCGGTGGCGTACCCTGGAGGGCTGGCCGCTGCTGGCCTGTGCGATGCTGGAAAAATTCGATGAATTTTCCGGCTACTGGCGGATGCTGCACGGCGCGGTTAATGCTGCACGGCGTGGCTATGAGGCCAGGTACGTCGAGTACCTGGCTGATGAGGCCGCCAAGACGTTCTGGAGGACTGTGAAGTCCTTCACTAAATGTAGCGAGGGGATGGATTACACCTCGCTGGATAGATTCGCTAGATAGATTTAGTGCGCATGCCCTGGCACAGAAGGGCAGAAAGGGGGATGAAATATGACGTGGGCTATACTTAAAAATTTAACTCCGCACGCGATACACGTGCGGACTGAACGGGGAGATTACACTTTCTCCCCGAGTGGGCAAGTCGCCCGCGTCGCCGTGACCCAAGAGGTCATCGGCGACGTAGTTGGTATACCCATCGTCAAGTCCGCGTTCGGCGAGGTCGAGGGCCTGCCGGAGCCACAGCCGGACACGATGTACATCGTGTCCACCATCGTAGCCCAGGCCGTGTCCGGCCGCGCCGATGTTGTCGCGCCGGACACGGGGGCGACAGCAATTCGCGGAGCGGACGGCCGCATTGAGGCGGTCGTTCGTTTCCAAAAATTCTAAGGAGGAAAAAGATGCGGTACTTTAAGCTGATAAAGAAGATGGATCAACGTGGGGCCTCCGTTCAACAGATTACGGAGGCTTTAGATCTCGACCCAACAGATTGGGCCGAGGTCTGGGCTGCTGGAAGGATCTACCTTGAGGATGGAGGTCAGCGCTACAGCTGGCAAGATTTCGCTGCCAGCGTAGAAGCGCAAACTCCCCTTGAGGTACGGGGATTGGACTTGTCGGATTGGAGTGATTAGATTGAACTCAGTTTTCTTCTGGTTAAGAAGAAAACTGAGTTATCTTTTGTATCTTGATATCTTAAGGAGGAATAAGCAGATGAGAAAGCCTTACGCCGGATTAGCGAAAGAGACAGAAGATCCTTTATGGGATACCCAGAAAACCAAAGACGAGGCCATTGAGATCTTAAAATCTCGTGGCTGGTCAGTTAGAATGTGTCATAGAGATGGAGCTACATTTCTGATCGGCAGCTCATCGTGCTGTCCAACACTCACAATCTGGTGCGAGAAATCGGGCAAAAAGTTTGATCCCCCGCTGCTAGAGATGTTTCCTGGCCAAGATTACGAAGATTTGAAGCGAATTCGCTGGAACAGTCTGCCTTCCCCAGAGGCGTACCAGAAAGGAAGACAATGAATAGGGAATTTGTTGATACAAATTTCGAGTCTTACTTGGCTGTTGATGAGATAGTTTGTCTTGATAAACCTAGCTCTCAACCAGCCAAGAGAGCAGTCAAGCAAGCGATTGAGAATAACCTCTTGATAGATCTCACTCATGGAAGAAGAACGAGATGTCTAGTTTATCTGAGTTCTGGGCATATAGTGATGCTATCTATATCTCCTCGGACTTTGATAAATCGGATTAAGCGTCAAAGAGCAGGATTAAAGTTCAGTCGTAGAACTAAGATTCAAGATCAAGATAGTGAAGACGAAACTATCTATGACGAAAGCGAAGATGAAGTAGATGAAGAACTTGAAGATGAAGAGCTCGAAGAAGATGAAGAGATTGAAGAGGACTGGAAAATAATAGAGGGCTGATAGATATCAACTTTGATAGGTGTTTCATCACTTTTCTGGCACAGATATATTAAAATCAAAATTCTTTGCGACGAATATGAATCAAAAACGTAACTAAGCACAGGAGATTGAATAAACCGATTATCAGGAAAACTAAAGGTATGTAGCAAATCGGCATTTCAGCGATAAGAAAAAGAATTTCAAGAATTGAAAGGCAGCCCCATATCACTGCTTTGGGATACAGAAGAAATCTCAGCAGAACTCGTCCACCATTGCCTTCAACCGATTCTAATGCTAATAATATTAGAGTAAGAAGAATGAAATTTGCTATCATTGTCAGCAAACTTAAATAATTCAAAAAAAGCATGTTTTATCCAGACTCCTCTTCTAAGATGTGCTTTGCAGTGATGATAAAGTTTCTAATTTCGCCTATAGCGCTAGCTCTTATTCCGAGCAGATTTCTGATCTGCTCGGCACACATATCAAATGATCGGAGACGGCTGTTAAAATCGGGAGGATTCTGATTACTTGGCTTCTCGTTTGACATAAGCTGAATGGATGTTTCTTTGCAACTCTTCAAGTTCCCTGAGTTTTTCATATATTCTCATTCCTTCTTTCCACTCTTGCATCATCGTCGTGTTTTGTACTATAGCTACACGACTAATATCTGCTAATTCAAACATTCTATCAAATAATAGATCGAGTTTTGCATCATATTCCTTTCTTCTCGCTTCTTCGCGAGCTTCAGCCGCTTCTTGTCTAGCTAAGCTTTGATCCCTTTCTTTGTTCAGAGTTTGCCACAAATGCCAAGCCCAGAAACCCAGCGCGCCTGCAACAATGCCGAATCCTATTTGCGAAAGCCAAAACGGGTTAGGATCCATAGTTTTACTCCAAGAGTTTCAAGGCAGATTGAAAATTCGTTGCCATTTCTATTCTATGCTCATCTGGCCAGAATACTAAAATCTGTAATTCAGCAGATGGCAAAGTGCCAAAAAATTGATTTCCGTAAGTGCTTTCTTTCTCATAGGTTCCGGTTTGAACTAGAAAAACCTCACCTCCTAGAGTAACGGGAGCATTACAAAATTTCAGAACATCTGCAAGTTCTTGAAACCAAAAATACTTTCCAAGTGCCGGCCTGTGCCGATGAGCTGTAACTATAACATTGGCCGGAAGATGAAGCCGAGCCTCTCGATTTCCAGAATGCAGCTCATTCAAAAATGAGCTGTAACGGCTCTTATGCACTATATCCAAAACATACTGCTGTTTGCCAACTTCTAAAATTAGACAGCCACGATTGTCAAAAAGCGGGACTTGCAATGGTCTTAGTATTTCGATGAGAGCACTCATTCCAGTATCTCTTGCATCCCTTTGATCGTGCTCTTCAGATAAGGTTACAGAAATTAGCTTATTTTTCGATATGATTTCTTCTAACAATTCACGAACAAACCGCATCTGTTCAACAGGAGACATAACTTGAGACAATACCGGAACCAAAGTCCTATGAGTATAACAATTGCTTATCAAATCTCCTACCACAATCATACCCATATTTTCAATCGATAAGAATGTTTCTATATGGGACTTCCAAAGCTCTAAATCAGTTCCTAATGAGCCTAGTTGCCAATCACTAGAGAACAAAACCGCATACGGTCTGGTAGTCTTTATAGTTCTTTTAGTCAGCTTCAAAGTACAAGTATCAGAATCTCTAACTTGTTTTAATCTACCTGCCAACTCTAATCTTTCACGCCAGCTAACAGAACTTCTTTCAACATCTAAAGGAACTAGAAAAGACTCATTACAAGAACATTCTTCTTGTCTAGTATTATCTTTGTGTCTTCGCCAAGCCCCGCGACAACTGTCTGGCGTTTTCCCTAAAATTCTTGCTATCTCTTTCCAACTTCTACCCTCAGAAACCAGAGCCTTTACTTTGAGTATTTCCGTGTTAGTCCATTGTTTTGCCATTCGGAATCAACTCTCTTGATAGGATTTTTTGAAATAGGAACAAATTTGAGGTTGCTTCCACATTGAGGACATATCCAGTCATAACTTTCTGGTGAATATATAACAGCTCCACATTCGCATTCTATTCTTTTTTTATTCTTCAGATTCATCTGGTGCTTACAAACTCCCCTGCTTTTAATGTTAAATGAAGGGGGCTCGACGTTGAGCCCTTTCAGAAACTATATTGAAAATACGGCGCTAGGTGTTCTTTAGAACGAGAGTATGCAAAGCAGTCGATGTGCCAAAAGATGCAGCACCTGCGAAGATGGCATTCCATATCATGGGCAAAGTTAAAGTGGTATGACTAACAGTAAGAACTTCAAGTATCAGGGCCAAAACAGGAACAACTAAGCTCAAAGCCATTACCACTAGTCTCTTCTTCTTAGGGTCTTCAATCGTTCCGCCAAATCCCGGCACGTATTCAACCAAAAGGAAGATCATCGTACCAACGATTGCGGAAACCCCGAGAGAGCTCTGCGCGTATCTCAATACCTCTTCCCAGCTCATCTTTCTTATCTCCTTTCTCTATCCTTAGATTATCTTTTAGTGAGATTGATATTTCTCTTTTTCTATCTTGTAAGCATTTGATAAGCTTGTCGGATTTCTTTTCTGAGCTATCTGCTGGTTGTCAATATTAGATTCTGGAACAGAAAGTGCTAAATCATTTCCACAAGTTGAACAGATATAGCTATAACATGAAGGACATCTAGTGATTGTTTTGCAGCAAGGACATACGATAGACATATTTTCCTCTTTCAGGATGGCGATTTTTGATGAATTTGCTGAGATTGTAAGGTTTCTGCCACAAGATGGACAAACGTAGCTATCATTCCACCTTAATCTGATAGTCATCTTACAATATGGACATAAGATAGTCAACATAATCAATTTACTGCCATTCAAGGAGCTTAATATTTCCCCAATCTCCAATTCTTGCGTAGACGATTCCATTGGCATAGCCTTGTACCCGGTACGGTCCGATATCGAATTCAGCTGTAACCGGCACGCCGAGGCTATGTCTCTTAGCAAATACTGGAAAAGCTGCGTTGGGATTATAAGCGATACCCTCAGGATAAACTCTATTCCAAGCCGCATTGCGAATATCGCTCTCCGTAACCTCGGCAGGTGGCGGCTCTGGTTTTGGTTCTGGTTTAACATCCGGCTTATTTTCTGTCAACTGCCAGACGATCAGAAATGAGTGATGTGCTACCCGAACATCCTCGCCCTCGTCAGGATGTCGTGTGTGAATGCCTTCGGCTACATCAGATTGATAATCTCCTTTAACCCGCACCTTCAGCGTATCGCCCGGATTTATCGGCACGTTTGTTCCTGGTTCATTGGCTGGCTTGTCTATAATCGCTGTATGGACCTGTCCATTGCCCATATTGGTTACTTCAATCTTGGCTCCATACATACGCCGTCCATTTTCATCAAGAACATCCATGAACAGGTTACGATTGCCAGGAAAGCCTCCATTCTTGCCAACCGGGTAATGATAAACTTTCACTATCTTGAAACCCTTGCTCCCTTCGGGAACATATCCATATAGGAGCTTTATACCATACTTGTCAGCGTCTCGTAAGTTTGGCTCCAACATATCATCATCCTCCTCATCTTCTGGCTCAGGCGGCAGTAACGTGATTGGTGTATTCGCTGCCGCTTCCCATTCAGCTAAGCTTTCAAATGTATCCCAACCGCTGTTTCGGCCACAGGTAAATATAGCTGCTCCAATTACATAATCATCCTTACGTAGCTCGGTGTCGTACTCCCGCAGTGACTGTACATATCTTTCTCGCTGCCAAGTCTTCGGATCAGACCGCCAACCAACGTCAGGCTTACCAGCTAATACCGCTTGGGTAAATCCGCATTCGGTGATCAGCAGCTTAAAACCAATTTCCTTGGCCCATTCCATCTGTCTCCTGTACCGACACATCCGTGCTCCGAATTCCCAGCGCAGGTCATGCCAGGTATACTCATGCACACAGATATAGCATCGGTCAGCAGGTAAATTCATCGAATGCGGAAACCAGGCTGGCGTCAGGGCTGGCTCTCCAGGCCAGCCAAAATTTCCAGTAGGCAGGCAGAATAAGCCAACTTTGACTTCTGGTCGCAGTTCCCACAATCGCCGGGCGAACGCGACCTGATAATCATCGAATTTGCGGCAGGTGTTCATATCAGCTAAGCTGTTGATGGCTTCGTTGAACACCTCAGCTACGTCAATCAGATCAATGATGTCAGCATAGCAATTAGCAAAAGCACGACCAGCCGCCACCGGGTCAGTTTGATAATCCTGATTTTCCTGATAAACCCTAGCTACGATAAGCGAATTCGGTGAAGCAGCTCGAATATTCTCCAGTTGCTTTCTTGTGGCGTTCATAATCTTAACCATTGGAGGCTTCACCCGACGAATAGCCCCCAACGTTGGCTCATCTAAATACTGCACATGTGGACAAAGTTTGGACGTATTCACTCGATTTCTCCTATCTATCAGATATTGCACGATGGGCAGTTCGTTGTTCAGCTTGAACGGCTCATTGTGCCGCGCCGTCCACCATCCCTGATCCTCAAACCCATCTGCTGTTGCTGCATCAAGCAGTTGTACTCCTGCCAGCCAGAAACACAATCCGAAGAAGCTAGACACCATTGATGCTTCAGACAATTCAGCTTCAATCATCTCAATTTGAGCCTTCGGTGTAACACGCGGGTAGCGCCCATCATCCCGTTCGCCAACGCACGGGCCCGCCTCAGTAGCAATAAACGGAACATAATCCTTTATCCCCGCCTCGTCAAGCAGCTTCAGCAGCCCGCGGTACATGCGAAAGCAGGTATCATCATCCTCAATTGTCTGCCCCGGATTCTTGCGTTCCCTACGCAGCAGATTGATATGATGCTCGCTGGTCTCCCAGCTATTCCAGACCCACATATCTTTTGTACGTCGCCGATATTCCTTATCTACTTCAGCAATCTTGACTAAGTACTCCTCACGAGTCAGCGGCTGTCCAAGCTGATTCACCGAGTCATCTGGATAATCTATTGGATGGTTTTTAGAGTAGTTGTGAATCGGAATCCAGCCGCCGCCGTCAATGAAAATATCTCGCCTCTCCTGCGGCGTCATATACTCCAGAAAAGGATTGACGCGCCGCTTGCCATCTGGCGTAGTCCAGCGGAATGTAGTCGTTGCCCACCAGCCTGGATACGCTCCGATCTTAATCATCTTGTATGCGCCATCTACAAACAGACGCGTACAGTTGTACACCCAATTTCGGTCGATGCTACGCCCTCTATCAGCCCACTCCCCGCCGCACTCTGGCTCGTTCATCCAAAAGATATAGCGGACGCCACGCTTTACCAGCCGCCTGGTTGTATCCTCGAAGCGTGAATCGAACCTGGCCCACGGCGCCGCAAAAAAGCGAATGACGGGTACAACGCCACGCTCCAACCACATATCCACGATGCTTTTGCCGCCGTAGAACTTGTTCGGCTCCAGCGTCGAACCGCCACCGTCATCTATCAGCATGACCCAGCCGATGCCCATCTGCGCTGCGCGGTCAATGTAGCGCGTCAGGTCGGCGTGGGCATGGCCTGTAACTGGCGTCCAGTGCAGACCTAGCCGTGTATTATTTGCGGGTCGAATATAATCGCTAAGTTTCATCGTATACAGACTCGTACGTCTCGTGGAAAATTTCATCCTTGCACAGGTACTTCTCACCGTGTACGCCAGTAATCAGCCAATCTCCTGGCCGTCCCCACATCGCGCCTTCCAAAGTTACGATCTTCACAGGCGCAGTTAGCTGTATAGCTTCAACTTCTACAAGTTTCTTTCGGAATTTTGGCATCGCATTCCTTTCTCAACAGTTCTGCGGAAAGATATTCTACTTTTTCTTATCGCTTTCTTTTTTCTTCTCTGGTTGGGAATGTATTTTAGCCCGATAAGCCGCATAAGCCCTCTCAGCATCTTCCCGCGTTGAGTAGACACAAGGGCCAGAGCCAATCCGATATTTCCCATTAGGACATCTAGTAACTGGCATATTTCCCTCCTTGCCTCTATTATATCATGTTTTATTGCTTGAGTCAATTCTTAAACAAGTCATGTGTGATTCTGAAAGCGCATAAGATATTCATCTTCTATTAGCTCAGCGTAGCGATAAATGCGCGAAACATAATCTCGCACATTTTTGGGAACATCTCCCCAACTTTTGTTTTGTTTTAACAATCTGGCAACATTACCGATGCCCCAATTATAAGCCGCTAATACCCACTTAAAATCATCAACAATATCACATTCATCATACAAATATTTCTTCAGCCATTTCAAGTATTTCGTCTGAATTTCCACATTCCTCTCAGGAATAAACATTTCTTTCTCAGTAATATTTTCATCCATATCTTTAGCTGTCGATAGCTTTATCTGAGCTAAGCCAATCTCGCCAGCTAAACCAATGACATCAGGAATTCCAGAGCTCTCGGTCATACATTGACCTGCTAAAATAGTCCAATCAACGCCCAACTCAGGTGCATATAGTGCGAACACGGGCTGCATCGAAATTAAAAGCTCTACGCCGTTCATCCATACCTCCAAAATTATCTACACAGTCACTTATCACTATTTCAGTATATTCTTCTACATACGAATCCAAAAGAGATACGAACACCAATCTGCCAATCAACACTTTCATAAATCGTTTCATCTATTCGTCATCGTTGATAACGGAACAATGGCATTTCTCTTATTCCCTGATTGCTCAGAAGAATAGCGGCATCCTGAGCAAATTAGCCGATGTATGCAGGCCGATGTACAGAAACTCGATGCCTGTTGTCGGTTCTTTTATATACATCATCCTGTCCCCAACCAATACTGCGCCCGTGGGGACGAGAAATTGCGTCGCGAACGGCTCAAGCGAACCTGTCGACAAGTCCAGCTGATAAATTCGCATGTCGTTATTCCTCTGGATGAAAATCTTCGTCGTGTCGATCCCGCGCTCTATTGCCATAGTGCCAGTGCCGAATGTCTCCGTCGCTGGATTTATAGTAAGCCCTGTCCAGCCTGGCGTGCCGATGGAGTAATAATCCATTGTATTGGTATTGCTGCCGCGCACCCGAACCAATCTGTTCGCGTCCCAGCCTGGCTGCCAGAGCAGGCAACACCCAGCCCCACTACCCGATGAACAAGCGGTCAGCGTCGTCCAAGAATTGCTCGTAACCGAATACTGGTAAAATGTCGTCGCGTTGTTGCCGATGAGGTAAATATAATCGTCATTGCCCGATGCGCTGTAATCAGTGCAGGTGTGCTCCAACGACGCATCAGTACCAAACGTGGCGGGTAGCCCAGACACGCTGCGGGCCGTCCAGGTATTTGTCGTTGGGTCATAATATTGCCAGGTTGGAGCCGCAGAACCGTTTGAGATTAACGCCCAAACCCAATTTCTGGACGGGTCGTAAACCAACGCCGTCCCTGCACCAGTTGTGCCGGCTGGCGGCGAGGCGAGCTGCTGCCAGGTATTCGCTCTCACGTCGTACCGCCAGAACGACGTCTGGCTATGCAACATGTAGATAAAGCGGCGCGTCCCGCGCTTGTCTGTACACATCACGCCCGGTGAAGCCGCTGCTGTTGCCCCCGCCGGGGATGGCTGCAACACCTGCCACAAGGGTAAATCAATGATAGGTATGTTATTGTTCGTTACTGCCATTTCTCACCTCGCATCATGACACTACAAGATTTCGTCTGAATGCCTGCTGGTAATGCAGGTCACTTTCCCATTGTGATTTCGATGTCGCGCTTGCCAGACCCCAGTTTGTGATGCCTGTTACCGTAGTTACCGTAGTTACCGTAGTTACCGTGCTCACTGTTCCCAGCGTCTGGCTGCCCGCCAGCGTGATGTCACCAACTCGGAGCCTACCCGTTGAATCAACGTTCAATCGCGCCATCGCGTTCAGCGCCACCTTGAGCAGAAGGTCGTCCAACGAAATCGCCTGTGCGTCGGTCGGTTCCGTCTTTGATTGTAACTCAGTCAGGATTGACTGTAAGGCCGTCTCGGTCGCCGCCCCCTCTGGCAAGGGCAAAGCTTCCACCGCCACGTTCTGAACATCGGCCGGCTCCGTCTTTGCTTGTAGTTCAGTCAATATGGATTGCAAAGCTGCCTCAGTCGCCGCTCCCTGTGGCAACGGCAGGGATGCGGCAGCAATGTTCTGTGTATCAGATGGCTCCGTTTTAGTCTGCATCTCTTCCAGCAGGTCGGTCAGTGCAGCCAACAAAACCTCTAATCCTTCTGCCGTAGCTGGGTTGACCACATTTCCGGCAGAATTTCTTAGCTTAATTGCTGACAAGTAAGTCATATTTGCCTCCTATCCTATCCACCAATAATTCCCTGACACCACGAACGTAACCGCCATACCAGGTGCGTCCAATACCACGTTAGATTCTCCATTGCCAAACTCGTCGCCCTCCGCCGGCACCACAATCACGTTGTGCGAGCCCTGATTGATAACCGTACAAGATACACGGTCGTGCGCCGCCGGCAAGGTGAATTCCACATCGCCGGCTGAAGTGTCAATCGCATGAACGGTGTGCATCTGCTGATGCGCATCCGTACTCATCCCACCAAGTTCTGCCTCGACGGACGTATTCTGTGCTTGAACCTCGACGATAATGGACGATGGTTCAGCCACCTCTACCGTAATAACTTGCTCTACTATCTCAACTGTTATCACGGGTAACCTCCGCAGATACCACTACCCTGCCCGCCAATAAGCGTGTCGTTACGCCAAGCGGAGAAATGAGCTCCAGATCGTAGACAAACGTACCGGTAGGCAGAGCCGCCGTTTCAGCCGCAGTCAGGGAAATTACTATTGTACCCGCCGGGCCGCCAAGTGTGATTTTGTTGACGCTGCTCAGGTCGAGGTACACGGCTGAACTGCCCGCGTGGGGCCGAGCCTGCATCCGCGCCGTGTAACCAGTCAAGTCAACAGGACTGCCATTCTTTTTGACCGTCATGCTCAGGGTGAACGTCGCACCTTGTTCGATTGTGATGTCATACTTGCCCGCCATTTTTATCCCTCCCCCAGCACCGCCAGCACCAAGTCATTCAAGTCAGCGACAGTGATGCGCCGCTCTTTGGCCTTCTGGCGAAGCCGTTCGATAACGGATTTATGCGCCGCTTCACGTGCAGCCAATTGCATCTCTATCTCTCGTGCTCGCTCTTCAGCTGATGGACGCGCCAAGCTCAGCGCAACCCGCAACTGCGCCAACTCCTCCTCAGACAGCGCACGTGGCCGCGGATGCACCACCACCAGGCCATCGGCCGTCGAACACTCACAACGGACGCCAAACAACTGCTCGCACAGCGCGCCTGCTTCGTCCGCAAACCAGAAGCCCTTTACTACAATCTCCACGTCTTCCATCACGCCTATCACGCCTCCAACGCCACAACCAGTATGCGGCCCGCCGATGTCCGACTAGAGAAGCTGTTCAAGTACAACGTGCCGCCGCCGTCCTGCCTGGCGTACACCTGCCAGGTATACGACCCGGCCGAGACACCCGGCAGGTAATCGAGAAGAGTACCGGCCATTTCTTGACCAGGATAATTCGTCTGACACCAATGCGAGTTACCCACACCAGAGCCATTCTGGTAAATCCGGCTGTGGCCATACGCCGTGCTATTGGCCGCCGCCAGCTCATGCAGCACAATCACATCACAGGTCTTCGTCAGGTTCAATGTCACCGACAGGCCAGTTACCGCCACAAACGAGGAACTCGTCGTACTCCACGAACTAGAACTTACAGCATAACCAATTGCATGAATGCCCTTACTTGCTGCTATTGCCTGCCAACCAGCGCCCTCTGACGTTTTCGTCCAGACAAAATTCTCTGCTTGGCTGCCCCAAGACTCAGCAGCCCAATCGTCTCTTCCGAATGCACCTAAGCAGATATATCTATTTTCAATCTTTGCTACTATAGCACTCTGACCAACAGAAAGACCAGGCACAAAAGAACTATTCAAAACAGGAATCCTGAGAAGGGGTATTCCTGATCCCTTTACTATTATATCAACAGTACCAGATACCGGACTAACAGCGATAATTTCCCCGATGAAAAGATCCTGCTGAACTTCTTTTGCTATCAGAGTCTTGATTGTTTGAATAGCACTAGGATTAGCCAAACTAAATCTCCTAATTAGTTTCAACTCTCCAAGTAGCTGTCCCTGGTGGAGAAGCATACGATTGTAAAGCTGCCTTATCAATCAAGCCTTGTCCAGTTGGAGGTGAGCTGCTAGGATTTCTGTGCAATAGGATCTGTCGGTAATAATCTCCTTCATGGACTTTAGGGATGTTTCTATTAGCCCAAAATCCTGCCAAAATCGCGTTTACTGTGCTCTCATCTAGAATATTATAGACGTCAAAAATTTCTAACTGAGTAGCTGCTAAAGCCACATCGCCGAAGTCGGTTAGTGCAGCAGCTTCTCTACGGTTTTGAAGACAAACGAGTTTTGTCAGATTTGCTAATGAACCTGATACAGTACTAGAACCAGCTATATAGAGATATTGTAGATTTGTCAGATTGCTAATCGAGCCTGATACAGTATTATATCCTCCCAGATAAAGAGTAGTTAAGTTAGTTAGATTCTCAATAGATCCAGAAATCGTATTGTATCCATCTAAGGAAGCTTCTGTTAGGTTCGTCAGATTAGTTATCGAGCCCGAGATTGTGTTGTTTCCTGAAAGTATCAATTTTGTCAGGTTTGTTAGATTAGTTATTGAGCCTGATACACTATTACCATAGCGTCCGCTTCCTAATGCTAATTCGACTAGATTGGTTAAGTTTGTTATAGACCCTGTGATTGACATGAGAGGACTTCTTAAAACTAGATTTGTTAAGTTTGTCAATCCGGTTACTGAGCCTGACAAAGAACTATTTCCTTCTACCTTCAGATATGTTAAGTTTGTCAGATTAGTTATCGAGCCCGAAAGATAATTGTTACCTTCAACATTCAAGTACACTAGATTTGTTAAGTTGCTGATATCTCCACCAAAATCGGATCTCCCATCTGTGTAGACGCTAACAATTCTCCTGAGCTTATCAGCGCCCATGACAACAATTCGCCAATTCGCTTCATTCGGATAGGTATGATTGACCACAGTATCTGGTCCGCTCATATCTTTAAGTTCATAATAATCAAATGTCCCGTCGCCCCACCAAACAGATATCTTATCACTAGAACTTGAGCCACGAACTAAAATTTCAAAAGAAGTGCTAAGGCCATTGAAAAACACTTGAGTAACCGAAGAACCTGCTATCGCTGAAGCTTCAGCTGCCCAAGAATCATAAGAAATACCAGAGTCTACCGATTTCAAACCAAATGTAACAGGAAAATTTTCAGTCCAAGCCGTTTCAATAGACATAGATAATCCGCTATCCTTCTTATAGTTATAAGAGAGTCCTTCTACTATAAAATCGTCATAGTTAAGATTTTGATGATCCCAAACCAAAATTCTATCATATTTTTCTAATCGCAAATCTGGAAAGCTTTCAAAATCTTTTTGAACAAGTTTAGCTACACTAGAATTGATATATTCTTGTGCTGCGGCCGCACATTCTTCATCAGATCTTAGCTGGTCATTTTTGACATAGCCGAATCTATAGCCAAAATTATCTAATAATGTCTGATTACGAATAGTTGCTGTACAATTAGAGCCATCAACTCGAAAAACAGAATACCAATCTAAATCGCTCATCTTCTGGCCTTGTACAGCGATATTTCTATCAAATCTAGGCGAAGGTTTACCTGAAAATACATCAACTTTCCCTGCAGGTGGAATGAGATTACCGAGAACCATCGCACCGGTTCCATCAAAATAATAGCGGCCGTTTTGATTGCTCAAAAGATTTTTCAAATTCTTCTCTATTTCATCGCCAACATTCAAAGCCCACTGTGTCACTGCTCTATTTAGTCTAACAACTCGGATGGAATTAAATTCAACTTCAGTTCCTCTCTGATAAACAGCAAACCCAAGACTGCCAGAAAGATAATCGAATGACCAGAATGAGCATAGAAGTAAATCATTACACCACAGAGAAACAAAGCCATCTTGAAAAGATAATCTATATGGCATCTTTAGTCCAGCTGGAATTGTCATCCAGGATAGAGGAAAAACTTTTAGCGTAGTCATCACATTGAATCTACAGCGATGAAATCTAACATAGCCAGCTTGATCAACTTCTAGGAGATAAAAATTAGATTTATCGACTGATTTCCAGGTATCAGCACAGAATATTATACCAGCCCGTCTATTAGCTGGCAAAGTCATTTCAAAGTCTACAATAACATTTGAAAAATTAGTTGTATTTCGTATCCTTCCCCAAGTAGATGTTCCATTGCCTACTAGTCTACCTGAAGATATTCTCCATTGCCCGGTTCCGCCGGTATGAGGCCATAAATCAACAGCTTTATCAAAATCTGATTCAAACGCAAGCTCTTCTCTAAAATTCGTCACGCCTGCGCGGCCAGCCAATCTTTTCGCAACCTCGCTTATGCTTTTGTCAACATCAAAATTTCTAATCAAAATTTCATCAAAATAGATATATTTCCCAGCTGAAGGCGGACGGCCATACAAACCAACATTGCCAGCAGTATACTTATAGCTTGATGAAAAACCGGCATCTGTAACCGCAGAGAAAGCTAAGTTATAGGTTATACCATTAGTGCTATAGTAACAGTATATTGTATCCTCAATGTGCGCAACTGCAAGCCAATACCAAACATTCGCAGACCAGCTTAGAGTTCCCGAAGTAGCTAAAGCGGTTCCCCAAGATTTTGATTCACGACGATATAACTTCAGAGCGTTACTGGCTTTCTCATAAACTAAGCCATAACAAGCAGAGCAGTTTGTATTTGCTCGCCAAACAAGTCCGCCCTTAGCGTTTGTTATATCGCTATGAAATCTTATCTTAGCCATTATCCAAACATTTTGCTCAGGATAGAACCCGGCTAAGGCAAAGTTATCTTCTGAAGCGGTTTCACAATACATCGTTTCGCCAGATTGTTTCCAGCTGCTCTTTTCTGTAACAGTGCGAACAAACTTATTATAGTCCAAATCGTCGGAAAAATCGCAGAAGAACCGAGCTTGAGATTCCCAAACAAAATTGAATTCCGATTGCATTTTCAATCGTTTCGTTTGATCTCGGACTCTAATACTGGTGGTGTCTTCTTCTGGAGTTAAAGTGTCTTCTACTTCGTCTATATTTCCAAAGAATGCAGGAACATATTCGTCAGCGCCAGTAATAGTCTTCAACCCGATTTGAATGCTGATATCTTTGCCTCTAGCTAATTTGTCTCTAAGCTTCGTCATCTAGCCTGCTCACCTCTAATTTTGCTTGTCCTATCGCTTCGCTTTGGTTTTTGATTTCGAAACTTACAACATGAGATGAAACATCATCTAGAATTCCCAGAGCTAAACGACTATCTTCAGATAAATCAGGTGAATAAGTTTGATAAATCTTATCTCCGCCTCTATCAAAAGTATATAGGTATTTGCCTGAAGCGATCAGATTATCGCCTATCGTACAAGGCAAATGCGTTGAATTTAGCACAGCATTGATTGGATCTTTACCCATACCGATACCTTCTACCGTTAAAGTGCTGATATAAGCATTAGTAACCAAATTGTCAAATCTAGTATTAGCTCCTATCGACATCACACCAACATATCCGCTAGTATAAGTAGAATCTGTTATCGTTAGCAAAGCAGATGAAAAGAGATCATCCTCGTATTCTGCCGCATAAAGTTTAATCATATTTCCAGAAATATCCGCACCAAGCCAATACCAAATATCAGGATCACAAGAGAATGATGCACTTCCTAAGCTAGTCGGATTTCCTGAGACATACTTATAGAAAGTGAGAGTATTAGCGGAAGTATCAATTATGCTAGCATAGCAGTTTTCTGCTCCTTCCGCTAGCGTATTAGAAGCCGCATGAATAATAAGTCCAGCCTTTCCATTGGAATTTCTGATTTTTACTTGAATCTTGATCTTGAAGTTAGGGGATAGTATCTTCGTATCTTTTATTGCCGTTTTTTCTACGCTTGCTTGCTTATCGAGACAAGCAAGCATAGCGTTATCAGGATCACCTGAATCATCCTTAGTTATTGTCCATAATCCGTTAGCTGGCTGAAAATTCCAAGCAGATCCTGTTGCATTTGGATAAGATACATTATCAGGATCCGCTTTCTCATATCGTACGTAATCAAGATAAGCCTGATCTCCGAGGTTTATTCCTACGAGAGCTATTCGAAATTGGGCTGAAGCCCAACTAGGATTTCCCACTTTTCCAAAATTTATCTTCTTTATAAATGCTGATTGTGGATTTGTAGAGGAAGTATTTCCGCTGAAAATTGTTGAATAGAGATCAAATAGAGTTGATTGGTAGGAAAGATACCAATAAGCTGTAGGTTTCACAGCAGCAGGATATCTGTAATAAAGCACAAGAAAATCTGAACTTCTAAATGTATCTTCAAGTGTAAAATTTTCTTCATATGGTCTATATATTTCGCCAAAATAATATCCTCCAAATTTTGCTTCGCTTCCTCCTTCAGCCTTTTCTGTAGTAGTGATTGTTACAGCAGTTTCAACCATCCAACCTGATAAGCTTGAAAATGAATCGTAAACACTTATATATTTGCCCCAATAAGATTCAAAGTCATCTTTTAAGTAATCTCCCCCGATGTAGCGAAATTGACCAGAGAAAATGCAATAAGATTTAGTAATCAGAAGAGCTGGTCTAAAGATAGGGAAATATCCCTGGGGATTTTCAAATCCGAATATAGATTTTGGCAAGCTCAAGATTCCTTTATAGCTCTTTATATAGTATAGATTTATAACGTTAGAGAATCTTTGCTTCGCGGTAAAGAGCAAGTAATCTACATCGTTATATTTTGCTACGCTGAACCCAGCCATATCATTTGAGTCATACGCTACAGATAGCAGCGTTTGTCTAGTTGTTTTCGTCCAAGATCCGGCTGTCCTCTCCGAAAAACATTCAATCACTAAGCCGGTTGAATTCGTATTTTTAACATATACTGCGTCAAACGTCATTCTAACTTCAGTTTGATTAGGAGCTATTGTTGAGGTTCCGATATTTGTCCAAGAGCCCCAACTTTGACCTCCATCGTTTGATTCAATCACATAGACATGATAGGGACTAGTCGTTTTTAGTGCGCAAACTCTAACTTTTGATCCAAAAGATGCTATATCTCGTACTGTTGCACTAGAAGGAATGCTAGACAATGCAACCCAAGTGTTTGCAGACCAACTCGTAGGAACAGATACATCATCTGCTTGTATAACTTTCACAAAACCGCTTGAGCGAAGAATGATGACATTGCCGCTATCTAAAGAAATTCCACGTATAACATCAGTTAGCGCCCCTCCGAAATTTGAAAATTCAGAAAAACTCGGAGCTCCAAGAGGAGGAACAATCGGATCGCTGACTAAAACTTTGCTTAAGAAAAATCTGTCAGAAGATTTATTGGCATCTAACAAAGCTTTTGATAATTCTCTCATCCGCCCACCTTTGCTGCACTCAAAGATACCGGAACGCTGAAAACTCTATTTCTATTATCAATAACCTCTATCGGTCCAAAAGAATCGAAATAAACCATGTGAGGATCAGCTCTCATACCAGAGAAAGGCAATACCGAATTTGCTGAGACTTTAACGAAACTGCCAGAGATTGTAGCTAACTCCTCATCAGAAAAACAAATCACCTTAAAAGACCAACTACGCGGCTTCATTCCTCCTTCTTGCCGAAGGAGTGCACTACTTAGAGACAGCGCAGTTGAGAATATCTTTTCCGAGTTCTCTTGATAAGAACCTCTCTCTGTAAAATACCAGTGGCCATCAAGATAAACCTGACCTTCAACGTATGTCTTTGCACCGAAAGCATCATATCCGATCGGCATTATGTGTGCGCTCCCCAATAGCTAAGATCTCCGAACATAGAGACTTTTGTCTCTATCGGAGCAGCTGATTTGTTTTCGATATTGATATTGAGAATTCCCTTGCTTTGATTTGCAAGTTTATTTACCCACCGATCAAGAATATCAAGAGGAACGACAGCTTCTGGACCGCTTTCACCAACAAGAGCTACAGTTGGAACGTTAACTATTGCACCAAGAGCTAAGCCAGGTAATGTTATTCGACCAAGCTTTCCTAGAGGAAAACCAGGAATAGCACCACGAACATAATCAGGAAGTGACCAATAGGCGGAATTCAGGCGATCAATGATTGCGTTGAAAGAATCTACAATTCTATTAACAACTCCTTCAAAAGCTGGTTTCATCGCATTGTTCCAAATTCCTTTAATCCAACCTCCGATAGCATCAACGATCCATCTGATAGCGTTGTAGAAAGCATTATAGATATTGTTAGCCACGCTATAAGAGGCGCTGAGAAAATTTGAAGACATAGAACTAATGCTGTTAACCACACTTCCTAGCCAAGCAGGTACCCAGCCAGCTAAAGATCCGATCCAATTTCTAAAAGCGTTGTAAATATTCGAAACTAATCCTGCAGCAGCATTATATATTCCAGTAGCTTGAGATCCTAGAGCTAAGCCAATAGATGAAATCCAGCCGCTGATGCTGCCTATAACCCTGGAGAATGCCCAAGAAAACGCATTGAATATTGCGTCTCCGACCACGTTTAAAGGGCTTACTAAAGACCTGGCAAGATTTCCGATAGCTTCTCCAATTGATCGAACAAAACGATCAATTGAATTATTAACTGCTGCAAAATTCGACGCGAACATCCACGAGATTTCAGTCACAGCTGATCTAACAATTGACCTTGCTCTGTCAAATATAAATTGAAATGGAGATCCAAAAGCATCATCAAAACCTTTCAAAACGTTTTTCACTCCGCTGAGAACGCCATTAACCATATCTAGAAAATCTTGTTTGACAGCTTTCCAATCCCCTGCGAGAATATCTAAAAATATTTTCAAATAACCAGTTAACACAGACCAAGCAATTTCAACATAACCTTTTACAGCTGTCCAGATGCCCTTGATAAACGTAGGTAACGCGGCTGTCAACAAAAATTTCCAGATAGGAACAAGAAAAGATAATACTGCACCGCCAATTTTCTTTATATCTTCCCAAGCCTGACTTAAGTCTTTGATAATCTTCTTTATCCCAGCTGATCTCTCAAAAGCATCCCTAACTTTTGCAAATCTTACCATAACTTCGTCCCAGAACTTTGTAACTTCGTTCCAAGCAGAAGTTAAATCTGGGCCAACAAATTTCCAAATCTCTGTTCCCAGATTAACTATAAAATCTCGAACAGGAATCAAGGCTGGAATTATGGTTTTCTCAAAATATTCACGAATCTGTGAAGCTGACTGAGTTATGATATCAGGAGCCTCTACAGCTTCTCTCTTTTTGTGTTCTCTGCTCTTTCTATATACATCATATGACATCGGAGCCAACGTTGGCGGAACAGCCGGCATTTTCTTTTCTTCTTTTACCTGCTCTTCTTTTATCTTAGCCTGCTCTTCCTCGGCTTTCAGTCTTTCGGCTAATAGAGCTTTTTCCCGCTCGGCAACTTTCTGCAAGTCTTTCACATGCTGCTGCGCATTGGCTAATCTTTCTTGCTCAGCCTCAATCTGCTCTTGATAAGATTCCTGAAGAGATTTTAGGTTTTTCTGAGCATTCTTCAGGTTATCCTGAAGCCTTTTCAGCTCTTCTTCTCTTGACTTAGCGATTTCAGTCTGAATTCTCTCAGCTAATCTCCAACGCTTTTCTTCTTCGTTTAATTCAATAGTTGCTTGATCTTTCTTTTCTTGAGCTAAAGCCATCTGCGCCCGGGCATTGATTTCTTCATAAGATGCAATCGTTAGCCCATATCTTTCTCTAGCAGCTCTAGCCTTGTTATACTGTGCAGTTGCTGCTTGAACTTCTTCCTCTGCATCTCTAACTGCCATCTGCAACAATTTCAATTTAGCGCTATCAAGTACGATACCTAAAACCTTTAGTCTCTCTTTTACTGCTTCCTCAATGCCTCGATTAAATCTTTCAATATCTTCCTGCGCATTCGAGACAGCTTTCTGAGCTTCCTTGATAGCTTTTTGTGACTGCTTCTGCATCGTCTGGAATGCTTCTTGCATCTTACTCAAATTCTCTGCAGCTCTAGAAGCCTCTAATTGAGAATTGACAACATGCATGATATCAGCAATCGGCACTCCAGCAACTTTATCAATAACTGCAGCACCTCCACCTGAAATAAAACCCGCAACGCCTTCTCTAATTTCCATCATCGCAGATAATATTTTCTGTGCCGCAGCCTTAGCATCCATACCAGCATCTGTAAAAACATTTTGCAGTCTTGTTCTGATCAGTCCTAAAGCAGAATTAAAAACGGAGAAATCGGCCATGCTAAAGCCAGCTAAAAATTGTTCAAAAGCATTTTTACCCCACAGTGGAATGTCAGGAATAGCTGGAGGTGGTGAATGTCCTTCTAGCATATCTCGAAGTTGCTTATTTATTACCCTGATTGCTCTTGGAATAGATTTTTTCGTTTGATATTCCATTCCAGCGGCAAATTGGTCAACAATATTAGCTCCCATAGCTGTTGTTGCTGAGAACCCTCGAACAAAGGCTGAACCTACATTGCCACCCCAAGTATCAATCTCAGTCAAAGGACCGTACTTGGGGGGTGAATGTCCTTCCAAAAACATCGCTATAGTTTGACCTATTGAGTTCAAGGCGCTAGGCAGCCATGTGCTCGCATATTCCAAAAAGCCGGCTATGAAGGCCCGCATCATCTCAGCTCCATAATTCAGCATCTTTGGAATGAAATTTAGTAAAGTGTTACCTAGAAGGCCGAGCATAGCCTCTCCGGCATTAGAGACATTGCTAAATGCTGATCTCCAATCGCCTCTCAAGATATTCTCTAAAGTATAGAACGCTTGATCAATAATGTATAATGCTGTATCTATCGCTACAGAGATAAAACTCCAAATCTCACCAACAACCTGAGCTAAAGTTGAATGATCCTTCAAAAATTTATTGATGCTATTCCATAGCGAAGTGGCAAGCTCTTTCAAACGTTCCCAGTTAGCTTGCAACAGAGGCATTAGCTCATTGATATGATATCCGATTATCTCTTGCAGCCGATTAAAAACTGATATTAGAAGATCTATGGCGGGCTTGACTTTCTCTTGTATCCCTCCGGCATTTGCATCCCAAGCTTTTTTCAATTCATTAAGTGCAAAATATAGAGCTGTTGCGGCTGCTGCAATAGCTGGAATATAAGGCGCAATCATTCTCAAAACGCCAGCAAGAAATCCAAAACCAGAAAAACCAGTAGCTCCTTGAAGTAATCCAAATATCTGACCTAAAGCGCCTGCCAACGCTGGGAGTCCTCCGCCAAATGCAGCAATAGCCGCAACAATATAAGCTGTAAATTCTTGGATTTTCGGGTTCAATTTATTGAATGCTTTGAAACTGTTGTTGATAAATTCAATTAGCTTAGCCATAGCGCCCAGAAATGGAGCACCAATAGCATTTAGCATTTCTTCAATATAGCGTTTGCTAGAACCTAAGTTCTTTAAGAAGGTGGCCATCGCAACATCATAAACACCTTCTAAGTTCTTACCTTTCTCAATAATCATATCCATCATCGCGGCTTGCTTTTCAGCAATAGAAGAAGTTGCTTTGAACATTCCTCGTGCTTGGAGTTCTGTTCGAGTAAAGGCCAATCCTAGGCTTTCCAACAACATCGGCTGTCTAGTCATGATTGCATAGATAATTCTACCAAAAGCTTCTGAAGTATTTGTTTGTTGGATAACTGCTGCATTTTTCGCTACCTGAGCTAATTCAAATGCTTTTGTAACATCTAGCTCAAGCTGCATCATTCTCATTAAGCCTTGGACTGATTGTTGGGTAGTGATGCCCGTCTCAGTTAGCTGTTTAACTAATTCCCTCAAACGCTCTTTCGTATAGCCAGCATTCTTTCCCATTTGGTCGAGTGCAATGTATAGAGTCTCTGTGCGTCCTGCAGTTTCAATAGCTTTAACAAGGAAGCCTCCCATAAACCCGGAAAGCAAACTTAAACCCTGTCCTGCTGCTCCTGCCAGCACACTCACTCTTTCCAAAACATCTCCGAGAATACTTCCAGAACCGGAAGCAGCCTCCATGCCTCCAGCCATCTGTATAGAACTAGACAGTAAGATATTATTATTCTGAATAACACGCTGGACAGCTCCTTGAACTTGCTCAAGAGCAGCCATGATAGCAGTAAGATCAGCTTCACCTTTCAGCAGCATCGCTGTGGTTATTGCATCTGGATTGCTAACAGCCATAAGACATCAGCTCCATTCTCTCCAGTACTTGATTGAAAAATCAACTTGACACGCCATAAAATACGGAGTAGTTGGACTCACACTGCTGTATCTGCCAGCTATTTTTTCAATCACCCATACTACTGATGCTGCTCCAGTTGAATCTTGTGCACCATTCGCAAACTTCTTAACTGTTCTCTTTATAGCTTCAGCATATCTGTATATCTGTCTAGTAAGCTCTGTTGGTGTAGAAGATTTCATCCAAAGACGAATAGCAACATTATGTCTATATAAATCTGCGTCAAACTGCTCAACTAAAGATTCATCTGGATTATCATCAAATCCAAACAGATATATCTGTGGGAAAACTGTAGATTCTGACGGAATAGAATCTTCGTCATTCGCTATCACGAACGAATTCTCGTCTGTTAGAGGCAGCTTAATGTTATGTATAGAACGCCATTCTGTTTCAACTTCTTGAATATAGCTGTTTAAGGAATCTTTTAACATTAAAACAAGAATATCCAAGAGAGCTTCCATGCCTTCTATTGAATTAAGCCCAGAAACTTCTAAAACAGGCAGAGTCATCTTATTTTAGAATCCTCGTCAATTGTATATTTTCTTGGTCTTGATAATTCCCATTATACGTTGTCAAACACGGTTCACCTTGGAAAAATACTATTTGAGCTATACCTTCATTAGCATAAACTTTTATCGGAGATTTCTGATGATTCGCGATGCCAACAGTTATTCTGCCTCGCCAGCCGGGCTCAATAGGTGTAACAATAATCTCGATTCCTAGCCTCGCGTAGCTCGATTTACCAAAAACTAATCCAAACACATCAGGAGGTATATCAAAAGCTTCAATAGATTGTCCAGTAACATAGGAATTCGGATATATTTCAATAGCTTCTTTAGTTAAGTCGAGATAGCTTTCCGAAACCAGATTCTTAGGATCAACACAAATCTCACAGCCTTTTCGGTAAACCTTAAATTTATTCGCTAACCTGAAAGTATATCCGAAAGATTCCAATCCATAAGACAAAACACCATCACTGACTTTCTTTCCTACAAATGGTTTTATCATACCTTTCAGAGCTTGTTGCTCAATCCAAGCATCATTTTTCAACATCTTTTCTGATCCTCTCTAAAATATAAAAGCCTGCGAGTCTCTAAAGGCTCACAGGCTCTCTTTCTAGATGATTATAAATAATTAGCGTTAGAACAACAAATTTACTTTATCTCATTCCAAGGCTCAGGTAACTTAGCACGTGTTGAGATTTCTAACTCATCCGAATTAACCCACTCCTGGGGACCCTTCGCTAAGGCCCATTCTGCCATTTTTCCAATATCTTCTTCTAGCGTTGTGGGCTCTGAATAGCCATAATCCAATGCAATCAAATGTGAACAATACGCCTGATGAACTTCGCTTGGACGCGCTTGTACAAATTCAGTTGGATAATCAGACTTCTGGCCCATAGCCTCTAAAACAATATCTCTTAATTGAATTATAGTTATAGGTGTTAGCCCTCCAACGTTAACAATCAAGCCTCTTGGCACATCTTCGCTTATCAGCTTCTGATAAACGGGTCGGCTATTATCAATATAGCTAAATGCTCTCTTCTGAAGCCCATCGCCAAAGATGATTAGCGGCTCATTTCGCATAATTCTATTCATCCAGATTCCAATAACATTTCTAAACTTATCTCGAAGAGATTGTCTGATTCCAAAAACATTATGCGGTCGAATAATCACATAATCAAAATCGTGTATATCAGCTAGCATAGCCAACATCTGTTCCATGCTAGCTTTTTGCAATCCATATATATCTACAGGCTTCAGCTCATCTTTTTCATGAAAAGGAGGCTGCTGATTTCCGTAAACAGACATTGAGCTAAACAATACTACCTTTTTCACTCCGTAGTTTATGCAAGCCGATAAAACATTAGCAAAGCCCGTTGTGTTTCTAGAAACTACAGAAGCCGGCTGAAACCAAGAGGCTCCTTCTCTGGCATTTGCTGCCAGATGAACCAATACGTCAGGTTGAAATTTACTGATTGAAAATGCTGTCTCTCCATATTTTCTTATGTCTAATTGCTCAAACAAAACTTTCGTTCTGAATGGAAGTATATTCTCTAAAGATCCTCCTGATAAATCATCCATAATCAAGATTTTATTGTTAGAATCAGCAGTTAAATCTTGTGCGACCCAGCTTCCGATAAAACCTGCCCCGCCCGTCACTAATATTTTCATTCTTTTTCTCCAAATATGTCTATCTCATCTAGCGGCTCTTCTCCCCATCTTTCTGATTCATTACAAACAATAGCGCCTAGATGATTTTGCCAGTAATCATGGCCTTCCTGGTCATACTGATGATGAAAAGGCGGATGCCATTGATGAAAACTCAGCGTATTCCAACAGAGGTCAACTGGATAATTTCTGTTTTGAATTACAGATCTCATCATAGCATCCCGCCACCATGACGCTCGCCATTCTGGAAAGCCTCGGATATCTTCAAGAAAACTCCTAGGATACAGCGCTCTATCATCAACCGGTCCATTGCAAAAGATATTCATTCCAGGCAGCCAATCAGCGCTAATATCTTCTCGTCTAACGAAATAATCAGGAGTACGATAGCAAGCTTCCTTTAGCGAGACATATCTCTTGTTAGCCTCATCTAGTAAGAGAGGCTCGCCAGCTCCTGTAAAAGATAGAATACATCGATCATCAGGATCAGCAGTAACATCTCTTGTGAGGTGATTTAGAGGCCACCCAACAACTGGGTCTTTTCCCGTGGCCAAGCTCATCAACATATAGTGATCAATTATGCACTGGAAGTGATTTTTTGGAAACAAATCATCGCCGCAAAGAACAAATATCGCATCGCCTTTACACCTTCTTATTGCGGAATTGATTGCGCGACCTTCGCCGCCGATATATTCTCGAGGCCTGGTTTTGAATACTCTAATTTTAGACCGATGTCTAGAAACAATTTCTTTGAACATCTCTAAAGAAGCGAGATATCTCAAAGCATCAAGCTGTCTTTCATCCCCTTCCGAACTGTCATCCACAATCAGAATTTCAATTTCAGGAATATCTTGGGCTAAGACTGATATGATATGTCGGAAAAAGCTATTTGGCCGATCTCGACTTATCGTTATTACCGAAAATTGCATAGCTGTATCCCCTTCTCTCAACTACTCTAGCTTTTTCATTCCAAAATTTCCAAAAGCGGTTTTATAGATATCCTGACCGCATACTTGATTAACAGCAGCACCAACATCTTGTATGATTTCAGCTATTCTAGCTCTTATCGGCTCTGAAAACCTAAGTACTGTGTCTTCTGTCCAATTATCTTGCTGTCCTAGCTTAGAAAAATCAATTAAATCATTTTCTACGCAGTAGTCATAAAGTTGTGTACCAGAGAATGGGTAAAATATAGACATTTTGAAACGATCCGGTTTTAGCTTGCCCAAAAGCAGAAGTGTCTCATTAAGCGTATCTAAAGTTTCTCCTGGAATTCCAAGCATAATGAAAACAGATACCTGAAGGTTCGCATCTCTAGCGATTGAAAAAGCTTTTTCTATATCTGCTGTTTTCTCCTTTCTGCCGAGGATCTGATTTCTGAGCTGGTCAATTCCAGTTTCTAAGCCCATCTTAACTTGAAAGCAGCCATATTTTCTTAAAACTTCAGCCTTCTTTTCATCAAATGCAAGAGGATTGATATTACAAACAAAAGGAAAGCCAATCTCTTTCGCGTAAGTCGGCAAGAATTCAATCATATGTGCATAAGAAACTGTAAATGTATCATCGCCGAATACGATGACCGGTACATCAGATCCAGTATAATTTGAGATTCCCCATCTGATTTCTCGGATCACATTTTCAATCGACTTAAAACGCACATAATCTTTAGGACAAACGTGCCAAGCTTCTCGAATTCTGATATTGCTGCAATACGTACAGCTATAAGGACAGCCGCGGCCTATAAAAAATTCACCAAGCCACCCATGCCTCTCAATCATGATCGCATCCCAGTTATAGATTGAAAAATCCTCAGGTTCGAGCTTAGATAAGTCAACTAGCTCAATCCTAAAATCGCTATCATCTCGTATTTCAGAGCTGCTAACGATATTATTTGAAGGCTGTCCCTTCATCAGATCTACTATTGCTGTGTCCCCTTCGCCAAGGCAGACGTAATCAACAAAAGAGAGTTCTGCGTAATATTTTGGATTCAAGATGACATCAGGTCCGCCTACGACGATTTTTGCGTCATAAAAATAAGAGCGAAAAAATTTTCCCCAATCTAGAATGTGACGTCTTTGCAGAACGTTGCAAGAAAATCCAATCACATCCGGATCAAAACGTTTGATTTCTGTTGACAAATCTTGATCTTTAGAAGGCATGAACAGTTTAACTTTGAAACCGTGTGCTTTCAGAGATCCTGCCATTGCAGAAATTCCGTTGTTTATGCCAGGAACTCCCCCATAAACCGGCCAAACAAACAAGATTCTTCTGCGCACTTCTCATCAGCTCCTTCAGCTCTCTGAGCTCTTCCCTGAGATTTTTAGAACGCTTTGTCCATGCCTTATCAATCTCCTTTCCGATTCTGTACCTTTATCATGATACAAAATCAGAAATCTGTCAAGAGGCAAAGCAAACACCAATCATCCCCCAAGCGCGCTCTTCATTGAAAATGCCAACTATATCTTCATTCTGACTAAACCGCAGAACCCTACGAGAGTACTTATCAAGCAAACCAAAGAATTCAGATGAGGTCATCTCGCTAATATGGAAAGGATTTGGATCCGGTCTATCTTTTTTCTGAGGCGAGCCGCAGATGAATAATCCTCCAGGTGGAAGAGCTTCTAAGCACTTTTTCACAAATTTCTCAGGATCATTCAAGTGCTCAATCGTATCAAAAGATACGATTACGCTTTGAATTTCCGGTATATCATCTTTTTCAGCATCAAAACAACTGATAAATGTTATCTTATCACGAGCTGTGCTAGACGTCAAATATCGAGATCTAGCTACTTCAATCACCTCTGGATTGATATCAGCTCCATAAGCGTGCTGACAATAACAAGATAAAAAATAAGTACCAAATCCGTAACCACAAGCTAGATCTAGTACAACATCCGAAGGCTTCAGAAGGCCAGCCGCAAACTTGTATCTAGCCAAGTTATATAAAATCTGCTCAGGAAATTCGGTTGGATCGCTAAGATCCATATTCTCTTTAGCTACAGTGCGATATCTAGGCTTCATTCTTAATCCCTTTCTGCTATATCTACTATCGTATGTCTTGATCTTCCCCAATCAATGCCACGTTTTCGATTAACATCAAATCCATAATTCTCTATATTCTCTAAAAATGCAGCTCGGTTATCAAAAGAAAGCTGCCTGATATGCGGCTGATGAAAACAACAAACCAATGCCGATGGGTGCACGATAGAGCAAAATCCTCTCTTCCCCTTCGCAATCAGGTCATCAGAATACTGAATAAATCTAAATCTTATTTGCTCGTCTTCCCAAAAGTGACCAGTTCCTGACTCGTCATAGCCTCCGATGTTTATCCAATGTTCAGTTCGACATATCTGCCACGTTGGCCACTCAGGATGAGAGCGATCGCAAGGAATATCTCCTGGGTAGCCGATATAGATATGTGATTGATTTGGAAACTCTTCAAGAGTTAGAGCTTGTGGATTGGCAAGCAGCCGTTCAGCAGGTTGCCAATCATATCTATCAGGAACTTTTGCTAAAACATCATAATCATTGCCAAGAGATTCCCGATCAGGACGAATAAAATACTGATTCGGCCCAACCAAGACATCAGGCAATCTTGATAATAGCTCATCATAAGAAGCAGTAGGATCAGGAGGTTGGCCTAATGCTTTTTGTATGCCTTCGCTAAGATTTCCAAAGAAAGTAGCAATCGCCCAAGCTCTCTTTCGCAAGTTCGTTTGGAGCTCCATATACTTTTCTATGCCAAAAGATGGGATTAACATATCGCCACCAGTTTGTATAACGAATTCAGATCCCCATTCTTCAGCATATCTCAAACCGATATTGTATGCTAAGCCTTGACCGCCAAAATGACCTTCTTCTTTTCTATCAGTGAGGATATTGACGATATTCATCTCAGGATACGCTTGAATAGCATGTTTGATAACTGCCTGAGTATCATCTAAACTTCCATCATCAATAACTATAACTCGGTAATCTGTATGTGGGTAGTTTTGAGAATTTAACGTCCACAAATGTCTGTACAATTGAGGAGCACGATTAAATGTTGTTGATATAACTGTTATCGGACGTTTTTTCATCTCAACGTATATTCCCTCTTGCTAATGATTTCATGCTTAGCTCTTCCCCAATCAATACCCTGACCTTTATTAACATCAAAACCATATCTTTCGACGTTCTTGCGAAAAATTTCTCTGTTGTCTATATTCGACAACTGCCGAGGATGTGGCTGATGAAAACAACATACTAGTGGCGACTCATGAGTCATAGCTAGGATAGACTTCAGCCCTAGCTCTTCTCTGTATTTGTTGTACAAGTTAAAGCGTCTTTCAAGCTGCTCTTCTTCCCAAAAGTGCCCAGTCCCGGCTTCGTCAAAACCTCCAATATCTAGCCAATATTGCAGCTTACAGCTTTGCCAGGTTGTCCATTCTGGATGAGTGCGACTAACTACAACATCGCCAGTAAAGCCTAGATGATTATGATCTGCTCCTTCAATCGGCTCAATTGTCAGTGCAGACCATTGGTGAAGAAGATTTTCAGCGGGCTGCCAATCGAGATTTCCAACTACAGCTGAAAGCAAAAGCTGATCGTTTCCTAACGTTTGATGATCGGGTCGAATATAAAAGAGGTCAGAGCCTAGCAGAATATCTGGAACATCTGAAATCTGATCAACCATCAGACGATATTCTGTTTCTTTTGTTTTATCTTTGCTAGAGATAGTCCAGGCCCGCCTTCTAACATCAGTTTGAACTTCCATGTGCTTTCGCATCGCACAGGATGTAATAAGCATATCACCGCCAGTTAAGATAACATATTCAACGCCGAGATCCTCGGCACAGCGCAAACCGACGTTATAAGCTATACCTTGACCGCCAAAACTATCTGGAGGCTTTCTGTCTGTACGGATATTGATAATACTTAAGGTTGGAAAATTCTCTGCTGCCGCAGCGATGACCTCTTGAGTTTCATCAACGCTTCCATCGTCAACGATAATAACCCAAAAATCGCTATGAGGAAAATCTTGTGAATTTATCGTCCATAGGTGCCGATACAGTTGAGGAGCACGATTAAATGTTGTTGATATTACCGCTATGTTCTTCTTTTTCAAACTGATTCTCCTTTTCTAGCTAACTTCTACATGAACTCTTTGTCAGGCCAATCTTCCTGAGCACAGAGAATATCTAGAACTCGATTGTAATAATCATATGCCTTAGAACAATACTTAAGACACTCTAGTTTCCGTGTTCTTCCAAAAACCTCTTTCCTCTTCTCACTTTCCCATATCTGTCTGAAAGAATCAAGATAAACATTACCAAAAGAATATTCTCTATGGCCACGCAGATCACAGCAAGCATAAACTTCCCCATCTGCTCCAACAACTGGGCGCAAAGCAGGAGCTAAACAATCTTTTGGAATATAACTCCCGATCCTTCCAGCATTAGCTACTTGGCCAATGATAATATCTAGATTTCCTAGGCTTAAACCTTTCAGCATCTCTAAAGTGTCTCTTAGCTGAGCTAGATAATTCGGTTCAGGAGCAGCTAAGCCAAAAGGCTCATAATAAGCGGGTCTGAGAGCAACATAATCAACCCCAAGATCTTGGCCTAACGATACAAAATCTTTTACCTCATCGATATTCTCAGGGGATATTGTCATATTGATGCCCAGTCGACAGCTTTTTGGACGAGAACCAAGCTTTATTATGCCATCAACAATTTTATCAAAATCATAAGAACGATGTATTCTCTCGTGTGTTTTAGCCGTAGCTGCATCCAAAGAAACACGCACCCAGCTCATCTTAAAAGATGCAGCCTTAATCTCATTTTCTCTCAATTTAGAACCGTTAGTTGTCAATCCTTGCTTTAATTCTAAGTTTTCGGCAAGTTCGGTCATCTCAAGAAAATAAGGGTAAAGGGTGGGCTCACCCCCACCCTTCCAAGAGATTGATAATATTTCGCCAAACTCTTTAATTTCTCGAAGCAGATTAGCTAAAACATTTCTGGAGAGCGATATTCCATTATGGTTATAAGAACTGCAAAAAACGCACCGATGATTGCAGCGATTGGTTGGATCTATCTCTATAGTGATTGGATCACAAGTTTTATCTTTAGATAAAGCGATTAGCCTAGGCCAATGACAGATAACTTTCAGCGATCGTTGGAGATTAGTATCCATAGAAAAAATCCTCTCCAAACTCTCTTATCAAATCCCTAGCCTCTTTATTGTTTGATAAACTTGAGGCGGGCATCTTGCTACGAAATGGCACATAGATAGGAATTTCACCTCTCATGAACTTATCCCGAAGATGTTCGTAAGAGGGCATATCTGAGGTAGCTACAGCTCTCTTCCAACGAGTGTATTCAGCATTCTCATCATTTCGGGCTTCTCCATAGTCGATATGATCAATCTCTACAACATCTCTAGGCAGAAATACTGTAGCGAATTTTGCTAGGTGCGTTCGGAGGCAATACAGAGCATCATCAAATCCATAAACTGTTGGCTGAACTAGAGCACCAACTATATTGATAACAGTATTTCTTACCAACCAACAAGTTCCGATGACATGCCAAACTTGTTCTATGACGATCTTCTTATTATCTGAATCTCTAACTAGAGATACCAGATTTGAACGATAGAATGGATCTGGATTATCTGGATTCTCTAGAAGATCTGGACGCTTTAGCCCAACAATACCAACGTTTGATGTAAAATCAAAAACTTCGAGCATTTTAGAGAGCCACTTCGGAGTTTTCCAGACAACGTCAGAATCTATTTTCAAACAGTGCTGATCTGGAGAACGCTCTGCCCAGACTGAATTTATAGCTTTAGCAGTTCCTACGTTCTCGCTATTGTAGGTTACCGAGATGCCGAAGTCAGAAAAACGTCTCTCCTGCGATCTCAACCACTCAGCAAGCCCATCAGTAGAACCATTATCTACGATATGCAAATCAACCAGCTCTGGCTCACATGTTGCTATATAAGATTCAATGCACTGCTTCGTTATTTCAGCTCTGTTCCATGTCGCCATTGCTGCTACGCACTTTAGCATCTGATACCTCCTCAACCACTATCTCCCCATAGGAGCGAGAGGCCTTCGAAGAGCCCTCCACAACCAGCATATCACCTGAAGACCAAAGATAGGTACTAACCTCTAGAATACGATACTTTTTTGTTGACTTTCCATTCTCGGACACGATGTGAATAAACTCACCAATGTGAGGAACTCTAACCCAGATAGTTCTTTCTGACAATACTCTAAATGTCTTATCAGTTTTCTGTCGAATTACAAAAGCTAACTCCATCGCTAAATCTCCCTTCATCCGCGCTTAATGACTTCTATTCCAATTGATCTTAACAACTTTTCCGATTCTCTGTTCCTAAGTTCTGCTCTTTCGCGTCTCTCAGCGGGCGACATAATAGAATCAGCAATCTCTTGGGCCATTTCAGCCTGTTGAGTCGCACCTTCTTCTGTCATCGCTGTACGATGTAGCGGAGCTATAAGCAGATCCCAACGTTTATCTCCGATGTCTTTATTGTAGAGTATTTTGGATAATGAACGCCAGACATTAAAGATTAGCGGACAAGTTTGCGCTAACAAACGATCTGGCAAGGTTTGAAAATCATGACACATGGCTGCTATGATATCACACGCACAGATAGGTTCCCCTACTCCGACACTTGAGCTATTTTCTCCAAACTCGCTGCCGTAATAGGGGTCCTTGAGAAGTTTGGGTCCGAGCCACTCATAGCAGAAACAGTTAAAATAGCAACATGCATTAGAAGCACCAAATCTAACTGTTTGATAATTTCTGGATTTCCTGCTGGAGATGGCAGCTTGTCGCCAGAAACCTCATCAATAAAATTCCAATCAATGAGAATTTTAGACAAGCCTTCTGCCACTATGGCTAAGTTCTTGCCGAATTCCAGAATAAAATCACGAACCTTTTCTGAGTCTTGTTCTCCGACACCTGCACCAGAGGCAGTCATCTGCATGCGTCCTAGATAGTTTATCGGATCCCACAAACTCATTATCAATTCCAAAGAAACCGTAGGACGAATAGCAAACCACCATCCATCAAATTCTTCGTCTACAGTTCCAACATTTAACCAAACTGGCTCCATCTTTTTTCGAGATGGAGCCAGTTTGGGCCTACTTGCTACAGTCATTCTGATTCTCCTTCATCATACCACTTTAACTAGCTCTTACCGAAGTCTATAGATAACTAACTTTACGTCTGCTCTGCGTACTGTCCTAGGATTTCGCCAGCGCCTCTGTTCAAATCTGCCGTTGAGGGCATACCTTTGAAAGTAAATTTGACCAAAGTCTCCTTGCCTCTTTTGAAAGTACGCTCTAAGCCAGCGTCATTAACAGCATTGTAAATCATACAGCCAACATACTTTCCAGGATTGGTTGCTTGCTCTGCGACCAAAGCAACTGCCTGCCCCGTTACTGCGGTTATACCACCAAAGCGAATAACCGTACTAGTTCCATCTGTTCCAGAAACCGCACCACTACCGAGAGCATCTTTAATGCGAGCAGCCGTTGCTTCAAGGCAAGTGAATTCAATAGTACACTCCTCCTTGGTGATATGTGGAGCAACTTCAACCGGCGCCTGCTCAACATCAACACCTTCTATGGTCGGCTTGTATGTGAATTTGGACTCGCCTTGCGTAGCACCAACGTCTATTCCACCTGAAGGAACGCCATTGGTAGCATAAGTAAACATACTCTTTCCTGGTGGAGGAACTGCACAACCAACATAAACTCTCGCAAAATTGATATACTTTTCAATTGACGATACTGAAATCGGCATCTTCTATACACCTCCTGCCTGATTTAGCAAGCTATCTCACTGAGATATTCGACCGCTTTCATTTTTTCTATTTTATTTGATTATTCAATCTAAAACAACATTGATCTTTATATTTTGACAAGCTGTACTAAACGTCAAGTTGTTAATGGACTTTACCCCGATTTCTCTGGGCTCAATCGGCTCTTTCGCAACCCAATTGTATTCTCTGTTCATAGCCACATCCTTAGTGCCTATCGTTAACTCTACTCCATATCCTAGATCTCTCACTTTTTGCCTTTTCTCCTGTACTTCCAGCTCCCCCTTATCCTGTTGAACTGATTACGCCGCTAGCCTTTCAACCAAAGCAGCAGTTTTTCGTCCTTTCTCATTAACTATCTATTATATTCAGTTCCTACTCTTCGAGTAAAAACTCGCCAGGTTTCGGCAGCAGCAGCCCATCTTTCCTCAATCTCAGGCCTCGCACTTTCAAAAGCTCGCATATCCCAGGGGTCACCTTCATAGCCAGGATGATTAACCTTTTTCAAAAACATAAGCTTCTGAAGCTTTGTCCAATAAAACACTAGAAATCTGGAATTCCTCGGAAAGATAACGTGCGGTCTAGTTCCAGGTGGAAGAGTATAGCGACCATAATCTGCCATCGTTATCTGAACTAACGTACCGCCCTCAGCAGCACTTGGATATTCAAATCCCATGCTAAAATCTCTTCCAGCACCAAATCTCTCCCTTTCATATGTCCTAAAAGCGATTGATGCTCGAAGGTTTCCAGACATTCTGGGAATTCCAGCATGATCATAATGAAACCCGATAGGACACTTAGCTTTCAAGTGACGAACTAAGATACGCCCTATATCCCGCATAGCGTTTCTAGCTTCATTTTCCGCTACGGTTCTAGACGCTTTTATTTGTTTATAGACCTCATTCCAGTTTGGGAATTCCAGTCTAAGCAAAAACTTTGGTCTAAGCGCCAAGCTTATTCCTCAAGCTCTGATAAAAATCAACCCAGATCTTTGTGCCGGTATTTATTTCCCAGCCTCTCTCAAGCACCGTTTGGCGCAATCTCATTGCATGATTTTCTCGAAGAGCTTTATCGTGTATGTAGAATGTCATAGCCTCTATCCAATCTTCATCGGTTTTACACAAGAAACCATCCACACCATGAGTAATCGTAGTTTCGTATTCACCCCAACTAGAAGCTATGACCGGCTTAGAAGCTGATGCTGCTTCAAGAATCCTCAGATTTGATTTTGATAGATTAAAGACAGTCTCACCTAGTGGCGCCAAAACGATATCCAAGCCCGCTAAAACTGATTGAAAAAACGTATAGAGACCCCATGGCACAACAATATGCCGAGATGCGGGCAGTTCAAAAGGAATCTCATCGCCCATCACAAGAAACTTCACGTTCGGAAACCTATCAATAATAGTATTGATTGGTTTTTCTAACTTCAACAAAGCGTCTTTATGTGTATTGCTCCCAGCCCAACCTAAAACGATATCATTCGGTTCTCCAAATCTAAATGGCTTAACATCACGCCAAGATTCGAACCGAACCATATTAGGCAAAACACAAATATCCGGATTAAACGAATCATAAACTCTCTTCAGAGCTTCAGTCGTAACAGTTAGATGCCCACAAGAAGAAATTCCTAAAAGCTGAGCCCCAACTATCTCTGGGTTAGAGCGCAGCAGTGCTCTAACCGGAGAAGTGTTAGGAACATGAAGAATATCATCATCAACATCATATATAGTAATCTTGCCTACTCCATTTAGAGCATCAATAACTTCGAGGCCCTCTTTGGCGTTTACTCTTTGAAAAACGTAATAATCAAACTCATCCAGCATCTTCGGATGCCATTCAGTGCTAACTCGACAATACCAGCCATCTCTAGTTAAACCATGCGCAGGTATATGTGCTCTATATCTAGTACATGCTCCTTGCGCTGATTCTATAAAGAAAATTATTCTTTTGCCTCTCTCTGCCAAAACCTTATCCCCTCATGCTGTCTTAATATTAAAAAACGTCTGATAATCCGTTAAAATACATATCTTCAGAGTAAAAAAATTCTCCGATGTCCTCATCGCTTGGAGACAAGCCAAAGTCAATTAAATCTATCTTTCCTTCGGCTAGCGCTTTGAGCTGATTCTCAAATTCAGTACATGTCCAAGGTACAGAATCCTTAGCAGAAACACCAACTTCAGTAAAGACGATTCTGTCAACAGTGCAAGCAGCACCTATAGCATTCAAATATGCTAAGATTTTCCAAGCGTTTGGCGATCCCTCCTCAGTCAGAGGCAAGTTTATTCCTAAGCTCGAGAGCACAGGATTTATTCGGCTTTCTGCAATGGTTTGGCATATTGAGCACACATCGCTGATATGTAACTTTGCCTCTGCTCGCAGAGGCCTGAAATCCTGCGCTCTCGTGTATTTTATGACCTCATCAGCACTGCTTACGTATCCATAAGACATACTTCAACCTCCCGCCCTCTAGCATATATAACTACATATATGCTAAACAGTAGAGAGGCAATCGGTCAGCAGAGCTCCAGCAGCGCTACACATAACTTTACGAACGGAAATTCTAGAAACCCGGAACATATTAGATTCAGCTTCTTCGTTCCGCCACCGCTTGGTTTGGAAAGGCCGAGCTTCAAAGGTATATCCGAAAGATACTTTTCTCAAACCAGGCATAGGCTCACAGTAGCCAATCCAGATATCATCGCCCCAAATATCCGTCAACGGCGTTTTAATGTCTGTCGTGGCATTGCTAACTTGAGATTCTTTTGTCGTATCCTCAAGAGCCGATGGGACTAAAACCCGCATACCCCAAAGAACTGAAGGCATGAGCCACGAATCTTGTGCACCCCGAATAAGAGCTGGAATACTGTCAAGAGGCGCATTGTTGACGATATACTTGACCAGATCCGTAATCTCATCATCCAGACTCATATACATAGCGACCATCGGAGGAATCAAGATCGTATTAGGCCATTTGCCGATTCTAGATTGAACCGCGCGGGCTTTCACCATAATATCGCGCTGCATCGTGATTGACGTTCCACCAGTATCAAACTTTGCAGTCGGATTTCCATACAAATCACTAGACGGATAAGTAGAAGGGTTGCGAATAATCTCAGCTGCCTCTTTCTCAAATCCAAGCTGAATCACTGCGGTTAGCCCCTGAACAACTTCAACCTCAGGATCAAGCGGAGAATCGTAATTGGCATAATCACGATCATCCACAGCTCCCTGCAGGGCATCTTCCTCACAAACATATGAATCAGTCGTGAAGCCCGATTTCCAAGTATTAGCTACGGTGCCACGAGCGCGCTTCGTAGCCGTAGGCCTAAATTTTTCACGACCCATCACGTAAAAAACATCAGACTCTTTCTTCACCGGAAAAACCGGGAAAAGCTTATCTGCGACAAACCCTTCACCTTGCGAGAAGTCTACGCTAATGTTCGAAAGAACTGCATCAACGTGACCTGCTGTTTGAACAGTCATTCTAAATTACCTCCCTTAAATTTTAAGTTTATGCTATATGAACTCCAGGAGTCAACAGCACGTTAATCAACTGACCATGCGTCCAAGCACTCTCAAGAGCAATTCCCACCACAGTGTTGCCAGTTGACCCTCCATCATCCACAGCACCATAGCCGTTAGCTACAGGAACCACAAGAGACCCGCTAACAACAGCACCACGAGTAACGACCTTTGTAATTCCCATCAACCTAACCGGCACGTGCCTTCCCGCGCCATAACTGATACCTTCGCCGGGGTCAACTTGTGTTACACCGATAACTCTATCAGATGCTGCTGACGTGAGTGCAATCTCACCGCCCTGCGAAGCCAGCTTAACCGCCTGATACCCAGTAATCGTTTGCCCACTAGCAACCCGAAAAGTTTTATCAAGAACGCTATTCGGGCCAGAAATTTGGCTTACTACCATTTTATCAATACCTCCTATTTTTTAAGTTCAAGATCTGAATTCTTTCATCGCTTCCTTAGCAGCTGCTAGATACGACAAGCCTTTTGTAGCTTGCAATTCCTTAGCACGAGCATCAAGAGCTTTCTCAAATTCCGGCGTCCCGCGAGCAGGTACTCCAGTGTTGAAATTCGATCCCACTTCACCCAAAGTTACTATTGCATCTTGTCGGGTAAGTGCTTTGACAAGCTTCAAGACATTACCTTCGATACACTTCGGATCTGAAACAATAGTTTCTTCAATTAGAGATCTAACAGCAGGACTCAGAACCTTGCCATCTCCCAATGAAGCTGCTTGAGCAACTTTTTCCCGAAGCTCTGCCCGCTTCTTCTCTTCCATCAGCTTGCCCAAGAGACTTTCAGTCTCGCTAAGACTTTTTCTCAATCTTTTGTTTTCTTGCATCAGAGGCTTAATCTTATCTTCAACAATGCTTTCAATCAAGCCCAGCAAAGCCTCTGGACTCTCGCCGAGCTTCTTTCTCTCCTCAAGGTCTTCGTCATCAAGGTCTTCAAGATCCTCAAGATCTTCATCGTCAAGATCTTCACCAAACTCTTTCGCATCTTCCTCGTCTTCGGGCTGATCTTGATCTTCTTCAAAGGCTGCTATAACCTTATCTACAATGCTTTCGGCCAACGCATCAATCGCGTCTTCTTCTGTGATCGGCTTCGTCTCATCCATTGATAAATCACCTCCAATTAGATATTTGTGAATCATCCCATCAGTTTTATTTTCTCCAAGCTCGACTGGTTGCATACCCTTAACCGCTGGAAAATTAACCAAACTAACAGCACGTAAAGCGTTAGGAAGAAGTTCAGCGCTAATATAGCGATATTCTCGATTAGCAACTCTTTCTCTCCCATAGGGGGTCCAAGATGGCAGCCCTTGCAGAACAGTTTTCAAAACCTTTTTTCCATCAATCGTCGTAACCCACCGCTTTACTGCTCGAAGTTTCTCTAACCATCCAGCAGCTATTCCTCCTTGCTCAGGATGATCTACAGTGATAGGAATCTCTTGGCCACGTACATTCTTTTCAAAATTTCTGATATACATCTCAATGTCGGAAGGCTTAATAACAACAGGACTACCGTCCATGCTGATATATTCGCCATCCATAACCAAATCAATCCACTTCTTCTCTGTAGTTTCCTCACTGAGCTTTACAGGCTGAAAATGAACAACAACTTCTTGTTTTCTCATTGGCACTCCTAATAAAAAGCCCTTGAGATAGGCTCAAGGGCTCTTTCTAATATCTATAAGTTCTTAAGAATATTTCAGATACTACTTAAAAGTGTATATGATCTTGAAAAATCTGTCAAATTAGCGATTATTTTAATCTTGATTTTCTTAGCAATATCCTCGCGTTTGCATTCAAATAAGCCATTAGCTCAACTTTAGAGTAGATATATTCCTGCTCTTTAGCTGTGAGCTTGAAGCCTAATATAGAACTAGCATCTCTGCCAGATAGGATGAGATTCTTTATCTCTGCGATTTCGCTCGGCGTAGCTTTATCTATTAAAGCTTTGCTAATGGCATTGAAAGCAGCCTGTCGATTTCGTTTGCTAACTTTAGAGAAATCAATCATCCGAACAGCTTTTGCCAGTAATGGCCGAACACTGGCAGAAGCTAAAGAACTCAAAACGCTAGAACCCATTTCTGCTTTAGTAACGACTCTATATATTTTCTTTCCACCTCTACTAAGCTCTAAGCCAGAATCTAAACTTCCCTTAGCTTCATAGGCTTTGATAAATTTATTGAACTGTCTTTCCCCTAAGTCAAAGAGACCATTCAAGATTTCTCTATCTGGGCGCTGAACGAGATAAATATCAAGAACACCATCATCAAAAGAAAAAGAGTCAAAAGCTCCAGCTACCATACCAAGAGTAAACTTACCTGTGATTATGCTAACCTCATCAGCCGCATGATGCAGATCTTCTTTCAAATTCTTATCCAAATTGCTTTTATCAATAAGCCTATGCAGATCAGCTTTAACTATAGGCAAAACCTCTTGCGCCTTATTTCCTGCAATAGCTAACTGCAGCTGAGCTAATTTATCAAGAGCTCCAGGAATCCGATTAAACAAATCTGGCAATTTTTCTCTGGAAAACAAAGCAAAATTATCTGCTGTCCTAACCGCTGATTTTACGGGCTCTCTTTCCCAATCAATATCAACGCCATCATGAGTTCTAACCGTCTCTAAAAAATCATTAAACTTCTCTCCGAAAACTCGCTCATATTCCGGTTTTCTAGCATATTCAGCCGAAATCTCAGGATGAATTTCATTATCAAAGCTTTTCCGCTGACTCTCAGCGACAAAACCTACATCATGAATAAGCTGAGTCTGCAAAGCTATCAACTTATCTCGTGCGGTTATCTTCTGCCCACCTTCTGCTAAAGAATTCAGTATATCTAAAGAATTTCTTGCATTTGAAATAGCATGTCGAATACCGTGATCACCCAGCGTTCTTTTTCTTGATTCAATCTCTTGCACGATCAGCTTCTCTATCGAATCGCTTAACACAAAATCCAAATCACCAGTAGAAACATCGGCAAGAGATCCATCTCTCAAGCCTTCCAGCAGGACAGCACGATAACTATCAAGAATTCCTTCTGCAAGACCTCTAGTATCTGAACTCAAAGCGCTCGCATGATTTTCAAGCACCGCCCGGCCATTCGCTATAATAAGCCCAACCGTCTTTGAAGATAGCGAACCAGATACTTGATGCTTCTCAATCTCATCTTTTATTCTAAACCGTGAAAGTTCTTTTGAAGCATATTCATCTATCGTAGAAGCTTGATATTCCGCATCTTTCTCTTTCGGAACATTCTCATTACCAGACATGCTCTCTCCAGAAGGTGCAGAGCCCCCAACGTAACCTGGACGTCCGGCATGTCCATGAAAACCCGAGCCAGGACCTCCAAGTTTCCTAAATTTTTTCCATCTCAGCAACAACCTCAAAGCATGAAGATATTTGCTACTATTTTTACGATTTTTATCTCTGGTTATGTATTTTCCTCCATCAGTTAGAATACGCATGTTTCTACCTCCCTTAGCATCGGTTGTTCTCTTTACGCAGTTTAGCTCTATATCGAAAGATAAGCATCTCAGCCAAAGTTTTAACCTCAGGCAAAAGCTCTAAGGTAAATTCATACTGATCATGAGCTATGATATCATATCCTTCACTGGAATATGCTGGCTGATGATTTTTCTCCACGCTAACAACCCGAAAAGATAAACCTCTGTTCAAGAGAAACTCGTTCTCTTCTCTTACTTCATTTTCGATATAGATGCCTCTGGTTCCTTTCGGAACTTTTATCTTAAATAAAACTCTAGCTGGTATCCCTTCTCCAGGTATCCTCATATGATCATACCACCAAGATGTGGGACCACGATCCATCTTTTCCGCTACGTCTCTGTCTATTGTTGTACTGCAAAAACCCTCATCCCTGATGATTTTTCCAATCAATCTATCTTTTTCATTCACAAATCTCTCTGCAGTTTGTGATAGATGATGAATTTCTCGATAAACAATCATATCTTTAGAACAACCAGGTACTTCTTTGAACAAAGCATCTAAATCAGATATCCTTTTTCTTATCTCAGGTATTTCCTCGTCTTCATAGGGAACAAATGCATCCGAATTACGCAAATATCTATTTATAGGACTATGACCTAAGTTTATATAATTAATCAGACTCTTCAGCTTCTCATGAACTTCCTTTGGCATCGACATATTTTCTCTAAACACAAGAGCTTTTAGTCGAGTCAAGTACTCCTTATAAAATCGCTGACCTTCCTCTGTAGATTGATAATCGGCCAAGAAATCAGCTTCTCTTCCAGTATAATCCTGATAATCGTAGATACTTCTAGGAGCACTGCCTCCACGTTTACCGGGTCGGCCAGCATGGCCGTGATGACCAGAACCAGGGCCGCCTAATTTTTTAGCTTTCTGCTTCTCAGGCAGCCGCTCTAAAACTAAAACGTGCTGCACATAAACCCGTGGATCTCGATATTTATACTGAACAACTGCTTTCTCTTTACGAACATCAATAACTCGATATTCCCCATCACGATCTAGAATAAGCTCTTGCTCGCTTGTGTTTGGATATATGAATTTGGTTCCTTTCGGCAATCGTATCTCTAGCAAAGCACCTATCTCGTTTTCTGGAGTCAAATACTCTGGAGGAAACCCAGCCCATTTTTCAGCAAGACTTCTACTCAAACTAGTACTGCCGAATTTTGGATCTTTTATAATAAAGCCCGGCTCCAATTTATCAAAATTTCGCTTAAGAACCGAATCAAACGGAATACCGCGATAAACAACTGTCGGCTCCGGCAATCTAGGTGCCTCAGCAAAAGCAGCATCCATGCCAGCGATAAGATCAAGCGTATCAAACTTATCATCTAGAGAAGATCTTTGAAAATCTGTTACTTTCTCGATAGATTTGCCTGTATTCTGTGCCTCTCTGAGAACAGAATTGATACCTAAATAAGCATCATTAACATATCTCCAAACGCTAAAAGCAGAAAAATCATCTTGACTTTTCGGAACAAAGCGAGAATCTCCACAATTGTATCTATCTCGATATTCAGGTGTAGTCAAAGATTGAAAAACAGAATCAAATTCCTCTCTGGTATAGGCTCTATATTCTTTTGGAGCAGAACCTCCTCTTTTGCCAGGGCGGCCAGCATGGCCGTGATGACCAGAACCAGGGCCGCCCAGCCGCAAAAGGTCAATAAGTTTATCAATGGATCTGATGAGCTCTGATTTTTTGTCCGATTGTCCGATACCTGATTTTTTATCTGATTTCATCGTTCTTGAAAAAGGCTTTAAGCCATCCATATAAACAAGAATAGTTTGCTCTACTAGAGATTTCAAATCAATCGGCTCAACTTCTAAAGCTTTGCCCGTCCAGATACGCCACTCATCCATACCAGAAACCGGAAAACCTTTTGCCCCTGGTTTTGGTCTGACTTTCAAGATAGCGATATTTTCAGATTTAACTTTCGCTAATTTTTTCCAATCTGTTCCGAAGAACAGCGGATCTTCAGGTCCCCCAGCTTCTTGCCGAACCCGAAGAAAATGCTCCGAATAAAACCGCCAAGTCCTCTCTAAAACTTCGGACCTCGCAAGTTTTCTTTTCCAAACCTTCGGGTCTTTCTTATCTTGACGCCACCTAGAGCCGCGTATTGGAAATGATTTGTTTGGATCTCCAGATGAGTATATAGTTTCATAGCCCTCAAGGAGCTCTTTCAAGCCAGCAGGAACGTTATCAGGATTTTTGAAATCATACTTAAACTCTGGCAAGCCTAAAGAAGGGGGCGGAAGAAAATAAGTTAAGCACCTAGCAGCACATTCCTCGCCATATGATTTTGCATCTTCCCATATTTCACGAATAGTTAGCTTCCCAGCCGCTACTTGCTGTGCCTCTCGCATAACCTTGAAGATATCTTTCGCCAATCTGAAGTTGGTAGTGACACTTATAGTAGAATCATCTCCACCACCAAGACCGATGCCGGCCTTCATACCAAGCTCTTGTCTAGATTTCAAGCCATCCTCCAGAATCTGCTTCTTTGCAGTGCAAACGTGATAAGACTCTTGTGGAAAATCCTGCAAAGAATTCAAAGCTTGGCGTACTAACCAAGCGCCTTCATCTTCAAGAACTTTATCAGAAACCGGCAATCCAAGCGCCAACCTCTCTTTTATAGCCCTGTCATAAAGATCTTCAACCTTAAATTCTTTCTCAATAGCAGCCTGATATTCTTCCTTAGACATCGTCTTGCTATCGCTATCGCTAACTCTCTTCACACCCATGATATTGTAGAATTCAGAAAGACTCATCGTCCAAGGCTCAATACCTCTAGCAACAAGAGAATCCAATGATAATGCATTTCGAGGAAGAGAGCCACCACGCTTACCAGGACGTCCTGCATGACCATGATAACCTGAACCCGAGCCCCCAAGACGAATAGCTTCGCTTAAGTTTTTCTCATTCTTTTGTTGTACCAGTTCTACTTCAAAAACATCAAATACTGAGCCCGAATACCGATACTGTTTTTGATAATCTCTATAACGTTTCTCTCCAATCACCTTAACTATTCTAAAACGTGAGCCCCGATTCAAAATGACTTCGGCCTCGCTGCCAAGAACCGGCAAAACCTTAAGCCCTTTAGGAGCTCTTATCTTCAACATAATCTGTCGCTGATTAGGCATCTGACTACGATAATGAAGATGTCCAAAAAACGCGGCAGAACTCGGAGAGAGCGAAGTGCTAACAAAACCTAAGTCCGAAAACTCAATATTTGTTTCACCTTTTTCCAATCTAGATCTTAAAGAAGCAGCTAGATTAGATGCACCAGAAATGCCTCGGTAAAGATATGTATTTCTAGGAAGCGTGCTGCTGTTCTCTTGAAATAAACGATCAATAGTTTGCACAGCCTTCTCAATTTCATCTGAAGTCAACACCTGATAGATTGAAGATTCAGGTTTCGCTGACTTTTTGTCTTTCCGAAGATAGTTATTTATTTCTCTAAAGCCGCCACCTGTATATAAAAAGAATAACTTCTGAACCTCGGAAACTGGATCGCTTGTATAGAAGTAGAAAGGCTCCCTCACCTGATCGCTGGGAATATTGATATACTCTTTAATCTTCTCTCGCTCTTTATCAGAAAGCTCTTGGTAAAATCTGTAGATTGCCTCTCTAGGACCCTGACTTCCCTGATAGTCATGATATTTAACCTCTGATGATTTTCTTGGAGCTGAACCTCCACGTCGACCAGGACGGCCTGCATGGCCATGAAATCCCGACCCAGGGCCACCGAGCTTCTTTAGATTGATTTCAGAATTCATCGCTAGTCCCTATGAAACAACTCAAATTCAGCGTTTTTCAAGCGCTCTTCCCTAGGAAAAACCTCAAGTTCTGACTTCTCCCAAAATATACGATTCGCCTATCGTCATTCTCAATTAAAGAAAGCGAATCATAACCAAGTTGCGCAAGATAGCGGCCTATCTCATCCCAGCTAAGATCTTCGCAAGCCTGCTTGAGCTCAGAGTATTTTCTAGAAACATCCCAAACCCTCAAAGTCACGAATGGATTCATTAACTTAACAACAACCGAATACGGCAAAACAGTGCGCTGAACTTCATCAATAATCGTATAGTTTTCTGATGATTTCCAAACAAAACCTGAATATACTCCTCTGGAAAGTCCCCATCTCCTAGAAAAATCAATTCCCTTGGAAACATCATACGCATCTTTTAATGATAAAATGTCCGCGTATGCCTGATTACCAAATTCAGAATAGATATCGAGCCAATCCCTCTGCCTAAGCTCATCTGACAACTTAACGATACCTGCGTCTCCATCAGATAGTTTTCCAACTCCTCCCAGCCACAATTCCTCACAAGCCACATTATCAAACTTCCCAGCGTAGATAGCTTTATTATGCCGGCAATTAACATGAACAGGACAGCTGATTTTCGCAAAGTCCTCAAGGCTATAAGGATTGCCATCTATCAAACTCTTACAAGCATCGCAAGTTATAGAATCGTCCGGCCCTTCAAAAATCCCATATCCATCAGTCAAGTTAAATCTAGCGAAATCTCTAACAGCCATATCTTTAGCATAAGCGATAGTCATCTGCAAAATCTGATCGTCTTTCCACGAGCTACGCAGCTTTTCCCACTCATCTAGTCTTTTCGCATAATAATACCGATTAGCATATTTGTTCTCGCTATAGATGCTCTGAATTGCCCCAGCTAAGTCAAAATTATAAGTAGCTACAATAGAAGCGGCATGAGAATAATAGAGTTCAGATAGCTCTTTCAATATAAGTCCATCAGAAAGGTGTGCAAATCTATTACCACATCCTACTTGCGCTGCCATGGATGTCAAAGCCTGCTCGTAGGTCCTCCGACCTATGTCAAACAAAACTTCATAAGTATCGGAAATATCATCTGCAGTTTTCCGGTAAACAAGATGCACAAGTCGCTGAGTTTTGGTCAGTTTTTCAATTCTATCTTTTATCTGCTCTGGTGTAGGCATATCGTATTCCCCTGTACGGACTTACCTGCTAAACAGATAGAAAGTAGCCAAGCTAGCTGTTTTCATATCGTTCCCACTCGCTGTCCTCAAGATTTTCTAACGCACTTTTTCTAGCTTTAGAGGATTCCTCAAAAGTACGAATAAGCTTGGCACGAAGTCCAGCTAGATATTCGCTCTCATTTTCTTGACCATCGCTAAGATCAGGAGTGATTTTGATAATTTTTGACGTTCCAAATCTTTTCGGTGTTTCTTTCTCTATCATCGCGCTGGGATTTTCCTCTTCGGGTTGCTCTTCTGAAATATTCGCTTCCACAGAAGGCTGAGGCTGTTCGTAGCTCTCAGGTTCCGGTAAGAAAAGCTTCTTTCGCAAAAATTCTTCATCCAGCTTTCCTCTAGCTGTAATCCAGCCGCCCTGCAGAAGTGAATTCAAGATATCAGCAAAAGCCTTCGCATCAAATCTTCCGATATCTCGATGACGAAGCCTCGGATACTTTCCGCTCTTTGACAGAGCATATCCTCCATAATCACACATCTGAGGAATCACATAACGATTGAAACAATCTTCTATATAGTTTGCTTCAGCTTCTAGAGACATCAAGAAGAAATTTGTCTGATCTTCAGACAAAGCGTAAGAGCCCACTTCACCGGAACCCAAATCAATAAACTGAGCTAGCCAAGAAACTAACATCTGTCTGTCATATCTTCTGATAATTTCTGAAGAATTTACTCGATTAGTTCCGCCAGCTGGCCAAGACCCATACTGCCATCTCTGAGGAATAACTACCCCACCACCCTCATCTTTTCTGATTGACGTAACAATGCTCTTAGCAACTGCTTGATCAGCCTTGCTTGCACCTTCTGGAAGGCCTATGACCGGAACTCCGATAGAATCACGCTCAACATCTATCAATTCAAGACGCATCAATCTGTCCTTCGTCCACCATTCTCTATAGCACTCTCTAAAATCAGATCTGCCCAGTAGATTAGAACCTTCTTGATTATTAACAAACACAACTAGTTTCTCAATAGGGATAACGAATGTCTCCATGCCTTTGTTGGGGGAAAAAGCCATCTGAACCATCTCTTTCGGCCCCCCGCTATCATCAAAATTCCACCTGCTTAAAGTTTCAGCTTGGCGTATAGCTAATTTTCTTAGCTTAATTCTTCCTTCGCCATCTTCCTCCCAAACTTTTTCAAAAATGCTAAAGCCATAGATAAACTTTAAGCATATCTCATGAAGAATTCTAGTCCAATTTACAGTCATGCCTCTAAGAAGATTTTCTTCAATCTGGTTAGCCACATCCGCTGCTTCAGGACTCTCATCAGCAGGTTCTACCCACCATCTAGTTGCCTTGATAGGCAAACTCTTGACGAGAAAGCAAGCTTTTAGAGTGCTATCATTGCGCATCTTCCTATAGATTTCCATAGCGGTAGGAATATCATTAAACAAAGCATTATCATCTGGAAATATCTGGCCTGACCAGATAGGCGTGCCGGTTACACCGATTTCGGTTAAATCAGGTCTCGCTGGTTTTACTGCCATATCTCAATCCTTTTCTTTATTTCTTTTCTGAAACAAGCAAATACGCCCCCGGAATTTTTGCCCACTCATAAGGAAAAATCGGAAGAACGAACGACTTTCCTGACTTTTTCCTCTTCAATGTACCAGCATCTCTTTTCGTTCGATGCCAAGAAACTGTATAGCCAGATTCCTCAAATGCCTTGTTAACTGCAGCCATCGTATGATAGCATATCGTAGCTTGTCCATTTCTTTCTCGGCTTCCAGGACACCATGGATCATCTTTCGGAGCATCCTTGCCCCAAGATGCAACTTGACAATTAGCATAAATCCCTTCAGATTTCCTGATCAAATCTACCACGTACATCTTTCCCTTAGAGCCCGGAACAGCGAATGAAATAGGAGCTCCAGAGCGATCTCGGCCTATAATCACAGTTTCCTTTTTCGCTTCCTCAGCTCTCTCCAGCCTTAGTGAGGGCTCTCGAGTGTTCCAAGACCTCTGCTCAGGTTTTTTTTGATAAATTCTGGAGGAGGGAGAGTTTTTATCTCTCGGGTCTGAGAACTAGCTGCAGGAGTCTTCTCAGCTGAAATCTCTTTTCACGGAGCAGAGCCGCCACGCTTACCGGGTCGGCCAGCATGACCATGAAATCCTGAACCAGGACCTCCTAACTTTTTCACTAGCAGTTTAACAATAGCATCTGCCAATTTCATCGCCTTTGATTTCGCAAAAGGATCATCTTCGGAGAGCTGAATATCTAATTTTTGGGCAACCTTTAGCACAAAGTTATGCTCTATGACGTCTCTTGCTGGTACGATTGAAAAATCCTCTACCTCAAAACTTAGATTTCTATTTAGGAGAATCTCAGATTGCGCTCCAGGTATAGCGATGAATTTCTCACCTGCCGGCACTTTGATGGTAAAAGTAACGATATTCGGAATTTCACCTTTCTTATGACTTGGCGTAGCGTAGAGCTTTGCTACAGATTTACTGATAGAGGTGCTGATAAATGCCTTCGCTTGAAAAACTTTCCCGATTAAATCTTTCGGATCTGTACTCAAAATTTTCTTAGCCGCCTCAGATTCCGGGTCAAGCCCTCTTCTAACAACTATGCCATAAGGAAGTCTCGGAGCCTCATTAAAAGCAAGATCAAGATTTCTGATATCTCTTTTAATATCTCTTATCGATCTGTAAGAACTGAGAGAACTTTCGTCTAGTTCTCCTCTCAGGTATTTATTGATATAGTGATAACCAGAAGATCTCCAACTAATGAGAGCCTCCCTCTCTTTCCAGCGCCTATCAGATACGTCCGGATCAAAGCCTTCCCATTCAGCAACCTGATTATGAAATTTTCGACTGCCGCTATCTGAAATCAACTGTAGCATAGCTTCATTACTATGACGCAGCTCTTTCTCATCATAAGCTAATGGATTTTCGCCTGGCTCAATCTCTCGAAATGAAAGATCTCGATACCCTCCAGAAGAACGAGGAGCAGAACCTCCTCTTTTGCCTGGGCGGCCAGCATGGCCGTGATGACCAGAACCGGGGCCGCCAAGTCTCTTGGCCTCTCTTCTATCCGAATAATCTAGCTTTGAATTTGTATACATATAACTATCCTCCCGATATTTAATAAGAGAAAATTCTATCAAAAAGTAAATCCTCTACAACTTTTGTCGTTAACTTTTCAAAATTCCTTTAGATAGCAGTAAATCATCAGTTGGCATCCCACTCCTCAAATACAGAGTAACAGCCATATTCCCATAAGCAACATAAGAACCTTCAAAGCTACACCTATCACATCTCGCAGAGATAGATAATCCCCCGAGAGTAATCAGCCCGATAACAAAAGATTGTCCACATTTTGGACAAGGCAAACAATAATACCAACCTTTCTCCATTCTACGTCTCTGCCATAACTTCAGCTAATTCTTGTCCTGTCCAATCTCCGCCACAAGAATAGCAGATGATAATATCATCCACATGAAGCCTAGGACAATCTTCCCCTTCAAAGCTGCCTTGATTAACAAAATCATCAACCTCTCCACAAGTCGGGCAAGTCCAAACATCCGGCTGAAAATCTGTATGCTCCCTTTGGCAAGTACTCATCTTTCCTCCTTAGATTTTATTTTATCTAACAATAGTCTATCTTTGTTTTCTCTTGCCCAGTTATAGATATCTCGCAGATCTCTAGAACTGTTTGGCATTACTCTGTTATACCGATAATTCCATTGCCGAATTCCTCTATCAATAGGAACAACTTTCAAAACCTTAACTTTATCAAGATTGTCTCTGACAAAAATTTCATGCCCGAAGCCTCTAGCTACACTTATATAATCTTTACCAGGAACCAGATAAGACAAATCAATAATTGCCATATACTTTCTTCTAAATTTAGCAGCGTCTTTTGGTGAAACAGTGCCTTTTCCACTAAGCACAAAATCCCAATTTTCAGGATCAGTTGTCACCATCAAACCTGGATAAGAGCTCGAGCCGATGGACATAGAAGATGCATCTCTAGGAGCTCTGTTTGGATCAACCCTGAAATCAGCATCATTAGTCAGATGAACATAAGTCCCGTGAAAGTTGTTTGTGGTGTAGTCTCTCTCAAAATCTTCAAAAGTATCATAATGCAGAGAAGTTCTAGCAAGCGGAATAAGACTTGGTTTTAGCTTAAATCCACCAGAAGCTTTAGCTGCCGAAACTGCCACCTTTGTCTTAGCAGATCCTCCACGTTTACCGGGTCGGCCAGCATGGCCGTGATGACCAGAACCAGGGCCGCCGAGACGTTGAGTTAACTTTTCTGAAATTTTTGAAGCTAAAGCATCACTCAAACCAAATCTGGTTATCATGCAGCTCTCCTTCTAAAAATCTGTCAAAGATTAGACGATCTATCAGCTAGCTCTTTAGCATCTCTAACCAGCTCAATCGGATTATTTGAACCATCATAATATTTGCATTCAATGCCTTGCCCTTGATAAGTACCTTCAAAGAAGGGACAGCCGGACAAACAGTTATCTTCAAAGAATTCTTTAGACAAGAAATCCTGAATTTCCCGTCGGCGATGACAATAAATCGGCCTACTGCCATCTTGAACATGATTTGTCTTCACTTTTCTTAGCCTCCTATCCTGCAGCTTCCGTAGTATTCTAGCCAATCTCAAAGATTTCTTTGACACCTTATTCTATCTCCTTTTTGCTAACAAGATAGCTTAAAAACCATTATTTTCTTGCACTCCGAGTCTTTTGCATATCAATCCAATATTCAACAGAAATTGCGTCTGGATTCTTTACACACCACTCAGAGTTCTTCAGAAAGAAGTCTTCATACCTCTCGCCCTTTGCAGCAAAATAAGTGTCACCATCAGGCAGCTGTTGAAATGAGGAAAGATTCGTTACCTTGGCTACCTTGCCTAGCGCTGCGCTAACTCTTAGCAATACGCCTCTATCCGAGTCGCGAGAGTAAACCTCTCCAACATACTGCACACTTTTAGACGAAGTATCAGTAAGATATATCCCTGGCCCGAGCATCTGTCCTGTCTTGGGTTTGCTCACCAATCGGAATCCACCACCTGCAATATTGAGAGCACGTCTAATTGAAGTGCCGTGATAAAAACCCGATCGGATATTCCCAAGAGCTTTCTGAGTTTCAACCACATTCTGCGAAGGAGAACCAATTCGGTAAACTCCAAGAACTTTGACAGAAAAACTGCTGTGATTTGTCTTATCCCAGGAACTGAAGATATCCTTCTCAACAGCTGATCGCTCTTCAGAACTAACCGAAGAAATCGTCTTCATTTTTTTAATCGGAAACTCATCATACTCGCTAAGAAAGCCATCATCTAGCAACACTGACGCTAGTCTCGAGAAGTACGCATCATATTTCTCATTAGGCCTAATCGGATTATACACTATAGCATCATAAAGTATAGTCTCGTTTGAATAATTAAATCCAATATTAGATTCCAATTCTCTATCAAAGTCTATGTTGTAAAATCCAAAATTTTCAATAACGTGTCTATACATCTCATCAATCGCTATTTTTCTGAAAACGTTGCGAAGAAGTTTTTTCTCATTCGGATCCATCTTCTTAAAATATTTTTCAGCTTCCGCGCCTGCATAAAAACTATAGTCATAGACAGACTCCCAGTCTCCATCATCAGAAACATCAGTATATGCGTCAACTAGCTTATCAAAAACAAGTCTTTCATCTTCAGACATAGCCACATTGAGTCGCGCTCGCAGATATTCATTTTCAACCCAATTCCGAAAGTAATTAAACAGACGAGAATCATCTTCCTCTGTAAAATCATCCTCGGACGTTTTACCACATATAGAATAAAACTTTTCTTCAGAGCGTACCGCCTCTAAGAAAGACTTTACAGAAACTTTCTTCTCAGAAAACTCTGAAATCTTAGCTAGATAAGCCTCAGCAGCAGAATCTAAGGCAAGCAAACCGGTCTTCCTCGCCAGCTCCTTCGCTCTCTCTGATGCATGAGCATAGAGATCACCAATTGAGCTGCTCTCACTCTCCATGCTCTCTGCTGCTCCAATCCCTTTTCTAGAAGGAGCCGATCCACCACGTTTACCGGGTCGGCCAGCATGGCCGTGATGACCAGAACCAGGGCCGCCGAGACGTTGAGTTAACTTTTCTGAAATTTTTGAAGCTAAGGCCGCACTTAAATCTAGTCCATTCAAATTTTAGCCTCTCCTCAAAAAATTCAAATAGACAAAAATCGATAGTTTTTCGCATCTGGTTTTTACCAAAAGCCTCAACGCAAAACCTCACCAAGCTGTCTTTATTATAAGTTAAGATCCCTCAAAATAAAAATCACTAGTCTTTTCAATCCTCTTAGAACTCAACTCCGAAGATTGATACCTCATCCTTTCCAACTAGAGAATCAGCATCTTCAGTAGGAGTCCACCCAGCTACCCGTTTCCTAGCGATATATGAATAAACTCTAGAATGAAACCAGTGATCAGGGCCACTTTCTACATACGAGTATTTTTCAATAACAGAACCATCCGATCTAGTTGACTCAACTTTAGTTTTAACAGGAGCGCATAGCTGAGAATAGAAGTCAGCAAATTGATATCTCGTACCTTCTGGCCAGCAACTCTTCTGCTGAATGATGTCCACAGTAACCTCATCCATAGCTTGAGTCCTAGCAATATCTACCAGAGGAACTCTCTCATCGTTGTCATCCCGGAATACTGCAGTCTCTAAGCTAGTCATATTCGGATATCTACCTAGCCAAACTAAACCTCTGAATCTCTCAGCCAAACGCTTCGCCTCTCGAGTCTCAGGATAGGCATCAACGACCAAGCTTCTGATTTTGAACTGATGAAATAGCAAATCCAGCTCTTCAAAATCATCTAACTCAGCCATATAGACTGTCTCCCATCTTCCATCATCTCTTGGAGACTCAATAGTTAGATGCAACTTTGCACCAACATCAACTCCAGCTACAGAGTATTCAACATGATTAGGATCCTTAAACTCCCTGATACCTTTCAATTCACAAGAACTCAGGACACTCTCATTAAGAGATCCACCGCTTGGTGCAAAAGGCAAGCCTAAATCCGAATTCCAAAACTCTTGAATTTCAGCAGGCCGCATAAGCAGAGAGTTTCTAACAAGCTCAATCAATGGAACTTTAGGTGAAACAAGCCCCGGTATTCTGTAACCTCTAATATAGCTTCCCGGGTTTTGCGCTCTCCAGCGACCTTTTGCTAACTTATTTAGTCGAAAAAAGCACGCTCTGCAAGCGAACACAAACTCTTTATCGGTTATGTTGTTCGCTGCTATTGATTTCCAAACCGAATAAGGATGAAACTGATCATCTTCTCGCAAAAACACATTATTGAAAAAATCTGGCTCCTGCCATAGTCCACAATTAGGACATCTTATCTCCCAGATATGCTGATCTGATAAAGAATAATAATAGCTAATGCCTCTACCTGGATATGTAGGAGTAGAGACATAAACTCGATAGCGCAAGTCAGAAGCACGAAGTCGTTTCTCAGCTAGAGCAACTGCTCTATCAGGACATTCGTCCAGCTCATCAATTATCAATAAGTCAACTGGAAAAGATTTTAGCGACACGCTTGGATTCCAAGCTCCACGAAGATGAAAAAACGACTCTTTAATTCTGTAGAATACTGAAGAAGATCGGATTGACATCTTCGACTTTCCAGTTTCTCGTGCTCTAACAATGCCGCCTAAGTAATCAGATTCTTCAAAAATTCCAGCCAGTAGGCGTTCCTTAGCAAATTCCGCCAGAGAGGAATGTGTTGGAAAAATATATCCAACATTCAATCTGGCCTTCTTCAAATTGTAGTAAGATACTCCACAATCCATAGCGTGAACAGCTAGATTGATAAGATATTCGGATACACCAACCTGAGCTGGTTTTTGAATTACCTTGAAGGGATGCTTATCTTCATAAATCTTCTCTAAGCATGGGTATTCATCTAAACTGAAAGGCTGACCGCCTATCCTCCGATAGGTCTTTGCCCAGTCGAGAACAGATATAGGAGATAGAACCTTCTTAACTTCCTCTCTGCCATAGAGCTGAAGTAGAGTATCAGCTATACTATCTACTCGTAAAGTTGTTGAGAGCATTATCTAATCTTTTCACCGCCAAAACAATCAATCCACCAGAATCTTCATAAGCATCTTCAACAACATAAGTTTGACGAAGTTCAGTCAAATATCCACCATACAGTGGAAAAGCTCTGTTCAATTCTGAAAGTTCAAAAGCAATCATATCATCAGCAGGGTCTTCCAAATTTTCCAGAGCATCTGGCAAAGAAGGGTACGCTATATAAAATCCCCATACATCGAACTTAACAGATTCGAGAAGTTTAGGCGTAAAACCTGATATCTTCATAACCTGCCGAAAATCTTCTGTTTTCGGTGTCAGAATGTAGAATTTTTCAATATCAGGAGGAACATCAGCAAATTCACTTTCCAGAACACTTTCCAAAGCCCTTGCTGTATTTAGAAAATAAGAAAACAGCTTTTCATCTTCTTCGTAAATAGTCAATGCTGGAACCTCAGCCCTCATTTCATCAGCCTGTGACATCCACGGGCCATTTAGAACTTTGTTCAAAAAAGTCTGTATAGCTGGATATTCCATATAGTTTTCCAGAAACGGAATCGTCCAAGAGTCATCATACTCTTCAGTATAGCCTTTAGATGTCTTCAATGCCAAAACTAACGGATTATCAATCATTTCCTACTGCCTCCCATAGATAACACGCATATTTCTTAGCTTACTGCACGGAGCAATCACCTCTTCCTCATTGATGCAGCCCCATCCTGTGATTGAATAGTTTATGATATCTTTTACTTTTATAGTTGCTACCATAACAACTCCATTGCCACCATCTGCAAAAGAATACGCGGTAGCAGGATTAAAAGACCAGGAAGACAGAGGATGCAAATCAATATCTTCCCACTTGATATAGCTACCGTTTTTGATATCTTTACCCTGAAATTGCCCTTGTCCTTGTCCTCTAAAAATCAAAACTTCATCTTCAGGATCATAGCCCTTCGATTCGAAAAATTCTTGAGTTCTTCTCTTAACGCTTTCATAAGCGACCTTAGCCATTTTCCAATCAGTATCAGTAGCGCTATCCTTAAACTTGCTAGAACCATGCTTCGCTCTTCGACTTCTGATAGGGACACCTTGCTCCTCAGCTGAAAGGGTTTGAAAAGCATCAATAAAATTCCCTTCATCAGTTGAATGCCTCGTCCACTGAACCTGAATGCTATCTCCAACACCATATCTGCCAGTGGAAACGTCAGGATTTACTTCAGATAGCGCTTCATCTAGAGCAAGCATACCTCTAATCTTGCAAGCTCTTAGCGTTTGATGGTATTCACCATTTACTTCCATCTCTTCGGACATGCACTCAGATAAGTCAACTCCAGCATATCTCAAATAATTTATAAAAGTTGAATTCGATGGAAACAAATTAGTATGAAACTTCACACCTGCTGAAGCAATCTTTTCTACAAATTCTCTAATGCCAGAGAATCCATAAAAAACTGGAACTTGCTTAACTAATTCAGCCCCCATATCTTGACTTTCTTCAGCAACATTCTTTTCAGATATTCTCATCCCAGAAGAAGGAGCAGAGCCACCACGCTTACCAGGTCTTCCTGCATGACCGTGATGACCTGAACCAGGACCTCCTAACTTTTTCACTGGCAGTTTAACAACAGCATCTGCCAATTTCATCGCCTTTGATTTCGCAAAGAGATCATCTAAGGAACCTACCTTCAAGAATTCGGCCAGAGCCTCTTTTTGAGACTCAGAGCCAAGAGCCCACGTCATAAAAACATCGGCAGCAAGCTCATCTTTTGAATAAAACGAATACTCTCGCAAACCTAGCCTATTCAAGCTTCCAGGACCGGAAACTAAATAAAACCCATGTAACTCATGCAGCACATCATCATTAAATACAGTATCATCCACTGAAGGATTCACTTTTTCTGAAACTAGATCTTTCGCTATCTTTCCAGTATTGTCTGTAACATGATGGCCCAGCTCATGAACAAAAACCTTTTGAGCTTTATCTCGATAAAACGGGAGCAAAAGCACAGGATTTAGATGAATACTTTGTCGAAAAACGTCATAGATACCAAGAGAAGTCATGCCCTCTGTACTAGTAAGCCACTTAAATCCCTCCGGTGGATCAAATGTTATCTTGCTAACACCTTCGAAATATTCCCGCGAAAGCTTGTCAACAACATCTTCAATTAGCTTCTCAAAAGATTTCAAAAATGAGTCTAAATCGCAGTCTAAATCGTAATAACTTGCTTTTAACTCATTGCTTATAATTGATTCAGCTGTCTTCCGATCCTTAAGCACGATTGAGAATAGTTTACTAATACCACTTGACGGAGCAGAGCCACCACGTTTACCAGGGCGACCAGCATGACCATGAAATCCTGAACCAGGACCTCCTAGAGCTAGCACTCGTTCAGAAAATTTGATGTCTGGAGGTTTCTCTCGAACAACCTTAAGCTGATACTCATATTTCTCATATTCCCCCGGAATGATAGAACAACCCTCAATCTCAAATCGTAAATCTCGATTCAGCAGAATCTCAAGCTCGTCGTTAGCCAAGACTATAAACTTCTCTCCAGCCGGCACTTTGATACTAAAAGTAACTGTTTTGTCTCCTTTGGATAGAGAGGTCTGGGAGAAAAGATCAGCAATATCCTTATCAATTGAAGTGCTGATAAAAGATCTGCAAAACAGAACCTTTCCGACAAGATCCTCTGGATTTCTGCTCAAGAGGAGAGAAGCGAGCCCAGAAGAACTAACTAATCCTCTTCTAACAACTACACCATAAGGCAAGGAAGGAGCTTTCTCAAATGCGAGATCCAATCTAGAGATGTCCTCCCGAAGCTCATCTATACTGTCGTAAACGCTAAGCTGGGAGTCATCTTCAATCTCCCCACTTAAGAATCTACCTATATCAAGATGACACTCACTTTGCCAATTGATAATTCCTTCTTGTATCTCTTTATATTCTTGAGACAGATCATCCCTACCTTCACCCCAGACTACCCGCCGATGAAAATCTAGACTGTCGCTGTCCTCAACAAGCTTCAGCTGGACATCAACATTATGCTTATGTTTATCAGATTCATAAGATTGCTCAGATTCTCCTGGCTTTCTATCTCTGAAAGCCAAATCTTCATATTCTTTGCCATCAGATACACCGATAGAGGCACCTCCAGAAGAAGGAGCAGGGCCACCACGCTTACCAGGTCTTCCTGCATGACCGTGATGACCTGAACCAGGACCTCCAAGTTTTTTCAAAAGCTTGATAGAAATCCTCTGGGCAAGACTTTCAACGACATATTCCCGTCTTTTCATATACACAACCCTCGAAACATCTTAAGTTAGAATATTTGATTTCAAATCAATTCTTTCCTCTCTCATAGCAAACCTATCAAAAACGCCTAGAAAGCTCGCTAGCTTTTTCTTCAATATAATCATCAGTCTCAAATCTAGCTAAGAGCTCCGCAAAAGTAAAGCCTATCTCTCGGTGACAGTTTTTGCACCAGAGATAGATGCCCGGCTTATTTCTAACAAGCCCGAGTCTAGCTAATTTATCCCGCGGACAATTAGAAGATGGACAACCTATAAATCCATTATCGCAAGATGAAGACATAACTTATTTTTATTTCCTTTTAGATTTTTCTTAAAGATCTAGTTTTAAGGCAATCAAATAAAACAACAGCTTGAAAATAAGCATGTCTAAAGACTAAAAAATCGCTCTATTCTGATTTTGGCTTATGGTTTTTCAGATTTTTAGCTTGACCGAGTTGATTTTCTAGATCATCTGCTGTTTCCTCAAAAGATTGATTACCTTTCCTCTGCCGCATCAAGGCAGGTTGATATCTTTCTTAATCTCCGAGCCAGACGACTATTCGGCTTACAAGCTCTGAGCCTCACGAGCAAAGAAGCTTTCAAAACATCTCTAAAATCATCCAATACACTAGGCTTAGACAAAGCTGGCTGCTTTTCAGAATAAGGTGCCTGTTCTTCTCTCTCTTCTACGAATCCAACACCTCTCGGAGCAGGACCGCCCTGGAAAGAGGGGCGGCCAGCATGACCGTGATAACCTGATCCAGGACCGCCGAGGAAAACAGCTGGCTCAGAAAGCTCAATATCTGGAATTTTTCCTCGGACAACCTTTAGCGTATAGTTGTATTCCTGATATTCTCCAGAAGTAATCGAAAAATCTTCAATCTCAAACTGCAGATTTCGATCTAACAGAATCTCAGATTCGGCACTAGACACTGCAATGAATTTCTCACCAGCCGGGACTTTAATATTAAAAGTGACCGTTTTCGTCCCCAACAAGCCAGCTCGAGAGAAATCCCTAACAACATCTTTGCTTATCGTAGTACTAACAAACGATTTACACAGCAAAATCTTCCCTACAAGATCTTCAGGCTTTGCACTCAAAAAAGTAGCCGCCGCCTTAGATGCGGCCATCAATCCTCTTCTAACAATTATGCCATGAGGCAGAGAAGGAGCTTCCCTAAACGCAGCGTCCAGACCAGAGATATCCCGCTCAGCTTCACTTATACTTCCATACGCCGTAAGCTGAGAGTCGTCAGCAATCTTTCCATTTAGCAATCTAGATATATCAAGATGGAATTTAGATTCCCAATTAGCAAGACTTCTCCGCATCTCCTCGCGCTCTGGAGACAGACGACCTTCATATCTGCCCCAATCTGCAACTTGCTGATGAAAATCTCGACCCCCACTATCATCAATAAGCTTCAGTAAAACTCTAAAATCATGCTTGTTCTTTTCAAACTCATAAGACTTTTTAGACTCTTTCGACCTTCTTTCCCTAAAAACTAAATCTCTAAATTCCTTTTCATCAGATGCATTAGCGAAGTCACTTCTAGGAGCGGAGCCTCCTCTTTTACCAGGACGACCCGCATGGCCATGAAAGCCTGAACCGGGGCCGCCGAGAGCCAAAACTGAAGAAACAAGCTCTCCTAAATCATCTATCTGAGGCTCATACTTCTTAACCACCTTCGGAAGACCATATCCTGATAGAGGAACATCAACACGAAAGATACCTTCTAGATTATCAAAGCCAAGCATCTTTGCCAGATTTGTCTTCCTGAGAGGGTCGCCAAGCATCATCACAGCAAAAACATCAGCGGCAAACTCTAATCTATTCGTTAGAGAATAAGGACGCAAACCAAAATCAATTAGATAGTCTTCAGCAGCATCTTTCTCAAGAGGGACGGTTTTCTTAAAACTATCTAGCTTCCGCTGCGTGAAAACCGTATCTTTACTATCCAGATAACATATATCACGAAGACCAGCATAATCTTTCGGATCTTTCTGACCAAGCCGAAGTGTCACATGATGGCCAATCTCATGCAAAAGAATTTGTCTGATATCTTCCTCCTCGTCTTCGCCAGAGAGGGCTGCAACATTCAAATGAATATCAGCATATTGAGTATAGTATCCGCCTATATCGCGAGGCCACTCTCCTTGACCTGGAAGAGGATCTGTTGTTATCTTTCTCAATCCTTGCAAATAAGCCGGATTAATACTAAACAACATATCTCTTATAGTTTTAGCCAAAGCTTGGCGCTTACTCGACGACCGCTTGTCTTCTGGAAGATGCTCAGATTTCCCGATAACAATTCGAATATCTGCTGCTGGGTGATTTTCTCCAGATATGGTAGCTTTTTTTCTACTAGGCGCTGATCCTCCTCGTAAACCTGGACGCCCCGCATGAGCATAATGACCAGAGCCTAAACCTCCTAAGCTCTTCGTTAAACTAGAAGAAAGCCATTCGCGAAAAAAACTATGAGAATCTCTTGTCATCTGTCATCGGAACTCCTGCAAAAACGATGAACAGCACAGTTAGCTAACTGTGCTGTTCCCTAATCATGAAGATTGATAAAAAGAAATTAAACAGAACTTTGGCGTCCTTTCTCTAGAATAACATAAAACCAAGGACAAGCCACAACCGAAGAAACACGAGACAAATCACTAACAGGCTCTAGCTTAGTGACGATTGTATTTCCTTCTTGTACAGAACGAAGTTCAAAAAGCGTTCCATTCTGTATAGCTTCTGTTACTTCTTCTTCTGTATACTCAAATTTCATCTGTCACTCTTCCTCCTCTTCCTCCTCTTCTTTTTCTTCCAAGCCTTCGAGATAGTCCTCTAGCGACATCTCTTCCCCGGTTTCTGGATCAATGATAAGCAAATCACCATCGCCCCAGAAAAACCTATCTCTAGGATCAATTTCCTGCTCATTAGGTATCGTATCTTTCTTGCTAGGCATAGTTTACCCTCCAATGAAATGAAACAATAAGCTGCAGATCTTCAACTAAATTATAATCAAAAAACTAAAAAACTTCAAAAAGATAACTAACCTCCCTTCAAAAAGCCATCTTTCATCGCTTCTAAACAAGCATTTGCTGGAGAAAGCTTTCTATCGTAATATTCCTGCCAAGGAATTTCCTGATGAAACTTCACAGCCAAACGATAGTATAGATCTATCAAGTCATAGACACAGGCTAACCATCTGTCAAATGACAGAAGCTCCTTATCCATCGATGTAGCCTCCTAGTTTTCTAGTTGTTCGGAAAAGCTGACAAGACGCTCAAACTCCTGCACCTCTCTTTTGGAGAACTTCTCCTCTCCAAGTCTCATCTTTGCTAGCTCTTTCTGGCCATTCTCCTGTTAGAACAAACGAATGATATGCCTTCTCTAGCGCAAGATCATCCATCAACAAATCATTCTTTTCATTGCGCTGTTTAGCCTCCAACTCCCGAGACAACGCACACGCTTCATGATACTCTTTGAGAATATCCAGCCGATGAAGCCGACCTCCGCTAAGAACAGCAGCAGCCAAGAGAGCTTCCCGTGTTTTCTCTTTGGCTGAACGAGTATCCTGCAAACTAACATGCATCTTCAATAATACTTCAGTCGGAATAAACCAAACAGACTGGCCCGGCCCAAGATCCTCAAGCGCTTTTACTACCTCCGAAGGCAGTCCGCAAGCTGTTCGAATATCTTCAAATATCAAACTGATAAGATAGGCTTTCTGATATGCGCTGCTATCAAGCATAGCGCAAGACATGAAAACCATCATCTCGGAAATAGCCGCTTCCAAATTCCCTAGATCTGTCCTGAATGCGTCATCATACCGCTGCAAACCATAGAGCATAAACTCTAACAGCGTATAGATTTTATGATAAGACTTTAGCCAAGGGTCGAAACCCTGTCCAAGAAGCTCATTTAGATCATACTTGCTCGCGCAGTCAAGCTTCTCATAGCTTTGGAAGCTCATCAGCGCTGCTACCTGCCAAGGATTCCAGCAAGGTTCATCCTTAAACCTTGCCCCAACCTGACTCCCAGTCAACCAAAATAGCGGATTAGAGTTCCGCCGCACAATAAACCGACAGATTTTCTCAAACCTGTCCTGGAGCTCACTTCGGCGAATTTGAAACTCACCGCCCCACATCTTATCTGGCAAATCCCTAATCAGAGGAGCAATCAGTATTGCTCCCTCAACAATCTTCCTAGTCCGCTCGCTTTCTGACAGTCCCATCTCAATCACCTTTCCCTTCTGCTTCTGATAGCGAATCGCCTAAGATCTTCAAGTCGTTTCGCAACATCCTCTTATAGATCTCTTGAATCAGAGCGTCCACCCCAGCAGAGACCGGGTCAATTGATCCAGAAGCCGGCTCGTTATACAATACCCGCTCTAACATGCGACGCTCAAAAGCGGCATACCCCTTTCTCAAAGCCTTAATCGTCTCACCTTCCTGCTTAATCGCACCATTCAGATACACCTCGAGCTCACCCCAAACCTCTTTCTCTGTCTCATAAGACAAAGCGAAGTGAGATGAGCGGATTCCCTCTGTAATGCCACGCTTGAGAGCCCTCGCAAATGCATCTTCCGCAGCCTCAGCGCAGCTCTTAATCTTTTTCTCAAGAGCTTCCATAAATTCCCGAACAGTCGTCGCCTCATCCTTCTGTTTCTTTATCCCTAACATCTCCTTCTCCTCTCATCTGTCGCTACCACCCAATCATCTCTTGAGCGATCCTCGGAAGATAATCTGGCTCCCCTCTCTCCTTCACCCTCATCTCAAAGCATACCTAAACTCTAGGGGTAGGTTTCTTCTTGCAGCCTCAGCAAACCATTATACGGGATTAAGCCTTGATATGCCCACTAATGATATGCGATAAATCGAGCACATACGAAGGAATCCTATGCCGAGGTTCCCCCCAGCAAGTCTTTTCTCAAGAATGTCAACTGTTAGTCGTTTCTGGCAGCCACTTGGGCAAATTCTGCGGATTTGCCCAGATGGTGACTCCCGCGTCCTTCCCGCAAAAAAACTTCCTCTCAACAACTAGAATATCTTTCGGAAGATCCACGATCTGGCCCTCAACTGGATTAGCCCAGGGAGCATAGATGTCCAAGCGGGCCCAAGCCCCATCAGCTCGGAGAGCCACATACTCATTCTTTGACCCTCCAGTCCAGTTGGTATTCATAAACGTAACCGTAGGTGAAATTTGGAATTTCACCTTCCTACCACGATAATCTGGAAAGCTTTTCCGGATTATCGTTTCAACCAATTTGCGAGAAACTAGAATCTGCATCAATCCTCCTCGTCCCCGTAAAGGGTCATCGCCACGTCGTCGGCCCCGCGTTCGTGGTCCCACCCGCAAGCCGGGCACGGCTTGTCATTGCAGAACCACGAATTGAACTCGTGGCAATCCCACCCCGTGCCACAGCGGGGGCAGTTACCCCGCTCCGCGCAGTCGGGGCAGGCTTCGTATGGCCCCCCCGCCGTGGCCGCCACACGTCCGGCAGCCTTCAGGCCGCCTTGCAAACCAGCGCTCGTCCATCATTCTATTCTATCTCCTCCTCCCTTCACTATCTATTCTACATCTACATTATAATACAAAACCCGATTTTTGCCAAGATGTTTAGAGACAAATTTCACACAAATTTCACAAGAAAACGCCACGAAACAATCAATTCCCACGATCGAGCCCAGCAAAACTATGCTTCATCCAAGTATAAACAAATTCCTGCTGCCGAGGTTTCAGCCTCTCGAGCAGGTCACAAATATCATCGAGCGTTAACAAACTGGCTATCTCGTCAAGATCATAATCTTGACTTCTCGCATCCTCAGCAAGAGATTCTCCCGCATCATCCCAGTTAGCCAAAAAATCATCAAGCCAAGATTTCAATTCCACCAACGCAGGCTTGCTCCAATTTTTCAAGATTAGAAACAAATCTCCTACATACAGAATATCAGATAAGTCATCCATGCGAACCGAAGCTGTAACAACAACATCTTTTCCCATTTTACGAGGCCTCCTCCATAATCCTAAGTTTAGCGTTTCGTCAGACAATCTTCCACAACCGCTTAGTGGTTTTCCAAACCCGAAATTTCGCTCTACGGTGATGGTTCCACGCACACCCCTCGTAGATTTCATCACGATGACAAAGTCTCACATCTTCTTAGCCATATAGCAACATAAGCCTAAAATGCCCTCCCTCTCCGGTTTGCACTGATTTACTAAGGTTAATAATCCGTGAAATCCATCTCACGTGTTATGTATACTCGCATAGATGCTGCTCTCCTCTCAAGATATACGATATAACTAGTGTCTCTAGATCTTCGCCTCAGTTCCAGCCGCCATACAATCGCCAGCCGGCCGGGTCGCCCAGACCATAAACTCCACCATAAAGGCTAAAAGCCCCTGACACGAATGGGAATGGATGTAGAGCGCCATCCCAGCCATCACCCATTCCACCAGGACCAGAATGAGGATTATAAAACCCCAACGTGCCGGGAATGTAGCGGCCAGCAGGTGGCATTGGTGGACCAGCATACGGATTAAAGTAGTTATACCCCCAAGCATTATATCCAGGACCAGAACGTGGGCTGCCGAAGAAACCAGGCCATCCGGCGCCACAACCAGGTATAGATTGCATCACCTTCCACATAGACCAATCTTCAAATGGACCCGCTGCCTGAGTAACATACAAATTGAAGCCTAGATTCACAACCAACAGCACAGCGATAATAAGTAGTATTCTATACATCTTTAACCTCTTTAATATGGATAACCTGCTAAAACAGCAACGCAAGCGAGAATAACCAAAACCGCCAACGCTATAACAAAACAAGCCGCAAACTCATTATCTTCTCCCATATCTCATCTCCTTCCTCCACAAAACCTTCTAATGCTCGTCCAACCTGCTAACATAACAAAACCTAGCGCTCATCCACCATCCTCATCTGATCTCATCTAGAGACAAAGAAACGCACATCTTATACCTCCGTTAGCTTATCTCATCTCTTTCCTCTTCAACCCTCAGCTTCTTAGGATCAACAAAACCAGTACCTCTGCATATCGGACATCTAACCATATTTACTAGCTTGAAAAATACGCTTAGATATTGTTTTACCAAACCAGCTTTCGCCACAAACTTTGTGCTCTACTATGTCGTCCTCATGTAAGCGATCACAACCGAAATCTGCGCCATCTTCTATCCATTCAATAACTATCTCCCCTCCACAAATCGGACATCTCCACCGATCTTCACTCGGTTGAAATCTTGTGCGCTTACCTCGGCAGCTTAGCATTCTCTACTTCTTATCTAGCAGCTATCCATTGATTATGATCACCTCATGGTCCTCCGCATCTTTAATCACTTCTACAGAACCAACAGCAAAACCATAATCAGCTAACATTTTCCTAAGCTGCTCTCGAACAGCAACTACAGAATCAGACTCATACGCCTGCAACACCAACCTAAGAAGCTGACTATCGCTAGTATGCTCACACACATAGCTATCAAACAGCTTCATCATCTGTCACCTCAGAGCCGCAGCTGCTGTTACAATCAAGATAGTCAGACAATAGCTCAAATTCCTGCGCATCTATCACTTCAGTTCCTAACTCATCTGCCAGCTCCCGAGCAGCGACTAAGGCCTCTAGAACTGATCTATAAGCGCACCTGCCATAATACTTTTTCCCATTCTCATCCCAGCTAACCGGAATATAGATATGGCCCTTCTGAGCTTCATTCGCACGATCACTTTTCTCATCCAGCTCCTTCAAACTAATCCATAACCTCTCTACCGCCTTCTTCATCTTGCGCAGCATATCCGCTCCTCCATAATGTATAATGCGCTGGGCCGGATCTAAGCCGGCTCCGGCCTCCTCCTCAAGTTGGTTCTGAGGGCTGCACACAAATACCGCTTGAGTCGTGTCATACCCCTGCCGGGCTCCCTGCCAATAGAGTCTTGTGTCCTATCCACAACGCCAGCGCTAAAACCTAAACCTTCGAGACGAAGCGCTCTTCCAAATCTAGAATATGATCTTCTTCACATAACCTGAATCACACCCCAAAAGCTTCAGCCATCTCCCTCTGCACTCTCTCTTGCTCCTCGATCTCTTTCTCAACTTCGTATAGGATATAAGAGTAAACGTCTACTCCATGTCTATCAGCATCTAATGCTATCTGATAAAGCCGACGTTTTTCCGCCACCGAGAAATCAGAACGCCTTGATCTCATAAAACAAGCAACGTCTTTCAATACTTCCAGCATTCCACCTCCTGAGCAATTTGACTATTCAACGTTCTCTAATGACTCTGACCATTCAGCATCAACAATATCCGGATCTTCAAGTTTGGGAATATCCTTCGGACTATCATCCCCAACCTTCACTGCCAGCGCAGCTCGAAGCTCGCCCGCCTTCCCTCCAAGAAGCTGCTCAAAAGCTGAAATTACAGTATTCAAGTCGGGCCGGCCAATCTGCGAAGCGTTGTCTGCCTCTGGGAGCAAATCTAGAGCGTCCCTAAGCTGAATGATGGCTGCCTTAGCCAAATCTAATGATAAAGGAAGTAAAGCTCTAGCTTCAGTCGGTGTTAGCGTTTCCAATTGTGCTTGTTTCAAGATAGTCGCCTGAGCATCCATCAGATTTTGTGATGAACCTACCAGGCTCTTAATCATGTGCTTCTTTGCAGCAATAGCCTCAAAAGTTAGAGCATCTCTTATCCTCGCATCTCTTTCGTTTGCTTGCTTCTCCCACTTGTCATGATCCATCCAAGCTTTCAGAGTAGCATTTACAGGAGCTCTAGACAGCCCACAGAACTGAAAGCTCGGGTCAGAAACCCTTCCGATTTTCAATTTATCTCGAATATATTTTCTAAGAGAATCGATGGGTGGCCTATCTAGCTTGTACCAAACCTCAAACACTTCATCCCGAACTTGCTTTGGATATCTACTAACTGCTATCGGATTCCCATCAATATCTTTTCTGTTTCCGGGTTTTATTGTATGAGGCGGTCTTCCTCTCCTCAAAGCCATTCTATACTATTTCCTTCACTTTTTTAACATTTCTTTCTGATAAAAATCTCAATTTTGTTAAACAAATATCACTAACCTCTTTGCAACTTCCACTCTCGAATAACTTCACAAATTTTCAGAGGCAGAGTTTCTTTTTCTCCTAGCGCATAGTCGAAAGGCGACCCATCTTTCTCAGTGCCAATCATTCGAAAACCGCTCGAGTCATAAGTAATCCTAAATGAAAAATCAAACAGCAGAGCAGCCTGCTTAAGCGCACTCATAGCATCGGCCAAGTTGACTTCAGGACAATATCGGATTACAGAAACATATTCACCTGTTGGTTTTTCCCAAACCCACAAATCACCCCAACTAGCTGATATTTTTCTCTTCTGCCATCCCATGATTTCTGTAGCTATAAAAGACGACATTTCCGAATCATACATCCCAGGCATTTTAATAATTAAAAGATCATCAAAATGATTAGAGAAAACAGGATTCCTTTCAATTTCAAACACTAGAGCTGCTAGCTTCCGACGAAGTACATCAACCAGGCCGGTCAATTCAGCAATCAGAGCCAAAGAATGATCTAACTTGTCTGTTAGATGTTGTATCTCTTTCAGTGCCGGATGATTTCCTGCAGAACACACTTTCCAGTGATCCCTAGCTTCCAAGCTATCAATTGACATCATCTCTAAACAGTATGGACATATTCCGATCGTTCCTGATAGCTTCTCATCCAAGAGATTTTGAACACAAATAGCATCCTCTACTGTTGTTAATCCTCGTGCTATCCTATCAATCAATCCAGAACAACTCATAGCCCCCAACTCTTCCTCATATCTCTAACCTTACATCCAAGATAATCAAACACAAAAAACTCCTACATCTAGCACAAGCCTACACTCAGAAATCGCCTACCTGAGGAAAAAGATCCATACAGTCCATTATTGCCATCTCTAATGATAATCTCAAATCCCTCGCCTCAAAGAGAGATTTGTTAAAAACTTTAGACATCTGCAGCAGACTCTCTCTTGGGAGTATCCTGGCCTGTCCTGCTCCAGCAGCATTTCCTGTAGAAATACCTATGCCCTCTTTTAGCATATCCTGAAACCACTGCAAAATCAAGTTTATCAGCTGCTCTATTGACCTGCCGCTTTCTAAAAGATGATCAATATATAGATAAGCATCTCTAACATTTTTCTGCAAAATAAGCTCAATCAAATGAAACATCTCACCAGGCATCAAACGGCCAAGAATAGAGCAATAGCCTTCAACATTCTCAATGCCCGCACTTGATACCAAATCTAGTAAAGAAATAGCATCACGAAGAGAACCACGGCTATCTTCAACAACTAAGCTTAGAACAGAATCAGAAACATTCAAATTCTTCTCAAGAACGATTACCTTTAGCCGATTAAAAATCTGATCCATGCCTAGCAATCTAAACCGACAAATCTGGCAGCGACTTAAGATTGTCGGCAAAACTTTTTCTGCTTCTGTTGTTAGCAGAATGAAAATAATGTGAGGAGGTGGCTCCTCAAGAGTCTTCAAAAGCGCATTAGCCCCTTCGTTAGTTACCATGTGCACTTCATCAAGTATAAAAATCTTAAACTGGCCAGAAATCGGTCTAAATTCAACCCTATCTCGAAGATTTCTAATCGAATCAATTCCTCGATTAGAAGCCATATCTAGCTCTATGACATCAGAAAACATTCCATCAGCTATAGCTTGACAATTTGAGCACTTGCCGCAAGGCTTTTTCCCATTTGAACTGCAATTCAGATAGGCCGCCATCAACCTAGCAACAGTTGTTTTTCCTGTTCCGCGAGGTCCAGCTAATAGATAAGCATGCGATACTCGACCTCGTTGAAAACCGCCGAAGATCGATTGAATCAGGTGCTCCTGACCAACGAAATCCTCTAATGTCCTCGGACGATACTCATTGTAAAGCATACCCCTAAACCCTCTAGAACCTCATAAACTCCAAAAATCAGGTTTGTGCCTCATATCCAAATCATCGTACCACTTTCGTACAGCTTCACCGTAAAGCTGCTCTAGAAACTCAATGCAAAGACCTCTCGCCAGATTAGCATGACATGCTGAATGCACAGCCACAACATTACAAGAATGATGCAGCAGAAAAGGCCTCTTCTGCTTATAAATGCCCATCGCATCTCGTCTGCTGATAACAGCATGATGCAGCTCAACTTTGCCTAAGCTCGATGGGAAATTATTAAGATTACGACCACAGATACATTCACCTCTTTGCGTCTGCATGCCCACGATTATCAAATCAAACTGCCAATCCGCCCAGATAGGATCAGACGCAGAAACATCTGGCTGAATATAGTTATGAGGATCCAATATCAGCGGGCTTTCCGTTAACATAATAGTCTGGCTAACTGGGCCCGATAAAATAACTCGACAGTTTGTCAAATTATATCTGTACATCAGCTTTCTCAACCAGATTTTTAACCTTAAAAGAGCTAACTTGTCCAGCTCGGAGTTTTGTTCGCCCTGGACTAACTATTCTGCATTTAACCACTCTCTTATTCTCAATATCCTCCATAAGTTGCAAAATCAGCGTGCCATCAAGTACATGCGTATAAAAGATATCTGAACTTGTTAAAACCAGATCCGATTCTGGCTGATAGCTATTCCTATACTTCTTTCTCACTTCTTTCCTCCGAAAGGCTTCACTGAACCTAATCCAGATAAACCGCAAGGTTTTGCTGCCGGAATGGCCACGCGCCAACAGATTTTGTAATAATCACAAAGACCATACTTGCCTTGACAACTATCGGCATTCTTCCAGATAGGAAGAGTCATCGCTTTTCGGATTGCCTCAACCTTTTTCAGATAACTAGAGATGTCTTCGTCGTCCCGATTCCCAATATATGAATTCAACCTCCTCGTTTTCTTATCAAACGTAACATAGCAAACATATCGCGGCTTGATTCCAAGCCCCTCCCGCACCAACCAAGCATAGCAAGTTAGCTGATCAGAAGTCAAAATCTGATGATAGTCGTATGGAACAGAAGTAGTCTTCCAATCTATAACAATAGCCTCTTGGCCGCTTTGACTCAATCCGATAAAATCCACCACACCTGTGAAATCCCCAATATCAATCTTTTCCTCAACCCAGCGCCTCTTAGAAAGATCAACTCCAAGACTTTCTAGCTCAGCGTCCACTTTCGACAAAAATTCAAACGCCAAAGCTGAAGAAAAACCAGAGCTATCAGTCTGAGAACTCTCCAAACAAATGGGCTTTCCTAAAAAATGATTAGCCAACATCTCATGAACCTTAACACCAAACTGAAGAGCAGGAGAAGGTGGAATCTCAATCTTTTGCACGGCGCTGAGATACCAAAGCATAGGACACCTTTGAAAAGTCGCTACTTGGGAATAGCTAAGCTTTCTTGGAGTCTCAAATTCAAAATCTAAAGCACAATTAACAACTTCCAATGTTTATCCTCTCAATAAGCTCTGCACCCTTATTATAATATAATCTAAAATTTTGTCAAGATTATCCATCACTTATCGCAGAAAGCTCTACCTTGATGCCGGGGCCTTCCCACTTATCATCTTTTCGGCACGTAACCAACTGAATCAACCTATCATCAAACCCTAACTTTCTAGTTAGCGTATCTTGTACTAAAGCGATATGCGCATCAGCATCGAATCTAGAATTTTTCGCTACAACAATCTCCAATGAATAAACAGCACCTTCTCGATGTTCCCATTCCTGATCTGCTGCTGCAGCTCCTATGATCAAAGCAGCGCTATTGCTCCATCGTCTAGCCGCAGGTTTGATAAACACCCTACCTGCTCTATTAACCCCATACGTACTATTTTTGCCTGGAGATTCCTCAGGAATATGAACAATCAAGCTCTTTCGCATCAAAAATCATTCTCCCAGGAATCATATATCAAATCAGCGAGCCGTTTTGCCTGAGCTCTGTTAAACTCTAAAATCTGAGACCCTAGATAAATCTTTAGCGTCCTCCCATCAAACTCAATATGATTGCTGCCATGCACCGTCGGTGGATTGATAATACCTATTGGCTCATCTACTCCTAAAATCTGCATCAGATACTGCATGGCCCTCAACGCAAGAGGATCTTCAAGCTGCTCAGCATCTAAATAGGCAAACGGAACAGTTCTCCCATCTGCAGTTGCTAAAAGAACACCATCTTTAGCCCATACACGAAAGTCATCTTTCGGCTTAGATTTCTTTTGAGAATCCTTATTCAAAGCAGACTTCAAATCAGCTACAGTAGAGTTCGGGTCTTGAAGAATAGTCCAAGCCAAATCCGTCATCTCTCCATTCCTCGCTGCAGCCCGAGCAACTAGCAGTTTCGCATAATCACACTTGATGGGATCAAACGGAACTTCTTCCCAATCCTCTTCTTTCGTCAAATCATCTTCTAAGACACCTCTAGCACCTCCAAATCGCCGATCAGATTTCGGAACAAAAACTTTCTCAGGCATAGGAAAAGCTTTTTCAGCAACCCAATCCCTGAAAACTGCAATCTTGTTAGCGATAGTTATCCGAGCCTGAGATTTAGAACGACGCTTCGTGAAGGATTCAGCCCAGCAGTAGAAATCGTGATTCCACGGGCTAGTAGCCGAATTAGATAACAAATCCCAAACAGAATTAACCAGATAAAGAATCTCAGCTTGACGCATCAAAACATAATCCTGACCTTCATCCCATCTTTGTAAATCAGCTCCAAGAGCACAAAGCCAAGACTCTTGTTCTTCTACCCCCATCTCCTTAATTTGAGACAAGATAGAATCAAAGCGCGCAGATGCCCATTCGTATTGCGGAACCAAATCCATGCCCATCAGAAATCTCCTTCCTCTCCGTTATCATTATGTTTTGATTCTCTTTCTTCATCTTTAGAAGGCGCACGCGCCATAGCCACCTGAAGATATTTCCAATCAGAACTATCCTTATCAAAAACTAAAAACGGCTTCAACGAACCAAAGAATCTGATCTCCACCAAACCTTCCACCAACTCAAGAGCCTCCAACAAAAGACTCGGCTGAAACCAAATCTCAAATTCTGACTCGCCTGAAAAGGTAAAACCATCTAGCACTTCCTGAAGCTCAACCAAATCTGGACAATTCATTGAGAAAATAGCACGGCCATTTCTCAGAGAAAAAACTGTATGGTATGCTTTTCCCTCAACGAAAGCGCGCTTAGAGAACAAATCACAAATTCTCAAAATCTGAATTAGCTGAGATTTTTCACCAGACATAGTTAACACTGGAGAACTCTCAACTAAGCTATTCACAACATCTGCCGCTTTAGAAGGAAAATCCCCAGAAACCAACTTAATAGCAGCTTCCCAATCATCCCCCTTGAACCCTATAGAAGAACTAACTCCTAGCTGAATCGTTTCGCACCTGTCTAACAGACTAAGTACAGAATCAATCCCTTTTGCAAATATGTTTGCATCCAATCCAACAAAATCCAGATTAAAAATGCTAACCTGATTCCCATCAGAAGCAATAACAAAGCCTCTCTCATCTAAATGATATGCCTGAAGAATCGGTCTATCAGAAGCCTGAGATATGCCTATGGCTGCCCGCTTAAATCCCTCAATCAGGTTCGATGAGCTAACTGACATATCATATTCTATTTTCGGAAATTCAGGAAATTGAGAAGCATCAACAACTGGCAAACTGTACGATTTCTCTCCTCTGGAAATACTCAACTTTTTGCTAAGATCAAACCTAATTTCCCCCGGATCCATTCTTTGCAACAAACCAACAAGAATACTATCAACACAAAACGAGAAAGCAGAAGAAACATCAAAGCTATACTTAGAAAAAACTCGAATATCTACCAAAGAATTAGAAGCCCGAACACTGAGCCCTTCAGGCACAACCTCAATCAAAACTGATTTCAATATAGGATTGAAAGTTGATCCAACTGCGATGGCAGGAGAAACAAGATTCAACATCTGCACTATTTCGTCCCGATCAATACAAAACCGATACATATATCACTTTTCCCACCTTTCTGAAATATAAGAATCAACTAAACATGGAACTTTTTTCAACCAAGAATTTCCGGCCTGAACCATCGACTCCTCTAAAATACATCTGAGCTTCTCCGCTTCAGACTCTTGGCACCTGAGAACGATTTCATCATGAACGACCAGAACCAAATCTGCTGCCACCTTAGCCTTGTCTATATTCTCAACTAGATTCTTAATCGCTTCTTTCGCAATACCCGCAGCAAACATCTGAATCGGAGTATTTCTAGCTACAGTTGGTCTAGCTTTTCCTCCAGAGATATACCGCCGATGTCCCATCGGTGTTTGAATGTAACCATCATTCGTCATCTTCTCATACATCCGATTAGCCCAAGCTTCAACCTGTTTATCTGCTTTTTTCATTCTAGCGATATAGGTCTTAGCATCTTTTTGGGACATCACTATGCCGTATTCAAGTGCAGAACCTATCAGTGCATCTGGCCCACCTCCATAAGCCCTAACTCCAAAATTATAAACTTTCCCAAGATTTCTCTCTGATTTATCCCTGATGGGCCGCCCCAAGATTGCTTCAGCAGCCAGAGCATGCAGATCTTCGCCTTCTAGAAAGGCCCTTAGCAGGGAAGGCTCTTCAGATTCATTAGCTAAAATCCTCAGCTCTATTTGAGAATAATCCGCGCCAACAAAGCGATGGCCAGGACCAGCTATAAATAAATTCCTAAAGTTTACCCCTCCGAAGGGCCGAGTTACCTGCTGAAGGTTAGGATCACTACAAGAAAATCTTAAAGTATCTGCGCCTTGGGGATTGAATTTCGCGTGAATCCTACCAGTTACAGGGTGGATAAACTTAGGATAATCCCAGCCTACGGCCTTATCCCATCTCTTGAATTCTAACAATCCAGATACGATTCTCTTCTTCTCCTCAGGAACATCCGAATACAAATATGTCTCCAAAGTCGAGCTTTGATAATCTGATAGATCTATGCCCTTCTGTCTTAAAGCATTTAGAACTCTATCTGTACAAGATAGCGGAACTCCTCCAGATACCCCTCCAAAGATATCCTCAGAATAAGCCACTCCCAAATAATCCCAAACAAGACGCTCAGCCGCAGCCCGTTTCTCCTCCATCATCGGCACATACTTATGCCAAAGATCCACATCAAAATCTATTCCTGATAGCTGCATATAACCAGCAACTACAGCCATTAAACTTTCAAGCTCTGCCACATAAAGTTGGCCATTCTTTTTCGCTATCTCCTTCTGTTGCTTATAGATTTCAGGAAGAACTCTGGAATCCTGTAGACAATATTCTTTCCCTCTGTCAGAAATAAGCCCATTTCCAAATTCAGCTCTAACACTTTTATCAAGCCTGATTCCTAACCTTCTATCTGCAACGCTAGCCAGATCACAGGAGACTGACGTCCCAGCAGTTAAGGCCCGCTCTACTGCCAAAGTGTCCCAAACATTTTTCAAAGCTTTGCCAAAATTATGCTTTAAGAACATCGCCTCAAAGGAAGCATGATGAATCAACTTGAGAACCGAAGGATCTTCCAAGACTTCTAAGATCCACTGAGGCACTTCATTCCGGAGAAAAACTCCCTCTCGGCCATCAGACGCTACAAAAGATAAAATCAACAGAGGATCTAGATAGGGATCTGGCTCAGCGCCGTTTTTCTTTGTCTCAATGTCAATCGCTATATATTCCATCACCATAATCCCTGATTAGTAATCAAAGTATGAAATTTCTTTTCACCGTGCTTCAAAACAAGCAATTCGTATAGAGATCTGATATTTATTTCGTTTAATCTGTAAAAACTGAAATCCTCAGGCAAAGGAAATGTAATTCCCTGCTTTTCTAGCCAAGCTAGCATTCCTGAAGCATCTAAAGTTGAATAATCCAGAGCAGAAGCTGAGTTTGGACTAATCTGCCAAGCGGCACCATTCGGATCTATAACTCTGCCAAGTCTTGCTCCGATTAGCCAAGTAGTAGAATCAGACGAATAGAATGGGAATTTCATACAGGTTGCCGGACTGTTCACACCGAAGATATGATATCGAACACCTGGCTGTCGGCTAAACACTTTTTCCATAGTTGGAACGACCGTTTTCCAGTTGAAAGATTTTCCGGCTATACCTCCTAGTGCCACATAATCTGTAGATTTGCAATAGTAATCTAACACCTCCAGAGGCTCTCCTAAGTGATAGCAAGGCATGACATCCACTCCTCGTACATCCCTCAGGTAATTCCAGTTCTTTACCGAAGATTCATGATCCCCTCTCACGTCTAAGGAACAAGCAACACGAACCATCGAGCGAACATCTTTAACAAAATCAGCATAAGAATCAATATCAAGCACTAACCCTCGAGTTTCAACCGAGAACGCTCCAGAATCCAACATAATATTAGTGAAGCCGGCCTCACACATTAGTTCAACCGCATTCTTCTTTGGCCTCTTCGAAGATTTCTTTGAGGAAGGACATTCAGCATAGCTTACCAGAACCCCAAGTCTATCATCCTTAAAGCTTAGCACATAATCAAAATGCCTCTTCATGCCGTGCAAGCCAGATAGATAAAGAATCATTCAATCCCCTCTCTTAATATTAAATATCTAGAAGAATCCGAGACTAAAAACGAAGCCCACCGCTTAAAACGTATTAAGCTTCTCCATAGAGCGCAATCCGCATAACCCGCTGTCGTTCTTCATCATAATTCTCTAGCCGGTTGCCATAATTCTGCATTCCCCAAGCTACCACATCCGAATTAAACCAATCAGCGCACTTTATGCCGTTAGCTACCAAACTGTAGTATTTTCTCCAACAAGATTGACAATGACCGCAATGACCTTCTTCAGCTGAGTAGCAGCTAATAGAGATTTTCAAGTCTTCAACTGGAAGTCCTTTCTCCAAATACCACTTTACCATGTCATGCTTGTACATGTGCCAGAAAGGAGTATCAACAACAATCGGCCTCTTGAAAAAAGCTGAAATCATTCTCGAAGCGTCTTCATAAAACTGACGAGTCTTATCTGGAACCGTCTGCTCACCTTTTTGAGAAATCATCCAAATCTTATCATATCCCGCTCCTGCTGCAAACATACTCAATAGAAAATTCCTTCCAGGAATCTGAGCGTTTGGAAGCTCAAAGTAGTGGCCATAAAGATCCGTATAAATCTTTGGCTTAGGAGGTAATTTTTCAATGCAAGACATCTCTTTCTTTGCATATATGTGTCCGAGATCAACATAGAGAGTTTGAGGTTTTCCCAGGTAATACCATGCTATCAAACTGTCCATACCGCCAGAATATAGAACAACTTCATTACTCATAATCAAACGTCCTCCTCTAGAATAGCGATATCTCTCTCGAGCCCGACCTAGCTCTAGAAGCTTTTGTATCTCGAAGAGAGGAATCACAGCACACAGGAGCTGGAAAGGAATCAATTCCTGCGCAACGTAGCTTATATCTGTATATTCCCCAACCTTTATCTGAAACCCAGCCCATCTCTCTTTTCAAAGCTTTCTTATCCCAGCCAAGCTTCTGAGAAAGCTTCAGCAATTTCTCAGTCGCAGCTGTCATAGATTTAGAAAATGGAGAATAAAACTCATAATAAGCATCCTCCAATGCTGATTGCCAATATCCGGCCAGATTTTTCCAAAGATATTTAGAAACAAAGCTATTATCAAAAATTTTTCCTCTTGCTGCTAGGGTCATCTCAACTGCCTCATCAATATCTTTATACAAAATCTCAGGATGACTAGCAAATATTTCCGAGTATGAAAGCCTATCAGGTAGTATAGGATATGCGCCACATGCAACACATTCTAAAACCGCCAAACCAAACGTCTCTAGATTCGCTGCCGAGAATATAACATTGCACCTGCGAGCGAGATTGAAAAATTCTTCCCTAGGCAGCGGAGAAAAGAACGTCACGTTTCTGATCGCACGTCGGAACTCTTCGCAAAACCTCTTCGAATCATTCCTCACAAAAAACTCGGCAGTAGGATCTTTTGCCTGAAGTAAAACAGCATAACGCAAAAACTCAGGCAATCCCTTATCAGCATTCATCCGATAAGGGAAAATCACCCGAATAGGATCAACAACTTGTGGTGGACAAATTTCATCCATATCAAGTCCGAGAGCAATTATCCTGATTTTTCTTTCAATCATCCTAAGAAAATCCTCAGTAAAGAGATGACCCGCTGAATTCAAGATTATGTCTCTATGACTTTTGGAACCAAGCCAAACTTCTGCAGCTGCTACAAAATTAGCAAATTCCGACATACGAAACAGATCACCTGAGATTCCCTTATGCTGCCGAGGAATGCACGAATGACTAGTATGCTGAAAGAAAATAATCGGAACAACTCCAAAAATCGGGTAATAGAGTCTTAAGAGATCAGAAGCCGAATCTCTGTCTTCCAAAAACAAAATATCAAAGTCTTCCCTAGAGTAAAAATCTACTATACTGGGATAAGATGGCCTTCCTACCGGAATAAGCTTTGCTACAATTCCATACTTTTTCAAATCAAGGCTGAAATGTTGAGAAGAAAGATGATGAGCCATCGTACTGTAGTACGTTTTTGCAACTTCTATCATCCAAGCCTCCCATGAGATATCTCTGCAATTCCCCTCTCGTCTTTCAACTGAAAATCAGATAACCAATGAGTACACCATATACATCCCCGGCACTTCGGAACCTCTGCAGCCTTAAAAGCTGCAAACTCGTCCCATCTTTCAGGCAATTCAATCGCAGAAATGCCAGAAGGTTTCAGGTAATCATCACAAATAAGCACCTGCCCATCTGCATCAATCGTGACCCAAGAGGGCTCCCAACAAAACCATTCTCGGCGTATAACATATTTAACAGGATCCGTCAAAAGAAACTCGAACCAGGCCTCTGGCTGATAGATCTTTGCTCCTGATTTTTTCAATTCTAGCATATCTCGAAGAAAATCTTGAACTACCTCAACATCTTTCTCTTCGTCAAAATCAAATGCTGCATCAGGTTTACCAACCTTTGACAATTCTTTCGCAGCATCTCCCTTGTTATTATGAATGAAATCAAAACTAAACCAAATCCCTCTTTCTGTCAACCTTCTCACAAGTTCGGGAATTTCACGAATATTCTTCCTGTGCACAGTCGCCGTAGCTTGAATATCAGGAATTCTATTCTCTAGCGCCCAAGAAAGCGCTTTCTTAGCAAATGCCCCCTTCACGTCTTCAGATTTATCTAACCCTAAATCTTCTAAAGAATCTAAGGAAACCGTTATGGATTGTAAATTTTCCTCAATCAAGTTTAACGCTAATCTATCAAGAAGCGTTGCATTAGTAATAATCGTATAAGCCATTCGGTGCTTTTGGGAATTTAGATAGCGCAGAACATGAAATATGCCAGAATACATGAGAGGTTCAGCGCCGTAAATGGCATAGAAAGGACAACCTAAGAAAGAGGTAAGCTTATCAAAAATCTTGATCCACTGCTCAGGAGGAAGCTCAGGAACCCGAGCAGGCATATTGCAATATGAACAACTCAAATTGCATCTCCGAGTAATCAAAACCTCAGCTTTGATTATTTTTGGCATTCAAAACCTCCTCTAAGTCACATACGGAAATTTTAGACTTATCATCCACATAAGCAAAAGCCTGAGGCTTTCCCATCTGAACACAAGTAATGAGATCAACTAGGCCATGCTTCTCCAACCAACCCACAGTAATCCAAAAATCCTCAGGATATCGCGCTGTGAAAAGAATAACGTGGCGAAAATGATGTCGAATTCTCTTCAAAGCCGCTATCTGATCAGATAGCGGCTTCCTATCCACATAGTCATCATGCCGTCCTGTTTCTTCACAAAGGACGCCATCCAAATCTAACACCAAATCCATCGTCTATCCCTACAGCGCCTCAACCGCACTCAAGAAAACTAGAGTGTCCTCCCATGTAACCACCTTGGCATCCCGGCTTGGAATAACCAAGCCTCTTTTTTTGGTAGCCAAAAAGCGGAGATAATCCCCATCCCTATGCGAGAAGCCCCTCCGCTGGGCTTCTCGCATGATGTTCCTTATCGCCCTATCTTCCGTAGGGCGATTTATTTCTCTAGTTTTCCTTCTAGCCTTCATCTCTGCCCTCCTGATGTGCTATTATACACATATTATAATACAACTCAGGAAATTTGTCAAGTATCAGTTTCTTGCTATTTTATCAAATTCATAAACTCCATCCTGAGATTTGATTTCTCGCGGAAGTCTCCAGTAACTACGCTAGTTATCATCGAGCCAGAAGAGCGAATCCCCCTCATCTTCATGCACAGGTGCTCAGCTTCCAAAACAACAGCTACACCGCTAGAGTCCCCTAGCAAGATCTCCAGCTCCCTCGCAATATCATTAGCCATTCTCTCCTGAAGCTGCAGCTTGTGTGCGTGCTTCTGAACAATCCGAGGAATTTTACTCAATCCGATAACTCTCGTTCCCGTCAAATAGCCAACTGAAGCTTTCCCAATAAACGGCAACAGATGATGTGAACAAAGAGAATAGAATTCAATCCCTTTCACAACTACAAGCTGATCAACCTGCACAGATTCAAAATGAGCATCCACATTGCCGCAGTCATATTTGATAAATTCCTCCCAAAATCTAGCCACCCGTCCCGGAGTGTCGATTAGGTTTTCGTCTTCTAAATCTGCGCCAATCGCCTCAAGAATCTCTCTCGTCGCCCTAGCGATTTTCACAAGATCAGGCATTAACTTAAACTCCTCTCTGCTGCCCCCACGCTATTACGTGCGCTTGAGGAATAACCCTAGCGCTATACCCAGCACGCCAAAGAACATCTCTAACAGCAGCTATCAATTCCGAATAAGAGAGAGAGCCCTCTGCGCTGCAAGGTTGAATAACAACATTCGGCAGCCTCCAGCCAAAATCAAAAAACTCTCGCAAAATCCGCAAATCCTGAAAATCAGCAACAACAAACTTCCATTGAGAATTTCCCATACCTCTATATCTAAAGAATGGCAGCTCGGCTATCGGCCGATAAGCTCCGCTGCTAGGCAATTTGGGAGAAACACTCCAAAAAAGTTTCGACCTGAACTTCTCTATCGGCGGATGGTATCCATTAGTTTCTACTGTAACTGAAAAACGACGAACCGAAAACAGATAAGCTAAAAATTCATGCAGCTCTTCCGATTGCTCTAAGGGCTCACCTCCCGTTATAACAATATCTACAATAGAGATTCCTCTAGGACATCTAGAAAAAATCTCATCCACGATATCCTCGTTAGGCATAGGCTTGCCTTCACCAAAAGCATATTTTGTATCGCACCACTGACATCGCAACGAACACCCAGCAAGCCTGAGAAAAATAGAAGGAGTTCCTACAAGCACTCCTTCCCCTTGAATGCTTGGCCCGAAGATTTCAGAAACTTTCAGCATGATTTAATCCCCTCTTTGCAAATCTACAACTTTACCGTAATGTGCGCACTTGATTTTTCAGTTTCCCAAACTTGCACCGTGAGCTCAGAAGCCGAGGCGTACTCATGATGCTGACCCATAGCTGTTTTGATATAATTTGCAATCAATATAGCCAGAGCCTCTGCAGTTGGCTCATAGGGCAACACATTTATCTTATATTCAAGATCACGCATAACCCGAGAGAGTTCGATAGGTGATTCTGGTCCAAAAAGAAAGGAATGATCGAAAATCTCCATCACAGGCTCAATCACAAATCGTTTAAGATGTCCAAAATCAACTGGATACATGCTGACTTCAGGCGAAAAATCAGAAAATTCAACCTCAACAACAACTCGATAGTTATGTCCGTGTGCATTCGCGCACAAACCAGGATGTTTAGAAAGCACGTGTCCGGCACAAAAACTTCCCTCTGTTCTGATTATCATTGCTATTTCTCCCATCTACTTTTATCTAATCTAAAAATCCTCTTGCTCAAGAGAAACAGGACGATATACCTGACCCATCTTCAAAGAAACGTCACGAAATCTCGTATACTGCGGAATCCACTCAAAAGGTTCTTGACCTACTGGATAATCTTTATTTTTCTCAATAAGAACATAAGCCATCCTTTCATCCATAGCGTCCGGCAAAACAAAGTCAATCTGAGCTCTGCGCATCTGAGGAGGATTATAGATCTCTACAAACCAATCAGCCGCTTGAGCTATAGCTCCGCTGTATCTCGTTCTGCTCATTCCTCCTATCTTCGTGTTTGTTTGCATAACAGAACTATTCAGTTGCGAAATCATAATTTCACAGCTGCCTGTTTCCCAAGCTATTCGCCTCTGAGACCGCACAACGCCAGACACTCTAAGCTCTTCACTCGCGCCAGTATCTGCAAACAATTCAGCATAATCCGCGACGCCAAGAACCCGAGGACCTTTCTCAATATTCAGAGCTAACGCCTGCCACGCCATCTGCTGGCTAGTTAACATAGCATTATCATCATAGTAAATCGGAAGAGTCGAGATATACTCTAACGTCTTATAGTATCTATCCAAATCATGTTTCGACAAACTACCTCTAGCTAACTCAGACGAATCAATTCCAGCTAAACAACAAGCCATACGCCTGTTCAACCGCCAACCTTGAGTTTCTAGCTCATTTATAGCAACACATCCTTTCTTGCCAGTTTCCTTCAAATAAATCGCCACACCCAACAACATCTGTAAAGCGAATTGAGTCTTGCCCATAGATGAAAGCCCTGAAACTACGCCGAAAGACCCCGGGCGAGGAATATAGTATTTTTCCAGATTAGGCCATCCAGTCGGAATCAAGTCAACAACATAGCCTCTCGACTCTAGCTCTAATCTTCGCATCTCCTCTTCAACAGCGATACTGATATGAGAATAGCTAGATTTTGGCTTAACCGCTCCCGCATTGATTTCGGCCATGAAAGAAGACAAAAACTCATCTACATCATCAATCTGACTAACTGCTTGCTCAAAATCTTCAAAAACTTTCGCGTACTTATCTATAACTAACGCAAGCTGTCTAAGCCGACCAGCATTATCAATCAACCTCACATATGATTCAAAACCTTCAGATGTCTTAACTCCACAAGTCAGAGGATACGCCAGTAAAGCCTGAAGGTATGGCTCTCCTCCGACAGCATCTAATTTATCTTTTAACGTTAAAGCAATGTTAGGAATAGTAGGAATCTGCTGATCAATGACCAATTTCTGAATCGCTTGGTAAATCAAACGATTCGGTCCACTAGGCGAAAACTTATCAAAATCAAGCTCAGCCACAACTCTCTGAGGAATTCTGTCAGGACCGCTAGGAAACCTGAGAATAATCCCCAACAAAAGCATCTCATATTCGTTAATCAACACTTTTAGCTTTACTCCTGCGACGAGCATCAGATCGAAGAAACGCCCACTCTTTCAAAAATTCTGATATGGACATTTCCCCACAACCCTTATCGACCAGTTTCGCCAAGATTGAATAAAGACTGAGATGACGATTAAGAAAAGCTAAACACACCAATTCCCAATCATCACCTAACTCACGATTTCCAGCCGCTCTTCTAGAAATGGACTCAGCGAGGATATCAATGTCATTTGGAGAATCCATCAAGATCACCTCTGTTTGCGGCGGGCCGTAGGAGATACGGCCCGCCTAGGAAAGGAGAAGGATGGACAGGTGGGCCTGCCCCTTCTGCTTACTTAAAAATAAGCAGAAGGACCGGGCTCAAAGTCAAAGCCTTTTCTAAAATTCTTGAAATAAAGCATACATGCAGAAGCATAGCTAATTCTCCTTCTCCTCTCGTTCTCAACTATATTATATTACAGATTATCTTAATCTTCAAATATATCTCTTCAGACCACGCTTCGACTTTAACAGCTTATCAAGTGATCATTTCCTGAGCTAAGACCTGCACAAAATATGCAAAGCTCCTGGCCAGCATCATGCCTTAGCATATTAGATCGACAGCAAGAACAAAATCCTTCTTGCAGCTGATGAAATGAACAGAGATATCTGAATGTTTCTTGCCAATAGTCATATACTGAAAAAGCCGGCATAAAACAACCGGCTTTTTCGCACATCTCTCCCCAACGACGTAGCGGAAATCTAGCATCCATCGCAGCACCTCTTCAATTCCAGATACCAAAATCGTGAAAACGCTTATAGCTATTGAAAGGGCCAGGCATTACACCCCAACCTTGATAGCTAGACCCATAGCCTCCCAAAAACGCCCCATCTCCACGAGACCCTGGTGGAAACATCGGATTATAGTACAATGAGAATGAGGGTGACCAGTGATGATATGGCTGATACTGATAATTACGAGACATAGCCCATGAATTATCTGACCAAAAGCCTCGTGGATAAGCATATTCCCAACCTTGTGAACCCCCACCCCAAGGCTGCTGGCCATACCATCCATAGCCGGGAGTAATATTCTCAAAAGGGCCGAAAGCCTCGCAGAATTGAACTCCGAAACCCAGATTGACAATAAACCACAACAGCAACGCCAAAACCAAACCCTTTTTCATACTAACCTCCTCGTACATTCATACTCAAGCTAAACTAAAACTAAACTCTCAAAACATACTTTCTTGTTCGTTATGTTCGCTTACATGAAACCATTCAACGTAACTCCAAAAAACCTCGCTATCACGCGCAATGCGGCAAGATAACCAGATTCATAATCTCGAGCCCGCTGTGGATCTATATTCAACGCCTCTATAGTAGACTTCATCGCTTGTAAAGAAGCAAGCAAAGCGTTAGCAATATCCTGTTTCATCCAAACATCCATCTTCCCATTCTCCTTGTCTCTCCCTCACCTTCTCTAACTGCCTCTCCAATGCAATCTTCATAGCTACTCGATATTCATCTTCGTTACCAAGTTCCCAAAATATCATACAACCTAATGCAGTAAAACAATCACAAGAAAACTCTAAACAAGTCTTCCGAAAAAGAGGACACAAAACTCTACCAGTTGTATCTCGCATCTATCCACTCCTGAAAGACCTTCTTACAAATCAAATCGATTCTTCGTTATCCCTAATATCCAACTTCGCCCTCCTGCTCCACCGCCGTTAGCAACCGAATAGATACCGAAGGTTCAAGATTCCTCTTAAACTTAAGCAATTCCGGATGCTCAGTCGCATAACTATCCAAAGCTTCAGTATCCCATATCATAGCAGCTTGGTATACAGCATGAGCAACATCCGTTTCAACATCTCGACCCAAAGCTAGCACATCTCGCTTTATATCAGCTTCCAATCTAGCAATTTGAGATCGTAGCCGGTCTATCTGCATCTCAATATCAATCTGCGTCTTACGACAATCAGAAAGCTTATCTTTTAGCACAACAAGCTTACGAAGTTTATCCTCAACTTCCATTATCATCCTCCTTCTACATAAAACTTTATCAGCCAATTCTTACATCTTCAAACCAACCTGAGCTGGGTCAAACCCAGCATCTCTCAGAACCTCGTCAATCTCTTCTTAAGCTTCCGGATAAACATAATCAAACAGATTTGAAAAAGAATTTCTTAAAGTATCTGACAAGATGTCGCCCTCCTCTCTTTATCCAAACATTTTTTCAAGCCAGCGGTAAACCGCCTGTACAGCCCGATCATTCCATCTGCTCAGTATGTACAAGACATCATCTACAGTAAGTATCTCAGCAAGCGTGTCCAACTCGATAATAGATTCTACCACAATAGTCCTTCGCTCCATTCCCATACCTCCCACAACATCTCTACCTCATCTAGATTGACGATACCAAAAGATTTTCAATGCTTCAAACTCATCTTCGAGATACCTAGCGCGAATTTTAGCCTCCTCAAACGCTGCCTGAGCCTCATGCAACTTAAGGCTAAGCTCTTTAACATCAGGAAATTTTTCTGCATATCGTAAAATCCAAACCTCACGCTCAAACTCAGGGCCGTCAAGAATATCAGCTTCATCCAAGATGCGGCCAACTAGGGTTTTGAAATCAACTTCAAGATTATAAGCCTCCATCGCCAATCGTAGCGTCATCTCACGCGCTTCACGCAGCAACTCTGGCAGCTCTAATAAGCGTTCCCATCTTTCATCCAAATCCGCAACCATCACAAACCCCCGCTTATCTGTAGAAATCAGCTAATGAAGAAACTAACATTCTCATGAAATCCTCTGATGAGTGTGATTCCCTAAACTCACAATAATCTTTCGCTTCACCTGGAGGCCAAACAAATATACGTGCCGTTCCTCTTGATTTGCATTTCATCCAAGCTTTAGCAAAGCGTCCTGCCATTCGCTCTTCCTTCTTGTCAAAAACAACTATCAAGAATTCCGAATTTGGAAACCATGCGTTCGGCCAATCTTCAGGAAACCTCTCAAACGCTCCTACACCATTAACCAATGAAAAAGCAGGAAACCCATCGCAAACAGCTCTAGCAGCATCAAACTCACCAGCGAAAGCAAAAACAATATTGGCCGATCTGCAATGCCAACGCCCCCAAACAGTTGGAGCATTACAGCCTCTCAATCCGATATACTTAAAATCAGATTCAGGATCTAAATCAGATCTTCTGCGCCTAACTCCAAGGCAATCCGAATTCCCCGGCTCTCCCTCCCAAACAGGAAGCACATAGCGTCTTCCATCCCACCCCCACATCTCCGAGTTGATGAAATCATCCGAAAACCCTCTAGAATGATAATAGCCACGTCTGTTGCATTGATCCAACAATCCATGCCAATATTGAACCAGCTTCGGAGGGACTACTCTTGAAACTATCTTCGTCTTTTCAGCCCCTCCAAACCTTGGAATTGTTATAGGATATAAAACAGAACCTCCAAAATTGTCATTCAACCAATCTTGTGCCTGTTTGAAGCTATATCCATATCGTTGTCTAACCCAAGTAACTGCATCTCCCCCGTTAATCTTACCAACAACCCCTCCGCACCCAGCACCAAAGCATGCCCAAGAGTTAGTATTCAAATAAACTCTAAGCGAAGGGGTATCTTTATCCCCATGCAACGGACAGAATCCCGCTAATAGAGAGCCCATCCGGATGAGCTTCACTCCGGTTTTTTCAATAACCGCGTCAATCGGAATCTTGTCAATTTCCATAGGATGCTAGAACAGGTAAACCGTTTCTCAAACGGAGCTTATGCTCCAGAACATCAGCAAAAGCAGAATCTTTATCGACTAGCTCTACCGCCTTACTATGACCATTCAGCTTAATCTCATCAGGAGTTCCCGAGAAAAAAGTCAACCAAGCTCCAGTTTTCTCAGCCAACCCACAAAAGATTGATAACTCAACAAGCTCATAGGCCTTATGCAATCCTCTATCATACAGAATCGCTAAATCACAAGCTAAGAAGGGAGGTGCCACCTTATTCTTCTTTACAGTTACTCGAATCTCGTTTCCGATAATGTCATTTGCAGATTTGATATCCTGCCTTTTTCTAACATCCAAACGAACAGAAGAATAATATTTCAGAGCCTCCCCACCAGTTGTTGTTTCCGGACTACCATACACCACACCAATCTTTTGTCGAAGCTGATTAGTAAAGATAGCAGCACATCTTGTATTTGAGAGAATAGGGGTAAGCTTTCTCATCGCTTGAGACATCAGTCTAGCTGTTAGAGCCATGTGAGAATCCCCCATCTCGCCCTCTAGCTCAGCCTTAGGAAGCAACGACGCCACGCTATCCAAAACTATCAAGTCTATCTCACCAGATTCAGCTAAGATTTGCATAATATCCAAAGCCTGCTCCGCGTATTCTGGTTGAGAAATCACCAACGAACCTACATCAACTCCGATAAGCTTTGCCCATGCCGAATCTAGCGCATGTTCAACATCTACATAAGCAACTTTACCTCCCATCTTCTGACATTGCGCAGCAATACTCAAGCATATAGTAGTTTTGCCAGATTGATAAGGGCCGAAGATTTCTGTAATTCGGCCCCTCGGCACGCCACCCACACCAAGCGCAATATCCAGAGTAAGAGATCCGGTAGGAATAACTGGCACCAAATCAGAAACAGCCTGTCCCAACAACATCACACTGCCAGTCCCATGCTTCTTCTCAATTTTCTGAATAAGCTCGTCTATTGACGACATATCTTAGCCCCTAGGCAGCACAATAAATTCAGCGCCATTTTCAAATCCTGGCAGTCTATCAGCCGAAACCAGCTGATAGCTTTCTTCGCTCAGCAATCCCACAGGCAAGCCGAAAATTCTCTCAAACTGCCTAAAAGGATTATCATTTGCACCCCAACTATCTGCTACGTCTAAAGATATCTTCGGCATATCCAACTTTTCTCGATCTTCTTCTCGCAATATTAGTTTCAGCTTCATCTCTCTCTCCTAATCTACACACAAAATCTAAACCAAACGGATTCGTCGAAACTCCAGCTGCCTCTCGTATCAGGGAAATCAACTTATCCTCCCCATATTCTTCCAGCAGCTTCTTAGCCTGCCTTAAGTATGTACAAAACTCTCTAGGAGGATCCCAACCCCTCCTCAAATTCATCAGGAACAAAAACTTCACGATGCTAGGAGCATCTACTTTTGAAAACGGATATCCAACCTCACAAGCGCTGAGCTCATTGCAAGGTCTATCAAGACGAATCGAATATCCACAAACCTCATTTCTTTTCAAAATAGCCATCAGAATTCCTCGATAACTATTCCGAGTCCTGCACCCAACAAACGCTCGTAAATTCTCCTAAAAGCATCAACCTTGCCTTCAGGAACCCTCGGAGCAATTTTATCAAAAGCCCCCTTAATCTGATCAAAATCCAATCCATCTATCGAACTGCTTCTTATTGTTCCATCTGCCTTCAGCGGACTCAAATATTCCCTAGCAGCAGTCTTCCCAACTTCAGTAAGCTGAAAAGTACCGCTAACGCAAGCTGGGCCGCCAGCTAGAAGAGTTAACATCTCTACCAAGAGAGTCTTAGCGATTCCATTCATATCCACATTATGTCGAGCTGCAGTAGATCTAGATTCTGACGAAGAAGAACCAGGACTAGAGCTAGCCCCTGAAACTGGAGAAAACGTTTCCCATTGAATAACGACTCGCCCTTTCTTATCCCGCGCCCGATATGCTTTCACTAGCTTCTTAGCTGCTCTTGCCTCTCTCAGCCAATCAGGTAAGAGGTTGAATGGATTGGAGGGCACCCAGCCTTCCTCGAACATAGCCGGCGCAGTATACTGCATAACATGCGCTAAGATAGTAGCTGAAATCGTATAAGCCCCCTGCGGAGTCTTAGCGAAATCAGGTTCATTCCCTTCCACGGTAATCGAGTAATTCAGCAAATCTCGAACCTTCGCTCCTTTGAAAGGAGTTTCAGACCCCCCTTCACCAGCCACAATCTCAAACTCTACGAAGAAATATTTACCAAACTGTCCATCCCTTGGCACCGGATCTCCAGTATCAGGATCAACCGGAAACAAATCAGTCATAATCATGTAATACAACCCTGGCGGAACTTCCATTCCAGGAACACTCTTTACCCAGCCATCTCGAACTTCAACCTCAACAGAAGATGCAGCAGCTTCAGATAATTCTTGAGCTTTTGTCAAAAACAAACTTACTTTCGCAGGATACTGCAAATCCGGCACAGGAGGCAAAGCAGAAACATCGCCTCCGAGAGCCTTCACAAATTGAGAAACTTCTGAAATAGAGAGGCTATATGGAGGCCCCTCCTCACCGGATTCCAACTTAAAACGAAGTCTAGCCACCATCCTGCCATCTCGCTGAGCTACCAAGATAGGCTGCCCATCCTCTGACTTTGAAGTCCATTCAAAACCTCTAACTTTATATTTTCCATCAGCAAAAGTAGAAAAACTACTTGCTGGAGGAACATAATCACTCGGAATCGTTCTCATTAGAAATCTCCTTTCCTAGCTATCAAACCACCCTTAAATTCAATACCATCTCTGTTAGCCGAACAATCTTTGCAGAACCAAGCATTCCCCGGTGGAAGTCTAACATAATCTTTTTCAAGCATCTGGCTCTGCTTTCCACACCCACAAACAAAACAATAACTAACCCTCACCGAAGAAGCAAGACTCTCAACTTCGTCATCTTTTGAAATATCTTTACGTCTGCCCATCTGCAGATATCAAAAATCCTTTCTATCCACATCTAGATACAGCGCAGCTTCTAAGCGCTGACACAAAACCCGTAGACCTTCTACTCCCAAAACGATACCTTTATCAAACTCAGCTAAATTAGAACTCTCTAGATCTCCTGAATAAAGAGGAACACCTTCAACAACAAGCAAAAGATCTCCGACAGGCTGGACGCCGAGCTTCCTCTGCCCGAAGGGCATACTAATATCGGCGCTAACAATTCTCACAATGATGTTTTTGCTGTCCATAAGTCACAACACCCTCCTCTTCCCAATTCCGATCTAAACTAGATATTCGCTCCTTCAAAGCTTTTCGTGCTCTGGAACGATAAACCAACTCAGCAGTAACACCCGGCTTTGATTGCAAACCTTTCACGTAAAAACGATCCATAATCTCAGCCTGTCTCGGAGAAAGCGAGGGAATAAATTCCTCGAGAAACGCGAGAAACTTTGGTCCAGGTTCTGCTTCAGCTCCGAATAAAAACTTAGCCAAATTTCTTCGTCTCTGAAATCTATCTATAGCGTATTTCCGCTTCAATCCCAAGCTCTTCCGAATAGAAACCGCGCTGCCTCGCGGCACTCCTCTTAAAACTAATTCCTCATCAGTTATCGAATGAGGAAACTCCGGGAAAGATTTCTTTCTGCGTCCTCGAATTCCAGCTCTACGAAGAACAAGAGATATGTATGACTTGGTTACTCCAACCTCTCTCGCTATATCCGATTGAGAATAGCCTCTATGGTATAGATCCAAAACTTTTTGAACATCAATCAATGCAAAACACCTCCAGATCTTGTTTTTCTTTAATTATAATACGAAAATTCTTATAAATCAAACTTCAAACCTCCAACCATTTTTAACGTTAAAAATGTCTACCTAATCTCCTCCTCTTCAGATACTGCATACATATCATCAACAGGTATCTCTCCGACGAAAGCAAGTACATTTAGCGACCTCGTCATCGCAACGTACTTTATATTCTCCTCTTGCAGCTTTTCCCAAGCTTGCTTAGCCATCGGATGGGGCAGCAAATCAGGTCTCAAGATAAATACCCGCTCAGCCTCCAAGCCTTTCGCCTTATGAACAGTGCTAAACACTATTCCCTTTCTATCATCCGAAAAAACTTCTTCGATTTTTATGATAACATCCTTAACCGTCCGGCAGCCAGAAGACAAAGCCAAAATAGTATCAACTTTATCCTGTAAAACAGCGGCCTGGTTGCCTTTATTCTCTGCCAATAGCTTGTTTACCTCTTTCTCTTCGTGCTCTCGGAGCTTCCTCAGCAAATTCGGCAAATCCTTGGCATTCATCCGCTCGATAAAGTTTACCAATCCCTTGCCAATATCGCGGCCAGCGATTGTAGCCTTAATACCACGTCTAATCAACTCAAAGCATGGCTTAACTAGAGGCGCGTTTACTCTGCAAAGAATCATATCGCCTTCAGAAACCATACCTAGCATCCTATCCTCTGAAATTGAGATGATTTCTCCCTCTTTAGCGTTTGGAGCCGCTTCAAAGGGAATATCTGGAAACAGCTTATTCACTAGCTCCACATGACTCCGAGGACAACGATAAGTGATTGATAACGGAAGCGACAAGGCATTGAAGCCATTTTTCACCTTCTGCATCGCTTCGATATCAGCCCCTCTAAATCCATACATCGACTGGTTGCTGTCTCCAACTGCAAGAATTCTGCCATTAGGAGTTAACGCCTTTTTCAAAAGCTCTATCTGAGCCACATTGAAGTCCTGCACCTCATCTCCTAAAATCCAATCAAACTGTCTTACCACCATGTTTAGCTTAACTGGCAAGTAAATCATATCATCAAAATCTACAACCGACAGATTACGATTATTGACTAACAGAGCCTCTCTAGCCAACTGCCATATCCTAAAGAAGTTTCCGTTAGTCTCAATCGCATAGCGATCACAAAGGAACGCTGCTCCCTCCTCATCCAGCTCGATAAGCGTATTTTTGGCCTTGCTGACAAGATTGGCAGCCAAGCTTACCAAGCCCTTCTCAAACTCAAACGTCCCGCCTAAAACCAATAGATCTTTCAAGATTCTCTCTACTTTGTCTTCCACAATCTCGGGCTTCTTGCTCGTGTAGGCTGTTATCGCCTGAAGCCCAAGACTGTGAGTAGTCATAACCTCTACCCACGGAGGCATTCTAGTCAGAGCTTCCTCTTTAATGTGCGTATTGAAAACGATATATGCACACCGCTTGTCGCGAGGAAGCAAGAAACTCGCATACTCATTCGTCGTCGTCTTGCCCGAACCGGCGCAGGCTTCAGTAATGATATTGCCCGAGCCATTCTGAATCTCATTAAAGATAGCGAGCTGGTACCGATTAGGCACCAGCTTCTTGCGAAATTCGGTTGGACGGACCAAAACAGACTTTTTCGCAGGTTGGCCGTTTTTTGCTTTCTTAACAACCGTCTTGCATCTAGGAAATTGGCTACAACCCCAGAACTCTCCAAACTTTCCATTCCGCAAGCGCATCGGCTGTCCACAGGAAGGGCACAGTACCTGCTTTCCAATCTCTTGCTGCTTCATCTCTCCTAGCCCTCCTTCTCTATTCTCAAACCTTTAGATCAAGAGGAAGCTGCTCCCCCGCGTGCTTGACGATGACAGGCGTCATCCCACGACGCAGGTATGATTCAATCTGTTCATCCGAAGTTTCTTCATCCACGATAACCTCTATCCGCTGCGGAATGAAAGCTCCAAATATCCCGGGCAGCCAGCTGTCCTTGCCATCTACCTTTCCACCCCAAAGGCAATGGCGATGAGCCAGCAAAACAGGTGTTTCCCCAACAACAAATCCGCGAGGAACCCCTTTCTGAATTCTGCGGCTAATTCCCATTCTAGCTGCTTCAGCAATAAAATCCGCAGGAGTTTTGTAGAAAGAAGTGCCCACCCAAATCAGAATTGACCGAATGTCTTCCTTCAAAATCTTCTCAACAATACACAAGCGTCTGCATTCCTCTCCAAGCTTGCAAGAGCCGACCAAACTTCTCAAAGTCTTCGCCTCCAGCCACTCTCGGTTAATCGTCGGATCTATAAAGTTGCGACCGCAACAGTCGCAAACTCGATCAAGGGCTGGCAAACGCCCACATATCTCAACCGGCCCATCCGAAACAAGATAGATTCCGCCAAGCTTTCTCCACCCGCAGCCACGAATTCCCTCAACCTTCACAACCACTTTCGGATGCATCTCACACCTCCTCTTTTTCCCCTACTACAACCACTTCTGCCCCACATCTAGGACAGCAGCTAACATCTAATTCTAAAAAAGACGTCCATCCACAAACTCGTTTCTCTACTTCCTCAACATGTCTGCAAGCTCCCCGGAACTGAAAGCCGGGACAATCACAAACTATTGAAAAACCAAGCTCCACAGAGACCCGAACAGTATAAAACTTATCTTCTGTCCGACTCGCTACTCGATGCTCTCCAACCCCACCCAAGCAACAGACGAAAGACGACAACTTTTTCATGAAGCTGTTCTTTCCACCACAAGGTAAGCTCCTGGTACGGTCTCATACCGGCCAGGGAAAACCTTGATAATATTTCCCTTCTTCATCCGAGCAAGACGCACCGCGTCTTGCTCGGAGAAACACCAAAATCCCTGATATCCAGAAAGGCTCAACGCTTTCTCAACCGCCGCCATCACATGATAACAAACCGTCGCACGGTTATTCTTCACAGCGCTTCCAGGACAATACAACTCACCTGGGACATCAATCAGACAATCGGCATGGATTCCATCTTCCCGTCGATGCAGAAAAACTCTATATCTCTTTCCGTTTGACCCTGGAACAACAAGATATTTAGGACGGCCATTCTTATCCCACGCCATCACTGCCGCGAAAGCCGCTGCAGCTTTCGCTTTCTTCTTCTTAGAAACCATCTTCTCCATCTTCTCCTCTCTTAACCTGATTCTCAAAATCACCAATGATCTTTAAGCAGCCTCGATGATATTTTATGCCGCACATCGTCGAGGTTGTTTTCAAAGTCGCTCTTATCCTGGCTTTCCGATTCAATAGTTTGAAGGATATACACTATTCCCTCAGGCCAATCTTCAAGAAAAGACAGCTCACGAGCTATCCTTTTCAAGTCAGCCAGCATATTAAAGCTAATATCACTAAAACGAGCAGCAAACTCTTCTAACACCTTATCATCCCTCCTTCTCAATATCTCCCTAGATTCTCTTGTATGCCTTCTAATTCAAGCCATAACGGATGAAGAATTTTTCTTTAATACTTTTTAGCCTTAGAGCAAAAATCTCTTCATTTGCCTCTAATTCGAGCTAAGGCCTAACATTCCTAAGCGTCCATCATACCCTCCTGAATTTCCACCCACGTCGAGCCATAAAAGACTCGACATATTCCGGAGTGACGTCACATCCTACGCGGATGTACGTCACCTCTACATACGGACATTCTGGCGTATTCAGATGTCCGTAGAACCAATCACGGCCCGTCTCCGCGAAGGCGGAAACTCCCGCCGCCTCAAACGCTTCGTTGGCCTCTTGCGGGTCAACGTAAGCGTAAAACTCCACGCTGCCCCACTGCGCCAACTGCCGCGCAGCCCAATCCCTTAACCAGGGATGGGCAACATGAAGTTGATGAGCCCGACCATCCGGGTCGGCTCTTATTTCCCAATCGAAATCTAGAACCATGTCCTCAACTCGAGGATCCCAGATAGTCGGGCGCCTCTCTGAGGACAATGAGGCCAGTAGGCAAGCCAGATATTCCCTCTTCACGTCCATCAAGTCTTCTGTCACCATTTTTTCTTTCCTCCTCTCCCTTCTTATTCTACAACTACATTATAATACAAAAAAGAAAATTTGTCAAGTAGTAATTCAATCAATTTCTAACAACAAAAGAAGAATCGCGCCACAAGTTATCTAAACATGAGACGCGATTCGACCAGCTCTTATCTACTTGTCACTTTAATCGGCATTCTTTGCCTCCTTCTCAAACCGTTGAACGACCTCACCCCTTCGAATTCGAGATACTGCGCTATCACCCGCTAAGTTAGCGCACGTCTTAGAACAGTAAATCAAATCCGAATCATTCCCATACCAAAGATCATCCCCAACAATGATCCCACACCAAACACACTGAGGAATATTCTCACATTCCCGATTCGCCCATTTCAACAAAGCTTGCCTAGGATTATTCCCCCCAACCTGATCAGAACCATCTCCAAACACTAAATCAATCTTGAGATCTCCTCGACATCTTTGCCATCCCTCCAGAAGATAGAGAGCAATTCGAGCAGCTTCCCTCGGATCATAAGAAAAGCCTCCGAATTCAAATCCTTCTAAGGTACTATAGATATCACCAACAAAACTTTCAGCCGCCCGAACGACAACGGCGTATTTACTACCGCAGCTCTGCTTCAAAACAAGATACCCACTCATGAGTACCTCCCTTATTTATCAATCTTGAACATACAACCACTCGAAGGCGTCCACTACTGGACACCCCATCACCCAGGCCTCCTCGCCTGGCTTTCTAACCTGCTCAACGCGGCCGGCCAACCGCTCTACCTCTTCCTCGGAGATCGGCTGACCACGTCTCCATACCGAAGTATCAAGATGCGGCCCGTGGGCTTTTCCCCGCTGAACTGCGAGGATGGCCGACACACAATCCTCGCAAGCCCGCACGATACGGCCGCGACCAAACGGCACCGATATTGTGTATGGTGCCGGACTCTTCCCGCAAACCGAATAGCCATCACGGGTATAATTCCCGTTCCGGCTATTCCCGCAGGAGTTTGAAGGAAGGCTTCTGCGGAGCATCTCATCAGGCTGGCCGCCAACCGGCTTCCAGCCCTGTTTTAGAGCGTATTTCTCATCAATAGTCTCAAACGAAGCCCGTTGCTGACGGGCTTCTGACGTGTCTTTTGTTGAGAAGTACGCACTCTTGCCTATTCTCCAGCCAGCCTCCTTGGCGGCTTTCGCGCCGGCACGAGATTTAGGGCGATAGCGAATTTCGCTGTGGCCTTTCATCTCATAACTGTGATTGTCCCATTTGAGGACGATCACAGTTAATTTGCCCCCTGCGGCATCCTCACAGCGGGCTTGGGTGATCTCCACCCAACCCCGCTCCAAGAAACGATGTCTATGGGGCCACTGCCCATAGACATTGAAAAGTTGGCCGCCAATCTTCTTGGCGGCCTCCTCAGCCTCCCAGGGATAGGAGGCTTGAAAGCCATCAGGAAGCATAGCCAGGCACTCGGCCAGCTTCCGCTCATATCTCCACTCTCTCTCCAGCCGAGAGCGGAGACGTGCGGCTTTTTCCTCTTCATCTGGCAGCATGTTGTATGTTGCCAGACGGTCAATTTGACTCTTGATAAACTCCTCTAGATCCATTGTTCCCTCCCCTTGAATCTTACACTGCCATCTGCTATCTCTACATCCGACTTTCTTACATATCCTACTTTAGTCCAAACAGAACTATCACTTTCTTCGGGTACGAACTCAATGCGTACCCAGTCCCGTCTGGCGCAGGCCCGGGCATAGCGTATGACTGCCTGTGCATATTCGTCGCCGTCCTCGGCGTATTCCTCCAAATCATGGAGGCTCATATCAGCCCGCTCTGCATAATCTTTCTCATACAGAGCGAGCACTCTATCAAGCGTGCATGCCCACTCGGGCAGCACCGCTTCCTTCACAACGATATAAGCACTGTCTTTAGTCCATCTATTGGGGCCAACCTTCTCTGGCCCCCCTAAAAAGCGCACGTTTACGTTCTCTGCGGTCATCGAGACCTCCTGCATCTCTGCAGGGCAGGTCTCGATGACCGCTTCCATGTCCCGCATGAGAGCGTCGCGCTCTTTCTCGAACGCTTCTTGACGCTCCCACTCGGCAATTTTGCCGGGAATACAGCTGTCCGGCATGCCGTAGCTTTTTAATTGATCTATCCTTTTCCTAAACCTCTCTGGGATCTCGACCTTCTCCATCTTCCATTCCCTCCTTTCTATTCTACATCTATGTTATAATACAACTCCAGATTTTTGTCAAGTACCTGATGAGACGAATTCAACGTAAATTTCAGATAAGCTGTGCTAGACAGATCTGAGGTGCACCTTTTAACGTTAAAAGCCCACGCCAGCCCACCCCGCCGCCCCTCCGCGAATCCAGATATTTCTCATTGCAGATAAGGCGCTAGAGAGGCGAAGCGGGGATGAGATAAGATGAAGAAGATGGGCAAAAAGTTCGGAGAAGGTTCTGATAAGAGAGAGTGGTAAAGATTTTTGATGAGGTGGTTTTTTCATCTCATCGCGCTTGCGCGATACTCTTACTTTAATTCACGAAGTGAATTAAAGTAAGAGTAAGATCTATATCTGATCTATGTATGATCTATATCTGATCTATGTATGATCTATATCTGATCTATGTATGATCTATATCTGATCTATGTATGATCTATATCTGATCTATATACATTACATATAGTATGCGATTTTGATTCGCTTGTCAAGTAAAATGATAGGCTGAAACCTTAAAATTTCTAAAACTTTTTCTCATCACTTGTTGGGAGCTGGCCTGAATTAGAGGCAAATGAAGAGATTTTTGCTCTAAGGCTAAAAAGTATTAAAGAAAAATTCTTCATCCGTTGTGGCCTGAATTAGAAGG
>Ga0308414_1000026_pt1 | contig 96547 bp, 75 predicted proteins | sample HotsprSampleOS50_FD_205667 | JGI IMG/M metagenome (GOLD analysis project Ga0308414, IMG submission 205667) | Hot spring phototrophic mat microbial communities from Octopus Spring, Yellowstone National Park, Wyoming, United States - 20090730_OS50 ... | reverse complement strand
AGTTTTCTTGGATGTTTGTTGTTTATCTATATTCTTTGTGTCTGATTCTTTTTTAGTAACATCTGGGATTTCAGAAATAATAAACTGCTTGCTTTCTATTTTGTTTTTCTCATCTTTATTATGTTCTAAAGTTTCAGTTTGTGTTAATCTCAATGGTAATAAAAATCCCGATTCGGTTTTATTATTTATTTTAATTTTATCAACGAATTTCATTTTGAGTAGATTCATAAAAAATCTTGTCAGATGAACTGTTAATCGTGGGGCTCCAACGTCTCTTGGTTCAACGTTAAGGTTGAATATTTTATTGAGAGAATTGGTAAGATATTCAGATGAGGAGTTATACTGATCTGTTACAGATATAAAAAACAATTCCTGATCCAAAGCAAAAGTAGATAAATAAATTTTTTTCTCTTGAGATAATCGGCAGACAATTTTAACCAATCCAATTATTACTCTCTCTAATTTTTCAGCGTCGCTCTCGACTCTAAGAGATTGCGAAATCTTACCTAATGTAAACTGAATTCCAAGAGTGTTTGAAATATCTCTGGCTTGTTTCTCTAATTTTTCAATAATCTCAACCATATTGAATTCGCTAATATTTAGGTTTGATTTGTTGGATATTAACTCAGAATATTCAACTACAGAATTCATTGTATCTAAAAGTTTAATTCGGTTTTGACTAATTATATCAGCCGCTTCTTTTTGCTCAGGACTGGGTTTATCCAATCCTTCTATAATCTCTTGAGTGAAACCAAAAATTACATTTAAAGGAGTTAATATTTCGTGGAAAACACCTGAAAGAAAATCGCTGCTTAGAAAATTTTGATTAGTAATCAGATCGGGGCTTGGTTGAGATTTCTCAACATAAACTTCTTTTATTACCTCTCTAATTTCTGGAACTATTTCTTTTGCTCGTTCTTCTATTGAAATAATCAGTTTAAAGGAAGTAATTTCTTCATTGAGGCTTTTAACGGGAACTGATATTATATCAGCACTAACAAGATGACCATCTGATTTTTTAATTGAAGTTCTTAATTGTGTAGATGATTTTAATTTCGAATTAAATAAACTCGAATTAATCATCCCTCTTTCATCATCGTTTACTAATGTTGAGAACGAAGTATCAAGAAGAAAATTTTTATCATAACCAAGTTTATTAACTGCTGTATTGTTGACCGATTTAATGAAGCCAAATTCATCAGTTTCAATAATTATGTCAGATGTATTTTCTATTAACTCTTTATAAAGCTTATTTTCATTTTCAAGTAATAAATTCTCAGTAATGTCATTTACTATAACAAAAAAGGAGTCTAAATCATTATACTTAAAGTCATTATAAGTCAGTTGAACATAAATATCTTTTCCATTTTTGGTTTTTTGTCTGAAAACAGGTGTTGTTTTTTGATTAGCACTGTTTTTTAGTGATTCCATCAAAGATTGAAAATCTTCAGGAGAGTATAAATCTGTCAAGTCAAGCTTTAAAAATTCATCTCGATTATAGCCATATAGGTTAAGAGCAGACTGATTAATTTCTAAAAACTTCAAACTTTCTTTTTCAAAAACAAATATTGGTTCAGGGCTATTTTGGATATAATAATCTAACATTTTTCCCCTTTGGCTAATTAAAGATTTTATATCTTGGTGATCTTTCAAGGGATATAATAAAAAGTCGAAGCTATTATTTTTACCATTAAAAATTCGCAATATAAAATCACTATTTTCTATACTTGTTATCGAGAAAGTACTATCTATAAAAATTGATTTATTTTCTTTTTCAGAGCTTAATAAATCATCTAACTTTTCAATTAAATTTTGACTAAATATTTCCTGAATATTCCTTGCTATTTTATTTCCAATTAATGAATTAAATGCTGAATTAGCTTCAAGAATATTTTTATTTAAATCAATACTTAAGAATGGAATATTTAACTCTTCCAAACCTTTACGGGAGACTACATCATTTGATAACTTTTGAATTTCTTGTAAAAGAACAAAAAAGAATACATAATATTTACCTTGTTTATCAACAATAGGATAAATCACCAACGGATAGTTTTCTACAAGGTCGGAAGAGTATTTCAATCCGTGAACAAGAATTGGTTTACGAATAATTTTGGAATATTCAGTTAAATTTTTTAATAAATCTTTCTGATATGGGAAAAACAAATAATCTTCAGATTTTTTTTGAATATCTGTTTCTTGAATTCCAGCAACATCAAAATAATTTTTATTTGCCAGAATAATATTATCATTTGTGTCTTTAAGCCAGATGATTTCTTCTCTCTCATCCAATAACATTTTTACTTTATTTTTATTAACTAAGGAAAGTGGAGTTATATCGGCTACACTATCAAATAATTCCTGCAAAGTAATTGAAATATAATTTTGAATATCACTTTGCTTTGATAGAAAAGTAATACCATTATAGCTGGAGTTTTCATTTGACCCCAAAATAAAAGAATTTGGTTTGAATGAAAGGATGAGATAATCTTTTGACGATACAGGATAAGAATAAACTAATAAAGAATAAGACGAATTAGCGTTTTTACTCTTTAATATTGCAACATTGTCATCAACCAATGCTTCATCTTTATAATAAGAATTTTTTATAAAACTTTCTAACTTCTGAAATATTTCAGCTTTTAAGAATTGATTAATATTTTCAAAAGTCTGATTTTCAAATAAATCCTGCCATAATCTATTACTATAAATAATATTAAATTTTTTATCTATAATTACTGATGGCAGATAAAAGTAATCTATCAGTTTAATACCATCAGGTTGGCTATATGTATTTTGAAACGGAGACATATTAGTAAGTACTTATTGCTATTTCATTCGAGTATTCAGAAAATTGTCTGTCATTATTTAAACCTGCAACTCTGTAATAGTAAACCCTATTAGTCTGAGTTGTTGAGTCAATAAAATTAGTTTGAGCCGCAGGAACCGTGCCTATACTAATAAAATTATTTTTATCATTCATACTACGTTCAATTTCAAAAAACTTAATTAAGCCCTGAGTATCATTGTTTTCCCAATTCAATGTAACCAATCGCTGTGGTTTATCATAATTACCGGTTAAATTAGAAGGAGCCGGTAAGTCAAAAGAATAAGTAGTGGTTGTAGAGGTGTTTGAATGTGCAGAATCTTTACTGCTGTAAGCTTTTATTCTATACGTAAAATTACCACCTGGGAATAAACCAGTAGTATTATCTCTAAAGTAAGTAACATCTTTAAGAACTGTTGCTATTCTGGAAAAATCGCCCCATTCTCCCTTTCTTTCAATTGCAAAAAAGTTTTCATCCTGACTATTGTCTTTCCAGGTTAAAATTACTAAGCGAGTGCCTCGCGCTTGAGCCAAAAGATTTGTTGGAGGTTCAAGAGTTCCACTACTGAAGAGATTATCTGAGTTTACCTCATTACTGAAAGATGAAGTTCCAACAGAATTTTTTCCTCTGATTTTATAATAGTAAGTTGAATCTTTATTCAATCCAATATCATTAATATTTCTAACATCACCAGCCACAGTTTTATAAAGAGAGTATATTCCTTTGAATCCAATTTTTCTGTGTATCTCGAAATTTGTTACACTTTCAGAAGAATCTTGCCAACTAATATTAATTGCACTACCATCACCAAGCTTAGTAAGACTTAGATTGTAAGGTGCATAAGGTGGTCTTGCTCCTCGTTGAACTAAGACTTCTCGCACTATATTACTTTTAACTGAAGATCCATTATTATCATAATAAACTATATGAAAGTTTATCTTCTTTCCAATATTGGAAGTATCTATTTCCAGAAATACTTTTGGCAAAGCAGAGCCACTTGGTGTAAAATTTTTTATAAAAGCATTATTAATGTATAATTCCACAAATTTTGGAGAGATTGTTCCTTGAACCGAATAAATAACTTCTGTAGAGCCAGAAGAAATAATACTAGAGTCCTTTGGAGAAGTTATAACAACTTTAATCAATCCTGTATTATTATTTGCATCTGCAACATTTTCAACACAGGATGATAATAAACCAATCAAAATTAGTAATAAAATACTACTTAAAATTCTCATTTTCATATAAACTATTTTTTCCCTCAAAATTGAAGTGAAAGCTAAGCTCTGATTTCTTCGAAATCTACGTAATAAACTCTGGATTCTCCAGGATTTAATTTATCAACCGTAATATAAAGCATATTATCTCCGGTTGTGTGTTTTACTTTAACCATTTTAGTTCCTATCATTTCAGAACCCAATACAACATTTTTAACTTTTTTATTCAAATCAACATCGAATGTAAAATTTTCTATTGGAGTTTTACCAGGATTAGAAATCTTCAATGCAATCCTGTATCTTCCTCTTGGTTCTGCTTTAATCTCAATTAAATCTCTTTTTTGATACCAATTTATTATTCCAGAACCATAATTAATCCAGAAATTTTTGTTTTTTAAGTCATTATATATTTGCTCAGTAACTCCAACATTTTTATCTTGTAACTGATATTCTGGATGAAAGTTAAAAATCAACAAGCCATTTTCGAACAAAATTCTGTCTATATCTTCTTGATATGTAAAGAATTGAAATACTGGTTCTTCCAGACCGTAATCTCTAATAACTTCGTAATCATCACGTGCAGTTCTTGTGAGCACTATAACTTTATCATTTCCTTTAATCACAACGTTCGGCACAGATCTATCAGTTAATGAATCAGCAATAATATATCTTATATCATTTTTTATAGCGGCAAAAATCGTATTCTGGTCAAAAAGTCCGAATTTAGGCATAATTCCGAAAACTTTTTTACCTGTGATTTTTTCAACGACTGATTTAGCTTCTCTTATTTTAGAAGTTTGTTCTTCCTGATCAAATAATTTATTATCAGTATCATCCCAAGAATTTATAAAACCTATATCGGCGATAATCGCCACTTCACCATACTGAGCAATGTTCTTAACCTTTGTCGAATCCAACAGAGCTATTTCTGGATCAATAAGGAAAGTAATTGGAATATTATTCTTTTGAATTATTGGAATAAGATTATTTATATTAGACATATTTTCAGTAAGAGTAACCGTAAACATTGCCCCGGCTTTAAACTCCGATTGCCACATTTGGTTAATTGATAAAGGAAAGGATAGCAACCAATTTATACTATTATTAAAAAGTTTTTCGAAGTAAAGATATTCCTGATTTATTCCAATAATTGAATTTATTTCAAATCCATACCAAACAAATTTACCTTTACCAAAAGTGCCATAAACAATTCCTGCAGTTTCTTTAATTTCTTGTCTTACCAAGCCACGTTCTTTTTTTATATCATACCAATAACTTACTTGAGTAGTTCTTGGATCCAACACTTCAACAGCAACTGGTCTATCCCAGGTTGCTACTCTTAGAGCAAAGCCGGCAGGGATATCAGAAGTTAATGGTAGAGAACCGCGAAGAGTATGAATCAAATAACTCTCTTCCCTGCTTAATTCCCTAGTGAATTTTATGCCGAAAGTTTCGTTAATAAAGTCCCAGCCTTTCCATTTGCCATCATCAGAAAAAGAACCTACACCACTGGTTGCAAAAACAGAACCGCCTCTTTCCAAATATTTTTTGATTTGAATTATTTGTTTTTCACTTAAAGCTTTTGAACCTGGAAGAATAATTAACTTATAATCAAAGTGTTTACCCATCTCAATGTCTTCGTCGCTGATGGTTATAGCAGAAAGTTTTAAATTAGAAATAAATTTCTGCCAAGTAGCGATATTGTCCAAAATCCAGGTATTTCCCTTTGGAAGCATATTTTGGGTGTACTTTGAATTTAGTATTGCAATATCAGATTTTCCCTTGCCAAATAGACCAAATAAATTTTTAGAAGGAATAATATCGCTTGTTTCAAAAACTCCGAATATGCCTCTAATGATTAGAAGAAAAACGAGAGCAGCTGCGATAAGCATTACTAAACCGCCTAATAAAAGGAGAAGGAAATTAACTCTTACACCATATTTTTTTTCAACTACTTCCACTTAGCAGAGCCTGATTTTTTATCTGATGCTGGTGGCACATATCCTTCTGAAGTATATTTCAAGTATTTATTTTCTTCAGTTGTCTTAGCCCTTTGTTTCTGTCCATCCGTACCAGTAAATTGACGTGGCTGCGGGTTGTAAACTGCCGGAGCAGGTTCCGGTTCATAATGAATTTCACCACTTGGAGAATAAGTTTCCTGCATAAAAGCAGGTCTAACTTCTGTATATGGTTGAAATTGTGAAGTTTGAACTTCACCTGGTAGTGCAACGGGGCTAATAACTTCAGCCTGATATACTGCCGGTCTAGGAGCGGAAGAAACCTGTGCTTTTCTCTCCCTAACCTTATATAAAACATATGATCCTATCGCGAGAATAAATGTCGAGATGGTTGCGATCAAGATAATCATAGATAAAATTGGTATAAGTTCCATTTCTACTCCTTATTAAGCTGTTAAATTTGCTTGTCTTTCTAATTTTCCCCAAGTCATTTTAATTCCTAAAAACTCTTCAATCGTTGACATTGCCTTACTAACATCAATAATCAAAATAAAAACCATTCTATAAATTATTGCATACCAAACTAATCTGAATTCCTCTTTTTCGACTGTTATGCAATAAAGAGCAGCAGCTAAATCAAGAATTGCTAATCCTGCCCACCAATAAAACAATAAACTTGAAATTCCAAAATATACTGCAGCGAATATGAAGAAGATATTTGCTGCTATATTCATAACCGGCCAAATCAGAGCTTCATAAACCATAAATAAAAGAATGAATGTATATCCTATTGATGGACTTTTAGAACTGAATATTGAGTTTTTATGCTTTCTAAGTGATTGCAAGATACCTCTTGTCCAACGATATCTTTGTTTAATAAGTTGTTGTAAAGTTGTTGGCGCTTGAGTATATGATATAGCTAAAGGTTCATAATAAACTTTCCATCCGGCAGCCATTATTTTAAGAGTAAGATCAGCATCTTCTGCAAAAGTATCATCTGAATAAAAACCAGCGCTTTGCAAAGCTTTTTTTCTAAATACACCAATCGGACCAGGAATAATATTTACAAGCCTAATATAACTCTGTGCAGAACGAGCCATATTCAGCCCCTCAATATATTCCAATGCCTGAAGATCTGTTAAAAACTTTTTCCTATTTAATACTTTTACATTTCCTGCAACAGCTCCTACCTTTGGATCGTGAAAATGTCTCATAGCAACTTTGAGAGTATTGGGAGAGAGTTTTGAATCTGCATCCATACATAAAACAAATTCTGCTTGAGAAGTAGCTATGCCTGTATTAAGAGCAATAGCTTTACCAGCATTTTGCTTGTTTATTAAAGTAACTTTTACGTCTGAGTATTTTCCTTTTTGTATTCCTACTAATGTTTCGGCAACTTCAGCAGTATTATCAGAGGAACCATCGTTAATCATAATTATTTCGTAGTTATCATATTCAAGATTGAGTAAAGACTCGATTGAATCTCTAAGAACTTTGTCCTCGTTATAGATTGGAACAATAATAGAGACAAAAGGATTTATCTCAGGGGGATTAGTAAATGTATATTCATTATTATTAAGATATGAAAGAACCAACAAAGAGAAATATCTAATCAATAAGATTAACATAAACATCATCAAAGAAACAATTACAGAATATTCTAATAATGAAGTCAAGTTAAGAATGGTTAAAGGTAGAGTGAAATAAATTATAAGGATAAGAACTATTGATAATATCCCACTAACAATGATCCTATTAAGATATTTTTTTAATGGGTCAATATCTTTTTTTTCTCCTTTAGGATAAGGAAAAACTCTTATTTCTTTCCTTAAATCTTTTGATTCCTCAGCCATCTCAAGTTCTCTTAAAAATTAGTTCTTAGTTATTAGACTTTTAAAAACTTCCTCAGTAGAAGAAACATCAGCAATCATATCGTCTGCATCTTTGAAAGTATCATTTACAGTAAGTATTCTAAAAACTACATCATTAGCCATTAGAGCTTTTTCTTCAGGATCGTCAGAGGGTAAGTTTGATTTAATTTTAGCCAAAAGATTGTTTAATAATTTAATATCCTCCTTCAAGAATAGGACTAATATTGTATTATTTAAAACACAAATCTTATCTTTTTTATCAATAGAAATTTTTATAACATTTTTCAACTGATTTGCGGTTAATGAAGATTGCTTTAAGTTACTATCAACTAATCTAAAAGAAATTAGAGAAAAAAGCTGACCTGTAGTTTTATTCATAGCTAAATGGTTATTAACCATCAATTTAAACTCTTCAATTGAATAAAAATTGGATAATTCTTCTGTAACGTTTGTTTGGTCTATTTCTGAAAGAGAAGAGAATCCATTATTTTTTTTGAGGTGTGATAATTTAGTTGACTCTGTTTCTTTAGATTTAGGAAGTTTAAAATGAGTAATTACTCCTTTATATGGCTCAATTGAGTAGTTTGCCTTAAATCTTCCTTCACTATGACCCACATTAGGTTGAATATCAATTATTCCTCCTCTTACAATTCCACTTTCATCAGTTGATTTATAAAGTTGAATTACTCCAGTAGCAAAAGAACCAAGCACGTTAAAAATTAATTGTGCCTCCATTGAAGCAGGTTCTCTTAAAATCAACAGACTAGTAATTCCTCTGTCTTCAATACCTTCAAATGTAGAGGTAAAAACGGCTTTAAGTTTATTAGTATCCTGATAATCAACATAAGGAGTTATTTCGTCAAATACTAATCTGGTTGGATTATATTGGTTTACCAAATTTTCAATATCAGTAAGATATTCGCTCAGAAGATTATCTCTATCAGAAAAGCCGAAAGAATCATTAGGCGGAGCAACTCTTACAATTATAATTTTATTCTGATTTATGTAATCTTCTAAATCAATATCAATAGATGCTGCTTGAATAATTATATCTTTCGGACGAGCGTTGGTAAAAAACAAACAGGTTCCTTTTTGCTTTGCAGCCTCTACTGCAAATTGAATGCTAATCAAGGTTTTACCAGTTTTTCTTTCTCCTACTAAAAGGTAAGTTCCTCCTTTGTAGAAACCTCCCCAAGTATAATCTACTAACTGTATCCCCGATGTAATAAGTCTAACTGAGCGTTTCATAATAAAATTTCCGTTTTTTTTTGTGTAATAGCAATCATTATACCACTAAAAGTTCTTTTTTTATCAATTTTTCTTGGTTTACAAAGTACATTGTGAATCATTATGATACAACTAAAACATTAGTGACTCATTTCTAAACAAATTTTATTTTTCAAAAGAACTATAATAACCATATAAAAATAAAGCTGTTGCGTTACCTGAAATAGTAGGTTCATTATTTATATAATTATCAAAAGCATCAAAATAAATGACATCGTTAAAGTTAAATTTATTTAAGTCACTGTTATTTTTTATATCTCTTCCTTCAAATAATTTTTTAGGAGCTGGACCACCTACCAGAGCTCCGGGTAAATATCCTTTATTAAAATATGCAATCTGAGAATGAATTTTTTTGGGGAAATTATTGCCTATTCCATAAATAAAACTCATTCCCCAAGAATTATTTCCTAAGATGTAATCTCTGCAACTAATTTCCAATGTATCAAAAATACTACTATTTGTTAATTTTTTATATAAAATTGCCTGAATTGCTACTCCTAAAAATGTCGTGGTGCTTCCCCAGCTGTAAGGGGTGGGTTCCTTAAATAAATTTTGAAGAGAATTTTTATTAAACTCTTCTAAATTACTTCTCAGTAATTCTTTAAAGCTGGAATCTATATAACTTAATTTATAAAAAGCGATAGAATTAAAATCTCCCCAACTCCACCAAAAATCTGGCTTAGTTTGTTTGCCATATTCAACAGCAAGTTTGAGATACTTAGGATTTTTAGTAGTGTTATAAAGTTCAATTGCTCCTAAAGCCAGTTTGCCAATGTAATTTGAGTCAGTATAATATTTTTCCTGATCTTTATAATTATTGATTTTATTCTGCATATCGAAAATCTTAATTCCAGACTTTAAACATTTCTCGGCAAACTCATTATCATAAAATCTTGTTTTCCAAATTCGATTTGCTAAAGCCATAGTTGCAGCATAAATCCCGACCTGACTTTTATTCATTTTAACAAAAGCAGGACGATTAAATCGGAGAGTGTCATTTTCAGGAAGACGCCAACCAACAGTATGGTCTCTGTCATCCTGAACTTGGGTAATAAAAGCATCATCAGCAAAATCACATCTTAATAAGAAATCCAAACCGACCCGTGCTTCTTCTAAAATATCTGGGACAGAATTTTTATCTAAATCGAATTCAAATTTACGTGGTTCAAATTCGTAACTAAAAAGTAACATATAAGTTGTGTAAGCAGTCGTAAATAAAAATTTGGTATAATCTCCCGCGTCGTGCCAACCTCCTGTCAAATCAACTGGAGAAGATTTTTTATATCCAATAACTTCAGTAGCGTCGTTTAAATGACAAGGTTCATGCAAGAATGGTTTTGTTGGTCCACATCTTTGAACCTTGAAGAAAATACTTAAAGAATCTCTTACGGAATTAAAAATATTTTCTTTTATCTTAAATTTTTTTGACCTAATATTTTTTATTTGTATAAAATACTCACCCGGTATTTTTAATTCAGAGAAATCAAGCCTTGCAGAAAATTTAAAACGAAAATTTAAAGCTGAATCTGGAATCAAATCATTTTCGAAAACGATTTTATTTTCTTTGTTTCTAATAGAAAATTTTTTTTCGTTAATTGGAGAATCAGAAATAATAATGGCACTTTTAATATCATCAGGTCTGAATCCTATTTGATTGATCCTAATATATGATTCTGATGATAGAGGCTCACTACAAGAAAAAATTATCAGTGAGATAAATGATAACAATAGTTTGTTAATTCTTTTCACAATACTCTCGCTGCTTATAAGTATATTATTTTTTCTTTTAGAATATACAAAATTATCCTAATATGAAAATAGAATTACTAAGTAACTAAAACTTAGTTGCAATGATTTATTTCATTATAACTTCTGATATTCCTTGCCAGTCATCTTTGGGAGGATTCTTAAGGAATTCTTCACATCTTTTTATGTAAAGTAATGATGGTTTATCATTTTTGTGAATACTAATAATTTTCTGAAATTTTTCCAGTGATTTTGCAAAATTTTTTTCGCGATAAAGTCTGATGCCTTCTTCAAATTCTGGAATAATAAATTGCCAATTAATCTCAGAAAATTCATTTAGTGAAGAAATAATTTGATAAATTTTTATAGGTTTACTTTTACCTTTGACTAAAAGATAATCTAATTCTCTGGTCAAATATTTTTCTTTATTATCCTGTATTGTTCTTTCTGACACGATTATATCTGTTCCATAAAATTTATTTATTGCCTCTAATCTTGCCGAAATATTTACATTGTCACCCATAACTGTAAAGTCAAATTTTTTATTAGAGCCCATATTCCCAACAATTACTTCTCCTGTATTGATTCCAATTCTTGTGAAAATATTAAAATTGAGAACATCCTTCCACTTTTCACTTATATTTTTTGTCTCTAATCTCATTTCCAAGGCAGTCTCAATAGAATGAAAAGTATGCTTCGGGTCATTCAAAGGAGCACCCCAAAATGCCATAACTGCATCTCCTTCAAACTTATCAAGAGTGCCATTATACTTAAATATTATTTCAGTCATTTTATCAAAATAATCATTCATAAAATCAACAAGTATTTCAGGTTCAACAGATTCGGATAAGGTTGTAAAATTTGTAATGTCACTAAAAAGAATGGATAATTCTTTTCTCTCACCACCTAATTTCAATTTCTGAGGGTTTTCAATAAGATCATCAACTATCTTACTGCTAACATAGTGACTGAACATATTTTTAATCATCATTTTTTGTTTTCGTTCACTCAAATAATGAGCTATAAGATTGCTTAAGTAAACACCTATAGTTGTCAATGATATACTTGTTGTACTCAAAAAATAATTTTTAGTGAAAAGTCGAAATGAAATTTCATAGATAGTGTAAAGTATTATCAAAAGTAAAATTAAATTAAAGATTTCTGAAACAGCAATAGATGAAATCTTAATTTTTTTATGTATGCCAAATAAAAGGTTTGACAGATAGGCAAAAATTAAAATTAAAATAATAAGAATAAACCCAGATACAAAATGAATATTATTTTTATCAAGCAACATTTGAACAACATTTGCGTGAATCTCAACACCATACATAAGATTTCCAAACTGCATTTTATCATCAGAAGAAATTGCGACAGGATAAATATCTTTATCTTCCGGTTCGATTGAACCTATTAGTACAATTTTATCTTTAAATATTCCTGAGTATTTTAATCCTGAAATGCTATCATCCCAAACATTAATATCTTCACCCGTTTCAATTTCCAAATTTGTTCTTAATTCACTATCGTCCAAAACATCAATTAGTTCAATGGCAGTAAATGTATTTGGTGGTCCGTAATAATTAATGAGAAAAGATTTTTTTTGAGGAATATTTTCAGAGAAAACTTTTTTTGATTCTATACTCAAGTATTTTTTATAAACACTTAATGAAAAGGTTGAAAGATTTGTATTGGTATTGAGGTCATAATAACTCGGATAATATCTTCTTATAACTCCATCAAAGTCAGGAACAACATTAACAAAACCAATTAAATTATCATCACCTTTATAATAAATATTATTATAATTCCTCACTATTTTGTTAAAAGAAATATATCTTTGATCAACTTCATCAATTTTTGCAGCTAACACAACATTATTAAAGCGATTAATTTCATTCAAAAATAGGGAGTCATTTAGTTTGTTATATCTATCCTCTTCATTAAATAAAATATCAATACCAATAACTTTTACTCCGGCTTGATTTAAGTTTTTAATTGCTTTTGCAAATAAGTTACGAGCTAAAGGCCATTGATTATAAGGTGCAGGAAGTTCTTTAAGAGTCTCATTAGAAATCCCAAGAATTATTACTTTGTTGTTTTGTTCTGAAAAGATAGTTCCCCTTCTATCAAAATGATAATCTATAAGTTTATTATCCAGTGTGGTTATAAAATAATTATTAAAAATCAGGTTAGATGCAAAAATTATAATTAAGAAAGCAATAACCGCCGGAAGGAAAAACAGTGGTTTGTCTTTAAAAATCATATAAAGATCAATTAAATCTCATAACGAAGAAGAAAGTTTGCAATGCTTTCATTTTTAATATTACTTTCATTTAAGATAAATCTTAAATTCAATCCTAAAGAAAGATTCTGGAGAACTCTATATCTCGATGATATGTCAAATACATTTCGCTTTAGATCTCCTGAAAAAATATTTACTGAAGCAGAATTGTTAAGTTTATTTTCTAAAAGATTTATTCTTGCTCCTAATGTTATTGAGAAAAAGCCATAATCACGATTTTTAATCTTTGAGTTATTAATATTAGCACTAAAGAAAGATACTAAATCAGTATTCCAGATATTTTGAACAGAAAAATTAAAACTATTAAAACTGGATGAAAAATCTTTGAAAGTAAAATCCTTTTTATTCGAATTCAAATAACTAACAGAAAGTCTATGTTTAATATAGAAATTCAGTTCATAAGATGATGAAAGGTTGAATACTCTCGTATTATCATTGATAATATTAAAAATTTTAATAGAATCTGTTGTATTTGGTTCGATATCATTTTTAGTATCATAATTCGAATAAATAAAATTTATAATCGGGAAATCTCTTCTAAGATATAATGAAATAGAGCCTTCATAATTATTGAATGTAGTTGTTGTAATTTTTGTTTTTTGCAAATTATCATTTAGTCTCTCGTAACTAACTGATAAAAATACTCTGTTTTCAAACAACGAAATTCTGTCTAAAAATTGAAATCCCTGTATGTCAGTTCTAAGGTAATTCTGACCAAAGGATGTGTAATCATTCCCTCTGTATAAATAAGTTCCCTTAAAATAATTTCCGAAATAATTTAAACTGAAATTTCCTTCCGCAGCTAAAGTAGGTAACTCCTGAGGATTTAACGGGGATAAATATTGATTAACTGTAATGAAGCTGCCTAATAAATCTCTTAATTTTCTTAAAAGTTCAGCATCTATTCCAAGTTTATCATTTTTCGAAAGAGAGTCTATGGTTGCATCTGAAATATTACCATTAGCAATATCTTTATTCACTAAGCTAAATGCTGATTGAAAATTAAATTGAATTCGCTTTTTATCTAAACCAAAGAATAAATCTGTACCAATAACTAAATTTTCTTTTGGCTTCGCACTAAATTCCACAGACTTTTCATCATCCTTTGAATGCAGGTAAGTAAAACCTAACTGAAAGCTTTCGCCACTTCCAAATGATGGTCTTAATACGAATAATTTTCTGCTGTATGTGCCAAATCTTACAAGTCCAAAAGGTTGTCCGTATTTGGATGAATCTATTCGAATCAGATTTTGGACAAGAATAACAGAATCTCTTTTGATTACCGAAAGTAAATCTCCTTCAATTTTTCTTGTTATTTCTCCGTAAGTTGCTTGAATATTAAAAAAACCAAACATCAGACTTGAACTAATACCTCTTACTCTTTTACCACTTAAAATCAATGAAGGATAAGATGGGAAATGGTCTCCAATATTTAGCATAAACCAATTATTGTAAGCCTGAAAACCAAATCGGTTTTGAGGTTGAATGTTTGATTTTTCTTCGTTTGTAACATAAATATTTGCATTTGAATAAAGACTTCCATAATTGCCGTTTAAGGTTGCATTTACTCTACTGTAATTAGTATTACCACTTCTTAAATTCTCGTTAGCAAGATTTACCTCGATAGAACCATTTAATGCTAATTTCAATTTTTCTAATTCTTCTTTTTGTTCTTTTGTAACTGTCTGAAAAGTTGAGGAATACTGACTCATTAAATTTCCATCAAAATCAAATAGTAATATTTTGAAAGAATTTATTCCCAAATTCAATTCGCTAAAAGAACCTTGAGGTATTAAAATTAAATCTTCAGAAATTATAAGTAATGAACTAACGTCATTATCGTTAATGAAAACCTGAGTGGCATTAACATTTATTTTTTCTTTAACTCTTAGAACAGAAAAAGCGAGGAAAAATTCGTCAACTGTAACGAATTCATCTTTAGAGGGGTTGAGAATTATAATATCACCATCTGTTTCAATTTTTTTTCTGACATCAATTCTAATGAAATTCATAGTTTCCAAAGCACGAGAGGGGAAAATGTTTTCAGTGCCAGATTTGTCAACTATTCTTACATAACATTCTATTGATGGGGCAATTACATTTTGGGCTTCGAATTGACTAATTAGTTTATTACCTTGAATCATCATATCCATCGGCAAAAATTCGCCTGTCCCAAACACTCTATAAAAAAGAACTGCTTGTTCGACCTGTTCTCCCTGAATCAACTCAACTGTAAGAGTAAACGTTTTATTTTCATAAACTTCATTTGGCGAAGTATTGAAATTAAAATTATCAAATTGAGCAAGGACACTATGATTTAAAGTCAGAATAAAGCAAACAAATAGAAAAAAGTATTTCATTAGAGATGCCCTTCTAAATTACATCTCAAAATTAGTTTCCTTGCCTTTAAATAAAAAATTATTCGGCGTCTAAATAATAAAGTTTAAAGTTTCCTTGATTTGTCTGAATCTGAATTACCTTTTCATTTGTTTTATTGGCGTTCTGAAAAGCCTTTTTTTGTTCTTCTGTTGATCCAGTTTTTACAATGCTTCCATCGAGGTTAACTATTGCGGTTGTTCCAGCTTCAATAGATGTTGTTTGTTTATTATCTCCAGTAGATTCAATTTCTACTATTCCTGTCTCTAAAATTAGTAGAGTCGAACCATCACTTAATGCTTCAATTAAACCGGAAGTGCCTCTAACTGTTGCAACTGCTGTTGGTGTAGTTATTATGAATTTATCGTCATCAGATTGCTTTTGAACATCAAAAACTATTTTACCGTTTTCAAGTCTTGTGTTTTTAATTAAACCTTTATCTTTTTTATCCGCAAAAATCATAATCGTAGTGTTCTCTCTAACTCTTAAAATGCTTCCATCTAAAAATTTAAGAACCGCTACTGATCTTTTCCCTGTATTTAATAAATCATTTGTTTTCAATTGCGTAGCCGGTTTTGTTTCAATCCAATCACTATCACCCGATTTATGTTTTACATCTTGAATTACTTTTGTAACAATTGCTGCGGTATATGATTTATATAACAAACCTGGATTTGTTGCACCCATAAAAATCAAAACCAAAAAAGTTATTCCTAAGATTTTGAACAAGTTTTTCATCTTAATCCTCCTATTCTGTTTCAATTCTTAAAATATTTTCAGGATTTGCCTCTAAAAAGTCTATTAATTCTTCTAAACTCATAATAGAACCATCATCTTTTCGAATTGTTATATCAGATAGATTAATTTGATTATTTTCAAGCAAACTAAGTAATCGTGAATTTGGAAGTCGGCTTAGAATATTTCTTAATCTAAAATTGAGTATTTGAATAGACGGAGCGTCTGGGCTTAAAATATTAAAATTTACTATTTGACTAAAAATTTTGTTGCCCCCAAAAGGACCTGAAATATTTGCAATTACTTGAATTACTATTTCACTTCCTGGCTCAAGCTCCCTTTCTAATATTTCCCTAAGATTTACATTATTAACTAATCCGACATTTCTATTATTTATCAAAGGAGTGCCTAAATTTAAAGCTTCTTCAAGAGATTGATTAGGATTAGTCCTTGTATTTGCAACAATTGAGTAATATTCAGCACCAGCTATTGAAGTCCATTCGATTAAAATATTTCCTGCATCGTAAGTTAAATTTGGTCGTGGATTAAGAATTTGTAAAGTCTGGGCTGGATTAAGAAAAGTTAATTCTTCAGAGTCCTGTGCTAACAAAATATCTCCTGCAGAATTATAAAGCATTACATTTATTCTATAAGTTCCTGAAGGTGTTCCAATACGTAAATTCTCATCTATTAAATCACTATTAGTGTTAGAGTTACGAATTGATAAATCAACAGTGCCTAACTCTTCATTACAAAAGTTTCTTGAGGTGAAAGGATTTGTAGTAAAATTTCCTAACTCTAAAAAAGAGTTAGAGCCCGCTTTTTTCCATTCAAAAACTAATTTTAATGAGACAGGCACGCCCTGAGGATTAATCTCAACACAAAAAATTCTTACATTATTCTGCAGATCATTGGAAGGAAGCAGAGAGCTGAAATCAGTACTCGTTAATGAGGGGAATACTATTAAATTAACAGAATTCTGCGGCGAAGCTGATATTATAAAAAATAAAAAAAATAAAAATAATTTTAGCTTCATATTGACTCCTGATTTAAATTTGAAAATCAAATTTTAGTTGTAAAAATTAGTTCTTTATCAAGAATAGTAAAAATCTACTTTAAATATAGATTTATTATATTGATTTGCAAGAACATTAATCACATTAATTTTTTTAAGGTGATGATATGGAAAAGCTTAAAAAGCTTGTTGAAATTTCAATTAAATTAAGCTCTGAAAAAAATGTACAGAATTTAGTTAATATGATTGTACAATACTCACTTGATTTCCTTAATTGCGAAAGATCTACAGTTTTTTTAATTGATGAACCAAACCAACAACTTTATTCTTATTCAGGGATAGGAATTAATCAGAAAGAAATAAGATTTCCTGTTTCGACTGGCATTGCAGGGTATGTCGCTAAAACAGGTGAAATTCTTATAACTGATGATCCTTATAACAATCCTTTATTCAACAAAGAGTTTGACCAATTAACTGGTTTCAGAACCAGGAATATTTTGACAGTACCAATGCTAAATGTTGAGGGTAAAATTATTGGTGTTTTTCAAGCTCTTAATATGAATGAAAATATTTTTTTAGAAGAAACTAAAGAGTTATCATTGGCTTTCGCTTCAATGTCTGCGGTTGCCATAGAAACTGCCAGGCTTATATCTGAGCAGAAAAAACAATATGAGCTACTACAACAAGCATATCAGGAATTACAACAAGCTCAAGAGACAATTATCAAGCAAGAAAAATTTGCAACCATTGGTCAACTCGCATCCGGAATCTCACACGAAATAAAAAATCAACTTGTTGTCATTATGGCTGTTGACTTTATTAGAAAACTCTATCCCGATGATAAAAAAATTCTCCAATACACACAGTATATTCTCGAAGCAAGAAACAGAATTGTAAGTTTACTTGATGAAATAAGAGATTTTTCAAAGTCAAAAGAATATGAAAAAACAAAAGCAGATTTATTACCTTTAATTGACAGAACAGTTAAACTTTGTAGATTTGACAATGATCTTAAAAAAATGACATTAAAATATGATAATCCAACTTTTGACAAAGCACTTTGTTTAGTTAATGAAGATAAGATTCAACAAGTTTTAATAAATTTAGTCAGAAATGCTGCTCACGCCTCCAAACCCAAAAGCACAATTGATGTCTTATTAAGTGAAGATGAAAATAACTGGATTATTTCTGTTAAAGATGAAGGTTGTGGCATTCCACCGGAAAATCAGGAAAAAGTTTGGCAACCATTTTTTACAACAAAGTCAAGCGGTACAGGTTTAGGTTTAGATATTTGCAAAAAAATAATTCTTAATCATAATGGTGAAATCTATTTTGAAACTGAAGTAGATAAAGGAACTACTTTTTTTATTAAATTACCAAAATCATTAAACAATTAAACAAAACAATTTGATTATAAAATAAGATTTTCAAAATCAATCTTTGGGAGGTTGAATGGCAAATAGTTCTCAGAGAGAAAAATGGGGTAGTAAAATAGGTTTTGTACTTGCTGCTGCAGGTTCAGCAATTGGATTGGGAAATATTTGGAAATTCCCCTACGTAGTTGGGCAAAATGGTGGAGCAGCATTTATAATTGTTTACATTATTTGCGTTTTTGCTATTGGACTTCCAGTAATTATTGCTGAAATATTGTTAGGCAGAACAACTCAGCGAAATCCTGTCGGAGCTTTTAAGTCACTTAGTAATTCTAAATTCTGGCCATATGTTGGAGCAATGGGAGTTTTTGCAGGGTTTCTGATTTTATCTTTTTACTCAGTAGTCGCTGGTTGGTCTGTTGGATACATTTATGAAGCAACAACTGGAGCTTTTACAAGTTTTGATTCTCCTCAATCTGCAGGAAATCATTTTAACCAATTAACATCTAACGTTGCTTGGGGAATAGGAATGTTAGCTATTTTTATGTTTCTAAGTATGGTAATGGTGTATGCCGGAGTTCAAAAAGGAATTGAAAAAGGCTCAAAAATTTTGATGCCACTGTTATTCCTTTTGCTAATTATTGTGATGGTAAGAGGATTAACTTTAGAAGGAAGTGAAAAAGGTTTGGCTTTCATCTTCAACCCTGATTGGAGTAAAGTAAATGCTAATACCGTACTCGAAGCATTGGGGCAGGCGTTTTTTACTCTTAGTTTGGGAATGGGAGCAATGCTTACTTACGGAAGCTATATGTCGAAAGATGATAATATTCCAAAAGCTTCTCTTGAAATAGTTTTTCTTGATACTTTGATTGCAATAATAGCAGGGATTGCAATTTTCACTACTGTTTTTGCAACTGGTCAGAATACTGGAGAAGGTCCTGGGCTAATTTTCCATACACTCCCAATAGTTTTCACCAAAATGCCAGGAGGTTATTTTATTGGAATAATCTTTTTTATTCTTCTGACAATTGCTGCTCTTACTTCTTCAATCTCTCTGCTTGAAGTCGTAACAGCATACTTTATTGACGAAAAAAAATGGAAGAGACATAATGCAGTTTTAGTATTCGGATTTTTAGCATTTCTTATTGGTATTCCAAGTGTATTATCCTTTAATTTAATGCAAAACAGTAAAATTTTGGGAATGAATTTTTTTGATTTGGCAAATTATCTGTCTTCAAACATAATGCTCCCACTGGGTGGTTTGTTTATTTCGTTATTTGTAGGTTATGTATGGGGTATAGATAAAGTTTTATTAGAATTAAAAAATGGCTCTGAAAGATTATTCGCAAATTCAAGATGGATAATATCTATCTGGGTTATTTTAATTAAATATTTTGCACCGGTTTTAATATTCCTGGTGTTGCTTCAATCGTTGGGAATTTTTTAGGTTACAATGTCTTAATTAAAACATTCATTTATTCAACAAACAAAAAGAAAAGTAATGAAAAGATCAACAGCTGGATTAGTTTCCTTTGGAATAATTATAACTGTACTAATAATCGGAGGAGTTGGTTTCTTCGAATCAGTTTGGTCATTCCCCGGAAATTTTGAATTCTTGAAAAATTTCCCTTCGAAGGAATATCCTATTGGCTCAATTCCATTTATGGTTATTGCCTTAGTAGGAACGGGAATATTTGTTACTATTAAACTGGGTTTTCCTCAATTAAGATATTTTTTGCACGGAGTAAAAGTAACCAAAGGAGATTTTGATGATCCAAATGATAAAGGAGATTTAAATCACTTTAAAGCTTTGGCAACAGCTCTTTCTGCAACGGTCGGAATTGGTAATATTGCTGGAGTTGCAACTGCATTATATTATGGAGGTCCCGGAGCTCTTTTCTGGATGTGGGTAACTGCATTTTTTGGTACTGCATTAAAATATTCTGAAGTTACACTTGCTCACCACTTCAGAGAGTTTGACGAATATGGAAATACTGCTGGCGGTCCTATGTACACAATTGAAAAAGGATTAGGCAAAAATTGGAGATGGCTTGCTATCGCTTTTGCCTGTTTTGCTATCATTTGTTCATTTGCAACCGGAAATGCTATACAAACTTTCACTGTTTCAGATCAAATTTATTCTGAGGTTACTCAATTAGTAGGATTAAATCATTTTCTTACTCAAAAGCATCCGATATTTGAAAATTTCTCTCTTTCAATTCAACAGATTATTAATGGAGTTGTACTTTCATTTATAGTTGGTTTGGTTATTATCGGTGGAATTAAAAGAATTGGAAATGTAACTGGATTCTTGTCTCCTTTTATGGCTATCATATATGTTATTGCTGGTATCCTAATTTTAATTTCAAATTTTCAACATTTAATTGATAGTTTCTTTTTAATCTTCAAGATGGCTTTTAATCCACCTGCAGAAATTGCCGGCGTAGGGGCTGGAACTTTTTTATTAATTCTGAATACAATGCTTTGGGGAATTAAGCGCGGACTTTACTCAAATGAAGCCGGTCAGGGAAGTGCTCCAATAGCTCATTCAACAGCTAAAACAAAATACGCTGTACGAGAAGGCACAGTTGCTTTGCTTGAACCATTCATTGATACAATTACAATTTGTACTATTACTGGGTTAGTAATAATAAGCACTGATGCTTGGTTTCATACTAAATTTTATGTGGAAAGAATTGACCCAAATTTTTCCGGTCAACTAATGAATAGCAGTATTCTTACTGCTTATGCATTTAAAACCGGACTAAGTTGGTTATTCGCTTACGGCGATAAAATAGTAACATTATCCGTTTTGTTATTTGCGGTTTCTACTGCAATAAGTTGGTCTTACTATGGAGAAAGAGCAAGTAACTATTTATTTGGTAAAAAAGCCACTATACCATATAAATGGATTTATATAGTCTTTGTTTTTATCGGAGCAATTGCACAACTTGAAGCTATTTGGGCATTTGGTGATGCTGCTTTAGGATTTATGACTTTTCCAAATTTATTGGGAATAATTTTATTATCAGGGACATTGAAAAAGTTAACTAACGATTACTTTTCCCAAAAACACGAAGAGAGCAGAAAACATCATTAAAACAAATGTAGCTGACTAAAAAATCCGTTGCATTACTTTGTGCCTTTGTGTCATTGTGGCATTTTTATTTTTCTTTTGGGAAAATGTAAATCATAAGTCGCTGCTAAGATATTCGAACCCTCGGTGGTTCTCTGAGGATTTCTCTCTGCGGTTATCAGTGTAATTTTTCTTTCACAGAGTTCCACCGAGAATAGTTTAAATTTCTTTGAGAACATTGTGTAATCCCTCTGTGACCTTTGTGTTTAAATAAAATTTCAAACATAGACGAAAAAAATGCACGCAGATGACACAGATGCAACTGATTTAGGCTAATTAAAATCTGTATTAATCTCTAAAATCTGCGTCATCTGTGTGCAATTCCTTTGTGATTTTTCTTCGTGACTTAGTGTCATTGTTGCTAAACTTTTTTTTAGTAACCTTCTGCTTAATCAAGCAAGAGTGAATGCCACAAAGGCACCAAGACACAAAGAAAAATTAATTTTTAGTCAGCTCTATTAAATGAATAATTATTTGCTTAACTAATAGTTTTAATTTTCGTGAGCTTCTCCGTTTTCCCGCAAATTCGGTCCGCCGAAATTCTTAAAGGCAGCATTACTTTCATTAGAAGCTAATTTTAACTTTCCTTCTTTAAGATTCTTATAAAGCAGGTCATTCTCAATCAAGTAATAAAATTGATTTTTAAATTCCTCCAAAGATATATTGGCAGTAGCAGCATACTTTGCCAACTCGTGTGCATCATCGAAATCTGCCTGATTTAATCTTAACATATATCTTCTTGCAATGTAAAAGGTTTCAGAAGCAGGGTCAACCATTCTCACTTTAGTTTTACCCGTAGTAGGATCAAGAATATCATTAAAGTACATTGGAACAAAGTGACCATTTTGAATAGAAACCATTGCCCCGCTTCCACCATAAAGGATAAATTGTGCTGCTGAAAAACCTAAGTCACGGGTATATTCCATATCGTAAGGAATTGGGTCAGCACATCTTAGTTCGTAGCCAATATTTTTTGCAACTATTGTAGCCTTAAGACCAAATTGTTTGAGACGTTCATTTACTTTTGCCTTTAAAATTTCTCCAAAATTTATTTCGGCAATTCTGATATTATCGTGTGCATCTCTTTCAATATCAACAAGTTGTTCAAGATCCTGAGTATCTAAATGCTCCACCAATCCTTCTGCTAAAATAGCAACCCCATCAGAGCGACCATAACTTAGTCTTTTTATTATAGCACCTACAAGAATATCAACAATGTGAGATAACTTAATTTGATTGGAATTAAATTCTTCAGGGATAAGGGTTAATGTTGCACCAGTAGCTTTACCAATTCCCAAAGCAAGATGACCAGCTTTTCTTCCCATTGAAACAACAAAATACCATCTTGAAGTAGTTTGAGCATCTACCATAAGATTTTTAACAAGTTCAACACCGATATGACGCGCAGTCTGAAATCCAAAAGTAGGAATACCGTGAGGTAAATCGAGATCATTATCAATTGTTTTTGGAACATGAACTACTCTAATTCTTCCGCCTGCCATTTCATCAACTTTTAATGCACTATAAGCCGTGTCGTCACCACCAATAGTTATTAGTTTATCTACATTTAATCTTAATAGTGAAGTTACAGCATTTTCAAGATGTTTTGGATTTTTAGTTGGATTTGCCCTTGATATTCCTATGTAAGACCCCCCTCGAAAATGTATCCTACTGACATTTTGAATATTAAGCTCTTTAATATTAGAAATATTACCTTCCATAATCCACTTAAAACCATCTTTAATACCAATCACTTCAACACCTTCCACAGCAGCCCGGATTGTTGCGGCTCCGATAACACTATTTATTCCGGGGGCAGGACCTCCGCCTACTAATATAGCGAGTTTCTTAGGCGCAATAGTCATAGTTCAATAAAATCCTTTCTAATTTAAAACTTTTAGTTTTGCAAATTTTAACATTAGTTGTTTAACGTTATTTCCCTCAAAATGAACAGTAGCTTTAATCATATCACCGCTTCCCTGTATATCTGTAACGCGACCTAATCCAAATTTATCGTGCATTACTTTAGAGCCGATTTTTAATGAAGTATTATTTTGAGAAAAATCTTCATAATCTATATTTTCAAAATACTCACGATAAATTTCTTTCTTTGTCTTACGGTTAGCTTTTCTTCCAAGTAAACCATTTTCTTCGTAATAAGTTGATGGGTCAAGTTCATCAATAAATCTGGAGCGACTTTGATAAGCAACTTCACCAAATCTATATCTTGAACGAGCGTAAGTAATATAAGCTTTTTCTTTTGCTCTGGTTAGTGCTACATAGAATAATCTTCTTTCTTCTTCAAGTGAAGTATCCAAACTGAATTTTGAAGCAATTGGGAAAAGGTCTTCTTCACAACCGGTTACAAAAACTATTGGCCATTCTAATCCTTTTGCACTATGAAAAGTAAGAAGAGCAACTGAGTTTTTATTCTCGTCATAATTATCAATATCAGATAATAAAGACACTTCCTCTAAAAATTGTTCTATCTTGACATCCGGATTTTCTTTTGAATAATCTGAAATTGACATCAAAAGCTGGTTTATATTTTCTAATCTCTGCAGAGATTCCTGCGTGTTTTCTTCCTTAAAAGTTTGGATTATTTCAAGTTCATCTACTAATGATCTGGTCAATTCTCCGATAGATAGTTTGGTTTTAAGATTTATATACTTATCTAATATGATTCTGAAATTTTTAACGTTTCTTTGAATTCTTTCTTTAATATCAATTACTTCATAAACTCTTGACATAGTTTGGAAAAGTGTAAGTCCGTGTCTTTTTGCAAAAGCAAGCATTCGCTCAATAGTGGTTTTACCAATACCTCTTTGAGGGAAATTCATAATGCGTAACAAACTTTCTTCATCATTTGGATTAGCAATAACTCTCAAATAAGCAATCATATCCTTGATTTCTTTTCTCTTATAAAACTCAACTCCTCCGATAATAGTATATGGAATTTTCTCTCGCCTGAAAATATCTTCCATTATCCTCGATTGCGCATTAGTTCTATAAAGTACTGCAAAGTCTTTGAAAGATATTTTGTGGGCAGTAATATCATTCTTAATACATTTTATGATTTGTGCAGCCTCTTCCTTCTCATCTGAGCATTTAATGAGCATTATTTGCTCACCTTCTTTATTCTCAGTCCATAGCGTTTTTTCAAGTTGATTTGGATTATTTTTAATTATAGAATCGGCAGCCTTCAGAATAGTTTTTGTTGATCTATAGTTTTGTTCAAGTTTAAAGACTTTAACTTTTGAAAAATCTTTTATAAAATCGTGCATATTAGAAACTGTAGCTCCCCTCCAACTATAAATACTCTGAGCATCATCACCCACAACACAAATTAAACCATTTTTGGGAACAAGAACTTTCAGCAACTCATACTGTGCTTTATTTGTATCCTGAAATTCATCTACCAGAACATACTCAAATTGCGAGCGGTACTTTTGAAGAATATTCTTTTTTGAGGTAAAAAGCTCTATTGGTTTAAGTAGCAAATCATCAAAATCCATTGAGTTAAATGTTACTAACCTGTTTTCATATTCCTCATAAACATCAGCAACTTTTTGTTCAAAAAAACTTTTAACATGATTTTTCCTGAATTCAGAAGGAGAAATCATATGATTTTTTAAAAAACTAATTCTGTGACGAATGGCTCCAGCTTGAAACTTATCAGCATCAATGTTTAAATCGCTCATTATATTTTGAACCAAAGAAAGAGAATCTATTGTATCGTAGATAGAAAAGTTACTCTTAAAGTTAGTATGCTTTGATTCAATCCTGAGAATTCTGGCAAAGATTGAATGAAAAGTTCCCATCCAAAGGTAATCAGAACGTTTTGGAATCATTTCTTTGACTCTTTCTTTCATTTCATTGGCAGCTTTGTTAGTGAAAGTAAGAGCTAAAATGGATTCAGGTTTGAAATTTTTTTTAAGAAGATATACAATTTTGTGAGTTAGGACCCTTGTTTTACCAGACCCAGCACCAGCAATTATTATCTGAGGTCCGTCAAGATATTGTACTGCTTCTTGTTGTATTGGATTTAGGTTTTTAAGTAGACTCATTTTTTCTCAAGAATTGTGTAAAAAGCGGTGCAAATATATAGAATTTTTACGGTTTATTAAAGTTGTTTTTTTCTTTTAATCAGACTTCACTTTATTATTCAAAACTTTATATCCTTCTTTAAAAAATAAACTTAACGGATAATATGACTTAAATCACTTAAATAATTATTTTTATTGCTGAAGAAAAAAATATTACAAAACTTTTGAAAGAAATAAGGTTTTGTAATTGGTTTTTACTATTATTTGACCATAGAGGATTAACTTTTTTTAAGTAACTAAAAAAAATAATTTTATCTTACGATTATTAGATTAGGTAAAATAACATCTATTAAAAGTGGAAGAGAAAAGCATTAACAAAGTAGAAGACTACTTTATCCTGCAAAAAGCATTAGATTCATTTGAAGATGGCTTTTTAATAGTCAATGAATCAATCATTGAGTATTGTAACAAATCATTGGCAGATTTGATTGGTTATACTACAGAAGAAATTATTGGAAAGCCAAAGGATTACTATGTTAGTGAGATTTATAAACCTATAATAAACAAATACCACGAGATGAAATTATCTGGTCAATTAGCTCCCAAACAATATAAAATTGAAATCGTTACTAAAAGCAATGAAATCATACCAGTACTTGTTAGTGTTGGGATTTTTAATTTTTATGAAAGAGTTTTCACAGTAATTTTAGTTAAAAATATTCAAGAACAAATTGCCAGAGAAGAAGATTATCTTAAAAAAGAAGTTCAATTCAGAGAAATATTTGACAATACTGAAATTTTTATTTGTCTCTGTGACCTTGAGGGAAAAATTATTGTTTCTAACTCCAGTTTTGATAGTCTGTTTGGGTTTTTACAAGAAACAACCGGTGACATAAATCTTAAATATCTTTTCAACGACGAAAGAATTTCAAAATATTTCGATGAAGTGGAGAAAAATCCCAAAGAAAAACCAAAACTTAATCTTTCAATAAAATTTGACTTTGAAAGTAAATCCAAAAGGTTTAACACATATCTAAATGTCATTAAATATAAAGAGACCACCATTGGAATTTTATTTTCAATGACCGATATAAGTAAAGAGATTGAACTTCAGTCAAAAAACGAATTTAAAAAATTACTTCTTCAGAATTTGATGAATTCTTTCCCTGAATCAATTTACTTTAAAGATGAGTTCAGCAGATTTATTCAGGTAAACAAAGCGACACTCGAAAAGTTTAATCTTAAAAGTTTTGACGAAATTATCGGAAAAACAGATTTTGAATTATTTGAAAGTGAACACGCTTTACAGGCAAGAGATGATGAAATCAAACTATTAAACGGTGAAGTTGATTTTATCAGAAATATTGAAAAAGAAACTTTTAAAGACAAAAAGATTAAATGGGTACTTACTACTAAAATTCCTTTGAAGGATAATCAGGGTAAAATATTCGGTACAGTTGGCATCTCACGTGATATAACTGAAATAAGAAAAAATGAACTTATTCTTGAAGCGCTTTTCAAAATTTCATCAGCAGTTACTAAAGTTGAAAATCTTCAGCAATTGTTTTTTGAAATTCACTCTATAGTTAAGACTTTGATGAAAGCTGACAATTTTTATATTGCCTTAGTGGATTGGAATAGTAATATAATTTCTTTTCCGTACTTTGTAGATAAATACGATAGTCAACCCCAACCCCGCAAGCTTAAAAAGGGTCTTACTGAATATATTCTGCGAATTAAAGAACCAATGCTCATTGATAGGAAAAAAGATTTTGAACTAAGATTGAAAGGTGAAACAGAACTTATTGGAGAACCCTCAGCAATTTGGTTAGGTGTGCCTTTGAAAATTAATGATAATATTATTGGAGCAATTGTAATTCAAGATTATGAAGATGAAAACACTTACGGTATTGAAGAAAGAGAAATTTTGACTTATGTGTCAGAACAAATAGCGCTTGCAATAAATAAATTATCAGATGAGCAAAAATTAAAATCTTATTCTAATGAATTAAAAGAATTAATCGCAACTAAAGATAAATTATTCTCTATAATATCTCACGATTTGAAAAGTCCAATACAGGGAATAATGGGATTATCAGAACTTTTAGTTGAAGATGTTGATATTTTATCCCCCGAGGAAATAAAAGAAGATTTGAAAGAAATAAATAACGCTGTTAAAATGTTATATAAACTAATTGAGAACCTTCTTGATTGGTCTCGTTTTCAAACCGGAAGAATGCAGCTTAAGCCAGTAACTTTAAATGCTTTCATATTAGTTGATAATGTTATTAACCCGTTATTACAGACTGCAAAGTTGAAAAATATAAAAATTAATAATAACATTAATCCAAGCCACTTTATTATTGGTGATGAAAATTTATTACACTCTCTTTTTCATAATTTAATTTCTAATTCAATTAAGTTTACAAATTTGAACGGCGAGATAAATGTAAATTCAAAAATATCAGACGATAAAATATTTTTTGAAGTAACAGACAATGGTATTGGAATTAGTCCTGAAAATATTGAAAAGATATTTAAGTTTGATTCTTCTTTAACAACATCCGGTACAAGTAATGAAAGAGGGACAGGTTTAGGATTGGTACTATGTAAAGAAATTGTTACTGCCCATAAAGGAAATATTAAGTTAACAAGTGAAGTTGGTAAGGGAACAAAAATTTCTTTTGATTTGATAAAGTCTAATTAAAGTTATTTCCGCAATTCGCTTTGCATTTTTTTTATTCTGTCAATTCTTGAGCTTAGCTTTTCAGTTTCATATTCGCTTAAATCCTGAATAGATAAGATTTCATCACAAATTTTTAATGCCTGAGCTTTTTTTCCCGCCTTCTGAAGTTGAATTGCAATTTTATGTTTAAGTGTAATAACTCTAACTCGATCTTCTAATTCCAATTTTTCATAGGAATCAAGAACCTGATTATAAAGCTGAGCTGATTTATTTAAGTCAATTTCTTCATAAATTCTTGCAAGCGTTTCTTTGAATATTCTGGATTGTGGAAATCTTTCAAGAGCATATTCTGCAAGGTCTTTTGCATTATTAAAATTCTTTTGATGGATAAAAATCCATATCAGAGAATATATAGCAAGATGTGAGTTATAACTTTTATTTTTTATAGAGCTTTGAAGAAATTTAATACCCGCTTCCCTTTCATCATCAATAAAAGGAAGCCAGCTCAAAAATTCCAGTTTGTCGCTTTTCCAATATTTATAAGTACCTACTGCAATTAGTGCATCCTGAAAAGAGCTGTCCTGCTCCAAAATCTCATCAAATAAATTATAAGAATTAAGACCAACCGAAAGTGCTTTGAGAAGATTTCCTTTTATGGCTTCATAATAAGCCTGATAACCGGTAATTAAAGCAAGATAATACTTATTCCAAACAGATTGTTTATTTGTATTCAACAATAGTTCTGAAGATTTTTTAGCTTCGTTTAATAAAGTAGTAATTCTGTTATCATCAAATTGTGTATCATAATCATAACCTTCTGCAATAAGAGTAGCGGCAATATAAATCTTGCCAAGTGGAAGTTGTGGATAATCTTTGTCAAGTTCTTGAAAAATTTTTTCAGCATTACGATAGTTCTGCTTGACAATTTCGAAAATGCCAGTTCTCAATGCTCTGTCAACTTGCAAATCAGGATGAGTTTGAGAGAATAAAACCCCTGAAATCAGAATGAATGAAATTAAAATTTTAAAGTGTGCCAAATGTTCTATCTCCTGCGTCACCTAAACCTGGTAAGATGTAACCTTTATCATTTAATTGTCTGTCAAGTGCGGCTGCAAAAATTTTAACATCAGGATGATATTGATTAACTTTTTCTACACCAATTGGAGCTGCAACAATACAAACAAAATAGAGATTTTTTACGCCTCGTTTTTTAATATAGTTAATAGCCTCAACTGCACTACCGCCAGTAGCAAGCATAGGATCTAATAAAATCACCTCTGCATTTTCAAGCTCTTGAGGAGTCTTAAAATAATATTCAATTGGTTCTAAGGTTTCTTCATTTCTTTGCAAGCCTATATGTCCAACTTTAGCATTTGGTATCAATTCAAGGAAACCATTTACCATTCCTAAACCAGCACGAAGAATTGGAATTAAAACAATCTGTTTTATCAATTCAAAACCCGTTGTTTTTTCCAAAGGTGTATAAATTTCTTTTTCTATCAAAGTGAAATGTTTTGTTACTTCAACACATAGAACATTTGATATTCGTTGGACTGCAGAACGGAATAATTCGGTACTAGTATTACTATCCCTTAAAATTGTTAAATCTTTTTTAACTAAAGGATGATCCAAAATATTAAAATTTTTCATTCTGCCTCTTTGAATTTTGATTTGAAAGATAATGTAATTGGCACTCCATTATATCCATATTGTCTTCTAATTAAATTCTCTAAAAATCTTTTATAATGATCTGCAATTTGTTTTGGAAAGTTTGTAAAGAAAATAAAAACAGGATAATGCTGACCTCCCATTGTTACATATTTTATTTTAACTTCTTTACCAGTTTTAGTAGCAGGAGGAGGATTTTTTTCAATTTCACTTAATAAAAATTCATTTAATTCACTTGTTGGGATTCTTTTCAACCTCTCTGCCTGAACTGACTTGCTTAATTCGATAAGTTTATAAATTCTTTGCTTGGTAAGTGCAGAAATAAAAATAATATGAGCAAAATCTGCTGTTCCAAGTTTTGTTTTTATTGCTTTTTCAAATTTCACTGCAGTGTTCTGATCTTTTTCAATAAGATCCCATTTATTAACAGCAATAATTAAACCTTTACGCCAGCGAATTACTTCATCAATTATTTTTTGATCCTGATTTTCAAAACCTTGCTGAGCATCAATCAAGACTATTGCAACATCACATTCTCCAATTGCTTTATAAGAACGAATATTAGAAAAAAACTCGATGCTTTCCTGAACTTTGCTTTTTTTACGAAGGCCTGCTGTATCAATGAGAATTATTTCTTCGCCATAATATTTTAATATTGAGTCAATACTGTCACGAGTTGTGCCGGGTATATTAGTAACAATACTTCTCTCTTCACCCAGCAAAGCATTAGTTAATGATGACTTACCAACATTAGGTCTTCCTACTATTGCTATTTTTAATCTTTTTTCTTCTTCAATATTAACAGCAGAGAAATTCTTAGTAATTTTATCCAGCAAATCTCCGATTCGTCTGCCACTCAATGCAGAGATGTCATAAATATCAGATACGCCAAGTTCATAGAATTCTGAAATAAAGTTTTTCTGTTTTTCATTATCAACTTTATTTATTACCAAGAAAAATTCTTTGTTAGATTGTCTAAGAATACTCACAATGATTTTATCAATAGGATTTATACCAGACTTAAAATCAACTAAGAATATAATTGAATCAGATTCATTAATAGCAATTTCAACTTGTTCTCTAATTGCGGCTTCGAACAAATCAGAAGATTCGGGTACATATCCGCCAGTATCAATCAATCTGAACTTCTTTCCATTCCACTCTGATTCTCCATAATTTCTATCACGCGTTACACCACTAACATCATCAACAATAGCATCACGTTTGCCAAGCAAACGATTAAACAAAGTTGATTTACCTACATTAGGTCTTCCTACTATTGCAACTACAGGTAACCTCATAATTAAATTATAACAATAGTTAAAAATTATATTTCAGATAAACTGTTGGATAGATATCATAATTATCTGCAACCTGAATCGCATCCATTCTGAACTTAACTGCCAAATCTTTATTAAAACTAACCACAGACCAAACTGCATCCAGAGCACTTAAAAAGTGATTTACATAAATTCCAACTACAGCTTTAGTTGAAATGTTATATAAATCATTTGCTTCTCCTCTTAAACCAGAGTAATAAGCATAACCTGGAGAAATTTCAGAATTGTTACTTCCACCCGAGAAATCCCACCAGCCTGGACTGAACTGATGGTACTTCCCTATCATTTCATAATACTGTTGCTCTCCGTGACGAGTAAGAGTATGAGAAAAACCATTGATTTGTCTTTCAACAGAATTTAATTCAGACCAATTGACTCTTTCCCAAGGTTTAAGATTTGTGTTTGGATTTATCTGAATATTTTTACCTTTATGTTGATTTATCCACTGAGCATATCGTACAACACTCCAACCAGAATTTTCAGTAACATTATCAGCATAATTCTCAAATTCTTTTGTTTTATCATCACCTTTTTTATTATAAGTAATTGCAACAGTTACTAATGCTGCCTCTAAAGCAAGAAATATTGCTGACTTATAATATGATTCAGCATAAAACTCCCCTGCTCCCGGAAGAATCGCTGAAAAAAGTCCGGCAAGCAAAGGTGATTTTTTATTTTCTGAATTTGTAATGTTCAAATTAACAGTAGATTCTGGTTTATAATCTTTTAAAAGAATCTTTGAATCAACCGCAAGATTTCCAGAAAGCAGGACTTCATTATCACTTTGAGCTATTGAATTTATTGAACTAAAAAGAATAATTATTAAAATGATTTTCCTCATAAAAGTATCACCTTAATTTTTTATTGTTAAAAAAATTCAGAATTGTAAAGTCAAATAATATTCCTCCATAAAAACTCCATTCCTTGCCATAGTTTACTGTCTGATTATTAATTATACGATTAAATTTATCGAACGAATAAGCCGCGTGAAAGAATAAACTTGTTGGGAAAAGATAATAAGAGCTCATCTGTAATCTTAACTCAGCACCAACCCCTTTTTTGAATTGAGATAATGATGGAATTTTCCCGTTCCAAGCATTACCAATATCAGCATTAACAGAAAAGAAAACTTTATCTATGTATAAGTGTCCCAATCTTGTATCAATATTTCTAAATAAAGGGAAACGATATGTTAAATTGAACCAGGCAAGTTCGTTGCCGCCAATAGCGTAAAAAGGATAGGACTTCATTCCAATCAATCCACCAAGATAAAAGTCAAAGAAATCCGGAACCTGAGGTCCTAAAATTGAACCAAGCCGAATTGTAGTATTAATTGTATGTGAATTAAAGACAGGGAAAAAAAAGCCTGTTTTTAGTTCCAGCTTATGAAAATTAAAATTTTTATAAAGCGGTTTTAAAATTCCATCTTCAACAGTGTATTCGCCTTCTGAATTGAACTTATTGAATTCATAATTATAGGTAAAGTCTAACAACATACCAATTGGATTTATATCACTATCTCTTGTCGGTGAAATAGCCTCAAAAGTATATTTTGTTTCTATATTTCTGCCAATGAAATAATTATCCTTTGTGGTTGGATATAATGTGTTATCAGGTAAAAGAAAACTTCCCAGAGAAGCAGTATAAGTAGAATAAACAAATTTTAATTGCAAATTATCTTCTCGTGAAAACAAACGATGTCTTATAATAAAATCTGCTTCGAATAAATCATAAGTTACATCTGTTGGGATAATGTAATCATAGGTTACAACTCCGCCCACTGTATCAGCTCCGAATTGGATATCCGCATTTGACTTTCTGCTTATGCTGTAAAGTTCCAGGGAGAGTTCGGGTCTCAAACCGATATTAGTTATTATAGGCAGTTTATTTTTGTATTCAAACTGAAGGAATAAATCTCTTTCCATTCTTGTATTTATCGAACCGCCAGCAAAAATAGAATAACGATTAAGCATATCATTCGAAGTAAGAAATACGCCCGGCTTGAGTTTCTCTGTAAACTTGTTGCCTGTATTGTAGTTATCAAATCTTATAAAAGGGAAAAAAGTAAGTTTTGAAAATGCTCCTGAGTAGTTCTGGGATTTATATTCCGGAATTTCATAATCATTAAAATTTTTAAGCCCTGCAATATTATACTTTTCAATATCGCCATTTGGTTTGTCTGAATCCAATGGAGGATTATTTGTCCAGATGTAATTTGAATTAGCACTAATTTCTTTTCTATTTTCTTTTGAAAGTAGAAATATTTTGTAACCCGTTGAAGTGTATCCTGCGTAAACTATATCTCCGTTAGAATTTTCATCACTCATAAAAGCGCCGCCAAGAACATTTGTTATCCTATTCTTTTCTTTTGAAATTAAATCTAAAGAATAAATATTAAAAATTCCTGTTTCATCACTGGAGAAGATGATTTGATTGTTAGAAATAAATCTTGGGTTACGTTCATCATTTTCTGTTTTCAAAATAAATTCAATTTTACCGCCATTCGAACTGATTATAGCAATATCACGGGTATGATGATAAGAAAAATCAAAAATTATTTTTGAATCATCGGGCGAAAACTTTGGATTATACACCTGCTCACCATTGGAATAGAAAGTTAATTGGCGAAAATTTTTACCTTCGATATCAACTATTCCAAGATTTGTAGTTCCATCTTTTTGGAAAAGAAATACTATGTGTTTTCCGTCATTAGAAACACTTGGATGATTTGCACGAAGATTATAAGTTAATCTTGTTTCTTTTTTGGCGGAGATATCATATATATATAAATCGTGAACATTATACCAATAAGGATTATCATCACTAATTTTAGAATAAATAACTTTTTGAGTATTAGGAATAAAAGAATATGTTGACCTAATTCCTGATTTTATCAAAGTTTCTTTCTTTGTTTCAATGTCATACTCATATAATGATGATGGTGAAAAGTAATCTGAATTCTTATTCGATAAATAATAAACCTTCTTGCCATCAGAAGAGAAAGTTGGATAAAAATTACCGAATCCTACATCAGCAATTTTTTCGCCTTCAACTAAATCATTTCTAACTCTTTCAATTCTTTTTTGGTAATCTGATTTAATAAACTGAGTCCATTCCTCATAAATTTCAGAACCACTTTTGTTCAAGACTCTTTCAAAAGCGGCATCAATTGTAAAGACATTAAATTTTCCTAAGGTTTTTGTTATTTCCCTTAATTTATTTTCACCATATTTCTGAGAGATATATCTTGTCAAAGCAAAGCCAGAGTTATAAACAGACTCATTCCCCAAACTGGTTTTACCAAAAACTCCCATTTGATTCCAAGTTAACAAATTCCCGTCGAGGGCATACATTCTTAGAATCATATCTCTATGAGTATCCCAATTATCATAATCAAATTCTTTACGCATATATTGAGCAGTACCTTCAGCAAACCAGGCAGGGATGCTAACCATAGCTAACGGATAAGAAATCAAAAGATTTGGAAATCCATATAGAATATCAGGACGCCGTTTATCTTCATATCCCAAAACCTGAATAAAAGCTGCAGGTAAACGACGCGAGGATTTCAAGCCAGCCTGAATTTGAACCATATGAGTAAATTCGTGAGAAATTACATTACGTAGCCAATTGTGAGTTCCCCTCAAATCAAAATCTAATGCACTTGTCCAGATTTCAATTTTATTATCAAAAAAATATGTAGCTCCATTAGAATAGTCATCAATATCTTTAATTATATAATGAACTTCTTCAGGTTCATATTCATATAATGAGCAAATTGGTTCCCAGATTTCATCTGCAATTTTCGCTACTACCCGAGCAGTTCTTTCAGCTCCCTCGTGATAGTGAACCTGAATCTTTTTGCCTTTAATCGTCAACCAATTTAATTGAGGATGAAACTCAGTAAACTGAGCAAATAATGAAAATTGAAAAAACAAAAAGGATAGCAAAATTATTTTTTTCATAAATCGGATTTTATGGATTATTTAACTACTGCAATTTTAATAACTGTTGATTCTACCTTACCTGAGTTGCTTTTTGCCTCGATTTTTGCAAGATATACCCCGCTTTGAACTGACGATACATTCCATATAATTTCATTATCAAATCCACCGCGTCCTACTGAAATAAGCTCGTCAACTTTATCACCTGCAAGATCAAAAATTCTAACTTTAACTTCTGCATCTTCTGAAACAAAATACCTTATCGCTGTAGAGGATTCATAAACTGGATTTGGATAATTGTAAGCTCTTTCCGTTGGAAAAAACTTAGTAATATTTGTTGATGAAGGTTGTTCTCCGAGAAAACTCTGGTTGAAACGATTTCCATTTAGTTCGCTCCAATCTATTTTAGAAATTATTGAAGAAATTTTCCAACTGTAGAACTTTTTATTTTGATCAAGCACAGCAAGACAAATTTTATTATCAAAAATAAACAGAGCCGGAGAAGCAGAATTATTTTTACCCAAAGAGATTGGGAAGCCGTCAATTACTTTTCCACTTCCACCGTTTATTGCATAAATATTACCTTTTGAAGTGAAAGCAATAATTTCAGATTTATTATCACCTTCTATATCAGCAGAAAGTAACCAACCATTAAATTCATCATCATTCAATGTAAATGGGAAATTATCTGCACGTGCGCCGTAAAGATTGAAAGCATCCAATTTATTACCGTCTGTTATTACAATATAATTTGAGCCATCCGATTTTAAATCGGAGAGAATGAATTTATCGTTTGGAGTATAACTAAGATCAAATTCAGAAAAGATTCCTTTTTTGTCGAAAATTTTAATTTTTCTTATTCCATCTTGCGCAACCAAAGCAACTGCTAAAGTTTCATCTTTATATTTAGTTGCCATTAAATCAAAAACAACCTGATTTTTCAAATTGTGTGAAATTCCATCAACGTAAACAATAAAATCAATATTTGAATTTCTATTTTTAGCCAAAGCAATTATTCTTGAATCAGCTGCAATTTTTTCTATCTGATAATTTGATGAAATAATTATTTCATTTTTGGGTTGAAGATTTCCGGACAAAAGAGTCAGTAGATCAAAAACCAATATTTTATTTTCTAAAGTTGGAATTAAAATATCGAATAATTCACTATCTCTTTTAATAACTACAGGCGAATTACTAATTGAAAAAGGAAAATTAAAACCACCTGTATCATAAGAATTACCAATTATTCTGATATAATTAATTCTCGAAGGAAAAAGTATTCTTGAATCATAAGTAGCACCAATGATATAAATATTTCCGGCAAATTTTACTACTGCTGGTTTGTAATCTGTGAAATTTGTTATACTATCGGTTGAAGTGGAATCAATAATTAAAACGTTTTTACCAACTAATAAAATCTGCTTTAATGAATTATCATCAAGAGAAGAAATCGAAACAGCATTACCCGAAGAAATGATTTCTTTATTAAAAATAGGTTTAATTATCGAATCTCTAAAAGCGACTTTGAAAGTCATCAGATTGTCGGGTGCAGAGAAATCGTAAATTGAAATCAGACTATTAGCCCCAGAATTAGAATGAGTTGAAGGTTTTGAATTTTTGTCAAATCTGTTTTTATAAAGTCTTGATGGATTACCCGCATACCATAAATCAAATTCTGTCCCTTCTCCAACAACTTCATCACCGAATATTGTTCTAAACTTTTCACCAATATCCTGAATTCCATCGGCTTCTTCGACATCAACTCCACGCATTTTCTTATCAGTGTTAATTTTATTTACAAGGATTTTGTTAGATATGATGTTTTCATCAATGTGCCAAATTAAAATTCCATTTCCCGGAATAGCCCAATCAAATTCATCTACATTTGTGATTACACCAGAGAGAGAATCAGTGTCAAAACTTCTGAATCCTGAAGTGTCTTTTGGAAAAGATTTTGTGAATTCCTGATTACCAATTTTATAAGTTATCACAGAACCGTTTTTTAAAACATCTCTTTGTTTATTTTCAATCAAATAATATTCAGATGAGTTCAATGGCACTTTAATTATGAAAGGCTGATTTGTTGCAGCCAATCGAGCTGGTAAAGAAATATTATTAACTAACTCTGATGGAGAGATTTCGTATATTTCAGATGGTGAAATCCAACCGAGATATATTTTCTCCCAAGCAGATGGTTCAGGTGGGAAACAACCATTAAAAGCGAAGATTGATTGACCATCCATTAAACCAAATCTACCAATTGCACTAAGACCTGTTTCCGTGTCAAATAAGTCAGGTAGCCCTAAATGACTTGCCACAGTTGAGACTAAAAGTCCGTTAATTGTTAATTCAACTAAAAATGTACCAGTGATAGTTTGAAGTTCTCTTGATTCAGTTGAAGGAATGATTGCAGAATTTTTAATATTGAAATTACCATTTTGAACAGGGAAGCCATTGAAAGTATTCCCGAAAATATTTTTTAAAGCTTTTTCAGATAAGTAAACCGATGGTAAATCTCTTTCATTACCTAAACTACCGGGTAAAGTTACATCTCTTCCTACTCCAGCGTGAAAAATCAAAAACATATCATAATCTGAAAATTGGAAATTCGGATACATTTGATTTGCTAAAGTCCAAACCTCCTGTGCAAATTCTCCTAAAGGAGCAATATCGTTTGACTTTGGGGGAGGAGAATAATTTCTAATTGTTTTAGAGACTGAAAAAGTATCAGGCAGCACATAATAATCAACAGTTAACTTTGAATTAGATACTTTATTAAAATAATTTTTTACAAACTCAAGATGATTCTCAAAATATTTTTTATCGTGCGGTAATGGGTCTAAAATTGAATTACCATAATTTTTTGAATACATTGAACCAAATTTCCCATTACCAAAAGTTGAAGCATCTTTATCCTCCTGAAAACTAACCATAACGGCAAGAATCTTAACAGAGTTTGTATTTACAGCTGAGGAACGAGGAAACGGATTAACTTTAACATTAAAACTTTGGGCAGATAAACTGCCCAAAGCAAAAAGACTAAATAAAGCAAAAATTATATTTTTCATTAAAATTAGATACCCCTTGGTAACCCTCTTGTTGATTCAGGTACAGCGCCCCATCCAATTAGTACAGTAAATCTTAAAGTATCAGATAATGGATGGTTTTCTCCATTCTTAAATACGGAGGTAGTTATGTAACTAAAATCAAATCCATAAATATCATATCTGATTCCTGCACCAAAGGTGATAAATTTTCTGTTACCATAAGAAGGATCTTCATAAAAGAAACCGGAACGGAGAGCAAATAAAAAGTCACCTGGAGTACCATACCAATACTCTAATCCCATAGAAGTAACGATATCTCGCAATTCTTCTTTGAAAGGCTTATCGCCCCAAGCTGTAAATAAAGCTTCGTAAAATTCTTTTGAACCAGTACTATCTCTGCTAACAAGAAGTTTACTGAAATCAAGAGTATAGGTAAGTGAGTTAAATTCGTCGCTGAAAATTCTGTATGCAAATCCAAGTCTGAAATTTGTTGGGATTGGGTCTGCCTGAGCTTTATCTATGTAATAAATCTTTGGACCAAGATTGCTTAAATTCATACCAATTGATAATTGTTCGCCAATATCAATATCGGTGAAAGGGATGTACAAAGTTTTTGGTCGCCACATTGCACCAATATCAAAACTTACTGAGGTAGCTACTCCCTTTCCTTTTTCTTCACCGACTGAAACATCAGAAAGTCTGCTGTGAATCAATCTGAAATTAAAACCTAAGCCCCAATCTTGATGAATTTTTGTTGCATAACCAAGAGTTAAAGCAGCGTCAAATGATCTGAAAGTTCCTAATGGGGTTGGATCAGTTTCGCCAGTTCTGACAAATTCACCGAAATTCATATAAGTGATACTTGCAGTTACACTACCATCAAGTTCTTCAATATATTGTCTGAAAGTAAGGTAGTCATAAAATAAATCTAATTTAAATTGTGGCAGCCAATTACTATGGGTAATACTAATTTCGGTTCCTGTTTGAAATGCGATACCAGCAGGGTTCCAAAATATAGCTGCCGAATTGTCGGCTAAACCAGTACCTGATTCTCCAACACCACCTGCCCTTGAGTCAGGAGCAAGCAATAAGAATGGTACAGCGGCTTCACCTTGAGAAAATATATTAACACTAAAAGTTAACACAAAAAGTATGAGCATTATAAATCTGGTCAATGCTTTCATTAAGTTATTCCTCCGAATATTTATTTAAAAAACCAATTCTTAATTAAAGTTTTAATATAATTAAAATAAATGATTTATGATTTAATTTTTATCTCAGTTTTGCCAATCTGCCAAGCACATCTTTATTGAATGAACCATCAGTTGATGATACAATAAGTTTGTAAAGATATGTTCCGTTTGCAATTTCATTACCATCGTTATCGCGACCGTCCCAATCAACCAAAACAAATTTCTGACTAATATTAAATTTTTCAATTGTTTTTATTAATCTGCCTGCAATTGTATAAATTTTAATTTTCACATTTAGCGGAGTTAAAAGGTTCTGCTGGAATGTAAAAGTTGTGGAAGTTGAAAACGGATTAGGATAATTATAAACATCCCGTACCACTAAATCATTATCACCCACAACTGAAAAAAAAGTCTTATCACTTGAAAAATTATTAAATATATCCCAGGCTTTAACAAAAATAGAATACTCCCCATTGGACAAATTATTGAATTTATAATTTACTTTACCTGATTTTCCACCAGCATCCAAATCCCCGACGAAATAATTTGTAAAATCAATTGGGCTATTAAATTCATCGTTAAGGATCCCTTCGAGCTTATGGCCAATTCCTGTTCCTGTTGTATTCAATCCGGTTTCATCAAACAATTTAATAATTAATTCAGGATTTGAACCGACCAAATAAGAGTTATGAAAATTTTCATCGTCAAAGTAAATTTCAATTTCCGGTCCTTTGCCATCATTAACAACCGAGCTATCCGTACCACCAATAATAACATTAGAAGTAAAGCCAACGCCATCAGATTTATTGTTAAAAAAGTAAAAATTTATTTTACCATTTTTGTTCTCGTAGGAAATATCCTTTGGTACACTGAATTCAGCGCTAAAAACGCCACTGGAAATGCTTACTCTTCCACGAAAGATGATAGAATTTTGAACTCGCATAAGACTATTTATTTCAGGTAACTGAACAATTCTCTCTGAATCAAATACGGTAAGAATACCTTCACCATTAAAGTTTTCATTGGTTGAATTATTTGATAAAACTTTTCCTTTTATAGCAACTTTACTCATTGCCTTAATTTGAATATTGGAGCTTAAATCAAATCCATTTATTGAATCAATCTTTGCACTAAGTACCGGAATATTTAGCCTTAAAGTTGGATCACCAAAAAGATGATATTTTCTGTCATTGACAGTGAAATATGATTTTTTAAGAATATACAAAGCTTTACCAAGTGTAATAGGTAAATCCATAGTATCACGGTTGGATTTGAATAGAATTTCAACCCAAGCTTGATTCATTGCTTCATTCTGACCCGAGAATACTAATCTTGAAGAAGTCAATGCTCCGATTGCACCAAATTCTTTTAACAAAACTAATTGCTCTGTTCCACTTTGATAATTGGGAATATCGTAGTATCCGAAGTCACAAGTAGCTGCAGTTAAGAAAAACAATCTTTTATTTCTTAATTGTTGAATGGTTACTGATTTTTCAAAAACAACTTCGTGAGTCCAGACTTCAGGATTACCGTGCCCGACAAAATTCAAAAACAACGTGCCATCATTTAATGATTTCAGCAAGACTTTATTAACTTCAGGTTTTCTTCTTCCTCCTGATGTAACAACCGGAGGATAAGCTGCAAGATAAATTTTATTGAAATCAAGATACTTTGGAAAAGAAAAATTTACCAATCTTTCGCAAGCAGATGTGTGGATTGCTCCATCATCACCACCTGTTTTGATTCCATCATCAGCTAAAAGTGTGATCAAATTTCTCCATGGACTGAAATCACTATTTTTTTCATAAGCTATAATTTTATCTATAAAATTATTTGCTTCAGAGAGAGTTCTCGAAGGAATTCTGCCAATTGCTAAATCAACAATCGGATCGTCTCCCGATACGGCTGCAAAAAAATCATCAGTTGTGTATGAATCTTCTAATGAATATACGTAAGAGAGTGATTCCTCTGTTTGCCAAGTTGGAATTATATTATCATTAAATCCTTCTAAATTTTTGTAATCATAAGTACCTTTACCAAGCAACAAAACATACTCAGGTTTAATCTGCCAATTTTGATAGGCATATCTAATATAATCCCTGATTGCGGAGACATCTAAAGCACCACAAGAAAATTCGTTATATATTTTTTGGACATCTACAACAATAGTTGATATTGGAGGAACTGTCTGAGTTTCACGATAAGTTTTTAGTTTATTAGCTGATTCTAATTTCTCTTTACTTGTAATGATTATAAACTTAGCTCCAATACTTTCACCACGTAAATTAGAATTAGAAATCTCGACAGGATTTGAAGGGCTTTTAAGTTTACTTAATTCTATTCCAAAATATTTTGATCTGTTGTTTTGAGATTCTAAAAACTGAAATTTACACTGACCACCACTTAACATTATAAAATTATCAACAACTTTAACATTTGCATAATCTGTTATATCAAATACTCTAAAGTTAGTAGATGAAAATCCGCTAAAAAGATATTCTACTACACCATTAACCGGATCAGAAAACACTAAAAGATTATCATCCGTAGCTTTTAATTCTTTTCTGTATTCAATGGTGAAATAATCCAAATATCCCACTGAAGTTTGAGCTGAGGGATTAATTCTGAAGGTAAGTACACTTCTGTTATCAGGCAGACTTCCTTGAAATGTAAGATTTCTTAAATAAGCTCTACCCACAGTATAATCCTGACTACCGTAACCTGGAAGCAGTTCATTAAAAATCTGACTGCCATTTTCTGAAATACTTAAAGTCAAATTTGTTGAAGAATTTACAACAAATCTTAATGAATATTTAATTGGTTCAGATGAAATTCTATTATCAAGACGATTAATATAAGTTCTTTGATTTATTGTGGGAGTAAAATTATCACCAAAAAATTGTCTGCCGGATTTTCCAAGATTGATTTTATCTTCTTCAAATCCGATGTAAGCAATAGTTGAGTTCTGTTGATAATTTGGTGACTGTGATAGACTGTTCTTTTTTGAAATTCTTTTACCAGTATTACCACCAGAAGTAATCCAATAATAATTGGACTTTGAATAAGGGTTAAAAAATCTTTTTATTGTTTTACCATCTGTGTCATAGTCAAAAAAGTTCGTTCCTCGCCCATAAAAGAGAATATAATCGCCCTCATCAAACCTACCATCTTCTTCGCCAACAACTAATATTGCATTTTCAACTAAATCATTTGGTCTCGGAGCACTATTTAGCTCTGGTAAGACTTTCCCTCCATTGTTATAAATTTTAATGGTTCTTGGATCAACTGTATTGGGATCAATCCCATAAGCAGAAAGCTGTGAACGGGTTATCCGATAAAATCCTTCCTCGGGAGCTTCGAATCTAAACCAACGACCAGTAGCTAAAACACTATTAGAAACATTTATCTTGGCTGAAATATTTTTAGATTGATTCCAGAATTTCGCCACGTCAAAATTCAATATTCCTAAAGAAGAAAATTCATCTGCAGGTTGTTGGGAAATTACCCCAGAACTAAAATTAACTTTGAATACTATTTCTTTATAAAGTCTGATTTTATTTTCTGCAGAGAAAAATTTAACGGGATTTAAAATCAGATTCTGAATAATTAAATCTCTCGCTAATCCTGAATTTCCAAATTCAACTAATGGGGCATCAGAATCAGAATAATAACTATTAGATAAAAAATACTGATAAGAATATCCAAGAGAATCTTGCTTAATTCTTGGAATTGGGGAAATCTGTCCTGTTATTTCTTTGAAGGATGATGTGAGAACCTCTATAGTATTACCGAATTCTGACGGTACACCAATTGTCAAAATTCTTGAAGGTAATTGAGGATTGCCGGGTTCTAATTCTGCTTTGGTAAACCCAAGATTGAGTTTAATATTTCTGAAGGTTTGATTGTTAATTTTAATTAGGGAAGTATCCGTAAAAATTGGCTTATAAGAAACCGTTATTGAATTGAAATCAGAATTGATTATTCGGACTTCATCCTGAGAAAACAGAAGAATAGAAAATAAAAACAGAATAATAGAGACTTTGCTAGTCATAAATAAAAATATTAAAACCTTTTCTAAATTTAAAAATTAAAGTAGCAAAACTCTCTAGTATTCTCCGATTTTTGTTGGAAAGATATGTAAATCAGTTATAAAATGTCAAGTCTTTAATTAATATTAAATAATTAATGAAAAGGATATTTAGACTAACTCATAATCCGAGTAATTCTTTATTCTTTTTCATTGCTTCGATACAAAATGAAATGTGCTCCTCTAAATCAATTCCGAGTTCTGCCGTTCCGTTAGTAATATCTTCTCTGCTTACAGCTTTAGCAAATGCTTTGTCTTTCATTTTTTTTAGGACTGATTTAACTTCAACTTCATCAATACTTTTTGAAGGTCTGACATAAGAAACAGCGGTTAAAAAACCAGCAAGTTCATCACAAGCGAATAAAGTTTTTTGCAAAAGGGTTTCTCTTTTGACACCGGTATAATCTGCATGAGATATAATTGCAGTAACAAATTCTTCTGAAAAGCCTTTTTGTCTTAATATTTCTGCTCCAACAAAAGGATGCTCTTCGGCAGAAGGATATTTTTCGTAATCAAAATCGTGAAGTAACGCAACATTACCCCAGAATTCAACATCCTGATTAAATTTTTCAGCATAAGCACGTACGCAAGTTTCAACGGCAAAAGCATGTTTTAATAAACTTTCACTCTTTGTGTACTCCTTTAATAAACTCAAACAAAATTCTCTTTCTCGTTCTCTTACTCTTACTCTTTCTCTTAATCTTTCTCTTTCTTGATTTTCTTTTTCAATCATTTTTATTAACCTCTAAAGTTATCCAACAGTTATGTTAATTAGATTTATTTTTGTTAATTGAGTCGAATGAAGGACAAATATCTGCAAGGAAACAATCAAAACATTTAGGTTTTCTGGCAATACATATTTTCCTTCCGTGTGATGCCAAAAGATGTGATGAGATTATCCAGTCTTTTTTAGGTAAAAGTTCTTTTAACTTCATTTCGATTTTTTCTGGATCTTTAGTGTTTACAAATTTAAATATATTTGATAATCTTATTACGTGAGTATCCACTGCAATTGCAGGAATTCCAAAAGCATTTCCTGCAATTACAGATGCGGTTTTTCTTCCAACTCCAGATAACTTTGTCAATGCGTCAAAATCCGCCGGGACTTTACCTTTATATTTTTCAATCAATTCTTTACAACATCGTTTGATACTTTTTGCTTTTTGTTTATAAAATCCGGTCGAATAAATATCTTTTTCTAATTCTTCATCTGATACCTTTAAGTAATCCTCTGGATTTTTATATTTATTAAAAAGAGAATTAGTAACAATGTTTACTCTTTCATCAGTACACTGAGCAGAAAGAATAGTTGCAATCAATAGTTCAAACGGATTTGAATATTTTAACGCTGGTTTAGGATCGGGATAGTTTTTTTTCAAAAGTTGAAAAATCTTTTTTGCTAATATTTTTTCAGAACTATTTTCCATTATTATAAAATTCTTCAGACTTTATTAACAATCTTTCAACTGGAATATTATTAATCAAATGGGATTGAATAATTTCTTCAATGTCATCTGACTTTACATTTCCATACCAGATTTGTTCAGGGTAAATCACAACAGAAATTCCGTTTTGACAAGCATCCAAACAACCAGATTGATTTACTCTAATTTTTTTATTCAATCCTAAAGCAGCGACTTTTTTCTTAAATTCATCAATAAGCTCTTTGCTGCCTTTGTCAAAACAACAGCCTTTCGCATGACCAGCCGGTCTGGAAAAATTGCAAATGAAGACGTGTTTATCAAATCTTTTCATTTTAATGAACGTGCTGAGGTTTTTGCATTTTCATTTCATCAACCTCAGCTTTAATTTTAACAGCACCTGCTTTTTTGAAATGAAGTGTGAAATCGTATTGCTCTCCTTTTTTCAAATCGTGTTTCAATTTTATTAACATTATGTGATGTGAGCGTGGTTTGAGTTCAAATGTTGATTTTGGATTTATTACAATAAATTCTACTTCTCTCATTCCCATCATATCGTCTTTTTTGAAAGTTTCATGAATTTCAACTTTTTCAGAAACTTGCCCTTCTACTTTGTAAAGTGTATCGGCAATTTCTGTGTTATTTTCAATCTTCATATATAATGCTGAAGATTGTCCTTTTGCAGATACTCGCATCCAAGGTTCTTTTACTTTAATTTTTTCTGATGGATTACTAATTAAAAAAAGAAATGATAGTAATAAGTATAACATATTTTACTCCTTTAAGTTTATAATATTTGCTCGTGAGTTAAACAATGAATTGTTCCTAAACCCCAAACTAAATCCACTGCGTGAATACCAATTACTTTTCTATCAGGAAATAATTCAGACAGAATTCCTAAAGCCAGCCTATCATTTTCATCATTAAAGGTTGGAACTAAGACTGCATAATTCGATATATAAAAATTCGCATAACTTGCCGGTAATCTTTGCCCTTTGAATATTACAGGTGAAGGCATTGGTAATTCAACAACTTCTAATTTACAACCATTTTGCAAGGTTGAGGATTTAAGAATCTCTTTATTTTCAAGAAGATTTTTATAGTTATCATTATTTGGATTTTTTTCAATTACAGTTACTACGATTTGATGATTAACAAATCTTGTAATATCATCCACGTGACCGTGAGTATCATCGCCAACTATTCCATTTTTCAACCATATAACTTTTTCAATTCCTAAATATTCTTTGAAAATATTCTCATAATCCTTTTTTGTAAAGTCAGGATTTCTAACCTGAGTTTGATCATCCATTAAACATTCTTCAGTAGTTATCAAAGTTCCTAAGCCATTATAATCAATTGCACCACCTTCAAGAACAACAGGTTTATTTTTATAAAGAACTTGCTTGAGCTCAATCTTCAATTTTTTCGAAATAAAATTTGGAATTTTAGCATCGAGCTTATAATTATCATACTTCGCCCAAGCATTAAAATTAAATTTCATTAAAACTGTATTATTATTTTGATCTTTAACAAATTGAGGAGAGGTGTCTCGCAACCAATTTCTATCGGTCTTAAGAGTAAAAAATTCAATATTATTTAAATCAGCGTGAACAGCATTGAGAATTTTTATTGCTTTTTGTTTTTCATTTTCATTCTGGACAAAGATTCTTACTTTTTCACCGATTGATAAATATCTTACAATCTCACCATAAACCCAAGGAATTGGAGTAAATTTACCCGGCCAATCAGTTTTGTTATATGGCCAGCCAATCCAAGTAGCTTCGTGTTTTTCAAATTCTGCAGGGATTCTGTATTTCATAATTTTGCCTAAAATTAATCGTCAAATCTCTTTGTTATACTTTGATATGAATCAATTCTACGATCTCTCAAGAATGGCCAATTTCTTCTAATATATTCAATTCTCTTAGGGTCAATTTCTGCAATGATTACTTCTTCTTTGTCGTGAGAGGCTTCAGATAAAATTACTCCTTGAGGATCACAAATAAAACTCCTGCCCCAAAATTCAATTCCAGCAGAATCAGGATTTTGTTTCTCAAGACCGATTCGGTTTACTGAGGCAACATATACCCCATTGGCAATAGCGTGAGAGCGTTGTATTGTCTGCCAACTTTCAAATTGTGCCTTCCCGTGCTCATTTTTTTCATAAGGATGCCAACCAATAGCTGTGGGATAGAAAATAACCGAAGCTCCCTTTAATGCAGTTAGTCTGGCTGCTTCAGGATACCATTGATCCCAGCAAATTAAGGTTCCAATTTTTCCAAATTCAGTTTCAAAGATTTTATAGCCTAAATCGCCCGGAGTAAAATAAAATTTTTCATAATAAGCAGGATCATCGGGAATGTGCATTTTTCTGTAAATTCCAGTAATCTCTCCTTGAGTGTTAATTACTACCAGCGAATTATGATATAAACCGAGATTACGCTTCTCAAATAACGGTACTATAAGAACTACTTTTAATTTTTTTGCAATTTCAGAGAGTTTATTTGTTGATGGTCCCGGTATTGTTTCTGCAAGGTCAAAGAAGTCAATATTTTCTGATTGACAGAAATAAAGTGAGTTAAAAAGTTCTGGTAAACAAACTAAATTTGCACCTTTTTCTGCAGCAGCAATTATTAATTTTTCGGCTTTCTCAAGATTCTCATCAACATATTCTGATGCAGAATACTGAGTAAGTCCAATAATAAACTTTTCCATCTTACTCATTAGTAATTTCCTATTTATTAACAGAAATTATTTCCTTGGTTAAAATACTAAAAAGTTGTTTTTCAAATACAGTAATAATTTTTATCTCTAAAAATTCAAAACAAATGTTGACAACGGTTTCATTTTGTTTCAAAATCTCATTATGATACAAATCAATACAAAAAATCTTTAATTTTTGAAAGAAAACGATGTTTTTTGATGGCACATATTTGGCAATTATTAGGGAAAATTAAAGGAGAATTAAAATGACACTTATAGAAATAATAAAAACCAGCTTGTTAGGATTTTCTGCTTTATTTGTACTCAGTTGGATATTCTTTTATTTATTCTTAAAAATTAAGAAATCAAATAATCAAGTTGAGCAAAATAGTGAAACATTGACTCAACCAGTTCAAAGAGTAGCTCAGAGACCCATAGTTAAACAATCTCCTGTTTTTGTTCAACCTGTGATTTATCCAAGTGTAAGCAGAGTTAATCAGCATTCACAAAGGGTGAATAATTATAGAAATTATGACTATCAAATTCATAATCACACCCACAAACCAAGAGTATCTAATAGACCAGAAAAATTTGTAGTATTTAATAATAGACAGTACGGATTTTATAACGTTTGATTTGAAGGAGAAATTGGGGGTTTGCTTATTCTCAATAGCATTTCTTATTTATTAAGCGCGTTAGTTTTCATCTGAACAATCATTTTTTGCGTCTCAATGTGAAGGTTTTTTTTACCACAGTGGCACAGAGAACACAGAGGATTTTGACCCAAAAGTATTCTTCATTTTTTGATAATTTCAATTTAGTGCTCCTTTAAAATTAAACAAGGGCTTTAGCCCTAATATATTAGTAGCATTTTTAAATTGATTTTTAGGAGCTAAGCCCTGAAATCTTTTTTAACCATAATTTATTTTTATTTCAAGGTTATATACCTTTTTTATTGTAATGTTATTCTTCCTACCAATATTTTTTGGCTAACGACATAATTTTTATTTATCACTTAGTTTTGATTGTATTTCTGAATTTGTCTGTTTTTTTTATCACGTATGTAATCGTTGTTCTTGTCTATTCTTTTTATTAGCATTATTATAAATTATATCTAAATATTTTTTGAAATCTTATATATCTTTACTCTTAAAAAAGAGTAAAACATGTTGATTGAATTTAGGATTAACGGAATGTCTTGTCAGCATTGTGTAAAAGAAATAGAAAGAGAACTACAGAATGCTGGTATAACGTCTTTCAAGGTTGAGATTGGTAAAGTTGAAATAAAAGATGATGAGCAATTAATCAACCGAAATAAGATTAAAGAAATAATTGAGAATGCTGGTTATAAAGTCGTAAATGAGTAAAATACAAACTATAACCTTAAATATTGAGGGAATGACTTGTGCGAGCTGTGTTGTTAGAGTAGAAAAAGCAATCAGCAAAGCTGCAGGGATAAAGAATGTATCTATCAATTTGGCTAATGAAAAAGCAATCTTATCAGTTGATGAAAAAAAATACAAATTCGAAGAAGTAAAAAAACTAATAGAAGATGCCGGATATCAGGTAAGTAATTTTGAAAATCAATCCTCAAATAGCAATCTTTTCAGCTTAGATTCTAATAATAAATCGAGAAAAGCTAAAAAAGATTTCTTAATATCCTTAATTTTTACAATTCCTGTTTTCATTCTAAATATGGCATTGATGTCTGAAACGATAAGCCATAATTCTTACTTAGATCAATACTATATAAATTTATTTCTTTTTGTCCTTAGTCTATCGTTGATTTTTATTTCAGGGAAAAGATTTTATATATCATTTGTTAAGAACTTAATTCATTTATCTTTTGATATGAATTCACTTATATCAATTGGGACAGGTTCAGCTTTTTTATTTAGTGCATTTGTTACTTTTTTTCCTTCCCTGCTGCCTGAAAATTTTCAAAATCACGTCTATTATGATACCACAGCAGTAATAATCTCTTTAGTTTTATTAGGGAAATGGTTGGAAGCAAAAGCAAAATTTAGAACAAACGAAGCAATTAATGAACTAATTAAAATTCAACCGACAAAAGCAACTGTGAAAATTGGAAACGATGAAATTGAGAAAAATATAGATGATTTAAGAACTGAAGACATCGTTATAGTAAAACCAGGACAATATATTCCAACTGATGGAACTGTTGTTAATGGATATTCAACAGTAGATGAATCAATTGTTACAGGCGAGAGTATTCCTGTTGAAAAATCAATTGGTTCAAAAGTAAAATCGGGCTCTGTCAATAAAACCGGTTACATTGAATATAAAGTTACTTCAAGTGCAGCAAACTCAACACTTGGGCAAATAGTAAAGCTTATGGAGCAGTCACAAAGTGTAAAAGCTCCTATACAAAAAACTGCAGATAAAATTTCTTCTGTTTTTGTTCCTGTTGTTATATCAATCTCTTTTTTTAGTTTTATTAGTTGGTATTTGATTTCAGGTAAACCAGAAATAGCATTGGTAAACTTTATTTCTGTTTTAATCATTGCCTGCCCTTGTGCTTTAGGTTTGGCAATACCGACAGCATTAGTAGTTGGAATAGGAGCTGCTGCAAAGAAAGGCATTTTGATTAGAGATGGTAATAGTCTCGAATCATTTCACAAAGTCAAAACAATCTTTTTTGATAAAACAGGAACTATAACTAATAAAAATCTTAAAGTAGATTCATTTCAATTATTTGATCAATCTTTAGAAGAAATATTAGGATATATTATACCTGCTGAAAAAAAATCAGAGCATCCAATAGCTAAGGCATTGGTTAATTTTTCTAAAAACTACAAATTCGTTGAAAGAAATCTTGAACAATTTGAAAGTAACACAGGATTAGGAATAAAAGCAATAGTAGATGGCAAAACCATTTTGATTGGTAACAAAAATTATATCGAAGAAGAGAAAATTGAAGAGCTAAAAAAATTCCAAAACAAAGATGATTCATTGGCTGAAGTAAACATTGTTATAAATAACAAACTTTCAGCAATATTTACAATTACAGAAGAAATAAAGGCTGAGACTAAAAAAGCTATTAAAAGACTAACTGATGAAGGAGTTAAAACGGTAATACTATCAGGCGATAAATTAACATCTACTGAAAAAATTGCTAAAGAGAGTGGAGTTACCGCCTTTGAATCAGAACTACTGCCAGAAGATAAACTAAAAATTATTAAAAAGTTTCAGTCTAAAGGTGAGATTGTTGCATATGTAGGTGATGGGATAAATGATGCTCCCTCAATAACACAAGCAGATATAGGTATTGCAATGGGAAGCGGAACTGATATAGCTATTTTATCTGGAAGCGTAATTTTGTTGAATGATAATTTGGATAATATTTTTGTGTTTAGAAAAATTTCTAAAAAAGTTGACACAACTATAAAACAAAATTTGTTTTGGGCTTTTATTTACAATTTGATTGGGATTCCATTAGCTGCTTTCGGTTTTCTTAATCCCATATTTGCTGCATTTGCAATGTCTATGAGTTCAATATCCGTAATAACAAATTCAATAAGAATAAAAAAAAGTTTATATTTTGACAAGAATTAAATAAGAATTATGTTTTAACTTATTTTCGTGAAAAAAATATGTCTTCAGAACAAAAAACTTTAAAAGCTTTAGTTATTGATGATGACCCTGTTATTACTAAAGTAGTTGCAAGAGTTCTTGTCAAAAGAATGCAAATGGAAGTTAGGGAGGCGAATAGTGCTAAAGATGCTTTATCATTAATTGAACAAGATATACCTGATATTATTATTGTTGATTATATGATGCCTGTTGTGACTGGTAAAGATTTAATTATTCTGATTAAAGCAGATGAAAGATTCAAAAACATTCCTATTATTGTTCTTTCTGCACTAAGCGATCCAGAAATAATAAAAGAAATATTTGAACTTAAAGTTGATGATTACTTACTTAAACCAGTATCTCCTCAATTAATTCATGAAAGAGTTGTAAAAGTCTTGAAAAATAGTAGGGAGAGAAAGAATAATACTTCATCTTTTGTTAAGAGTGAAAAGTCGCTTTTATATATCGGAAATAAAAAATCACTTTACCTCGATACAATAAATTTATTATCAAATTTTCTTGAATTAAGTGATTATGAATATACGCCTCATAAAGCTTTTAATTCGTTTCTTCAAAAATTCCATAAAATCGTAATCTTAGAAAAACAATTTGACGAAGTTATTAATAAATTGATAATAGATAAGATAAAAACTGCAAATTCCCAGTCAGTTTTAATCTATTTAGTTGAGCCTGATTCTAAACTTCTGTTCTTATCAGAGGATAGAAAGAATTTACCGGCAACTATTGACGAGATATTATCTAATAATATCAGTGCAGAAAAACTATCAGAGGTCATTAAAAAGTATTTGATGGTTTCTGACTTTGAGTAAATTGATTTAATTAGATATAACTTACTTAAAAATAGATTTTTAAATATTGGTTAAGCTTAAAATTTTTTTCCAAATAGAATCTTGTTCACAGCTCCTCAATAATTTATTTGATTTCTTAAAATATTCTTATCCTCATTTATTTTTAAGAAGTTCTTTTTAATAATTCTAGGAGCGAGCTATGTACAAAATTTTTAATTTCACTCTTACCTTAGTTTTTATTCTTTCTTTTTATTTTCCTGCACAGATCAAAGATAAAGGCAAATTTGTTGAACCCAAAGACGGATTCTATCAGGAAATGTTAAAGGAAATTGAATCATTCAAATCAAAAGATAAAAAAACGAAAAAAACCTTTAAGATGGATTTTACTGATTATAAAATTCCGATTTCTTTAGATGAATTCAAATATTATTGGTTTAATGAACCGATATCACAGGGGCAAACAGGCACTTGCTGGTCATTTGCAACAACTTCACTGTTTGAGTCTGAAATAAACAGAATTCACAACAAAAAAATAAAGCTCTCAGAAATTTTTACTGCTTATTGGGATTACGTCGAAAAAGCTCGTCGTTTTATTAAAGAAAGAGGAAATTCAGTTTTCGGAGAAGGGTCTCAACCGAATGCGGTTGTCAGAATCTGGAAAAAATATGGTATAGTTCCGCTGTCAGCTTATTCAGGATTGTTACCAGATCAAAAAGTTCACGACCATAGTTTAATGTTTGAAGAAATGAACAATTACCTTAAAAGCTGCAAGCAAAACAATATCTGGAACGAAGAGGAAGTTATCTCAAATATAAAATCTATTCTAAATCATCATATCGGAGAACCACCTGTAAATTTTGAATTTGAAGGGAAGAATTATACTCCTATTTCTTTTCTGAGAGATTATCTAAAGTTAAATCTTGATGATTATGTTGATTTAATTTCTATACTTCAACAACCATATTGGGAAAAAGTTGAATATGAAGTTCCTGATAATTGGTGGCATAATAAAGACTATCATAATATTCCTCTCGATGATTTTATGAATGCAATAAAAAAGGCGATTAAAAGTGGTTATACTTTAGTTATTGCCGGCGATGTCTCAGAAGCAGGTTATGATTCCTGGTCAAAATGTGCAATAGTTCCAACTTTTGACATTCCTTCAGAATACATAGATGAAAATTCAAGACAGTTTCGTTTTTCAAATGAATCAACTACTGATGATCACGGAATTCATTTAGTTGGATATAAAGAGCAAGATGGAAAATTCTGGTTCTTAATAAAAGACTCAGGAGCTGGTTCAAGAAATGTTGAACCAAAAGGGTTTTACTTTTACCACGAAGATTATATTAAGTTAAAAATGATGACCGCTTTTGTAAATAAAAATGCTGTTAAAGATTTATTGGAAAAATTTAATAAGTAACTCATCTTGTCCGCTAAATAATAACGGTAATAACTCCAATGCTGTCCAAAATAAACTTATACCTGAGCAATAAACTCTGATTTTTGTTCAAAATGAAAGAAGATAAATTCATAATAAGTGGCTAAATAAAAAGTGAACTTTCCTTTGTGCGAACTTATTGACTAATACTTTCTTGCCACCAATTGCACGAATTTACACGAATTAAATCGAATAATTCGTTAAAATCCGTTGTATCAGTTCTATCCGTGTTCTATCTGCATTAGTTAAAGTTTAAGTTTAAGTTAAAGTTAAAGTTAAAGATTATTTATGATAAAGATTATCCTTGTGAACTTCGTGGCATTTATTCTTATATGATTAAGTGGATAGTCAATGATAAAGAAAATATTGCCACAATGACACAAACGCACAAAGTTAAACATAGGAATTTTTAGACAGCCCCAAAAAATTCAAAGCAAGGGAAGGCTTTAGCCACATTAATAAATGAGGCTAAAGCCAATAGAGGATGTTAAACTTAAAACCTCACCATAAATGGCGAGGCAAATTATAGTTGTACAACTCTATCTTTAGGTCGGGAGAAAATAAAAAGTAATAAATCATAAGAGCTTTAGCTCTTTTCTAATGCAGGAGGTCAACTTGAGTGAGTAAATATTTTTTTTCGGCTGCTTTGAAAGTTCATCAGAGCATCCGATTTTTATTCGTCATTTTCAACATATTTTGGAGGTAAGCCAAGTTGCTTGCAAAGTGAATTTATTTCTTTCTTTAAATCTATCATCTTAAGTTCACGACCTAACATCAATTGATTAAATTTTTCCAATTCAAAGACACGTTTCTTTAATTCATCCTCGATTTGTTTTTTTAATGTAATGTCACGAATTACACTAATAAATAAAGTATGATTTTCACTATCAACAAAACTTTTCAGACTTAATTCACCCCAGAAAACATCCATTTCATTCTTTAAAAATCTAAGAGTAATAAATAAGGAGGATTTACCTATATACACCATTTTAAGTTCTGATATTAGTTTTTCACGATCATCTTTATGGATCAGTTCAAAATAATTTTTTTTGTAAGTTAAGTTTGAATTAAATAATTCTTTATTTCTTTCATTTTCAAACAATATTACACCATCAATATTTATGATAGAAATTGCATCCATTGAAGCTTCAACTAATATCCGGTATTTCTCTTCACTGTCGAACAGTCTGTTTTGCAAAACCTTAATTTCAGTTATATCACGTCCTTCTGCTATAAGATAAACGACTTTCCCAGAATAGTTTTTAATAGGCATTAAAGAAAAATCAATTATTCTTTCCTGTTTTTCTTTGTTTAGATGTGTTGTTTCAATTCTTATAAAATTACCTTCTGAAGCCGATTTAATTGCCTGTCTTAGTTTATCTTGTTCAGTTTTCGAATGAGTCCACCAGGGAGTATCAACAAAAGGTAAATTTTTAACTTCTTTGATATCTATGCCAATAAAATCACAAGCAGTTTGATTTGCTTCCAAAAGTATTCCTGTCGGAGTAAGTAATCCGATAAATTGAAAAGATTGATTAAAAAGAATATTTAATTTTTGCTGTTCTTTTTCCAATTCATTTAAATATTTTTTCTGTTCTGTTACATCCCTACCAATACCTACTAAACCTATTAGACTACCTTGATTATCGTACAAGGGTATCTTTGTTGTTAGAATAAAGACTTCTTCACCATTCTTTGTTATTATTCTTTCTTCTCTGTTAATAACAGGAATTCCGGTAAGAACTTTTTTATCATCTTCCATTGATGTACTGGCAAATTCTTTCCCAAAAATTTCATCATCTCTTTTTCCAAGCGCCTGTTTTTCATCTTCTAATCCCATCCACTTAAGGTCTGTTTTATTAGTTAAAATTTTTCTTAAATTTTTATCTTTAACATAGATTGAATCAGGCAAATTATTTATTAAGGTGTTTAGAAGCAGATTTTTTTCCTCAAGTTCGACTTCAAATTCTTTTTGCTGACTTATATCAGTAACATAAACTGCTAAACCAATAATCTCATTGTTATCATAAATTGGAGAGTAGTTATCAATCCAGAATTGACGATTTAATTTTTCATCTCCATATTCTTCAACTAAAGTAAGATGTTCACCATTTAAGGTTTTATCGAAGTTATTTTTGGCTTTAATTCTGTCTGAATCACATTTAATCGCATCAAGCATATTCATACCAATTTCAATATCAACACCCCAGATTTTTTTCATTGTATTTTTGTGAGAAACAGAGAAAGCAGTATAGCAATAGTTTCTGTCAAGTGCGAAAATTATTATACCTTTTGGTGCATTTAGAATAGATAAAAGAAGTTTGTTATTATCTCTAATTTGTTTGCTTAGTAATTTCTCTTCAGTTACATCAATCTGAAGTCCCCAGGCACCAAGAATATGTCCATTTTCAATAATGCCATAAAGACTATTCAAAAAGTATTTAATATTTCCTGATTTATCTTTTTCTAATGATTCAGCGTTTGTTAAGCGATAATTGTTTTCAATAAAACTTTTCAGATAAGCAATATTATTTTCATCTTCCGGAACTAAGGTAGCCGATAATGGAATACCAACCAATTCATCTTTAGAATTAAAGCCATACATTTTTGCAAAGATGTCATTACAATCGGCTAAGTAACCTTGCTCGAAAAATAGTTTAATTTGTTGATCTGGAGGTAAATTTATATCAACTGGTATCTTAATCTCGTATCTCCATATGCCTTCAAGAGAAAAATCAAAGAACTGACGAAATCTCTTTTCTGAATCCTCAAGTTGTTTTTGTGCTTTTCTAATTTCACTTACATCTCTAAAAAGCAAAACGTTTATTTTTTGATTGATGTATTTTTCAAATGCAGAACTTAATTTACACTCAATAGAAATTTCTTTACCATTTTTAGAAACTAAAGTTAAACTATCATATTGAGTTGTTCTGTAATTTTCACCTGATAAAACTTGCTCTTTTATTTTATCAATAACTGATTTATCCTTTAATCTAAAAACATCAAATAAATTTTTGTTTCAGAACTCATCAGAATGAAATCCTGTAATTTCCTGAGCGATTAGATTCATTTGTAAAATATTTAACTTTTCATCTGTTACAATTATTGCCTCACCAAGATTATGAAACGCAGCTGTTAATAAAGCATCTTTATGTTGTAGTTCACCCAATAGACTTTTTTGAATTTTATTTTTAACATATAAAATTGTAATTAAAAAAACTATGAATGGAATAATTAGTATAAGATAGATTAAAAACGGATAAAGTATTCTTAAAAAGTCTTTATATGGATTCAGTAAGAATATAAACAAGGAAATAATACCATTAGATATTGAGAAAAGAAGGACAATTATAAAGTGATTTAGTTTGATATTATTTTTCTGTACTAAAAGATTGAAGAAAAGCCCAATTATTATAGCGAATAGAAATAACAGAACTGAATAAAAAAGATAATCTTCGGTAAGAAATAATCTTCCAGTTAAGCCAATTATCAAAGTTATTAAACCTGCTCTAAGACCAAAGAGAAAAAATGAAATAGAGATAAAATAAAAATTTGTTATAAGATTATTTATTTTTGGGAAAACTGCATACTCTTCGACAACATAATGGTGTCCATACATTGCTATAATCATCAGAAGACCCAAGGCTAACCCTGAAATTAATTCTTTTCTTTTTTGAGAAGAGATATAATTGTTAAATGTATTTAAAGCCAATACAGTAATACTTATCATAAAGATAAAATATGCGATTGGTATCATATCCTATCTCCTTTTATTAAAATTCTTTAATAAAATTCATCATATTTTGTCAACAAGTCCTCAAATAATTGCCAGCATCGGTCAACAACTTTGACTTGCCAACTAAAACAATAATTGGTGATTACATCAATTGCTTTCCTTCTATCTGACTTTAAAATAGTTAAAATTTCTTTTTCAAAATTAATCTGATTTTCAAAAAGTTCTTTCTGCAAGGGATCCCAGACTGCACGAACATCTTTTCGCATATCACCCCAACGTTAATGAGCCAATGAACTCATCGCATTGAAAGCCCACCATGCAGATTTTCGTGTAAAACCATTCTCCCTGCCGGGAGTGAAACTTGTTTCTGGAACTCTGGTTATTGAACAGTAATGTGGAGTGTAAATAGAAGTTGCTACATTATCCCAAGCAAGCCAAACCAATCCGCCAATTTCGTTAGGCAGCCAATTTCGACACTGAATAATGGTTGCATACATTGTGTACCAACGAGCGATAGTTCTCTCCCCTCTCCAACCCCATCCACCATTTATTTTCAAAAGTTTGTTCATATCATAAGGCATTTGAGGATTGGCTAATGGTGAGATAATTGTTCTGCCGCTATCATCTGTAACTGTCAAATTTTTTGTCATATCGAAATCAGTTCCTTCATAGTAATCTGAAAAAATCTGAACCATTTTTTCAAGAGTAATTAAGCTATCGGGTTTTACAGAGAAAGGATAATTTTCAGAATTAGGATCAAGTTTTAATGAAGGAGCAACTAAATCAAAAACACGCCATTCTCTTCTTCTTGCTGCTAAAGAATTTCTATCAGCGTAAGCATAGCAGAACTCAAAAGGTCCGTTTCGAGGGTTCCACCAGCCATTTTCTAAAGCAACCTGAAATACATTATTTGAATACATAAAATTTACTGAGTCAGTTGTATCAATTTGTCTTATTCTGCTGGCATTTGCATTCACACTTATGTGATTATCCGGAACTCTTTGAGCTACCCAAACAGCACCAACTTTATCTTTGCCAGGTCCGACAACTTCAAACATCCAGACTTCATTAGGGTCTGCAATTGAAAGACATTCGCCATCATCATTCCAACCATATTTTTCTAATAATTCTCCTGCCATCTTTATCGCATCTCGTGCAGTTGAGCATCTTTCAACAATTAAAGTTACTAACTGAGTGCAATCAATTAGTCCTTTATCAGATTTTAATTCACTTTTACCACCAAAGGTTGATTCACCAATTGCAAGTTGTTCAGTATTTATGCAAGGATATGCTGTGTTTATGTATCCGAAAGTTTTTTCCACCTGCGGAATTTCACCGGTTTCTATAAATTTATAAGCCGGTATTTTTTTACTATCATCTTTAACTCTTTTATACATTTTAACTTTAGAATTTTGGGGATGAGTTTTAGCCGGAACAATATCGAATTCACTCCTTGTTCTATGACTATCATCAGTGTGAGAGGTCATTACACTACCATCATAACTTGCGAGTTTACCAACTGCAATTGTAGTACAGCCCTCAGGATAAAGGTCTTCCCAATCAGGTTTGATTTCATTTTTTGTTTGTAAATGTTGGCTAAATATTATAGAAGTAAAAACGGAGCTTATTATAAAAAAAGTAGTAATAAACTTAATCATATATTTCTCAGTTTATAATTTTTCTAAATGACCTTTTTTTAGAAGGTCTGTTAATTCTTTCACAGGATTAAAAGTTTCAATTGGAACTTCTACAAAAATAGAAATCCAATCAGCCATCCCTCCGTTCCAAAGACCAGGCAATTCAAGAGATTTAATTTTTTGAAAGCCAATATTTTTCTTGACAATCATATAAGTATTTTCGTCTTTAAAATTTAGCAAATCAAAGTTCTTGCCTTTGTAATCTCTTAAGCCAGCAACAATATCAACCGGATTGAAATGAGTAGAATTATTAAAAATGAGTTTTTGTTCATCGTTAGATAAATCAATCTGTGCTTGTTCAACAATTTGTAAATCTATCTCTCCGTTAGATCTTTTAATCCAAAAAGGAGCACCGCCAGGTTCACCATCGTTTTTAACAACTCCACAAACTCTGATTGGTCTGTTCAATTTATTAAAAAGATAATCTCTCTGCTTATCTTCTGTCCAATTTAAAAAGCCATCGGGTTGATTTACGTTCAAAAACTTAGAGAGAAATTTTATTATTTCGTTTCTTGATAAATAATCATCCTCTCTATTTTCTAATTTTCTTAAATACTCGTAAATATTTTTTTGAAATAATATCAATAATCCGGCAAGCAATTTTTTATATTTTACAGTGACAGGTAAAAGTCTATCAACACAAACGTTATCAATGTTTTTGATAAAAATTATGTCTCCATTTATTTGATTTAAGTTCTTCAACAAAGCTCCATGCCCTGCAGGACGAAATAGTGGGTTGCCATATTCATCAAAATACACTTCATTATTTTCTTTTAATGTAATTGAGTCTGTACTCTTATCTTGATATGAGAAAGAAATGTCGAAAGAAAAATGTTTTAATTGATCATAAAGATTAATGAAATCTTTCTCTTGCTGAAAAAGGGTTAAATGATTCTCTGAAATCGTAAAATGAATTGATACTGAATTATTACAATCCGATTGATATTGAGCAGATTCAATTAAATGTTCAATAAATGCTGTTCGATTCTCTTTTATGTATTTGTGGAATTTCACTAATCCTTTTGGTTTATAAGAATAACCAAGTCCTTCTGAAACAACTATAAAATTCAATAGATAGGTGGGATCAGACTTTTTTAATTCCTCAAACTCTAAGTTGGAATTTGAAATTATCTTAACTAAATCGTCATAAAAAGCAAATTTGTTTAGATTGTCAATCAAAGTTAAAATATAAGCAGCATCATTATCTGAATTAGCCTTCTGCTTAATTGTATTAAAATCTTGATTTCTAAATTTATCCATAGCAGAAATCAATTTAGTAAACATTCTTGTAGCAGCACCTGAAGCAGGCACAAACTTTTTAAGTCTTCCTGTTAATTGAGCTGAATTAAAAATTTCTAAAAGGGATTTTTCCTGAGACTCATCAATTCTGATAATTCCATCACCGACAGTAGCGGGACGGACTAAATCTATAAAATTTGAGCCTTTGATAATTTTTTCAATTTGATTCTGGATTATCTCTTCAGAATGAACAGCGGATGATGTAAAATAATTTTTCAGTTTATCCTCCAGATTTAGGATAACTTTTTGCAGCTACCTACCGCTTTTATGGTGTATAGCTAATGTTAGTTTTATTAGTTTTATTAGTTTTATTAATCTCTTTTCCATTCAATATGACCATTGACATTATACTTTTTATAAGTATTTAATATATCTTCACAAAATTTTTGAGTTTCTTTATCGCCCAATCTTTTTGCGGTTTCCCATAATCTAATAAACATTTTTTACCACTCTCTGTTTGATTATAATTTTTCTTTCGAAAATTACAAATTGAACACAATGTTTGCCCGTTTTCTATAGTTGCTTTTCCTCCTTCATCTTTTGGTAAGATATGATCAACGTGAAGTTCATAGCCTTCGGTTTCGGTTCTTCCACAAACAACGCACTTAAATTCATCTCTTTCAAGAATAAGTCTTTTAAGTTCAGGTGTAAAATCATCTAAATATTTTTTTGAAACAAAATCTGGGTCGTATTTGTATACTCCTTTTTTTACTTTAATTAAAAATCCTTCTTGATGTAATTTTCTTATAGCTCTCCAAGTGTCCCGTGGTTTTCTACCATATATTATTTTATATTCTTCTTCTACCCAATCAACAACAGGTCCGTGTGACAAATCTTTATTTGGGTGATTTTTAAAGTATTCAATTATTAAATCACTTATACTTTTTTTATTATAATTCATAAGTTATATCTTTAAAATAGCATCCCTGTTTCATTAATAATTCTTTGTTTTGCTAATTCACAATATTTTAAGTCTATTTCTAAACCAATGGAATACCTATTAGTATTATTTGCTGCTATTAAAGTAGTTCCACTACCAGCAAAAGGGTCAAATATAAAATCATCAACAAAACTGAATAACTTTATACACCTATAAGGTAATTCTGTTGGAAAAGGAGCGGGATGACCAATTCTTTTTTTACTTTCACCTGTAAATGTCCAAAGCCCGTTTGTCCATTCCATAAACTCTTTTTTAGTAATATCTGAAACTTTTGAACCATTCGTCTTTTTCCATTCATCTTTATAAAGAACTACAATTAGTTCAACTGGAGCAATTACATAAGGGGCAGTAGCAGATAACCAAGATCCCCATGCTGTCCTTCTTGAAATATTACCTTCATTCCATATTATAGTTGAATGGTATTTCCAACCAATCTTTTGAGCTAATGTTGTTAAATCTGCACCAACGCTTTTTTGACCACCTTTATTTTTATCTAAAGGTATATTTAAACAAAACCTACCTTGACTTTTTGTCCAATAAAAACAATTACTCATCCATTTTTCTGAAAATTGCAAATACTCTTCATAAGTTAAATTATCCTGATGAGAATTATATTTTATATCTACATTGTATGGTGGGGATGTAATTATTAAATCAAAGCTCTCTTTATCAAAAGTAGTTTTATCTAAAACATCACCATTTATTAATAAAGATTTCTTATGTTGTAAGACAATTTTATCTGTAGATATATGTTTTTCAGATATCTTTTTGAATTCAAGTGTTTCTAAATCAATCATACTATTTAATTTATTTATCGTTGCTATTTATTATCCTTACGAAAATTATCGCAGCTAAGATTTTTGTACCCCGGAGAGGAGTCGAACCTCCGACCAACAGTTTAGGAAACTGCTGCTCCCCGCCTTATCTTTGTCGGGCAAGCCCGCCTTGACCGACCAAGTCGGGCAGGTATCCTACTGAGCTACCGGGCTTAATATCTTCTTTATCTTTTTTCTGCCTGATGCACTTTTATAGAATTTTTCTGTTTTTATAGCTTCTGCCTGATTATCTTTCTCTTCGTAATAAACTATTTCCCAAGGTATAAATTTTTTTGTATATGTGCTCTTACCAGAATTATGTTCCCTTAATCTTCTTTCTAAATTATTCGTTTGTCCAACATAATGTTTATCAGAACTCTTACTTTTCAATATGTAAACATAATACTTCATATTTCTTAATAAACCACTTATTGCCATTTTTTATTATTGACAACTAAGCTACTGAGACTTATCTTTTAATCATCTAATTAACAACTTAATTTTGTACCCCGGAGAGGAGTCGAACCTCCGACCAACAGTTTAGGAAACTGCTGCTCTATCCTACTGAGCTACCGGGGCTTATTTTTTTATGTTCTATTTAACAATCTAATCTTTTTGTACCCGAGAAAAAAGTGGAACCACCGACCAACAGTTTAGGAAGCTGCTGCTCCCCGCCTTATCTTTGTCGGGCAAGCGCGCCTTGACCGACCAAGTCGGGCAGGTATCCTACTGAGCTACCGGGGCTTAAAAACAAATAATTCTATAGCAAATCTAAATAATATTAAATCTGCTTTCAAGATTCAGATAATAAGGTCTTGGACTGATTTTAATTTGAATTTAGGGGTATATTCTGCTATAATATTTTCATAATTTTTAATCCCCGTTTCCACCAATACCGAATCAATTCTCATAAGATTTGCCATTAAAATATCTGTAGAAATTCTATCTCCTACTAATAGAGTTTTTTCAAGATTGTTACCGAGTTTTTCTTTAATAAAGGATTGCATAAATTCAGAAGGTTTTCCAAAATGAAGTTCAAGTTTTCTATGAGTTCTTTTTTCTAATGCTGATATTATAGAACCGGCATCTGTTATTTCACCATTTTCAACAGGACAAGTATCATCAATATTTGCAGCAAAAAATCTTGCATTGTTCTCCAAAGCTTTAGCAGCTATTTTAAATTTGTTAAAATTGAAAGTTCTATCCAGTGTTATTATTACAATATCAATCTCATTAGGATTTTCTGAATAAAATAATCCACAATTCAATAGATAATTAGTAAACTTTTCTTCACCAATTGTATAAAACCTTTTCCCTTTGAGATTTTCAATTAAATATTTTCCGATTACTATAGTTGAAGTGATAATATCATCTTTGTCTATCTGAGCCCCTGCCAATTTCAGGAATTGGAAATAATCTTCAGGTAAATCAGTAGTTTTATTGGAAACGAATATTAATTTCCTTCCCGAAGTTTTAATTTTATTAATTGTTTCAATTGCACCTTCAATTATCAGGTTTCCTTTATAGATTGTTCCATCAAGGTCGAAGATGAAATTTTCATAATTTTTATAAAGCATAGAGTTAAAGATTAAATTCTTTTTTTATGATTTGGAAAGTTTCTTCAATCGAGTGAGGTCTGTAACCGAGTTCAGATTGAGCTTTAATAGTAATCAGTCCTGATTTAAGAGGACGACGCGCCGGTTGATTTAAGTCTTTTGTAAGAATTGGTATTATTAAACTTTTATCTAAATTGAAATAGTCTGCTATTCTCAATGTAAAATCAAATCGTGATAAAAATTCTTGTCCTCCTATATTAAAAGTTCCTTCTTTACTTATTTCAAGTATTCGGACTATTGCCTTAACCAAATCGTCAATAAAAGTAGGATTGTTTATCTGATCAGTAACTATTCTGATTTGAGTTTTGTTTTTGAGTGAATCAATTACCCATTTTACAAAATCTGGTCGTCCAAAATGAGTAGGTCCGTAAAGTACGTTTGTTCTTATAATTGTATTTTTAACAGCATACAACTTCAATACATTTTCACTTGCTAATTTTGTCCTGCCATAGTAGCCAATTGGATTGGGAGAAGCATTTTCAAGATAGGGACCATTCTCTCCATCAAAAATATAATCAGAGGAAATATGAATAATATGAGAATCTAAAATTCTTGCTGATTCTGCCATATACTCTACAGCTTTAACATTCACTTTCCAAGCAGTTTCTCTTTCAGTTTCTGATTTATCAACATTAGTATAAGCCGCCGCATTGATTATGAAATCCGGGCAAAATTCAAAAATCAATTTTTTAGTTTTATTTCTATCTGTAATATCACATTGGGTATAATCAACTTCTTTGTTGTAAGAAAAATCTTCAAAAGAAGAAGCCAATAATTCTACTTTATGTGAAGACAAATATTCAGTCAAACGCTGACCGAGCATTCCGTTTGAACCAAAAATAAGTATTCTGCTTTTAATCAATTCACTTAATTGCATTGTATCTCTTTATTAAAGAATTTTCAACTTCTTTTGTTGCAAAATTAAGGGATAAAATTGCATTGTTTGTCTTTAAATAATTATAAAAAAATGAAGCTCCAAAATAATCACCACAACCAATTGTACTGACATTTTTTATTTCATTTGCTTTGACAAAATAAAAAGATATTTCATTTTTATCGAAGAAATAAGCTACTGAACCTTTTTCTCCTTTTGTTACAATAAAAATTTTAACACCTGCAGCAAAAAGTTTTTTTGCTACTTCTCTTTCATCGCTGATATTGAATAATGACAACATTTCAAACTCATTTACTTGAATTATATCAATATTACTCGCCCAAAGTTCAAATTCTGGAATCAGATAAAATTCTCTAAGTCCTTCCTTCTCTGATTTTCTGCTTAGGGTATGAACGTCAAAATAAATTAAAGCATTAGTGTTTTTTCTTATTTCGGATAATTCTGACAGCTCCAATTCATATCCGGTTATCATATTTATTAGTATTCCATCATAATTATTGTAATCAATTCCAATCAGCTTTAAAGGTTCTGCTTTACTGCAATAAGTTTCTTTTCTGTAGCCGGTATCTGCCTCCTCTAATTTGACGTGTGGTATTTCGGCAACTTCATTAAAGAACTTTTTATTACATTTATGATAAACTGAATTAAACAAATCAAAAGTCTTTTTATCGGTTTGAGTACATAATCCAATTAAATCGTTTTTATCTCTAAGCAAGTTGATTTTAAATACTGAATGGTAAATTCCACCAGCAGATTCTGAAGTTTTATCACCTTGAACTATTTTATCTAAAACAGAACTTCCAATTATTAACAGTTTCATAAATAATTAAATAAATTATTGATATGTAAATTTACTAAATTTGAAAAACTATCTCTGAAAAGATAATAGATAGCTTAGATTTATATTTGTCAATAAAATTAAAGAAAGTTATTATGCGAATCGGAATTACCTGTTACCCTACATACGGTGGTAGCGGTGCTGTGGCCACAGAATTAGGGAAAGAATTAGCACTAAGAGGACACGAAGTTCATTTTATCAGTTATGCTGTGCCATTCAGATTAAATAAATATGTTGAAAATATTATTTATCACGAAGTTGAATCAAGTAATTATCCATTATTTGAATTTTCACTTTATACCTTATCACTTACCAGTAAGATGGCTGAAGTGGCTGAATTTGAAAATCTTGATTTATTACACGTGCATTACGCTATACCACACGCTGTTTCGGCTTATCTGGCTAAAGAAATTCTTAAAGAAAAAAGAGAGATTAAAATTATAACAACTTTACACGGCACTGATATTACTTTAGTAGGTCTTGAACCAAATTTTCTTCCTTTAGTTAATTTCAGTATTGAAAAAAGTGATTCAGTAACAGCAGTTTCAAGATTCCTAAAAGAAAAAACCATAACGCAATACGAGATAAAAAAAGATATAGAGGTAATTCCAAATTTTATTGATACAGAATTATTCAAGCCCAACCCAAATTGTAAATATAGAGAGCATATTGCACCCGGTGGCGAAAAAATCTTAATTCATACTTCTAACTTCCGACCTGTTAAAAGAGTCCCTGATGTAATAAAAATATTTGATAAAGTTAATAAGGAAATTCCTTCAAAACTTTTGCTAATTGGTGATGGTCCTGATAGATTTGAATGTGAACAACTTACAAGACAACTAAATATTTCTGACAAAGTAAAATTTTTAGGTAAACAAGAAGCAATAGTAGATATTCTTAATGCAAGTGATTTGTTTCTTCTTCCTTCACAATCAGAAAGTTTTGGTTTAGCTGCTCTTGAAGCAATGGCTTGCGGCTTACCTGTAATTGCTTCATCTGTTGGAGGTATTCCAGAACTGATAAAACATAATGAATGTGGCTTTATTTCCGAAATCGGTGATATAGACAGAATGGCAAAGTACTCAATTGACTTATTATCAAACGAAAAAAAATATGAAATGTTCTCAAAGAACTCACGTAAAAGAGCAATTGAAAAATTTGATAAGTCTATTGTTATTCCAATGTATGAAAATTTATATCGTAAAATATTAGAACAGTAGTTAAACAAAAAAATTAAAATGACTGTTGAGAAACTAAATGCCGAAAACAATTTGGTCAAAGAGATTTTAAGTAAGATTAAATCTTCAGACTTAAAAATATTCCCTGATGATTTTTTGAAAGATACAATTTGTTATATTGAAAATATTCCCGATAAAATTTTATTTCTGGCATCAGAATTATTCGGGAAATATGAAATCAGAACCTGTGATGGCGACTTCTTTAAAATGATTGATGATATTTATTTAGCTAAGTATTATGTTTATTCATCTATGCAAAGAAAATCTGTACTTAAAATTCCATCAAATCATTTTACTTTAGTTGAAGTTATATCAGAATATGAAAAGTACTTTGATAACATCGTGAAAATGATTGACAATGAAATTTCTAAATCAGGATTGAATGTTAATAAGATGAAACTCATAAATGATGTCATACAAAGCTTAAATCTCGTAAGATTATAATGGATATAAATTCAAAGGCATACGAATATATTGAAAGGATGTTTGGTGCTGATATAGCTAAAACCTACAATGATTTTGTAGATATTACTCCAATTGATTATATAAGAATCAATCCTATAAAAACTAATTTTGAACAATTAAAAAACATTCTCCAATCAAAATATTCTATTGATATAAAAAGAGTTTCTAACCTTCCCAATGCTGCTGAAGTAAAATCAGATCCTTTAAAATCTATTGGTAAAACTTTCGAACATACACTTGGATATTATTACATTCAAAGTCTTTCATCAATGCTGCCCGCCCTTATCCTAAATCCAAATAAAAATGACTTTGTACTGGATCTTTGTGCAGCACCAGGGTCAAAAACTACTCAACTATCTGAGATTATGAATAATAAAGGCACTTTAATTGCAAATGAAATTGATGTAAGAAGAATAAGAGCTTTGGTTTTTAATATTGATAGATTAAATCTTTTGAATGTTGGCGTTATAAATAACAAAGGCGAACTATTAAGTAAAATTTATGATAATTACTTTGATAAAATTTTAGTTGATGCACCTTGTTCAAGTTTAGGAATTATTCAGAAGCGAGGTGAAGTATCAGATTGGTGGTCGCTTGAGCATTCTGAAAGACTGCATAACATTCAATTAAAACTTTTTATTGCTGCAATTAAAATGGCTAAACCCGGCGGAGAAATTGTTTATTCAACCTGTACGCTTTCAGTAGAAGAAAATGAATTGGTTCTTGAAAAAGTCTTGAGTAAATATCCTGTCGAAATTCAGAAAATTGACATTCCATTTAAGACTATTATGGGAAAGTCAGAATTTCTTTCTTATGAGCTTAACTCACAAATTCAAAATACTCATAGGATTCTGCCTTGGGAGATAAATTCTGATGGTTTTTTTATAGCAAAATTGATAAAGACTGATTTTACAGAGCCATTGGAAAAACTTAATGTTCCAAAGCCCGATTTGAAATTTGTTAATTTTAAGAACAAACAAATAAATAAATATATCATCCAACTTGCTGAACATTTTGGAATTGATTTAGATGTTTTTTCAAATTTTAATTTTCTAATCAAGGGAAAAGATATTTTTATAACAGATAAAAATTGGCAAGATGAAAATTTGAATAACTTTAACAGAATCGGGACAAAGTTCGGAGCATTTGACAGCAGAGATAAGATAACTTTACATTCTAATGGCGGACAAGTATTGTCAGATTACATAACAAAAAGAATTTATCATATAAATAATATTAAAGATTTAGAAAGATATATTGCAGGCTCAAAAATTGAAGAAGCTGATTTGGATTATGGACAATATTTAATCAAATATGAGAATTATACTCTCGGCACAGCAATAAAATCTCCTGATGGATTAAAGAGCAGATTTCCAAAAACTAAAAGAACACAAAAAATTGAATTGAAGTAAAGATGAACATTCAAGTTATTGGAACAAAAAAGTGTAAAGAAACCCAAAAAGCTGAAAGATTTTTCAAAGAAAGAAGAATTCCCTTTCACTTCAAAGACTTAAATGAAAAAGGATTGTCAAAAGGTGAGTTGGATAATATCACACATAAAATAAATATTGAAGATTTACTTGATACAGAATCGAAGGTTTACAAAGAAAAAGGTATGATGTATATGAAATTTGATTTAGAAGAAGAAATACTAAATCATCCGCTATTAATCAAAACACCAATTGTAAGAATGAATAAATTAGTTACCATTGGATATCAGCCAGAAATCTGGCAAAAATGGCTTGATGAAACTAAATGAACTTTATTAACTTAATATTGTTATAAAATTGTTTTCTGTTAGAATCAGTTTATCTAAGTTTAACTAACTAAATAACAAAATAATTAAAAGGAGTAAATATGTCATTAAAAGTCGGTGATAAAGCACCAAATTTCGAACTTTTTGATCACAACACTGAAAAAGTGTCTTTAGAACAGTTTAAAGGGAAAAATGTTGTTCTATTATTCTTCCCTTTAGCAAACACATCTGTTTGTACAAAAGAAATGTGCACGTTCAGAGATGAATTAAAAGTTTATGAAGACCTTGATGCTCAGGTATTAGGAATAAGTGTAGATAGTCCGTTTGCATTAAAAATGTTTGCAGAAAAAAACAATTATAATTTCCCACTTTTAAGTGATTTTAACAAAGAAGTCTCTGAAAGTTATGGATGTTTATATGATGTATTTGTACCCGGTAAATTTGATTTCAAAGGCGTTTCAAAAAGAAGTGCATTTGTTGTTGATAAAAATGGTGTTATTCAATATGCAGAAGTTTTAGAAAATGCAGGTGAAGAACCTAATTATTCAATGATTAAAGAAACCTTAGAAAAAATTAAATAAACATTATGATTGAAGTAGGTAAAAAAGCACCTGATTTTTCTTTATTAAATCAGGACGGTAAAAAAGTCAAACTTTCAGATTTCTCAAATAAAAATATTGTACTTTACTTCTACCCAAAAGACAACACGAGCGGATGTACAGCAGAAGCCTGCAATTTCAGAGATGTATTCCCAAATCTATCAAAACTTGATGCTGTCGTAATTGGAATAAGTCCGGATTCGGTTGACTCACATAAAAAGTTTGCAGAAAAATATAATCTTACTTTTAATTTACTTGCTGATACAGATAAAAAAGTTGTTGAAAAATATGGAGTATGGAAAGAAAAGAGTATGTATGGCAAAAAATATATGGGCGTTGAAAGAACAACTTACATTATTGGCAAAGATGGAAAAGTGAAAAAAGTATTTGAAAAAGTAAAAGTTCCCAATCATCACACAGAAGTTTTAGAAGCATTAAAGTCAGTTTAATATGATATTTATAACCAGAAGAGAAACTTTTGCAGCTGCACATAGACTATTCAGACCCGAATTGACTGATGAGGAAAATCTAAAAATATTCGGGAAATGTAGTAATCCAAATTGGCATGGGCATAACTATACTCTCGAAGTTACTGTCGCTGGAGAAGTTGATCCACACACGGGATTTGTACTCGACCTTAAAAAATTAAAAGAGATTATTAAAGTAAATGTTATTGACCAAGTTGACCATAAAAATCTCAACCTTGATACAGAATTTATGAAAGGATTAATTCCCACATCTGAAAACATTTGCATTGCAATTTGGAAGCAGCTTGAGAATAAAATCCCAAGTGGAAAACTATATTCGGTAAAACTTTATGAAACGGAAAACAATTATTTTGAATTTCGAGGATAAAATTGGATAAAATTAAAATTCAAGATTTAATAAAAAAGTTATTGGCAGAAATCGGAGAAGACTCTGAAAGAGAAGGATTAGTCCGCACTCCAAAACGAGTTGCTGAAGCATATGAATTTCTATGCTCTGGATATCAAATGGATATTGAAAAAGTTCTAAATGATGCAGTATTCAACGAGAAATATGACGAAATGGTTTTGGTAAAAAATATTGATTTTTATAGTATGTGTGAGCATCATCTTCTTCCCTTTTACGGAAAAGTTCACGTTGCATATATTCCTAATGGTAAGATTGTCGGCTTGAGTAAAATCCCAAGAATAGTCGAGGTATTTGCAAGAAGACTTCAGGTTCAAGAAAGGATGACACAACAGATTGCTGACACTCTTGAAAAATATCTTGAACCAGTCGGAGTTGCTGTAGTTTCAGAAGCTTATCATATGTGTATGATGATGCGAGGTGTTGAAAAACAAAATTCCTCAGCTACAACCAGTGCAATGCACGGAGTTTTTAAAGATGATGAAAAGACAAGAAATGAATTCTTAAATCTAATTAAAATGAAAAATGTCTGATGGATAAAAGTCGTGGAATCTGGATAACCGGAGCAAGCAGTGGAATAGGAAAAGCAGTTGCTACTGAATTTGCTAAAATTGGCCATAAAGTTTTTGCTTCATCAAGAAACAGCGTTGACCTGGAAAGGTTAAATAAAGAACTATCAGAAGATGGTCATCAAGTTGAAATTATGCCTTGCAATGTTGCATCACATTCAAATGTTGATAATACATTCAAAAAAATAATTTCTCAAACAAAACTTGCTTGCCTGATAAACAATGCAGGAATTACTACTTTCAAATTAGCAGAAGAAAATTCGATTAAAGAAATTTCTGATATAATTTCGACAAATTTATTAGGCTCAATTTATACAATAAAAACTGTGCTGCCACACTTCATTGAAAATGGCGGGGGAACGATAATTAATGTTCTTTCAGTAGTAGCCAACAAGGTTTACACAAAAAGCTCTGCTTATTCTGCTTCAAAAGCTGGCTTACTTGCTTATTCAAATTCACTAAGAGAAGAAGTCAGAAAATACAATATAAAAGTAATAAACATATTACCAGGTGCTACTGAAACTCAGATGTGGCCAAAGAAAATCAGAGATGATTTCCGTTCACAAATGATGTCTTCAAATGATGTTGCAAGAGCAATAGTGTGGGCTTACCTTCAGGATGGAAATTCTGTTGTCGAAGAGCTTGTAATTAAACCAATTACTGGAGATTTAAAATAAATTTTTATAAACAACGTTAGATTTATCTTTATTTTGTATGAATTCACACACAAATTGACTGTAAAAAAATATTTATAACTTCCTGAATTTTATAGAACTCTTTTCTTAAAATAATCTCAAAAGACCCTGAACAAGATAAATTGGGAGAGGGTAATTAGTCTATAATTTTTAGCCATTCTTATTAAAGATTAACCATTCACTAAATTTTTGTTTTCTGAAAAGATTTCATCAATGATTTTTCTATCGCATGTTGAAATGTGTTAACATTTATTGGTTTGTTCAGCACAAAATCTACTCCTAATTCATTATAATCATTTACTATTGCCCTTTCTAATTTTGTCCCGATAATAATTATCTGAGATTTTCTATGAAGATTGATTTTTATTATTTGCTTAACAAAATCTAATCCATTCATATCAGTAAGGGAATTGTCAGCTATAATGAGAGCGGGATTGAATTGTTTTATTTTACTTAATGCCTCAGATGCAAGAGAAACTATTTGAATATCATAATCGGGTTTAAAGTTTTTTATTAGTTTACTAAAGAGCATTCTGTCTGAGCTATCTGGTTCTACCAATAAAATAATGGCTGAAGAAGCAGGTAAGCTAAACTGAAAATTTGAACCTCTACGATATTGACTTTCAACCCAAATTTTGCCGTTATGTTTCTCAACTATTTCTTTAACTAAAGAAAGACCAAGTCCACTTCCCTTCTCTCCTAAGGTTCCTTCGGTTGTAAACTTAGCATCAACCGAAAACAATTTATCTATATCCTCAGGTCTAATTCCAATTCCGTTATCCTTAACACTAAAATTGTAGAAAGTATTATTTGAATTAGCGGAAGCAGTTATTTCTATTCTGCCATTTGCATTTGTAAACTTAATGGCGTTTGATATTAAGTTATAGAAAACTTGTGATATTAAATTTTTATCAATAAAAAGATAAATATCTTCATTGACAAGATTATAAATTCTGATAGACTTTTGCATAGCGGCACCAGATAAAGAATTAACTGCTTGCTTAATTATTTCACTAACATTTGTTTTTTCCGGTTCAAACTTAATTCTTCCGGTTTGCAGTCTTGTCCAATCCAAAACGGAATTAACTAATGATAGCATTGTCTGTGCTGATTCGCGAATGAACTTAATATATTGTTTTCTTTCAGAATCTGTTAGAGATTCATCATTCTGCAATAAATCGGTGAATCCCAGAATAGAGGTAAACGGAGTTCGTAAATCGTGAGAAACAATAGAAATAAATTTATCTTTTGTATCATTTAATTTTTTTAGTTCTTCAACAGAGCTGATAATCTCCTTTTCATTCTTTTTGCTAACAGTTATATCGCTCATAAGACCAAAAATCTTCTGAATATTGCCACTTAATGATCTTTGGAAATTTAACTTAACTTTAACCCACACAATATTACCGTCGTGATTTATTATTCTAAACTCTAACTCATCAAGCTTTTTAGTTTTGCTTTCCAATATATCTCGCAATCTTGGTTTAATTTTTTTTATATCATCAGGGAAAGCAATTCGGAAAAAGAATTTATAATCAGATAAAAAAGCTGATTGACTGTAACCGGTAATTTTTTTTATTGCTGAAGTACAGAAAACAGGCTTAAAGGTAAAGCCAACTTTCTCAAAAGAGAAAAGACAATCATTCAGGTTTTCAGATACTGTTCGATATTTCTCTTCAGATTCTCTGATCTCACGGTGAGCTTCAATTTTTTCGGTTATATCTCGTACTGATAAAATCAAAACTCTTCTTGATTCGATTTCTAACAGACCGACAGTCATTTCAACAAAAATTTTTGTATTGTCAGTTCTTCTTCCAATAAAGTCTATTTTCCCGGGAGATTGCTTTTTAGTCTCAAGTAATCTAATGAATTCTGAAACTTTTATAGTATCATCATCCCAGATTACATCCAATAAATACCTACCCTCTAATTCTTTTTCACTTTCGAAGCCAAAAATTTTCAGGAAGGATTTATTAACTTTAATAAATCTTGAATTTTCAACAATAGCAATTCCGTCAAATGTATTTTGAATTATCTGATTATAAAATTGCAGCTCTGATTCTTTAGCTTTTATTTTCTCTTGCTCGTTCAGATAGCAAGCAATAAAAATAAAATTCCCTTCAGAAGTTTTAATTGGATTGAAATAAGTTAATAATGTAATTTTTTCGTTTTTTGAGTTTATGAAAGGTAATTCCAGATTGCCAGATTTTTTTTGTGTAAATGCAGTTAAATCAAAAATATTCTTTTCAAGATAAGATGGATTTATTAAATTATAAAATGAACGGGATAATAAATCTTTTCTATCAAATCCAAGATTGTTACAAAATGATTTGTTTGCAAAAATAATCTCTCCTGTTGATTTCAGAAGAATCACCATCTGAGGTGAGTTATTTATCGTATTTTCTAAAGCATATACGCTATTCTTAAGTTTTTTTTCGATAAAATAAAAATCTGTTGAATCGCTAATTATTAAAATTCTGTCATTATTCTGCGTAATAGAAAATTTCAATTCGTAAAATTTCTGTTCATTATTTTTATCAATGAACTGAAGTTCTGTTTTATATATTATTTCTTTTTTTAATTCATATTCAGCTTTCTCTAAAAATTCGCGACTGATAAAATCAAATTTTTTAAAGACTATTTTTTCACTTTCAGATTTGCTGAGTCCCTGAAGATTCTCACTATATTGAATAATGTTAAAATCACTATCATAAATAATAAACTTAGCATCAATAGTATTTAATAGTTCCTGATAATTTATTTGACTACCAAATGCCAACTTATGGACAACTGAGCGAGAATCAATTTTATCGAAAAAAAGATAATAATATGCTATTTCAGAAGATTTATTTATTATAGGGATAATCTTACAATAATATTCCACTTCATTGATAAACCTGATAACAAAATACGAAACCTTATTTTCTAATCTGGAATAATTCAAGTAATAGGTAACGATCTTTAAATCATCAGGATGAATTATCTCAGTTATGGTATGAGTTTCACTTGAATCCAAATGAATTTTAATGATTTGAGGAATATTGACTGAATACTGATTTATAGAAAGTTCTTTATCAATCACTAAAAAGAAATCAGAAGTCTGCTCAATAACTTTTTGAAGGTCAGCATTTCGTTTTATATACTCGGTTGTATTCTCTATAGCTACTCTAATATCTTCAATAATAAAAATTGCTCCACTAAAAAGACCATTTTCCATAAGAGGTGTAGCTTTTACAATCAGCTTTATAAGACCTCTTTTGCTGAAATCAGATGATGAAATTTCGCTTTCAAAAGGTAAACCTTTTTGGAGTAGAGCTATTTCTTTTTTTATGGAATCATCATTAAAAAAATCTATGTCGAAAAGATTCTTAACATTAGTACTATTCTGAAGTGTCAGCCCATAGAATTTAGTTAAATCTGTAAAAGCCCTGTTTATAAAAAAGACTTCGTAGAGATTGTTGCATATAATAATCCCCACTGAAAATTCATTAAGAATTTCCTGAGACTCAATTGTAAGGTATTTTTTTATTCCCTCGTCCATTTTTTAATTATTATTAACTGATTTTTTTAAGTTTAAAAATCGTGCCTTTAAATAATATCATTTACCCGCTTAAAACCATAAAAAAGGAATAGATATTATCTAATAGTGTATCATTTTGAAGTTTTGTTTCAATATGGAGCTAAATTAAGATTTGATTGTAATCCACTCAAAATTAATTTTAATGTTAACAATCTCACTTTTACTCCCTGTTCTGACTGGTGGACCCCAGGTTCCCGCCCCTGAGGTAACATAAAAATGAGTATTCCCGGATTTTTTATAGCCCCAACTTATCTCATAAATCAATGAAGTGATAATGTTTGCTGGCCAGATTTGTCCGTGATGAGTATGACCGGAAAGTTGTAAGTCAATATTATTTTGAACTGCTTCAGAGAGATTAAAAGGTGTGTGATCAATTAAAATTTTAGGGAATGAATCAAGGTCCTCAACAATTGATGCTAATGTCTTACGATGAACTCCCTCAAACCTAAATTTAGTTGAATCTTCTCTACCAATAAGATAAAAACTTTCGTCAATCAGAACAGCAGTATCGAGTAAAACTGTCATCCCCAATTTTTGAGCATAACGTACTGAAGAATTTATTCCGTTGATAAATTCGTGATTGCCATTGATTGTAAATAAACCATACTTACTTTTTAATTTTAAGAATGATTTGCCAATTCCCTGCGCTTCTAATATTTCGGCTTTGTCATCAACAATATCACCGGCAAAAAGAATGATATCAGGATTTAAGGCATTTATTTTATTAACGAGTTTGGGGAGCAACCTTTCACCATCAATTGGTGATAAATGTATGTCCGATGCTAAAACAATATTCAAATTATCTAACTTACCTTTGAGTTTGGGAATTGAAATTTCAAGAGTTGTTGTAATAATATCTCTTTTATTAAGATTGCCAAGAAAAACAATAACCGAGACAATTGCAAAGACTGAAGATGCGATAATTACTTTACTTTTAAACTCAAATAATATTACAGGAAGAAATTTTAGAAATTTATTCAGTAACAATATCAAGTCAATTGTAAATATTATAAGCACAAAATAGACAAGCATAGCAAACCAAATAGCACCGACAGTTAACCATATATCATAAACAGTTACTGAAAGGTAATTGTAAAGTGATTTACTTATAACATAACCATAAGAGACAAGTATGAAGAGAAAGATAAAAATTGATTTTATAATCCAATTATTCGGCAATATGTGAAACGCTTTTAAAAAAACATAATAGTTAAGAAGCGTATAAACAGTAAAAAAAGTTATAAAAAATATTATCATAGAATTGTTTTCTGATTAAAACATAAGATAAAATAATAAGTTCAAAATAGAGGGATAAAGTGAAATGAAAAAATAAAGGGGCTGACTAAAAAGTAATTTTTCTTAGTGATACTCTGGGTCTTAGTGCCATTGTCGCTAACATTTCTTTTATCATCCAACATCTGGTTAATCAGTAAAGATTAAATGCCACAAAGTCTCCAAGGCACAAAGGAACTTACTTTTTAGTCAGCCCCTTAAATAAATTTATCTGTATGAATGTAATATCTTCATATAATTGACACGTTCAAACTTAGATGGATCATCAACATTCATATAACTCATACTACCACGCATCATTGAAATTGATTCATATTCTTTTTCTTCCATCCACGTTTTCATCTCTGTAATTACATCAGCAATATGCGAAATTCCAAATTTCAACAGACACGAAAGCATTTGTGTAACTTTTGCACCAGCCATAATCATCTTGATAACATCAGAAGCGTTGTAGATACCACTTGTAGCTGCTAAATCAGCATTAACTCTATTATACATAATTGCAATCCACCTCAAAGGTAATCTCATAGCCATTGGAGTACTTAATAAAACATTTGGAACAACTTCAAGTTTATCCAAATCTATATCTGGTTGATAAAATCTATTAAATAATACCAGACCATTTGCTCCGGCTTTAGTTAAGTTATTTGCTATATGCGCTGTTGATGTAAAGAATGGATGCAATTTAACTGCAATCGGTATCTTGATAGATTCTCGAACTGCTTTAACTATATCAATGTACATTTGTTCAACTGCAACAGCAGATTTATGAATATCAGTTGGGAGCAGATAAATATTTAACTCCAGAGCATCAGCACCAGCTTGTTCAATGAGTTTAGCATACTCTGTCCAACCGCCTAAAGATTTTCCATTCAAACTGGCGATTATAGGAATATTCACTGCTTCCTTTGCTCTTCGTATGTGGTCAAGATACTCCTCAGGACCAGCTTTGAAGTCAAACGGTTCAGGAAAATATGAAGTAGCTTCTGCATAACTTTCCGCATGAACTGAAGTGTGATAATCCAATTCGAATTGTTCATGTTCAATTTGCTCTTCAAAAATTGAATAAAGCACTACTGCTCCAGCACCGGCATCTTCCATTTCTCTGATATTTGAAATCTTTTCAGATAAAGGACCAGCAGAGGGAACTATGGGTGATTTTAGTTTCAAACCAAGATAATTAGTTGTTATGTCCATTTTTATTTCCTTTATAATCTTAAAACTTTTTTAATTTCTTCAGTTAGCTTTTTCCGGTTCCCAGGCAGCCATTCTCTCGTATTCTTTCCATCGTTTTATTACATCGTCCTGAGCTTCTTTAATTAATTTTGCTGCAATTTCAGGATGAGATTTTGTAAGCATTTTATATCGTGTCTCCATATAAGCATAATCTTTAAAAGGAATTTTTAATCCCTTAGACTCGAGTTTAAATGGATTTTTACCTTCTAAAGCTAATTCAGGATTGTATCTGTAAAGAGGCCAATAACCTGAGTCCACAGCAGCTTTCTGATTATTCATTCCGGTTGCCATATTTATACCGTGAGCAATACAATGACTGTATGCAATAATCAAAGATGGACCTTCATAAGCTTCTGCTTCAAGTATAGCTCTGAGTGTATGCTGATCATTTGCCCCCATTGCAATTTTAGCAACATAAACATTTCCGTAACTCATTGCCATCAGTCCCAAATCTTTTTTACCAGCTGGTTTTCCAGCGGCAGCAAATTTAGCAACTGCACCTCGTGGAGTAGCTTTTGAGCTTTGACCACCGGTATTTGAATAGACTTCGGTATCAAGAACTAACATATTAACGTTTGCACCGCTTGCAAGCACGTGATCTAATCCACCAAAACCAATATCGTAAGCCCATCCATCTCCACCAATTATCCAAACGCTCTTTTTAACAAGATAATCAGCAATGCTCAAAAGATGTTTTAAATCTTCAGCTTTTCCATTTGTATTTGTATTTAATAAATCATTCAGCTTTTTCTTAAGAATATCAACTCTTTCTCTTTGATCATAAATATCTGATTCGTCTTTTTGTTTTGCATTTATCAGAGCAGAGACTAAATCTTCTCCTAAATCAGCGGCATATTTTTGTAATAATAATTTTGCTTGATAATTGTGTTTGTCTATCGCTAATCTGAAACCATAACCGAATTCAGCGTTATCTTCAAACAATGAATTTGACCAAGTAGGTCCTCGTCCATTTTTATCAGTTGAATAAGGAGTTGTAGGAAGATTTCCACCATAGATTGATGAGCAACCTGTAGCATTGGCGATAAGAGTTCTGTCCCCAAACAACTGAGTTACTAACTTAACATAAGGAGTTTCACCACAACCTGAGCAAGCTCCAGAGAATTCAAATAATGGCTGTAGGAATTGAGAATCTTTGACTTTGGAAACTGCAACTGCCCTTCTATCTAAATCAGGTATGTTGAAGAAGAATTCCCAATTTGCTCTTTCGGTCTCTCTTAAAGATAACTGATCAGCCATATTTATTGCTTTAAGTCTGGTTTCTTTTTTATTTTTAGCAGGGCAAACATCAACACATAATGCACAACCAGTACAATCTTCAACTGCTACTTGTAATGAATAAAGCAGATTTTCACCATAGTCTTTAGATCTAAATTTCGTGTATTTGAAAGTTGCAGGTGCATTCTTAACGACGTCTTCAGTAAATACTTTTGCACGAATAGTAGCGTGTGGACAAACCATAACACACTTATTACATTGAATACAAGTCTCCGGATCCCAAACCGGAACTTCCAATGCAATGTTTCTCTTCTCATATCTTGCTGAAGAAAGTGGATAAGTTCCGTCTATTGGCATTTTACTAACAGGAATAGTGTCGCCCTTACCTTCTATAATTTTTGCAAGAACTTCTTTAACAAATTCAGGTGCATCACCTTGAATTGCTGGTTGAAGTTTAATATTGCTTGTGATTTTATCTGGAACTGGTACTTCAAATAAATTATCCAATGTTTTATCAACTGCATCAAAATTCATTTGAACAATTTTATCTCCCTTTGCACCGTAGGTTTTCTTAATAGAATCTTTTATCAATAAAATTGCTTCTTCTTTAGGGAAAATGTTTGAAATTGCAAAGAAACAAGTTTGCATTGTTGTATTGATTCTTACACCCATTCCTGTTTCCTGAGCAACTTTGTAAGCATCAATAATGTAGAATTTCATTTTCTTTTCAATTAAATCCCTTTGAACTTTTTCAGGTAGAGAATCCCAAACTTTTTCTTTTGGAACTTGGGTATTGAGCAAGAAAGTTGCACCTTCAACAGCATCCTGAAGCATATCAATTTTTTCCAGGAAAACTTGTTGATGACAAGCGATAAAGTTTGCTTTGCTTATTAAGTAAGTTGATTTAATTGGTTTAGGACCAAATCTTAAATGTGACACTGTAATTGAACCAGATTTTTTCGAATCATAAACAAAATAACCTTGTGCAAAATAATCAGTTCCTTCACCGATGATTTTAATAGAATTCTTGTTGGCTCCAACAGTTCCATCAGCTCCCAAGCCATAAAATTTACCTCTGAAGGTTTGTGGATCTTCAACTGAAAAATCAGGATCATAATCCAGACTTGAATTTGTAACATCTTCTATTATTCCAACAGTAAAATGATTTTTAGGCTTATCTTTATCTAAATTATCAAAAACTGCTTTAATCATTCCCGGAGTAAATTCTTTTGATGAAAGTCCATACCTTCCGCCAACTATTTTTGGATAAGCAAAATTCAATTCGCCATTCATATATTTTTCAGAAATCGCATTTACCACATCCATATACAATGGTTCACCAGCAGATCCAGGTTCTTTAGTTCTATCTAAGACTGCGATTGATTTAACAGTTGAAGGGAATGCACTAATAAAATGTTCAATTGAAAATGGTCTGTATAATCTTACTTTAATAGCTCCAACTTTCTCACCTTTAGAAACGAGATATTCAACAGTTTCTTCAACAGGCTGAGTAGCAGAGCCCATAAGAATAATAATTTTTTCAGCGTCAGGAGCACCAACGTATTCAAATAATTTATATTTTCTTCCTGTTAGGCTTGCAAATTTATCCATTTGTTTTTGGACAATGTGCGGACAAGCCATATAAAATGGATTGACGGTTTCCCTTCCTTGAAAATAAACGTCCGGATTTTGAGCTGTTCCTCTGATTACAGGATTATCTGGTGATAAAGCTCTTTTTCTGTGAGCAATAATTAAATCATCATCAAGCATAAACTTCATATCTTCTTTAGTTAGCTCTTCAATTTTCATAACCTCGTGAGAAGATCTGAAACCATCAAAGAAATGAAGGAATGGAATTCTTGATTCTAAAGTTGAAGCCTGAGCTATTAAAGCAAAATCCATTACCTCCTGAACTGAGCCGGAAGATAATAAGGCAAAACCCGTTTGTCGCACTGACATTACATCTGAATGATCACCAAAAATAGATAATGCTTGAGCCGCTATTGATCTTGCAGAAACGTGAAAAACAGTTGGAGTTAATTCACCAGCAATTTTATACATATTAGGAATCATCAATAGTAAACCTTGAGCGGCGGTAAAAGTAGTTGTTAAAGCACCACTTTGAAGGGAGCCGTGAACAGCGCCCGCTGCTCCGCCCTCACTTTGTAATTCTGTTACGGTGGGTGTTATACCCCAAATATTTTTCATACCCGAAGCAGACCAAGCATCGCACCATTCAGCCATATTCGATGATGGAGTAATCGGATATATTGCGATAACTTCATTTGTATTAAAAGCCACATACGCAGCGGCTTCATTACCATCAATTGTTACTTTATTTCTTTCCATTTTATACCATTTATGATTATTGATAAAATTTCAAATTTGAAGTATCCTAATTCTTTCAACAATAATACCATGCACATTTATTGAATTTTTAATGTTTTTCGGCATTATTCCAATCACATTTCAGATTTGATAATTTATATTTTCAACTAATTCCCACTTTTAAGAATGTATTTTGAAATTTAATTGTATTTGTTAATTTTTACCCGTTAATAAAATAACTCGGAGCTAAAATGGAACAACAAAACTATATCCCACCGCAAAGACAATTTAAATCTTTAACCATTGGAGATTGGTTAATAACTTTTTTAATCCAAGCTATACCTGTTGTTGGATTTATTATGCTTTTTGTTTGGGCATTTGGCGGAGATACTCATCCAAGTAAAAAAACCTGGGCTCAGGCAACTCTGATTTTTATGGTAATCATTGTTGTATTAACGATAATTGTTTTTGCCTTAATCGGTGGATTAATAATGTCAATGTTTCAAGGAATGGATTACGATTATTCAACTTGAATAATAATAACTCGCTTATAAGTTAGTTGCTGTTTAATATGACAGAATTTTTAAGGTTTATACTTTATTAAAAAGGAGTAAACGTCTAATATTAAAAACTAAATGAAACACTTTAAGACAAATTCGCTTATATCGTAGCCGAAATAAAGGAATATAGATTTCTTTTGAGACAGCATTTTCTAATCAGTGCAAATCTGCCTAATCTGTGATATCAGTGTGCCAATAAATTTAACAATAGATAACACAGATTAACACAGAAATTAAAGAACTGAAGCCAGAGGCTTCTATTACTTTCTTCAGAAGCCAGAGGCTTCTTCTACTTTATTCGAAGCCAGAGGCTTCAGCTACAATTTTAAATTTCCATTTCTTTTTTAACTTCTGAAAATTTTTCTACTGCAAAATCCAAATCTTCTAAAGAATGAGCTGCTGAAATCTGAACTCTTATTCTCGCAGTTCCTTTAGGAACAACAGGATAGAAAAATCCAATTACATAAACACCTTTTTCTAACATTTTAGCAGCCATTTTTTGTGCAAGAACTGCATCACCTAACATAATAGGAACAATTGGATGAACTCCATCTTTAATCTGGAAACCTGCAGTTTTTATTTTTTCTCTGAAATATTTTGTATTTCTTTCTAATCTGTCTCTTAATTCTGTTGTTGATGAAAGCATATCAATTACTTTTATTGAAGCAGCTACAATGGCAGGAGCAACAGTATTAGAAAACAAATAAGGTCTGGAACGCTGTCTTAATAAATCTACAATTTCTTTTCGAGCTGAAGTATAACCACCACTTGCTCCACCAAGTGCTTTTCCTAAAGTGCCTGTGATAATATCAACTCTACCCATTACATCATTGTACTCGTGGGTTCCTTTGCCGTGTTTTCCCATAAAACCAACTGCGTGAGAATCATCAACCATCACCATTGCATTATACTTATCAGCTAAATCACAAATTTCTTTCAATGGTGCGATGAATCCATCCATTGAGAAAACACCATCAGTTGCAATCAGTATTTTTTTTGCATTATTTGATCTTGCTTCTTTGAGTTTTTCTTCGAGATCATTCATATCACAGTTTTTGTATCTGTATCGTTGTGCTTTGCACAATCTTATTCCATCAATTATACTTGCATGGTTTAACTCATCACTAACAATAGCATCTTCTTCACTCAGAAGAGTTTCAAATAAGCCACCATTTGCATCAAAACAGGAAGTGTAAAGAATAGTGTCATCCATCTCAAGGAAATCAGAAATTTTTTGTTCGAGAATTTTATGAATTTCCTGAGTACCACAAATAAATCGTACTGAAGATAAACCAAAACCCCATTTATCTAATCCATCTTTTGCTGCTTGGATTAGTTCTTTATTATCTGATAAACCGAGATAATTATTCGCACACATATTAAGAACTTTCTGTGAATGAGCTACTTCAATATGAGCTGATTGTGGTGATGTTATAATTCTTTCTTTTTTAAATAAACCTTCTTTTTCAATTGATTCAAGAACTGAACCGTAAAAACTCATTAATTCTAAATTCATTTTTTACCTCTAATAAATATTTAAAATTTATAATACTATTTTGGACCAATCATTTTTTCTGGTCTGACTGTTTGGTCAAATTGCTCTTCAGTAAGAAGACCCAATTCTAAAGCTGCTTGTTTTAGTGTTTTGTTTTCAGCGTGAGCTTTTTTAGCTACTTTTGCTGCATTATCATATCCAATTACAGGGTTCAAAGAAGTAACAAGCATCAAAGAATTTTCAAGATGCTTTTTAATATTATCAAGGTTAGCTTCGATTCCTATTACACAGTGATCTGTAAAGCTTTCGCAAGCATCCGAAAGTAAACGAATTGAGTTTAATACATTAAAAATTATTAATGGTTTAAATACATTTAGTTCAAAATTTCCGCTCGCACCGCCGAAATTAACAGCTACATCATTACCAAAAACCTGAGCACAAACCATTGTCATAGCTTCACTTTGAGTTGGATTTACTTTCCCGGGCATAATTGAACTGCCGGGTTCATTTTCAGGAAGATGAAGTTCGCCAAGTCCACATCTCGGACCAGAGCCGAGCCAACGAATGTCATTAGCAATTTTCATCAATGAAGCAGCAAGAGTTTTTAAGACACCGTGAAATTCTACTAAGGCATCATGAGTAGCAAGTGCTTCGAATTTATTTCTGGCAGTAATAAAAGGTAAGCCTGTTATTTCAGAAATTTTCTGAGCAGAAAGTTCAGCAAATTTTGGATGTGTATTCAAGCCAGTTCCAACAGCAGTTCCGCCGAGAGCAAGTTCATAAAGTCTTGGTAAGGCAGCGTCAATTCTTTCCAATCCATTGGTCAGCATTTGAACATAACCGCCAAACTCTTGTCCTAATGTTAAAGGAACTGCATCCATAAGGTGGGTTCTTCCTATTTTAATTACATCTTTATATTCTTCAGCTTTCTTTTGAAGAGCATCTCTTAGTTTAGTAACCATAGGTATAAGTTTTTTATGTATCTGTTCAACTGCTGCAATATGCATTGCAGTAGGAAAGGTGTCGTTAGAGGATTGTGCTTTGTTAACATCATCATTTGGGTGAATTGGTTTTTTACTTCCAAGTTCGCCGCCAGCCAATTCAATAGCACGATTTGCAATAACTTCATTAGCATTCATATTGGTTTGTGTGCCGCTTCCAGTTTGCCAAACAACGAGAGGAAAATGTTCATCAAGTTTTCCTTCAATTACTTCATCAGCAGCTCTACAAATTAAGTCAGCTTTATCCTGTGCAAGAGTACCTAATTCCTTATTAGTAAGTGCTGCTGCTTTTTTAAGAACACCTAAAGCTCGAATAAGTTCTCTGGGAAATTTGTCTCCACCAATTTTGAAATTCATCAATGATCGGGCAGTTTGAGCACCATAATATTTATCAGAAGGTACTTGTATTTCGCCCATAGTGTCTTTTTCGATGCGGTAATTCATAATGGTCTCCCTTTGAAGTTTAAAAAATGTAAAAATTCATACCGAAATTTATTCCAAATTATTCTTAAGAAAAATCCTGCTCTTTTCACAAAAAATAAACTGCTGACATTTTTAATGGTAAAAAATGATTTTGTAAGATTTGGGTTATATGAGGAATGGGGATAAGATTAAACAGTACGCGAGTATTTAGCTTTATCTTCTTTTCTTTCTATGTAACCATCAAAGTTCATAGCAATATTACGGATAAGCATTCTGCCCATATTTTTAACTTTTAATCCTTTATCAGTCATATCAATCAATTCATCTTTAATCATTTCTTTAAGATTACTTAAACCCCAGGCAAAATATTTTTTGAAATCAATCTTGTATTTGTTTTCAATTTCCGTAAAGTCAAGTTCGAAGTCACACATAAGTCTCATAATTACTTCTCGGCGCAAATGATCATCTTCAGTTAAGCGATAACCTTTAGCTGTTGGTAATCTTTCTTCGTCAAGAGCAGAGTAGTATTCTTTTTCGGTCTTGAAGTTCTGTGCATAAATATTTTTTAACTGCGAGATTGAAGTAATACCCATTGCATAGAGATCAGCGCCGGCATTAGTGCTGTATCCCTGAAAGTTTCTGTAAAGTTTTTTCTCTCTCATAGCAATTGCAAGTTCATCATTTGGTTTTGCGAAATGGTCCATTCCGATAAATTCATATCCAGCAGAAGTAAGATTCTCGATTGTCATTTTTAATATTTCAAGTTTTACTTCTGGCGCAGGAATATCTTCAGGATGAATGAGTGCCATGTGTTTTTTCATCCAAGGCACATGAGCATAATTAAAAACCGCAATTCGATCCGGAGAGATGTCAATTATCTTATCAACTGTATCAGCAAAAGTATCAACTGTTTGAAATGGAAGTCCATATATTAAATCAAGATTGATGCTGTGGAAACCAAGTTCTCTTACCCAGGCAACGGTCTGTCTTGTTATATCTTCAGGTTGAATTCTGTTTACTGCTTTCTGAACTTTTTCATTGAAATCCTGAACTCCCATACTAATTCTGTTAAAGCCATTGTTCCGAAGCGCTTCGAGATGTGCTTTGGTTAATTCGCGTGGGTCAATTTCGCAGCTTACTTCAGCCTCAGGTTTAAATTGAAAGTTTTTATTTATGTATGAAGCAAGATCATTTATTTCATCTGGACTTAAGTGAGTTGGAGTTCCTCCGCCCCAATGATGCTGAACTACTTTTCTATCAGGTAGAAGATATTGTCTTAATAAATCAATTTCTTTCTTAACATAGTTGATATATTCTTTTATTCTATCTCTGTTTCTTGTAATGATCATATTACATCCGCAGAAATAGCAAAGCGTATCACAATAGGGAAGATGAAAATAAAGTGATAAGTCCGGAAGATTGTCTCCGTAATTTGTTTTAACTATCTCATCAAGATAATCTTCGTGAGTAAAGCTTTCGTTAAACTGCGGAGCAGTTGGATAGCTTGTGTAACGAGGACCAGGCTTATCGTATTTTTTGAATTTCTTTAAATCTACTTCAAACATTTTGTTCCCTTTCTTTAAACGCAGAGTCGCGGAGACGCAGAGTTAAAAATTATTAACAATTCTATTAAATCCTTCAATTAATTTTGGGACATTAAAATTTATTAAGTAACCAAGTTTCTTTTCAGAAAGTCTAAGATAAGTTAAAAGCTGTGCACAGTGAACAGGAAGTATTGTCTCCACTGCTTTCAACTCTATGATAATTTCATTTTCTACTAAAATATCTATTTTAAATTCAGCATTTAAATCTTCTCCTTTATACATAACTGGTACTGGAACTTGTCTTCTAACATTCAAATTTCTTAATGTAAGCTCTTTAAATAATGACAATTCATAAACTGTCTCAAGTAATCCTGGCCCTAATTGTTTATGAACTTCAATTGAAGCATCTAAAATTATTGCACCTAATTTATTTAATTGTTCTCTATTCATATTCTCTGCGACTCTGCGTCTCAGCGGTGAAAAATTATGCTTTCTTGTTTTACAAACTGGACAAGAGCTTTCACATTTTCGGGATCTACATCGGGCAGAACACCATGACCAAGATTAAAGACATGACCACTGCCTTTCCCATAAGACTCAAGAACAGAAATTACTTCCTGTTTAATATAATTTTTATTTGCGTAAAGAACAGTAGGATCAAGATTGCCCTGAAGTGCAACAAGATGACCAACTTTATTTCTCACTTCACCAAGATTCATTGTCCAATCAAGACCAAGAACATCAGCACCAATATCTGCCATCTTATCAAGATTATGATGAACACCTTTAGCAAAGAAAATTACCGGCTCATCATTTCGTTTTAGCTGAGAAATTATTTTCTGAACATAAGGAAGAGAAAATTCAAGAAAATCTTTTTGAGAAAGAATTCCACCCCAGGTATCAAAAATCTGAACTGCATTACATCCGGCTTCGATCTTTGCTGAAAGATAATCTGAAATTGTATCTGAAAGTTTATTAAGCAAAGAATGAGCGAGCTCAGGTCTATTGTAAATTAATTTTTTTACTTCAGAAAAACTTTTCGAACCACGACCTTCTACCATATAAGTTAACAAAGTCCACGGCGAGCCGCTAAACCCAATCAATGGAACACGACCATTCAAATTTTGTTTAGTTAATCGTACTGCATCGAGAACATATTTTAACTCTTTCTTCGGATCAATTTTCCTTAACTGATTTGCATCATTTTCAGTTCTGATGGGATTATGAAAAATTGGTCCTTTACCTTCATGCATTTCCAAATGCATTCCCATAGCTTCGGGAATAACGAGTATGTCAGAAAAAATTATTGCAGCATCAACTCCAAGAATGTCAACTGGTTGAATTGTAACTTCTGCAGCAATTTCCGGAGTTTTACACATTGTAAGAAAATCATATTTTTTTCTAACTGCACGATATTCATTCAAGTATCTTCCTGCCTGCCGCATAATCCAGATTGGTGTTCTTTCGACCGGTAATCGTTTGCAGGCTCTGAGAAATAAATCATTATTAAGTTGTTTCAAGAGACTCTCCATATTGTTTAAAGTATTCAGAAAGTTTTACTGACAAACTTTCCAATGTTGAAATATCAGGTTTAATTATATGTCTAAGACCAAATTTTTTTATTTCATCTTCAGTTGTTTCACCGATTGCAGCAATAACTTTTTGATGGAAAAATTTAGCTGGATCTTTGATATTCATTAGCTCAATAAAATTTCTGAAAGTTGAAGGACTTGTAAAAATAAATACATCAATTCTGGAGCTTTCGATTATTTCTATTACTTCCTTTAAATCATTTCTGTTTGGAAGAACATTTTTATAAACAGTAACCTGAAATACATTAGCTTTTTTCTTTTTTAATTCTTCTGCTAAATCTTTTTTACTTATATCTGACTGTGGGAGTAAAACATTTTCATTTTCTAAATCAATATTACTAAATGAGTCTATAATACCTTTAGAAGAAAATTTTTGAGGCACAACATCAACTTTGAGTAAAAGTTGTTTACACATCTCTGCAGTTTTGGTACCAACTGCAATGATACTAATCTGTTTAAAATCTAAATTAGGTTTTAACTGATTGATTCTCTGATAAAAAAAACTAACTGAATTAACTGAAGTAAAAATTATTAAGTCAATTTTGATTGATTTAACAATATCATCAAATTCAGTCCAGTCATCGGGCGGGATAATTTCAATTGCAGGGAACTCAATAATATTTGCCCCCAGATTTTTGAATAACAATGACGAATCACTAATCTGATTTTTAGCTCGTGTAATAACTAATGTTTTATTCTGAAGAGGAAGCATCAAATATTTTAATTTATCTTCCAATCATTTTTTTGAATTACTTCTCCTGTGCTGGGCGAGATTATCAATTCTTTACCGCTTGCTCTATAACCATATTCTCCTTCACTTTCAGATAAAGTTGACAGTACGTGCCAAACATATTTTTGATAAACCACATCGTACAAAAAGCCAAATTTCCATTCTTTAATACCCTCTTCCAAACCGCTTTCTTTTGCAATTCTTTTTGCTGCTTCTTTGTCTATTCTAAATTGACAGTCTTCAGGATTTTCTTTGCAAAGAGGAATTCCGAAAACTTCCAAGTTAGGTATTATATTCCCGAGAGAATCAACAGAAAACCTTATTTGTCCACTTACAAATGGTTTTTCAGGAATAAACAAATTATAAACTATAAAATATCCTGTGTCTGTTTTTTTAATTTTCGAGAAGTCCGGTTTAATATAATTCTGGAAGAATGCGGAGCCTGTTTGATTAGCAACAAACAGATCAGCTTTACTTAAAACAGAGTAAGGAATAACACTTTCCTCATTCCCACAGCTTGAGCAAGTACAGGAATAAGAAATTAAAATCATTGTAGAAATGATAAAAACTTTAAAGAAGAATTTCATTGTTTTAATCCTCTCTCATTATAATAAATTTCATCAAGAATTTTTTTTGCGCCAGCTTTAAGTAAGTCTTTTGCAAGCTGCTTTCCTAATTTAATTGGATTTGATTTAACGCCTCTGACTTTTTTTCTAAAAGTTATTGACCCATCCAAACTGCCAATAAAAGCATCGAGGTAAAGTCCATTTTGTTTAACTTTCGCAAAAGCACCAATTGGAACCTGACAGCCGCCTTCTAAAGAACGAAGAAGACTTCGTTCAGCACTTGTTTCAATAAAAGTATTTTCATCGTGAATACTTTGGAGTATTTCAATTGCGAGATGGTTATTTTCGTGAGTTTCAATCCCCAATGCACCTTGGCTAACTGCAGGAAGGAAAAGTTCTGTTGGAATAATTGAAGATATGTATTTGTTAAGTTTCAATCTCTCAACTCCCGCACGAGCAAGAATAATTGCATCCCAATCCGACTTTAGAAATTTCTCTATTCTTGAAGGTACATTTCCTCTTAATTCAAATATCTGAATATCAGGTCTTAAATGAAGCAATTGACTTCTTCTTCTCAAAGAGCCAGTTGCAACTTTAGCGTTTTCAGGAAGAGAAAAAATAGTTGTTCCCTTTTTACGACTAATCAAAACATCTTCAACATTATGACGTTTTGTAACTGCAGCTAACTTTAATCCTTCAGGAATCTGAGTTTGTAAATCTTTTAATGAATGCACTGCAAAATCTATTTTTCTGTTGAGCAATTCATTTTCAATTTCTTTAGTGAAAAGAGATTTATCGCCAATTTTGGACAATGCGACATCAAGAATTTTATCGCCTTTAGTTTTGATAATTTTTAATTCTATAAAAAGATTTTTATGAAATTTTTCAAGTTCTTTTTTTATATAATTGGCTTGCCAAAGTGCAAGTTCACTACCTCTTGTACCAAGTATTAGTTTATGCTTCAATTTTTTTCCTGTTCTTTGATTGTATTTATTCCAAAAAGTTCTTGAATCACACTTAATTTCATTCTATTCAAATCCTGAGTGCTGTTATCATTAACAAACTTTTTTAATTCAACCGTTGGATGATGTAAAATTTTATTGATTATTTTTTTAGTAATTATTTCAAGTTTCTCCTTGTCCTCAGATGAAAATCTGTTAATGTTATTTTGAACTTCTTCAGCTCTAATGGTCTCAAATTTATCTCTTAATGCTTTAATGATCGGTGAAACCTGAAGTGAATTCAACCAATCAGAGAAATTATTTAGTTCTTCAGAAATAATTTTTTCGACTTTTGGAATTTCATTTCTGCGTTTTAAAAGATTTTGTTCGACTATAATATTCAGGGAATCTATATCATTATAAAAAACATTTTCAATATTTTTACACTGAGGATCAACATCTCGCGGAACAGCGATATCAACAATAACTAAAGATTCATAATTTCTTTTCTTAATTGTTTTTTCAATATCGGATTTAGAAATAATAAAATCCTGAGAACCAGTTGCACTAATGATTATATCAAACTTGTGCAAATGATCTTTAAAATTATCAAAAGGGAAAACGGCTGTATTTAATTCTTTAGCAAGTTTTTCAGCCTTCTCAAAAGTTCTGTTCGTGAGAGCTAATCTTGATACTCCTCTATCTCGTAAATGCTTAGCAGCAATCTCACCGGTTTCTCCAGTACCAATTACCAGTACAGATTTTTTCGAAATATTTGAAAATATTTTTTCAATTAGTTGAACAGCAGCAAAGCTAACAGTAACAGCTCCTTCACTTATTGCTGTTTCAGTAATTACTCTTTTCCCTAAGTGAAGAGAATAATCCATTATTTTTTTAAAGTAAAAACCAATAAAATTTTGTTCATCAGATATTTGAAATGCCTCTTTTACTTGTTTGAAGATTTGATTATCTCCAATAAGCATTGAATCAATACCTGCAATAAGTTTAAAGATATGTTCAACAACTTCAAAAGAACTGAACCTCTCAAAAGAATCTACAGAAACCCCTTCAACTTTTTTTAGACTCAATAAAATATTAATCAAATCACTATGATTAACTTTGTCTGAAAAGGCTGCTCCAAGAATTTCTGTTCTATTACAAGTAGAAACAATCATTCCTTCCTTGAGTATTTCTTTAATAGAACTTATTAGTCTGACTATTTCTTCATTACTAAGGTTAAGCGATTCTCGTAATTCAACTGAAGAAGTTCTATGATTTATTGATATTCCAATTAAATTCATTTGAAATCAATAAAATGAATGAAAACTTTTTGCTAAAAAATTTGATAAAATGGTAGAACCAATAGTAAGGATAAAACCAATAATTGAAACAATAACTAATTTTCTACCTCGAAGATTTCCATAGATTTTTTTGAAGATTCCTATACCATAAATTATCCAAATAAGTAAGGTACCTAAAAGCTTGGGATCTGTATAGGAGAAATTTAAATTAGATTGTGGAAGCCAAATAACACCAATAATTATTGCTATTGTAAGAAGTATAAATCCAATTACAGCTGAGTAAAAGCAAAGTTTTTCAAGAATTTCAAGGTTTGGAAGTCGGTCAAATAATATTCCGAACTTATTTTGTTTTAATTGATTATAAAGCATTAAAAATAAAAAACCATAAACAGCAGAAATTGTAATTCCGGCATAACCAAGTAGTGCACTAAAAACGTGAGTCCCTAAAAGATTACTTCTTAACTCTTCGCGAACGAAAAAAAGGTCTTTAATAAAAAGACTCGAGACAGTTTGAAATGCGATAGAAATAAATATTATAAACATACCTGTTCCACGAATGTCTGTTACTAATTCAAGTATGAAATAGGAAAAACTTACCGCAAAAGCCAAAAGTGTGAATATTTCAAACACACTTGTTATCGGTGGATGATCAAATTGGATTGTGCGAAGCAACAGATATAATAAATGAATAAAAAGAGTAATAAAAAGGAACAATCTTTTCGAGTTGTTTAGTTTTTTATCTTCTCTTTGAAAATCATAGAGATAAATCAAGAAAGTTATAAGATAAAAAATCGGCATTAAAAAATTAAGAGTATGTATCGTTCCAATCATAGTAATATCTGATTATTATTTATCTCCACCAAGAATAATCGGTAAACCTTCTTTACCTGAACCGATCACAACAACTTTAGAATTGGGTGAATTAGCAAGTTTTTCAGTGGCTTCAATTCCTTTCCACTTTAATAATTGCTCACTAATTCCTTGCGAAACAATTTTCTGAAAATCGGAAATTCCCTGTGCTTCTATTTTCTTTCTTTCGGCTTCAAGTCGTTCTTTCTCAAGTACAAATTGCATACGTTGGCTTTCTTGCTCTGCTTTTAGTTTCTCTTCAATTGATGCAGTTAATCCAGCAGGCAAAGTAATTTTTCTCAAAGCAGCAGCTTCAACAGTAACTCCGCGAGGACCAACCAATGCTGTAAGTTCTTGCTCAATTTGTCGTGCAAGTTTTTCTCTTTCAGCTGTATATAATGCTCGTGCTTCATATTTCGAGGTTACACCACGAACAACAGAGCGGAATTGTGGAATAACAATTTTGATTGTGTAATCTTCTCCAACAGTCTTGTAAATCTTATTTGCGTTTTCAAAACTTAATGAGAATAGTAAACTTATCTCGAGCTGAACACTCAATCCTTCTTTAGATGGAACTGTCATTTCTTCTTTTAATTCCTGAGTGCGTGCATCAAATTTGACAACATTAGCAAGTGGATTGACGAAATTAATTCCGGGATATAATGTCTGATCACTTACTCTACCAAAAAAATCAATTACACCAACGTGTCCGGCTGGTATCATTGTGAAGCATTGTAATAATGCTATAATCAATGCAATCAAAAAACCCACAAACGAAAATGTAGCTTCTGTATTGCTATGCCTTTTCTTTGCAGATTGAAAGACGAAAAATGCTGCTATTGCACCAAGTAATGCTATTATGAATAACATTTATTTACCTCTTTAGATTGATAATTTTCGTTTGGAAATATAGTTAATGAAATTAAGAATATAAATGTAATTTGATAAAACTATTGGGGATGGTTTAAGTTAAAGTTAAAGTTAAAGTTTAAGTTAAGGTTAAAGTTTAAGTTTAGAATAGATTGGTTGATTAAAGTTATTGATAATATTTTTATCAATAATTCAAAATTTCCAAGAAATATTTAACCAACCAATCTGAATTCTTCACTACTTTTTATATTCTTTCAGAAATCCTCTGAATTCAATCATATGAGATTCTTCTTGTGCAAGTAAACCAATAACTAAATCCTGAGTTACATAATCAACTCCATCACACATTTTAATAATTTTATTGTATTGAGCAATAGCACCTTTTTCAGCTTCAATAACTCCTTCAATCACTGAAACAACATCAGTCGTGTCCTCTTTGGGCTGAAGGAAGATTTGCTCAGCCTTGAAAAGAGATGAACCTTCAACTAATCCATCTAATTCTTTAATCCTTTTTGCAAGTGTTTGTGCGTGGGTTATTTCTTCTGTTATGTCAGCAGCTAAAGATTTTTTAATTTCTTCAGCTCTAACTCCATCAAGATTGACAGAGTTTGCAATGTAATTCATTACTGTTTCGATTTCCATCCAATAACTTTTTTGAAGTTCTTTTACTATTTCTTCTTTTGTAGCCATTATTTTGTCTCCTTAAAATTAACTAATTAGTTTTTTTATTAAATGTTTTCTATTTGTTTTGGTCTCTGAAAATGTTAACGCGTTCATCAATCGTAATTTTGCTTTTTCAATTTTTTCTTGAGAATCAGAAAATATTTCAAAAATTACTTCACCTTTTTTGATTTCCTCACCAATTTTTGGATAGAATTTAATTCCAGCCTTAAAATCAATTTTATCTTCTTTCTTTATTCGTCCTGCACCGAGTTCCAGAGCTGCCATTCCAACCTGATAAGTATCTACCTCTTTCAAATAACATTTTTTCTTTGATTTTAATTCAAAAGTAAATTTAGATTTTGGATAATTATCAGGATTTAACAATACTTTAAAGTCTCCACCTTGAGCTTTAACTATATCAATAAATTTTTCATATGCTTCTCCGGATTTTAGAATTTTGATTGCAAGTTCAATCCCTTCATCAATTGATTTGGATTTACCACCAAGATAGATCATTATTCCTGATAAAATTAAAGATAATTCAGTCAAATCATTTTTCTTCCCATCCCGAAGAATTTCAATTGTTTCTAACACTTCAAGCCAATTGCCGATATAATTTCCTAATGGTTGATTCATATCAGTAATAACTGCAATACAATCTTTACCAAAAGATTTTGCTGTATTGACTAAAGATTTTGCAAGCTCTTCACTTTGACTTTGACTTTTCATAAAAGCACCGGAACCAGTTTTTACATCAAGCACAAGTCCATCAATACCTTCAGCAAGTTTTTTACTCATTATACTTGCAGTAATCAGTGGTATTGATTCAACGGTTCCAGTAACATCTCTCAAAGAATAAATTAATTTATCAGCCGGAGCAATTTCTTTAGTTTGACCGATTAGTGCAGCTTTATGCTTTTTTAAAACTGCTTCAAACTTTTTAATTGAGAGATTTGTATTAAATCCGGGAATAGATTCTAATTTATCCAGAGTTCCACCTGTATGCCCTAATCCTCGCCCTGAAATCATTGGGACATAAATACCTGCACAAGCAACAATAGGAGCAATAATTAAAGATGTTTTATCCCCTACTCCGCCTGTTGAATGCTTGTCAATTTTTCTTCCTTCAAGATGATCAAAATTTAAAACATTGCCACTGAATAACATTGCTTTAGTAAGCCAAGAAGTTTCATTAGAAGAAAAGCCGTTAATAAATCCAGCCATAAGAAAAGCCGACATCTGATAATCAGGAATTTCTTGACTTGTGTATTTAGAAATTATAAAATTTATTTCGTCTTCACTAAGAGCTTTTTTATTTCTTTTCTTTTTAATTATTTCAACTACATTCATAAATCATCTGTTGTAATATTGAAGAGCTTCAGGTAAATATTTTTTTAAGTTTGCGATACGTGTTTCATCAGATGGATGTGTGCTAAGAAATTCTGGTAATTTAGCTTTATTAAGATTAGCCATCCTCTGCCAAAAATCAATTGCTTCATTTGGATTGTAACCAGCCATCGCCATAAAAATTAGTCCAAGTCTATCTGCTTCACTTTCGTGAGTTCGGCTATAAGGTAAAATTACACCTACAGTAGAACCAATTCCATAAGCAGTAAGAAATAATTCACGTGTGGCGGCAGGCTCATCTTTAAGTGCTACATCTAATGCTAATCCGCCTAATTGCTGTAACAAACCTTGTGACATTCTTTCAGAACCGTGCTGTGCAATTGCGTGTGCTATTTCGTGTCCCATCACAACAGCTAAACCAGTTTCATCTTTTGTAATTGGCAGAATTCCGGTGTAAACAACAACCTTTCCACCGGGCATACACCAGGCATTCACTTCTTCACTTTCTATTAAATTAAATTCCCATTTATATCCATCAAGCTGTTTGCTCCAGTTTTTTTCAGCAAAATATCTTTCAACTGCTCCTTTGATGTTTAATCCAACTTTTTTAACAAGAGCCGTTGCCTGGGCATCATTACTTAATTTATTTGACTTTAAAAATTCGTCATACTGTTGGAAACTCAACGAATTGATTTGTGCTGCTGGAATAATATTCAGTTGTTTTCTACCTGTGATTGGAACAGTGTTGCAATAGTAAATTGTCAATAAAATTAAAAGTATTGGTAAGAATATTTTTAACTTCTTCATAATGTTTCTCCTTTTATAAACATTTTTGTTACTAAAATACAAAAAAAACGTGTTCAATATTCATTGATTAAATTGATTTAATAATAGATTTCAAACTACATTGAATACTTTGTTAAATCACATCTTTCTAAAATAATTAAACTTATGTAGCTAAAGCTTGTCCATGATTCTAATTTTTTTGGGGCTGTCTAAAAAGTTAAAAAATGTCAGTCTGAATATTATGACTTAGTCAAGCTTTTTTTAATAATTCTGGATTAATAGATTTATAGTTTTCTGTATAGGCAGTTCCAGAATTAATAACAGCACA
>Ga0308414_1000025_pt1 | contig 97096 bp, 84 predicted proteins | sample HotsprSampleOS50_FD_205667 | JGI IMG/M metagenome (GOLD analysis project Ga0308414, IMG submission 205667) | Hot spring phototrophic mat microbial communities from Octopus Spring, Yellowstone National Park, Wyoming, United States - 20090730_OS50 ... | reverse complement strand
ATGCCATACCATGCTGTGCCCTTCGTCTCACTGAACGTCTTGCCGCAGGTCTTGCACTTGTAGCGCCGCTCTTTGCGCGAATGGCTCACGATATTGCCGTTTCCCGATTTACCCCTATCGGGGCAGGTCATGTTTGGGCAAAATTGCTGTTGGGGGTTCATGGTTCTCACTTGCGCTGACCAGATCTTCGTAAATCCAGTCTGCAAGGAACCCCCGCCCTTGTCCACATCCACGTTATTGCGGGGTGCTACCGGTGAATGTGAATTCGAGGGTGTTCTCAGAGGAACTGAGGGGTTCGAGTCGTGTCCGATATTGCCCACAACCTAGAACTTCACTCGAACAGGTGGCGGCAGCGTCACCTGTTTCGACTCTGACAAGCCCTAGTGCTCCCTCGCTGCTCAATTTTCCATCAGCGACCGTCGTCGTCCAGACGTCGGCGGCGCGCGGGCAGGTCATCATCCACGCTGTCGGGGTCGTCCACAATTTGCAGAGTGCTGCCATCTGGCGCCTCCAGGTAGCGCGGCCCGCGCTTGACCGGTTCGGCGTCGGCATTTGGGATAACCACGCTGCGGGTGGCGCGCGCTGGCACGACAACCACGCGCGCGGGGGGCGGCTCCTGACGGACGGCATCCATTAACACAACGAGAGCCGCAGCCAGCACACCAGGGAACCACCCGGCCAGCGTCAGCGCAAAGACGAGCAGCAAAGTGCCGCAGCCTTTGTCAAGCACGGCCAGCGGCGGAAACACGAATGCGAGAATCAGGCGGATGAGGATCATGGCCACTCCCTGTCAGGTTGAACGGACTGTGGGCTGCTAACGCAGAAGCGGCGCAGGTCGGCGGCTGGTGACCAGGGCGTGCCGTCGGGCAGCGTAGTGAGCGCGTCGCAGCGCACGCCGTCCAGGTTAGCGCCGGCCAGCGCCGCCCCGCTGAGATCGGCGCCCTCCAGGCGGGCATGCCACAAGTTGGCGTTCGCCAGATTGGCCCCGCGCAGATCAGCCCCGCGCAGGTCAGCGGCGGCCAGGTGTGCCCGCTGCAGATCGGCCCCAGCAAAACAGGCCGCTTGCAGGTGCGCGTCGCACAGGTTGGCGTTTGCCAGATTGGCATACGTGAAATCAGCGGCGTGAAGGAGCGCCGCGCCAAAATACGCGCCGGTTAGGTCGGCCTCGCGCAGCACGATGCCCTCTAAGTTGGCGCGCGCAAGGCGAGCGCCGGCCAGGTTAGCGCGCGTGAAATTTGCTGCCCGCAGCGAGCCGTCTTGTGTCCAGCCGCGCGCGCGCAGTTGATCGAGCGCCTCCAGGGCCGCGCGGTTGTCGGCTGTCTGCGCCTGGCGGATCAGCGCTTGTTTAGCGCGCGGCAGGCGGTTGCGCAGTCCTTGAATCACCCTTGCAATGCCCTCCTCAGTCAGCCGGCCTGCACAAATGACGCCACCAGCGCGCCGCAGCGCGCCGCTGCTTCTGGCGTAAAATGCAGCCCATCGAACGTATACGCAAAACCGCCCGCTTTCTGTTCGCGCGCATAATCGTCCCAGCCAGCGCGCACCCGCTTACCGATCAAGTTGATCGCGTCCTGATCCAGCTCTGGACGATCCACCAGCAGGCCGCAGCCAAACGCCGCCGCCAGGTCGAGCACCGGGATGTTGAGCGACTGGGCAGCAGCGCGCGCCAGGTCATTGTACTGCTGTACCGCAGCCACCACCGGCACGCTGTACTCCACCGGCGGCAGCCCCACCCACGCCAGCACACGAGCCAGCTGCAGCCGAGTTAGCAGATCGCGATAGCCAGCGGCGAACTGATCAGGCGTAACTACTCCACCTGGAATTCCCTGCGCGGTCTCGTAATACCGGCGGGTTGCCGGCTGGCTGTATGAGATAGCGTCGTTCCCGCCGACCATCACAAACACCCCGTCGGGCCGCTGCGCCAGCACGTCGTCGAGGCGGCGCAGCAGGTTGAGCACGGTATTGCCCCCCACACCAGCGTTGACAACCGTGTGCTGCGGCAGGCGGCGGGCCGCTTCCCCAACGAAATCGCCGCCGTAGCCGCCCCACGTCAGGCTGTCGCCCAGGAACACAAGCTTCATGCGCCGGCGCTCAGCATGCTGTCCACCATCTGAACGACCTCGCGCACGCCGGGCAGGGTGTCCTGCCACAGCAGCGCGACCGGCAGGCGCAGCCTGGGCAGAATATTGCAGGCGTATACCCCCTGCGCGTCGGGGGCAATGCGCTCAAACAGAGCGTCTGCGCTGCGCTGGTAAAACAGCGCCTCTTGAAATGCCGGATCAATGATCCAGTATTCGCCCACGCCGCCGCGCTCGTACTCGTCGTACTTCTCGACGCGGTCAATCCGCTGGCTGCCCGGTGAGACGATCTCCACCACCAGATCAGCCGGGCCGTCAACGGCCTTGCCGCGCAGCCGCTCGACGCTAGCGGGCAGCAGAACTTGAATGTCTGGCATCCGCGTGACATCGGGCAGGATGCGCATGAGAACGGGTTCCTGCACGACACGCCCGCCGCCTGCAGCCTCAAGATAGGCAGAGAACAAGATGCGCAGGAATCCACTTAATGCATCGTGCTTTTCGTCAACGCCCACCATCTCGATCACATCTCCCTTGACCCATTCGGCGCGCACGCCTTCAAAGCCAACCAGGAAATTGTCGTGGCTGACGCCAGAAGCAATTACAGTGCCAGCGGCGCGAGTGGGGGCGCTGTTTGGGGTTTCCGCGACCATCGCTGTACCTCATCACGCGACTACCCAACGAAAAGGGGGAGCGGCGGCCTGCCATTCCCCCTTGATTGTAACGGTAACTGCGGCGCTGGCGCTACGCCGGCTGCGGCTCTGCCTGCCAGAACTCGGCGTCGTAGGCCGGCAGCTCGCAGCGCAGCGGGCGATCCTCGCGGAAGCCCAGCGCGTAATCGGCCTGCATGAGCTGGTGAATCTCGCTGGTTCCCTCGTAGATCACCGCGCCCTTGCTGTTGCGCAGGTAGCGCTCCACGGGGTATTCGTCGCTGAAACCGTACGCGCCGTGAATCTGCACGGCCTCCAACGCGGCCTTAACGCTGTGCTCGGTGGCGTACCACTTGGCCATGCTGGTCTCGCGCGTGTTGCGCAGGCCCATGTTCTTCATCCAGCCCACCTTCAGGCACAGCAGCGACGCGGTGTCATACCACTGCTGCATGTAAGCGATCTTCTGTTTGATAAGCTGGTGCTGGCCAATCGGCACGCCGAAGGTGCGGCGCTCGCGAGCGTATTTCAAGCTGTCCTCCAGGCAGGCGCGGATGAGGCCGGTAGCGCCGGCAGCAACCGTGTAGCGGCCGTTGTCGAGGCACGACATGGCGATCTTGAAACCCTCGCCCTCCTCGCCCAGCCGGTTTTCGACCGGCACTTCAACGTCCTGCATGGCGAACCAGCCAGTAGAACCGGCGCGCACGCCCAGCTTGCCGTGAATGTCGCCAGCGCTGAAGCCGGGCATGTCGCTTGTGACGATGAAAGCGGTCATGCCCCGGTGGCCGGCGTCCGGGTCTGTTTTGGCCACCACCAGGAAGTGATGCGCCTTGGTCGCTAAGCTGATCCACATCTTCTCGCCGTTGAGGATGTAGCGGTCGCCCACGCGGCGAGCCGTGGCGGTCATGGCGGCCACGTCGCTGCCTGCGCCTGGCTCGGTCAGGCCGAAGCCGGCGTATTTCTCGCCGCGCGCCTGCGGCACAAGAAAGCGCTGCTTCTGCTCCTCAGTGCCCCACTGGAGCAGCGCCATGCTGTTGAGGCCCATGTGCACCGACATAACGACGCGCAGCGTTGTGTCGGCGCGCTCCAGCTCCTCGCACACCAGGCCCAGCGTGATGTAGTCGAAACCTTGGCCGCCGTAGCGCACCGGGATGTTAATGCCCAAGATGCCCAGCTCAGCCATGCGCGGCAGGATGGCCGGGTTCATCTCTTGTTTGCGATCCCATTCGCCGATGGTGGGCATCACCTCTTTGTGGACGAAGTCCCGCACCATCTTCTGTGCCTGAACGTGTTCTTCGGTCAGTGTAAAGTCCATAGTGTTGTTGGCTTTCCTGATACTGCTGCAGTTTGCACGAACGATGTGGTTCAGAGTATACCATGCGGGGCGGCGGCCCGCCGGTTTTCTCAACCGGTCTGCGGCAGCTCAACCCGCAGGGCGTTCAGGCGGCGGCGCGCCTCGGCAGCGAACGGGTACGGGTACACCGCGCTCCACGTCACCACCCAGTCGTATTCGCGCAGCGCAGCCTGGGTTTCGCCCTGCGCCTCCAGGATCAGGCCGCGCAGGAAGCGCCGGCTGCCGGTCTCGACGCGCGCCAGAGCCGCGTCCACGCTGCGCAGCGCGTCGTCGAATTCGCCCAAGCCGTACTGCGCGCGGGCGCGGTACTCGTGAGCTACCGGCTGCAGCGCCAGCGGCAGGCTGGCCGGCTCTGGAATCAGCGCCAGCGCGCTGGCGAATGTCTCTGTGTCTCCGTCGCGCGCTTGGTCTACCAAGATGCGCGCCTGCAGCAGACGGATCTCGTCGTCGGCCAGCACGCCGCTGCTTAGCAGCGCCTCGGCGTCGCTGGAGGCCGTGCCGTAGCTGCCCGCCGCATAAGCGGCGCGCATGCGTTGGGCGCGGGTCTGTAGGCTCTGGTCAATGCTGTAGGCGCGGGTGAGGTCGTCGCGGGCCATGTCGTGGCGGCCCTGCGCGCTGTAGAGCGCGGCCCGCGCCACCAACGCGGCAGCGGTAACCGGCGTGATCTCCTCAGCGGCCAGCGCCTGATCGTAGGCAGCCAGGGCCTGGTCGGTATTGCCCTCGGCGACGCGCGCGTCGCCCAGCAGCTTGAAGCCCTCGGCGCTGCCGGGATAGAAAAACAGGTAGTTCTGGGCGTAGATCACGGCCAAGCCGGGATCGCCCTGGGCGAGCGCCGTCTTGATCTGCAGCAGGTACGCCTTCTCAACGGTGGGGTCAATGTACAGCGCCACGAACGCCTGGCGCGCGGCCCGGTCAAGATCGCCTTGAGCGAAGTGCACTTCGCCTTTCTCAACAATCAGGTTGACATCAGCGGCCAGCTGCGGCACGGCGAGCCCTTGGTCGAGAGCAGCCAGCGCCTCGTCATAGCGGCGCTCCAGCGCGTAGCGCTGCGCCAGCAGCACGTAAGGCAGCGCCAGCCGGGGATCGCCGGCAGCCGCGGCGCGGGCGCGGTCAGTAACCTGCGTCAGATAGCCGCTGGCCGCCTGCGCCAGCCCCTGATCGCGGGCGCGGCGGGCCAGTTCCAAAAGGGCGTAAGCGTAAGCGGTGTCGAGCAAGGGGCGAGCGGCGGCGTCCGGGCGGTCGCGCAGACGCGCTTCTGCCTCATCCAGCAGGCGCAGGGCGGCTTCTGGGTCGCCGGCGTCGGTGCGAGCGATCGCTTCGTAGAGGTAGGCGCTGGCGTTGAAACTGAGCGAGGCGGCAGCGCGCTCGGCCTCGAGCGTGGAGATGGCGGCTGTGAAGCGGCGCTGGTTGATGAGCGCAACCGCGTCGCTGATGATGCGGCTGCCGGTGTCCGGGTAAATGCGCGTCGGCCGCGGCGGCGCGTTGATGCTGCCAGGCGTGATGGACGGGTCAATCGTAGGGCTGGCGGTGGGCGAGACAGCCGGTGTCACCGACGGCGTGGGCGTGAAGCCAGGCGTGGGCGTGGGCGTGAGGGTCGGCGTGGGCGACGGCGTCCAGGTAGGGGCGAACACCACGCCGCGCAGCTGCGGGTCGTTGGCCACCACCAGCGCGCCGACAGCGCCCAGCACCACCAGGAAGCCAGCCGCAGCGCCTGCAATCTTCAGGCGCAGGTAGAGCGCATCGCGCTCACCGGCGCGGCCTTTGCTCTTGCGCACCCATTCCACGCCGCTGCTGTCCGCTGCCAGCGAGTCAGCGTAAGCTCTCACCAGGCGGTCGGCCTGGGCCTGAGCGGCGGCCAAACGCTGCGGGTCAGGGATGGGCACGCCAGCGCGCTGCGAAGCGGCCGCCTGAGCTGGCGCCTGCGGCGCGCTGCGCGCTGCACCCAGCAGTTGTTCCGGCGCAATGTTCATGGCTGCCAGCGCCTGGAGCGCCGTCTCGTTCTGCGGGTTGATTTGCAGCAGCTTCTGGAAGCAGAACAGGCGCTCGCGCTGGTCGCGCGCCAGGCTGGCCAGCCACACCCAGGCCGCCTCGTTGCGCGGGTCCAGCCGGATAGACTGCTGCAGCAGCGCGCGGGCGCGGTCGTTCTCGCCGGCCTTGGCTGCCGCAATGCCCTGCCGCCGAAGCTCACGCGCTTGATCGGTTGCCACCCCGCCACCTCCTGCCTGCGTCCGCACTGTGTTCATTCTACAACAACCGGCCAGCCGCGAAAACAAAGGCGGGCGAGGTGGCGCTTGACGACCTGCGCCGGTTCAGCGTATGATTCGTTCGATACATGCGCGTTCGCGCATATATGAGACAGCGTATCAGATCGTGACGGCGCGTATGGCTGATGAAACCTGCTACATTGTTCACGGTATGGACTGCGCCAACTGCGCCCGCGAGCTGGAAGACAGCATAGCGCGCCTCGACGGCGTGCAGGCTGTGCGGGTGGAGTTTGCCACCGGCAGGATGCGTGTCAGCGGCGGCGTGTCGTTCGAGGCGCTGCGCCAGCGAGCTGAGGCGCTGGGCAAGCGCATCGAACCGGCGGACACAGTCTCTACCGCAGCGCCAGCGGCAGCGCGCGGCGGCGCAACCGGCTTTGCCCTCTACCTGACAGCGCGGCCTGAAACACGGCTGGCGCTGTTGGGCGGCGCGCTGATCCTGGTCACGCTGGCAGCGTCGGCGCTGCTGGTGCTGCCGGAGGGTTTAGCTGAAGCGCTCTACACTGCGGCCATGGTCATCGCCGTCTACCCGATTGCGCGCAGCGGCCTCAACACGCTGCGCATCAGCCGCACGTTCAGCATCAATTTACTGATGACAATCGCCGCTGTTGGGGCGGTTGTCATTGGCGAGCACCTGGAGGCCGCCACCGTCATCTTCCTGTTCGCTCTTGGCGAGGCGCTGGAGGGCTACACCGCTGAGCGCGCCCGCCGCAGCCTGGGCGCGCTGGTCAAGTTGGCGCCGGCGCAGGCCGTGCGGCTGAATCCAGACGGCGGCAGCGAGACCGTGCCAGTGGCACGGCTGCAGGTCGGCGACCTGATCGCCGTTCACCCCGGCGAGCGCGTGCCGATGGACGGCGTGGTGACGGCGGGCAGCAGCAGCGTCAACCAAGCGCCGATTACCGGCGAGAGCCTGCCGGTGTACAAAGCGCCTGGCGCGCCGGTCTACGCCGGCACGCTCAACGGCGACGGCGCGCTGGAGGTGCGCGTCACGCACCTGGCGGCAGACAACACGCTCAGCCGGATCATCCGGCTGGTCGAGGAAGCGCAGAGCAACCGCGCCCCCAGCCAACGCCTGATTGACCGCTTCGCTCACTACTATACGCCCGGAGTTGTGCTGCTGGCGCTGGCGGTGGCATTGGTTCCGCCGCTTGTCTTCGGCGCGCCCTTCCACGACGCAGCCGACGGGGCGCGCGGCTGGCTCTACCGCGCCCTTACGCTGCTGGTCATCGCCTGCCCCTGCGCGCTAGTTATCAGCACCCCCGTGACGATCATCAGCGCGATTACGGCGGCAGCGCGGCGCGGCGTACTCGTCAAGGGCGGGGCACACCTGGAAGCGCTGGGCCAGGTGCGCGCGGTCGCCTTCGACAAGACCGGCACGCTCACACTGGGCAGCCCAGTCGTGACTCAGGTGCGCGCGCTCGACTGCGACGGCTCCGGGCGCTGCCCGGCCTGCGACAATCTGCTGGCGCTGGCCGCGGCGGTCGAGCAGCGCAGCGCGCACCCGCTAGCGCGAGCGGTGCTAGACGCGGCCCGCGCGCGCGGCGTGGAAGCGGCATTCGCCCCAGCGGACGACGTGGCAACGCTGGCCGGGCGGGGTGTGCAGGGCCGCGTTGGCGGGCATCTGGTGACGGTGGGCAGTCACCGCTTGTTCGACAGCGATCACCCGCACGACAGCGGCCTGTGCGGCCTGGTGGCGCAGGCCGAGGCTGGCGGCGAGACGGCTATGCTGCTGGCGCACGATGACCAGGTGCGCGGTTTCATCGCGGTGGCTGACCAAGTGAGGACAGAGAGCCAAGCGGTGGTGGCGGCGCTGCGCGGTCTGGGGCTGCACACGATCATGCTCACGGGCGACAACGCCGCCGTGGCGCAGGCCGTGGGGGGGCGGGTGGGCGTGGACGCGGTGCGCGCTGACCTGCTGCCTGCTGACAAAGCCGACGCAGTGCGCGGGCTGCTGCGCGCTCATGGCCCGGTGGCAATGGTGGGAGATGGCATCAACGACACGCCGGCTTTGGCCGCTGCCAGCGTTGGCGTGGCAATGGGCGGCGCGGGCAGCGCCCAGGCGCTGGAGACGGCCGACATCGTTCTGATGGCCGACGACCTGGCACAGCTCCCCTACGCGGTGCGGCTGGCCCGCTTTGCCCGCCGCCTGATCGCGCAGAACATCGGCCTCAGCGTTGGCCTTAAGCTGGCCTTTGTGGCCCTGGCGCTGGCCGGCGGCGCTACCATGTGGATGGCCGTGCTGGCCGATATGGGCATGTCGCTGGCGGTCACCCTCAACGGCATGCGCCCGCTGCGCCTGCGTTGAACGCCGCGCCGTGGCAAACGACATCCCCGCCTGCAGAGACGGGGATGAGTGCAGCTGTGAATGCCACTGCTGTCCGGGTCAGTCGGTGATGGGGTGCGTTGCGGCCGTGCGCATAAACTCCAGCGTGTGGTCGAAATTCACAATGCCCGCGTCTGACCCCAGGCCGGTGATGACCAGGCCCGACGCCGCGCTGGCGAAGCGGCCAGCTTCTTCAAGCGACCAGCCTTTTGACAGGCCGACGATGAACGCCGCGCAGTAAGCATCGCCACAGCCAGTGGAGTCCACTACTGGCACGTTGTAGGCGGGAATGCGGATTTCATCCATGCCGCGGGCGGCGATGCTGCTGCCCTGGCCGCCCATCTTAAAAACGGTGTGCCCCACGCCGCGATCCAGGAAGAAGTTGATAATGTCCTTTCGGTCCTGCAAACCGCAGATCATGCGCGCCTCTTCCAGGCCAGGCATGAAATAATCAATATACGGCAGCGCTGGCTCAAGGATTTGCAGCAGATCATCGCGCTGCAAGGCGATCATGTCGAGCGTGGTGACAGTGTTATGCTCCTTAGCGAACTTGAGAATCTGGGCCGTCGGTTCGCCATCAAGTTTTGCCAGCAGATACGTGCCGCCGAAGTGCAGGTAATCAGCCTCGGCGATAACATCCCAGTTGATGTCATCCAGCGACAGCTCAGCGTTAGCGCCCAGGACGTGGAGCGCCGGGCGCTCTCCGTTGGGGCGAATGGGCAGCATCGTGGCCGAGGTTTGCACGCCGCTTTTCCGCACCAGGTTATCCGTGTTGACGCCGTAGCGGCGCATCGTGTCCACGATGAAGTTGCCCAGCTCATCCTGACCAATGGCCCCCATCGTGTAGACCTCTGCGCCTAACTTGGCCAGGTCTACGCTCGTCCCGGCGGCCGTCCCTGCCACGGTGAGGCGAATCTCCTCAATCAGGTCAACGTGCTGCCCCTCCGGGATGCGCGTCACGTAGCGCCCCAGGATGTCGAGGATGTGGATGCCCAGACTGACAACTTTAGCCATGGAGTGTAGCCCTTTCTGCGTGCAGTGATTTAATTCGTCGGCGCAGCCAGCGGCGCGAGCGCAGCGTCCAGCCGCAGCCCTTCTTGTGGCTCAAATAGAACAATGTGTTCCAGCGGAAAAACGACGTGTGCGCTGTCCCCCACGGAGAACCTCATTTCAGGCGACACCTTCGCTTTGACGACTGCGCCCCCGATCTCCAGCGTGAGCAGATGCTGCCCGCCTACCACCAGCGCCTGCTGCGCTACGCGCGCTTCAACGCTGTTCGCGGCTGGCTGACGCAGGACGCGCACGCGCTCCGGGCGGATACCGAGCACGACTTCTCGACGGCCATCAACGCCATCTACCCGCAGCGGCTCTTGAAACAGCGGCCCTGCCAGGGTCATGCCATCGGCATCTGGCGTAAGGGAGTAATCAATAAAGTTCATGCCGGGGTTGCCCAGGAACCAGCCGCCAAACCGATCCGCCGGGTTGTTGTACAGGTCGCGGGGCGCGCCGCGCTGCACAATTGCGCCGTCGCGCATGAGCGCAATCTCGTCGGCCAGCGTCATCGCCTCGGTTTGATCGTGCGTCACATAGATGATCGTTTGGCTGTGCTGCTTCACCAGCCGCTTGAGCGCGCGCTTGAGCTGCAGCTTGGAGGCGATATCCACGTTAGTTACCGGCTCATCGAACAGAATAATGCGCGGCTGGCGCGCAACCTCGCGCGCCACAGCCACCTTCTGGCGCGTGCCGTTGTCCAGCCGATCAACGCCGGCGCTGGCGAAGCGCGTCAGGTCGAGCGTGTCCATCACGGACTCCACCCGCTGCCTGCGTTCAGCCGGCGAGAGGGCCTTGTCCTCCAGCAGCGGCAGCTCGATGTTGCGGTAGACGGTCATGCCGCGGTAGATCACCGGATACTGGAACACCATGCCAATGTTGCGCTCGCTGGGCGTCAAATCGGTCACGCGCTCGTCATCGAAGTAGATTTCGCCGTGAGTCGGCTCTTCAAGGCCGGCGATCATGCGCATCAGCGTCGTCTTGCCGCAGCCAGACGGCCCCAAAAGGCATGTAACGGACGACGTGGGAAACGTCATGGTGAGATCGCGCACAGCAACCAGTTTGCCGAACTCCTTGCGCAGGTTGTCGAGTCGAATGACGGCCATGTTAATGCGCCCCCTGCCCGATGCTGCTGCCATTCGGGCCGTACAAAAACAAGCGTTTCGGGTCAATAGCGGCAGTGGTGCGGCCTTCGCTGGGGTCACCGATATCGCTGTGGCGCACCACGGCGGTCAGCGGCAGGCCAGCGGCCTCCAGATAGACGACCATCTCGCCGCCGATGTCCTCTACCAGCACAATGTCTGCCGGAAAAGTCTTGAGCGTGCCGCCAGCCGGCGGGTTGATGACAATATCCTGTGGGCGCACGGCCACTGATACTTCAGTCGGCGCGCTGCCGTTGACCAGTGCAGCGCGAAAGTCGAACAGCGGCGTGCGGCACAGGCCGCCGTCGAGCGTGCCAGAGAACAGATTAGCCTCCGGAAAGCCGAGCAGCTTCATCGTGCGCACATGCTGGGGCTGCGCGTAGACTGTCTCCAGTTCACCTACCTCGACAATACGTCCGGCATCGAGGACGCTGACGCGCTCGGCCAGCATCAGCGTTTCCAGCGCATCGGATGTGGTGTAGATAAACGCAGCGCCCAGGGCGGCGCGCATCTGGCGCAGGTCGTCAAAGAGCTGCTCGCGCAGTTTGAAGTCCAAGCCGGTCAGTGGGTCGTCAAGCACGAAAATATTGGTGTTCTTGACAATGCCGCGCGCAATTGCCACGCGCTGTTTCTCGCCCCCACTGAGCTGATCCGGTTTTTTGCCCAGCAGATGGCTGATCTTGAGCTGCTCGGCAGCCCGCTGCACCACCGGCGTCGCATCCCGCGTGGAGACGCCCATCAGCTTGAGCGGGTAGGCAATGTTGTCAAAAACGCTGTAATGCGGGTACAGGGCGAAAGACTGCGGCACATAGCCGATGTTGCGCTGCCCCGGCGCAGCGCGGGTCACGTTCTGCCCGCGCATCCAGATTTCGCCATGGTCGGGTTTATCCAACCCGGTGAGCAGGCGCAGCACGGTTGACTTGCCGCAGGCCGGCGCGCCAAAGATCACGGTGAAAGTGTTGGCGTAGATGCTCAGGTTCAGGTCCTGAACGATTACAGCGCGCCCGTAGCTTTTCGAGACCCCGCGAAACTCGACGGCGACATCCATAATGGGTCACCTCCCTATCATCAGCAGCGACGGCACCAGGTTGATGCTGAGGATCACGATGCCGCCGATAATCAGCGCGGCAAGGGCTACCCCCATCAAGGACTGGCGGAATTTAAAATGGGACGGAATGTTGCCAAAGGCGATCTGAAGCAGCGTGAAGAAGATCAGCGCGTTCAGGCCCAGCGCGTAGATGTCGCGGCTGAACTGCTGCGCGATCATCACAAAGCTGAGCAGCAGCAGCACGATCAGCGCCTGCTGGGCGACCGCCGCGAAGGCGCGCCGCTGGCCGGCGCGCGGTTTATCCGTGGTTGAGACGCTCATACTTCACCTCGCACCGTGCCGAAAGTCATGCCTACCAGCAGGTAGCGCTGGAAGAGGAACACGATCAGGATGGGCGGGATGATGTAGGCGGTGGTCATCGAGGCCACAAAGGTCCAGTCCAGGCCGCCAGCGGAGTACAAGTTGGTGGAGAACGACACAGGAATCGTGGTCGTGTTCAGCCCGCCGATGATCAGGTTGAAGATGAACTCGTTCCACACGAAGATCAGGTTGAAGATGAAGGCGGCCACCAACCCTGGCCCCACCTGCGGCAGGATTACGCGGAACAGCACGTGCCAGCGCGAGCCGCCGTTGATAAGGGCTGTTTCGTCGTAGCGCCGCGATACGCCGTCTACAAACCCTTTCAAAATCCACACCGAGAAGGGGATGCTGAACATGGCGTAGAACATGATCATGCCGAAGTGGGTGTTCTTCCAGCCCAGCGCCGAGTACATCAGAAAGATCGGGATCACGACAGCGACAGCCGGAACCATGCGGATGGACAGCAGGATGAACATCATGAAGTTGGTGCCTGGCGGGTTGTAGCGCGAAAAAGCGTAGGCCGCCAGGAAAGACACCAGCAGCGCGATGGCCACCGCAGTGAGCGAAATGAAGATGCTGTTGGCAAAGTAGCCGCTGACGTTCGGCCGGGTTGTCAGGTCAATGAAGTTGTCTAGCGTCGGCGTGAACAGCAGCTGCGGCGGGGTCGCCAGAATGTCGTTCTTGGTCTTGAAGGCTGCCAGCATGATCCAGAAGATCGGTGCGAAGAAGATCAGCGCAACGATCCAGAGGGCGATGTGGTAGAGCGACCTGCGCCACCCTTTACGGCGTTTCATCAGATCACCTCCTGGCGGCGGCTCATGTTGAGGATGTACAGGTAAATAGACGTGAAGGCGATGGCGCTGAGCAGCAGAATAATCGCCAGCGCCGACGACCAGCCCAGATCGAACGCCTCAAACGCCTTGCGGCGCAGCAGCAGCGCGATCAGGTCAGTGACGTTGCCGGGGCCGCCCTGCGTCATCAGGTACACCAGGTCGAGCGTCTTGAACGAGTCAATCGTGCGCAGCAGAATACCCAGCATCAAAATGAACTTGGCGTTGGGCAGCACGATGTAACGCATGCGCTTCAGCCAGGGAATGCGGTCAATCTCGGCGGCCTCCAGCTCAGCCCTGGGAACAGACCCAAGCGCCGCCAGCGTGATGAGGATCATGAACGGCGTCCACATCCAAATGTCCACCACCAGCACCGAGACAAAGGCTAGGTTGCGGTCGTTGAGGAAGTTGACTTCCATGCCAAGCTGGCGGAACAGGAACGGGGCAACGCCAAAAGTCGGCTCGTAGATGAGGCGGAAGAACACGCCGGCAGCGATCGGCGTCAGGATCATCGGCGCGAACAAAAGCGTCAGCGCAAGACGGCGGCCAGGCATATCGCGGCTGCCCCAGAACAGATAGCCCAGCAGCACGCCCAGCACCGTCTGGATGCCCACGCCCAGCACAACCCAGGTGAACGTGCGGCCCAGCGCCGCCCATACCTGGGCGTCGTTCATCAGGCTGATGAAGTTATCGGTGCCGATGAAGCGGGGATTGCCCAGCATCAGCGTGTATTTATAAAAACTAAGGCCGATCATCCACAACGTGGGAATCACATTCCACACGATGAAGAAGATCATCACAGGCGCAATCAACAGCGCCGGAAACAGGCGCGAGTTGTCAAGCGCGTGCGTCAGCCGCGCCAGCGTCCGCCGCCAGGCTGTGCTCTGCTGAGCGCCAACGTAAATAGGAATACTGCTGGAATCTGTTGTATCTGCTTGCATGGTCTAATGCGCCTTCTTATTCATCTAACCGACCTAACTGCGATGCGGTGCTGCGTGCAGCCGTGTCGGCCTGGCTGGTTTAATGTAATTATGACTCCAACAAGCGCTTGTGCCCATAACCCTTCCCCAGCGCCCCGCGTCTGCGCCGGTGAAAGAGAGCTGCACAGTCCAGGCCGCCTTCTCACAATCTCTCCCGCGCTGCAGGCCTGTATCCGCAAAGAGACAGGAGGTGAACACCTGCAGCAAAAGCGGGCAGGGAACGCTTTCATCCCCTGCCCGCCATTCCCTCACAAACGGTTTACAGCCGCCTGCGCTACTGGAGCGAAATAGCAGCGCACTCAGCCGGCGGCGCGACTTCGGTGCGGCCGTTGTCGTACAGGATGGCTTGCTGCTGGCAGGCGATCCAGTTGAGCGTGTTCAGCGGGTCCTGAACCTGGCCCGACACGTAGGCAGTGAAGCCCTCCTGCTGGACGGCCAGCATTTCGGAGTAGTTCGGCTCATGCCAGAAGTCGCGGGCGCGCTCCGGCACGATCATGTACTTGTAGGCCCGGTTCCAGGGGTTGATATCCTCGAACGACGGGTCGTTAACGGTGCGCGCGTCGGTGGGGTTGCCACCGCGGCGGGCGAACTCAAGCTGCGTCTCCGGCAGATACCACCAGTTGAGGAAGTCCACCGCCACGCGCATCTGCTCAGGGGTGTTGAAGGCGTTGATCACCCACGGCTGGCCGCCCATCGAGTAGATGCGGCTGAACGTGCCATCCTCGCGAATGAAGCCGGGCGGCGGGACAATCAGCGTGTCGGCGCGCAGTTCAGGGTCAGCCACCATCGAGAGGCCAACGGCCGCCCACTGGAAGGCAGAGAAGACCTTGCCCTGGGTGTAAGCGTCCACGTTTTCAGCAATGCCGAAGTTCAGCGCGCCGGGCGGCTGGTAGTTGACCATGCGCTTGTTCCACACCATCGCGTCAGCGTTGACCTGGCTGTTGAGCACGCCCCACACCTCGCGGGTCTCCGGGTTCCAGATGTCGCCGCCCAGGGAGAACATGAACGGGTACAGGTACATGGTCTGGAAGTCGTAGGTGCGAACGTGCTGCATCACCGTACCGTACAGGTCCTGTTCGGGCCGGGTGAAGAACTCCGCCATCTTCTCGAACTGATCCATCGTCAGGGTTTCAAAGTCCTCGAAGGTCAGCGGCATCTCGAAGCCGTATTTCTCGGCAAACGCAGCGCGCTCCTCAGGGTCTTCCAGCAGGCTCTTGCGCACGTACAGCACGATCACGTCACCTTCCTGCGGCAGACCCCAGATGTTGTCGGTTCCGTCAGGGTAAATCATGTAGGTGGTGCGGATCACATCGCTGTACACTTCGATGTCGAGCGACGGCTGCGGCGGAATGCCCATCTCAGGGATGCCATTGGCGATCAGGTCGCTGATGTTGACGATCCAGCCGGGTTCGGCAAAAGCGCCCAGCCACTGGCTGTCGCTGACGATGATGTTGAACTCGTTGGAGCGAGTTGCCAGCGAAGCGGCAGCGCGCTGGAACAGCGACTCGAACGGGGACTCAGCGAACGAGAAGGTTACATCGTAGCCGAAGTTCTCCTTGGCATACGGCACGAACAGGTCGTTAGCCATTTCCACGCCCAGGCCGCTGGGCAGCCAGCCGCCGATGCCGAGGATGGCCATGTTGATGGACTTTCCTGCCAGCGGATGAGGCTCATCCTGGGCTGCGGCCGTCAGCGACAGCGCCGCCAGAAGGAGTATTGCAAGGACTGCAAGCGAAAGTTTCTTCATAGTGTTTATCCTCACTAAACTGCGTATGTAGGCGTAATTGCGCTCAATATGCGCCCTTACGTTTATAACGCGAATAATTGATATCGTCAAATGGAATCCGCTGCATTTTGCACGAATTCGTCAGCTAATGAACAATTGTTCACTGGGTTCTCACAGACGGAATCAAGCGCCCGTCTTGCAGCAAATTCGCATCAGGGCCACAATGGCACACAGGCAAAGCGAGGTGTGTTATGGCTCGTCTGCAACGTTTTATCGTGCTGGCACTGGCATGTGCGCTGCTGCTGGCTGGCGCAGCGGCGCTGGCACAGGTCACCGACCCGACGCCGCTCCCGCCCGGCGCTTTCCTCACGCCTACCGCGCCGGCGTTCGTCTTTCCGACCGCCACGCCCGCGAGCTGCGAGCCGCCGCTGGCCCTCGCGCCCGGCCAGCGGCTGAACACGCGGCCTGGCATCAACCTGCGCAGCGCGCCGAACCTGTCCAGCGCAGTGGTGCAGTACCTGGAGAACAGCATCACGCTTGTGGCGCTGGAGGGGCCGGTGTGTCAGTCCGGCATCAACTGGTGGCGCGTGCGCGGGCCGGCCAATGTCAGCCCCGGCTGGGTGGCAGAACGCGAGTTTTTCGGCGGCCGCTACCTGATCTTTCCGGTGACTGACCCGGCGACTGTCTGCCCGACGCCGCTGACGCTGCCTGTTGGCACACAGGCGGCGCTGTTCAACGGCCTGCGCGTGCGCGCCGAGCCAGCCCTATCCGGCCTGGTGCTGACCGTCGCCCCGGCGGGCGCGGTGGCAGCGGTGATTGACGGGCCGGTGTGCGCCGACGGCTTCAATTGGTGGCTGGTAGACGTCACGGTGCTGGGGCTGGCCTATCGCGGCTGGGTGGCCGAGGGCTTTGCGGGCCGCCCGTTCGTGGACGAGCCAGGCGAGCCGCCGGCGGTGTGCAGCCCGCCGCTGCCCTTCACGGTCGGCTCGCGCGGGTTCGTCAGCTACCGCGACTTCCAGCCCAAGAGCCTGCGCGCCGCGCCTGGCCGCAATGCCGAGCTGCTGTTCACGCTGATTGACGGCGTGGCTTTTGAGGTAATCGGCGGGCCGGTGTGCGCCGACGGCTTCAACTGGTGGCACGTGCAGATCATCTCGCGGCCCGACGCCGTCGGCTGGATCGCCGAGGGCGTGCCCGGCACATACTGGGTGCGCGGCATCCGCGCCCGGCGCTGACATGAGCGCCTCCAGCGCCGCCGAAGCGCGCCGCGCCGCGCGCAACGCCGGGGCTGTTGCCGCCGCCAGCGTCATCAGCAAAGGGGCGCTGTTCCTGTGGCAGCTCGCGCTGGCCCGCGCCCTGGGTGAAGCGCTGTACGGCGTGTACGGCGCGGTGGGGTCGTTTATCGCCGTCGGCACGTCGCTGGTCAACTTCGGCATGGGGCCTATTGTCATCCGCGACGTGGCTCGCCGCCCCGACCAGGCCGGCAAGTACCTCGCGGCCACGCTGGTGATGCAGTCGGCGCTGGCGCTGCTGGCCTACGCGCTGGTCAACGGCGCGGCGGCGCTGGGCGGCTTCCCGGCAGACGTGCGCGCCCTTCTGGCGCTGGCGGCGATCAGCCTGCTGGTGGACACGCTGGGCAACATGACCAACGACATCCTGCTGGCGCAGGAGCGCATGGTAGCGGCGTCGCTGGTGGCCGTGGGCCATGTGGCGCTGCTGCTGGCGCTGGCCGGGGCGGCGCTGCTGGCTGGCTGGGGCCTGTGGGGCGTCTACGCGGCGGCGATCGCCGCTGGGCTGGCGCGCTCGGCAGCCCTGTGGCTGCTGGCGGCACGCGGCGGCGTGCGCCCGCGCTGGCCGTTTGATCCAGCCATTGCCCGGCCGCTGCTGCGCAGCGGCGCGCCCCTGGCGCTGGCCGCGTTTCTGGCGCTGGCCTACCAGCACGCCGACAAGCTGATGACCGCCCGCTTCATCGGGCCAGCGGAGACCGGCCACCTAACAGCCGCGTTTGTGATCGTGTTCGGCGTGGTGGAGCTGCTCAACACCACGGTGCTCACGGCCACGTACCCCCTCATGTCGCGCTACTACGGCAGCGAGCGTTTCGGTCTCATGGCGGGCAAGTTAGCCTTCTTCACGCTCGCCTTCGTGCTGCCGCTGGCCCTGAGTGTGTCGCTGTTCGCGGCGGAGATCGCTGTGCCGCTGTTCGGGCCGGGCTTTGCGCCCACCGCCAGCGCGCTGCAGATTCTGATCTGGTACGCGCTGGCGAGCATGGTGGCCAACGTGTTCGCCCAAGGGCTGATGGTACAGAACCGGCAGCGCGCGCTGCTGGGCATTCGGGCCGGCGGGCTGGCGGGCAACATCGCGCTCAACGCGCTGCTCATCCCGCGCCTGGGGGTAGCCGGGGCAGCGCTGGCCTCGCTGGCAGCCGAGAGCGCAGCGTTGGCCGCCCTCCTGGTCGTGTTCCGCGAGCGCGGCTGGGAGCCGGCGCAGACGCTGCCGCGGGTGGCCCGCGTTTGTCTGGCTGGGGCGCTGGCTGCGCTGGCCGCGCTGGCGCTGCGCCCATTGAGTCCAGCGCTGGGGATTGCCGGCGGGCTGGCCGCCTACGCGGCGTCCATCTGGCTGCTGCGCGCTTTAGGCAATGACGACCTGGACTTGCTCTACCGGCTGGCGGTGGCTATGCCCGGCGGCGCGCTTGTGCGGCGCGCCTGGCAGCGCGACACCCCGATTAACTGGTGAGTTGATTTCTCTCACTTATGAGAATAATATGACAAGCAGTCTGTCTCGATTGCCGGAGCTGTCAATGACTGATTCGCGAGCCAACCTGCTGCTGCACCCTGTGCGCATGCGCATCGTGATGGCCGCCGCCGGGCGCGAAGTCACCGCGGCGGACCTAACCACTGCGCTGCCCGACGTGCCCCAAGCTACGCTGTACCGCCACATCAACCGCCTGGCGCGCGGCGGCGTGCTGGCTGTGGTGGCACAGCGCCGTGTGCGCGGGCTGGTGCAGAAAGTCTACGCCCTGGCCGGGCCTGATGCCGCCTTTCTCAGCGCCGCTGACGCCGCTGCCCTCAGCAAGGACGATCAGCGCCAATTGTTCGCCGCTTTCGCTTCCGCGCTGGTCGCCAACTTCGAGCAGTACTTGGCCAGCGCCGAGCAGCCCAATTTGGCCGCCGACGGCGTGGGTTTCCAACTCCACCCCCTTTACCTCAGCGACGCCGAGCTGGCCGAGTTCGCTCACCGGCTGAGCGAGGTGATTGGCCCACTGCTGGCCAATACCCCCAGCCCGGAGCGCCGCCGCCGTCTGCTGGCAACGGTGATTATGCCGTTCGCTGAGACGTGAGCGCAGCGATTTTGGGACGATCTTCATACTCCTTAAGACAATGCGTCTGCGCAAACAGGCTATGATGCGGTTATGAGCGTTATGCCGTGCGAAAGGAACACCGCATGATGAACACCTGCCCCCACTGTGCATACGATAACCGTGTTGGTGTGCTGGTCTGCGAGCGCTGCGGGCGCAGCCTGTACAGCGTGGACATGCAGGTCACGCGGCAGATGACCGAACACGAGATGACGGGGCGGGCGGGCGCGTTTGAGCGCGGCACGTCGCGCTTCAACGAGGGCGCGTCAGTTGTTCTGCGCATTCTTGACGCAGCGGAGCCGGTCGTTTTTCAGCCGACGAAGCCGACTGTGCTGGGTCGCGTCAGCCCCAGCAACCCGCGCACGCCCGATATTGACCTGTGCCCCTACCGGGCCTACGAAAAAGGCGTGTCGTGCTTCCACGCCACCATTTACGTCTACGAGCGGGACCTGGTGATCGCGGACCTGGGCAGCACCAACGGGACTTACCTCAACGGCCAGCGCCTGGCGCCGCATCAGCGCCAGGTGCTGCACGACGGCGACGAAATCCGCCTAAGCAATCTGGTGGCGCGGGTGTACTTCAAGAACCCGAATTGACGGCGTGTCAGCGGCTTAGCTCGGCCAGCCCATACAGCAGCGACGTGCGCAGGGCAACGAACAGCACGAACAGCATCAAGATCGTGAAAATCAGCCCGATCAGGCCGATGAACAGCCACAGCAGCGTGTTCCACCCCGGCAGGCGCGCGCCCCGGTTTGACTCGAACGCTTTGCTCACCACCTCAGCGATGTCGTCGTTCGGCTGCTTTTCCATAGACAACACCTCACCACATATCTAACAACCCATCGTTTCTATTCCAATCATACCACACTGTTGGCCTGGCAGAACCTGCCCTGGCTGTGAGCCGGGTTAGACTTCCAGCAGCGCGCCTGTTTCTGGCCCGCGATTCCCCTGTGTCGCGGCCAGAATATTGGCTAAACTGGTGCTCAAGGCAAATCGCAGGCCGGCCGCACACGGCCTGCAGTGTGAGCACCCGTGAGCACCAATGATGCACCTGACGGTTATCACTGCCCACGGCGCGCTGGGCATCTGGGATGAAGTCGTGTTTCTGGGCGTGGCGGCGGCGTTCGTCGTCTTCATGGCCGTAACCTGGCTGCGCAGCCGCGGCGCGCCCGGCCCTGAGCCGCCAGCCGAGGAAGCCCCTCATGACAGCGCGCCCGACCGCTTCCGGCTGGATTAAGCGCCGCGCCGCGCCTGAGCGAATCGTGAAAAAGCGCACAAGAACCGCTCTGCTGCGTTAAAATGTGTTCAATGCGGCGCAGCCGTGCCCTGTAGAAAAGCGCCCTGGATCAGTAAATGAAACGCCCATTCCGCTCAATCCTCGTGCTGGCGGCCGCTGTGTACATTGTCCTGAGCGTCCTGCCGGCAGCCGCGCACGGCTACATCGTGCGCGCTATTCCGGAGAACCGTGCCGTGCTCGACCGCCCGCCGACGCGCCTGCAGTACTGGTTCAGCGAGGCGCTGGAGCCAGCTTTTAGCAGCGTGCGCCTGCGCGACCAGACCGGCGCGGTGCTGGCCGAGGGCGGCGTGGACGCGGACAACCGCGCCCTGATGACACTGCGCGTGCCCCCTGGCCTGCCTGAGGGCGCTTACGTGGTGGAGCTGCGCCCGGCCTTCGCCAGCGACGGCCACGTGGTAGCGGAAAGCCGGGTGTTCTTCGTTGGCGCAGAAGTAGCTGGCGTAGCCGGTTCCAGCAGCTACAGCGTGAACTGGCTGGAGGTCGCTTGGCGCGTGCCGCTACTGGCGTCATCGCTGCTGCTGTTCGGCGCTTTTATCGCCTACGTTTGGGTGATGATCCCGGCCTGGGGCAGCGCCCAGCACCCAGCGGGACTGCTGCCGCCGCGTGTCATGCGCCGCCTCAGCGCGATCGTGTGGCTGTCGCTGGCCACTGCTGTGGGGGCAAACGCGCTGGCGCTGCTGCAGCAGTCCATGGTGTTTTTCAACACTGGCCCGGCAGAGGTCATCAGCGGCGGGCTGTGGAGCGTCGTGCGCATCGGCTCGCGCTTCGGCGATGTGTGGAACGCGCGCATAGTTCTGCTGGCGCTGATCGCGCTGCTGCACGGCCTTAGCATCTACCTGCGCCAGCAGCAGCCGGGGCTGGTGCGCGCTTTCTGGACGGCCAACGTCTGGGCGGCGGCGCTGGCCGTGGGCACATTCAGCGTGACCAGCCACGCCGCCGGATCGCTGCTGTGGCCTTGGGCGGCGGTGTTCAACGACTGGCTGCACCTGCTGGCGGTTGGCGTGTGGACTGGCGGCTTGGCTGCCCTGACGCTGACGCTGCCGGTGGCGCTGCGCCCCTACCAGGGGGAGGCGCGGCGGCTGGCGCTGCTGGCCGTGCTGCGCCGCTTTTCACGGCTGGCAGCCGCCGCCGTCGCTGTTGTGATTGCCACCGGCGTCTACAGCGCGCTTAACTGGGTCTACACCCCCGCTGACATGACCGAAACGGCTTGGGGCGGCGCGCTGCTGGTCAAGCTGGGGCTGGTAGGGCTGCTGCTGCTCCTGGGGCTGGCGCACCACATCGCTGCCAACCCCGGGCGCTACGCCCGCTGGGCTGGCGCGGCGGGCCGCCTTGGGCCGCTGGAGCTGACGCTGCGCGCCGAGACAGCGCTGGCGCTGCTGGCGCTGGGCGCGGTCGCCGTGCTGGCAGCCAGTCCAACGCCGGAACCAACCTTCCTGAACGAAGGGCCGCCGCCCCCGCAGGCAGCGCAGCAGGTCCGCGATCTGAACGTGCGGCTGGCGGTCATCCCCGGCGGGCCGGGCATCAACACCTACGACATCGCGCTGGAACACGACGGCGCGCCGGTTGCGGACGCAGACGTGCGCTTGCAGTTCGTCTTTCCCGAGCTGGACCGGCGCGGCCCGCGCCAGCAGGCGGATCCGGTCGAGGACGGGCTGTACACTGCCGCCGGCGCGGAGCTTGACCGCCCTGGCCGCTGGCTGGCGCTGGTGGACACGGCGTCAGCAGACGGCCCGCCCGTGCGCGCCGTCTTCGAGCTGGACATCAGCCCGGAGGCCGCCGTGACGCAGACGCGCCCGCCAGGACTCCTTAACCTGCTGGCGCTGGCCGCTGCGATCGGCGCGCTGGTCTACGCGGCGCTGCCGGCGCTGCGCCGCCTGGCCCGCTGGCTGGATTGGAGTCCGGCCAGCCTGGCGATCGCCGCCAGCGCGTTTGCCGGCTTAGCCCTCGTTTTGATCGGCGCGGCGGCGCTGATGGCTCGCAGCCAAGAGCTGTTCGAGGCCAGCCTCAACCCGACGCCGCAGGTGATCAACACCGTGCTGCCGGATGCCGCGTCGCTGGCGCGCGGGCGGGCGCTCTATGAAACGGCCTGCGCGCCGGGCTGGGCAGACAGCGCCGACCTAGTCACGCTGCAAACGCGCCTGCCGCGCCTGCGCGATGAGGACTTGTTCGCGCTCACGCGCGACGGCTGGCTGCGGCTGCCGCCCTGCGCGGGAGACCTAAACACCGATGAACGCTGGCACATTGTCAACTATCTGCGCACGCTGGCAGCCGACACTTAGCGACGACAACTGGAGACCGATGCTGTGGAAATCGTATTCAATGAAGCCGACGCGGCGCTGGCAGCGCGCATCCAGCGCGACGCGCAGGCATACTCTGACCTCGCGGCTGGCGGCGCGCTGGTAATCATCGTGTCGGCGGCGGCGCTGAGTGATCCAACAGTGCGGCGGCGCATTGAGACCGCCCGTGACCGCGGCGAGCCGGTTGTTCCCGTGCTGGCCGAGGCCGCGCCCCTGCCCCGCCTGATCGAGCACATCGCGCCGGTGGACTTCACCGAGGGCTACAATTTCGCCGCGCTGGTGGAGCGCCTGCATGCGCCGGCTGCTCCGCTGCAGATGAAGGTGCTGACACCCGCCGCCCGCGCCGCCAACCGCCGCGCCGCCGTGATCTTCGCGGTGCTGGTGCTCATCATGTTCGCGCTGGGGCTGTACGGCGTGGGCGTGCTGGGCTTGCAGGCCCCAACGCGGGAATATAACGAAGTTGAAACCGAGATCATCCTGACGCGCAACGGCTACATCGAGGCTGCGCTGCCGCGCAGCACAGAAGACGCGCTCAACTTCCAGGCAACCGTAAACGCCGCCCGTCCCACGCTGCGCCCGCTGCTGATCGCCACCGCGACGGCGCTGGCCGGAGGCGCTGATGGGTGACCAGCAGCCTGACGTGCTGGTGATCGGCGCGGGGCCAGCCGGCATCGCCTGCGCCTACTTTCTCCAGCAGCGCGGCATCGCTTATGAAGTGGCGGATCAGGCCGACGTCATCGCCTCGACGTGGGCTTATCAGTACCCGTCGCTGCGGCTGAACACAACGCGCTTCTACTCGCATCTGCCAGGCGCAAAGTTCCCGCTGAGCTTCCGCCTGTTTCCCACTGCGCGCCAGTATCACGCCTACCTGGTGCGCTTTGCCCAGCGCCACCGGCTCAACATCCGGCTGGGCGTGACCGTCCGCCGTGTCGCGCCGGAGGGCGGCGGCTGGCGCGTCGAGCGCAGCGACGGCGTGTTTCACTACGCGGCGGTGGTGGCAGCCAGCGGGCGCTACCCCAACCCCTACACGCCGCGCATACCAGGCCTGGACGCTTTCCCCGGCGCAGTCATGCACGCCCACGATTACCGCCGGCCAGAGCCGTTCGCTGGGCAGCGCGTGATGGTGATCGGCAACGGCCCCACCGGCGTTGACCTGGCCTGCGAGCTGCCACAGGCCGCTGACCGGCCGGTGCTGCTGGCCATGCGCACCGGCATCAGGCTTAAACCGCGCTGGCCGCTGGGCCTGCCCAAGCACGCCTGGATGCTGCTCACCGACCGGCTGCCAGCGCGCATCGGCGTGCCGCTGGAGCGCTGGATTGAGGACATCAGCTACCGCAATGTGGCGCGCTGGGGCATCAAAGTGCCCAGCCCGGACAGCGCCAGCGGGGCAGCAGGCACGCGCGGCCCGGAGCTGATCCGCGCTGTGCGGCGCGGCGATGTGCGGCCGGTGGATGCGCCGCTGCGCTTCGAGGGGCGCGCGGCGATCATGCCTGATGGCAGCCGGTTGGAGGTGGACTCCGTCATCCTGGCGACCGGCTATCGCCCGGCCCTGGCGTACCTCGACATCGCTTGCGAGACCGACGAGACCGGCCTGCCGCTGCGCCAGCGTGCAGATTACCCCGTCTACCGCGGCTACCTGCCGCACACCGGCTACGAAGCGCGCGGCTGTCCGGGCCTGTACATCGCCGGCGTGTTCTATCAAGGGCGCGGCGCGCTGCACAACTTCAACGTCGAGGGCGCGATCATCGCTGACCAGATCGCGCGGCGGCTGGCCCAGCGCGCCGCCCGGCCCACTTTCATGAGCGCAGCCCCCGCCGTCTCTTAACAATCCACTCAGAGTCAGTTCAGTTAAACCTCATAGGGGCTGTTTAGGCTTATAGTGTAGAAGCAGCAAATAACAGGCCTGTGACAAGCTGCAATACCGTTCACTGATTTGTGCGTTTACAGTTGAAACCATACGGGAGAGAGATATGAGCATCAAACGTTTCGCTGGAATGCTGCTGGTAGGACTGCTGCTGCTGAGCGGCGCGTTCGCCGCAGCCCAGGACACCCCCACTATTGCCGACATCGTCGTAGCGTCCGCCACAGGCGACATGCCAGAATTCACGCTGCTGCTGGCGGCTGTGCAGGCCGCTGATCCGGCTGTGCTGGAGACGCTGGCTGATCCTGAGGCCGAGCTGACCGTCTTTGCCCCCACTGACGCCGCCTTCGCCGCCCTGGGCGAGGAAACGCTCAACGCTGTGCTGGCCGACCAGGAGCTGCTGACCAGCATCCTGCTGTTCCACGCAGTGCCGGGCGTTTACATGTCGAGCGATGTAGTGGCCGCCTTTGAGGCCAATGACGGCGCGTTCAGCCTGCCGTCGGCCCAGGGCCAGTACATTGACTTCAAAATGGACGACATGGGCGTTATCACCGTGAATGGCAACGCCACGCTGGTGATGGACATGCTCGACATCGAGGCTGCTAACGGCGTCATTCACGTGATTGACGCGGTCATCCTGCCCGAGACCCGCACGATCGCCGACATTGTGGTGGACAGCAACCTGGCAGAAGAGCCGGAGTTCACGATGCTGCTGGCGGCTGTGAACGCCGCTGATCCAGCTGTGCTGGAAGCGCTGATTGACCCCGAGGCCGAGCTAACCGTCTTCGCCCCCACCGATGCCGCCTTCACCGCGCTGGGCGAGGAAACGCTCAACGCCGTGCTGGCCGACCAGGCGCTGCTGACCAGCATCCTGCTGTACCATGTCGTGGCCGGCAAGGTGTACTCTGGCGACGTGGTTGCCCTGCTGACCGAGGCTGACGGCGAGCCGGTGATGGTTGAGACCCTCAACGGCGCGATGGTCACCATCAGCGCGACTGAGGACGGCGTGTTCATCAACGACGCGCAGATCATCATGACCGATATTGACGCAGCTAACGGCGTGATCCACGTGATTGACGCGGTCATTCTGCCGCCCAACGGCTGATCCAAGACCGCACTCCGCTTAGTCAGGTCGGGCCTCCAGGCCCGGCCTGTTTTTGTGTACACTGGGGGACAGTGTTAGGCTGTGCCGCTGCGCTGGAGATCGGCCAATGCGCGCTCTGTTCGTCGCCTTGCTGTTTGTGCTGCCTGCGCCTTTCGCGTCGGCCCAATCCGACGCCTGCCCGCCAGAAGCGCCGCGCCTGACGGCCGGTGAGGAAGGGCGCGTGTTGGGCAGCGTGACGCTCAACGTGCGCCGCGAGCCGCGCCGGGGCGACAACCGCGTCGGTCAGATGCCGCCTTACGCCATGTTCAGAGTGCTGGAGGGGCCGGTGTGCGCCGAGGGCTACCGCTGGTGGCGCGTGCGCTGGCATCACGTCGAACGCGACGTAACTGGCTGGATCGCTGAAGGCAGCCCGCACAGCGAAGCCTGGGTAGAGGCGCGGGGGCGGCGCGTCATGCTCAATGGGCGCTGGTACGTTGTCGGTGAAGACGGCGCGCCAGAGCCGGAAGGTTGCCTGACGCCGCCCGATGACTACACCCGCGTCCGGGATGGCTGGGCGGTGCTCAACGCTCGCACGCGCGCCATGCTCGACCACGCCCAGCGCCTCTACGAGGCGCAGGCTGGCCGGCGCTACGCGCGCTTTGTCATCACACAGGGCAGCTACAACCCCGGCGTCGTGGCCGCCAGCTTCGGCACGCACGACGGCGGCGGCGCAGTGGACATCTCCGTGCGCGATCCTGAGACGTGGCAGGTGCTGGAGGCGGAAATGCCGGCCATGATCTACGCGCTGCGGGTGGCAGGCTTCGCCGCTTGGGTGCGCGCTGAGGGCAGCCTGTACCCCAACTCCCCTGTTCACATCCACGCGGTAGCCGTGGGCGACCGCGATCTGTCGCCGGCTGCCTGGGCACAGGTCTACGGCCCAGGCGGCTACCTAGCCGGCTACGACGGCCTGCCAGCCGACCGCGGCGGCCCCAACCCCGACCCGCACGGCGGCCCAATCTTCTGCCGCTGGATGCTGGCAGCCGGATAATGCGCGCCGTCGGCTTCTATTAAGAATATTTAACATTATATTAACCTATATATCGCTTTAGCTTAAAATATTTGTCAGCGGCCTTTAATCTGCGGCGGCTAGCATATCGTCCGGCGGTGGGGCTTGGCCCGCGCTGCGATCTGACCGTGACATACAAGGAGTAAATGCTGTATGAACCGTGCCAAACTGATGGGTTTTCTCGCTGTACTGCTGCTGGCGCTGAGCGCTTTCGGTGTTTCCGCTCAGGGACAGACCATTGTTGACATTGCCGTTGGCAACGAAGATTTCTCGACGCTGGTGAGCCTGGTGCAGGCGGCGGGCCTGGTTGACGTGCTGGCCGGCGAAGGCCCCTTCACCGTGTTCGCGCCCACCAACGCCGCTTTTGCCGAGCTGCCGGCCCCGGTCGTGAGCTACCTGCAGCAGGACATTGACCTGCTTACCCGCGTGCTGACCTATCATGTTGTCGCCGGCAAGGTGATGTCGTCCGACGTGGCCGCTGGCGAAGTGGCCAGCGTTGAGGGCAGCCCGATTACCGTGTCGGTGAGCGACGCCGGCGTGATGGTTGACCAGGCCAACGTGGTGGCGGTGGATATTGAGGCCAGCAACGGCGTGATTCACGTCATTGACTCGGTCATCATCCCGCCCATCACCCTGCCAGATGTGGATCCGCTGAGCGTGACTGGCAACATCGAAATTGACGGCAGCTCCACCGTTTACCCGCTGACCGAGCGCATGGCCGACCTGTTCAACCGCGACGGCTTCCCGGATCGCATCACCGTTGACTTCTCCGGCACCGGCGCCGGCTTCAAGCGCTTCTGCGAGACCGGCGACACCGACATCTCCAACGCTTCCCGCCCGATCCGTTCCTCTGAAGTGGAGCTGTGCCGCGCCATCGGCCGCGAGCCGCTGGGCTTCTTCGTCGCCATTGACGCGCTGGCAGTGGTGGTGAGCAACGACAACGACTTCGTCTACGATCTGACGCTGGAGCAGGTGGCCCAGATCTTCTCTAGCGGCCAGGGCATCACCTGGGCCGACGTCAACCCCGAGTGGCCGGCCGAGCCGATCCGCCTCTACAGCCCCGGCACTGACAGCGGCACCTACGACTTCTTTGTCGAAAAGGTGTTTGACAAGAACGAAGAGCCGATCCTGAACGCCCCTGGCATCCAGTTCAGTGAAGACGACAACGTGCTGGTTCAGGGCGTCATCGGCAGCCCCTTCGCTATCGGCTACTACGGCTACGCTTACTACCAGGAAACGCAGGATCAGACCCGCGCGGTTGCTATCGAAGGCGTGCTGCCCACACCTGAGACCGGCGCAAGCGGCGAGTACCCGCTGGCCCGTCCGCTGTTCATCTACAGCACGCCCAGCATCATGCAGGAGAAGCCGCAGGTCGCCGCGTTCATCAACTACTATCTGAAGAACGTGCCCTCGCAGCTGGGCACCGGCTCTGACCAGATCGGCTACATCGCCACCAACCGCTTCATCCAGAACCGCGACTTCCTGTTCTGGCTGGCTGGCGTTAACGTAGCTCAGTAAAACCGCAGTGCGCTTTGCCGTTGAGGGAGGGCAAAACCCTCCCTCAACTTGCACTTGCAGCGGACAAATGTCTGCCATACGTGCGCGTTGAGTGTGTAACACACGACACACAGAGAAGGAGCAACATGGAAACCCCAATTAACGCAGGTGCCGGGGTAACGCCGGCGCAGGAAGTGCAGCGCCAGACAGCCGCTGACCGGCTTGCGGGCGCCAGCGCTGACTTGTCGTGGCATCCCCGCCTAAGCGAGCGCCTGATCGCTGCCGCTTTGTTTCTGGCCGGGGCTGTCTCTATCGTGACGACAATCGCCATTGTAGTGGTGCTGGGGCGTGAGGCGCTCAATTTCTTTATCACCATTGAATGGCTGAACACCAACCGCACGCTGCCTGCCGCGATCAGCACAGAAGATACCAGGATTGCTGTCAGCCGCAGCGGCGGCTCGCTCAACGTGGGCGATCTGATTCGCATCGGCGCGCTGGGCAACGAGTACGTTTTGATCCTGGAGACCCCTGACAACGAAACCATTGTGGTCGAGCGCGGCGCGCGCGGCACGCCGATCGAGCCTCACCCAGTTGACAGCACGCTGTACAAGGCGGCTGAGGTGACGCTGTGGAAATTCATCAGCGAAACGCGCTGGGCGCCGCAGATCGGGCAGTTTGGCATCCGGCCGCTGCTCAACTCCACGCTCATAACGAGCACGATTGCCATTCTGGTGGCGCTGCCGATCGGCCTGGGCGCGGCCATCTACATCAGCGAGTACGCCAGCCGCAGTGCGCGCAAAGTGCTCAAGCCCATGATCGAAATCCTGGCCGGCGTGCCCACGGTGGTTTACGGCTACTTCGCGCTCACGCTTGTGACGCCGTTTTTGCGATCGCTGCTGGGCGTGAAAACAGTGGAGATCTACAACATGTTCTCCGCTGGGGTGGTCATGGGCATCATGATTATCCCGACAATCAGCTCGATCAGCGAGGACGCGCTCAACGCCGTGCCGCAGTCGCTGCGCGACGCCAGCTACGGCCTGGGGGCTACCCGCCTGGAAACCAGCTTCCGCGTGCTCATTCCGGCCGCTTTATCCGGCATTGTGGCCGCCGTTATTCTGGGCATCTCGCGCGCCGTGGGCGAGACGATGATCGTGCTCATTGCCGCTGGCGCTGGCCCTAACCTGACCATGAACCCCTTCGACGCCGCCGAGTCAATGGCAGCGCACATTGCCCGCATCAGCACCGGTGATATCCCGGTGGGTTCGATTGACTATAACAGCGTCTTTGCCGTAGGCCTCACCCTGTTTCTGCTGACGCTGGTGCTCAACCTCATCAGCACGTTCATCACCCGCCGCTTCCGGGAGGTGTACTCGTGAGCGCACAGACCGAGAACAAGCCGCTCATTGATCAGAGCGAGAGCGAGTTCCTTAAACAGCTTCAGCGGCGCAACCGGCGCGGCGCTGCCTGGCAGAGTTACTTCATCTTTGCCAATGTGATCGGCCTGGTGCTGCTGGGCATTCTGCTGGCCCACATCGTCAACCAGTCGTTCGGCATGGTGATCATGCGCTACATCCTGCCGCCCGAACAGATCTCAGACCGACCGCTGGAGGAGCTGAGCGCTGAGGAACTGGCCGATGTGCTTGTCGCCCAGCAGCCGAACCGACTGCGCGTGATGATCCGTGACCGCCTCAGCGCTGTCGAACCGGGCCGGTTCACGCAAATGCCGCTGAGCAAAGCTTTAGAGGGCCGTTCCTTCCCCCCAGAGTGGGCTGATCGCACCATCAACGACCTGTCTATCGAAGAGCAGCGCCAGTTCATGCTGGACAACTTCTCACAGGGCGACCTGCTCGACATCGTGACGGAAGAAGTGCTGCGCCCGCGCGTGGTGCGCAGCTGGTCGCTGTTGGAAACGCTGTTCCAGCGCGCGGAAATCGAACAGGTGTACCAGGAAGACCTGGCTGAGTCGCCCACTGACGACCTCATCTTTCGCGTCTGGATCAGCCTGGACTTCGTGACCAGCTCAGTGTCCAGCTCTGCCACGACTGCCGGCCTGCGCACCGCGCTGCTCGGCTCAGCGTGGATTATCAGTATCACAGCTCTTGTGGCGTTCCCATTGGGCGTGGCGGCAGCCATCTATCTCGAAGAGTACGCGACCGACAACTGGTTCAACCGCGTCATCGAGATCAACATCCGCAACCTGGCGGCTGTGCCCTCCATCATCTACGGTATGCTCGGCTTGGCGGTGTTTGCGCTGGCCCTGCGCGAGATTACCAGCGGCGCGGTGTTTGGCGTAGGTGAACCGAGCGGCCGCACGGTTATCTCAGCGGCGCTGACGCTGGCGCTGCTGGTCCTGCCGGTGATCATCATCCAGTCGCAGGAAGCCATTCGCGCCGTGCCGCAGTCGCTGCGCGATGCCAGCTACGGCCTGGGCGCCACCAAGTGGCAGACAGTCAGCCGGCAGGTGCTGCCAGTGGCCTTCCCCGGCATCCTCACCGGCGTCATCCTGGCGATGTCCCGCGCTGTGGGCGAGACCGCCCCGCTGTTGGTTGTGGGCGCGTCTACGTTCATCGGCGTGGACCCCAACGGCCTGTTTTCGAAGTTTACAGTCGTTCCCATCCAGATTTACCAGTGGACAGCGCGCCCGGAGCAGGTGTTCCGCAACGTGGCGGCGGCGGCGATCATTGTTCTTCTGATCGTCCTGCTGTTCCTTAACGCCACCGCGATCTATCTCCGCAACCGCTTCAGCAAGAGGTTAGCATGATGCAGAACGGCAACGGCAGCAGCGCAGTTATAATGCGCAACGTCAGCATCTACTACGGCGAATACCGCGCCGTAAAAGATGTGACAATGGACATCAAGGCCAACAAGATCACCTCGTTCATTGGGCCATCCGGCTGCGGCAAGAGCACGGTGCTGCGCGCCATCAACCGCATGAACGAGCTGATCGAGGGGTCGTGGATGGAGGGAGAGGTCATCTATCGCGGCCGCAACTTGTACGGGCCGGGCATTGACCCGATCGAGGTGCGGCGGCGTGTGGGCATGGTGTTCCAGAAAGCCAACCCCTTCCCCAAGAGCATCTACGACAATGTCGCTTATGGGCCGCGCATCTTGGGCGTGCGCGACCGCAAAGCGCTGGACGAAATCGTCGAAAAGAGCCTCAAGGACGCGGCGCTTTGGGACGAGGTGAAGGATGACCTCAAGAAGCAGGGAACGGCCCTCTCTGGCGGCCAGCAGCAGCGCTTGTGCATCGCCCGCGCTATCGCCGTCGAACCAGAGGTGATCCTCATGGACGAGCCGTGCTCAGCGCTGGATCCGATCGCCACGCAGCGCATTGAGGACCTAATGAAGGAGCTGGTGAGCACCTACACTATCGTGATCGTCACGCACAACATGCAGCAGGCGCTGCGCGTATCCGACGAAACCGCCTTCTTCAATATTCGCAAGGAAGAGCGGGACGGCAAAGAAACGCGCTGGGGCGAGCTGGTTGAGTTTGGCCCAACGAGGCAGGTGTTCGAACAGCCTAAGCAGCAGGAAACAGCCGATTACATCAGCGGCCGCTTTGGCTGATCTGCGCTGCCGTGCGGCCCCTGTTCGCATTGCTGACAGCCCTTGCTGGGCTGTTTTTTTACCGAAGCCCCGGCCGGATTCGTGTTATAGTGGTTTGACAAATCACGCTGTTCGGGGGTTTCGGTGAGCAAGGTCGAGACCATTTGCCAGGCCTACGCACGAATGCGCGACAGCGGCATCGCCGTCAAGGCGGCTCTTAACCTGCTGCGTGACAGCATTGACTCGCTGGACGAGACCGATAAGCTGGTGGTGGCCCGCCAGCTCCGCGACCACGAGGCTCAGCGGAGCGGCGGCGCAGGCGCGCCAGCCGCGGCAGCGGCTGCTCAACAGTCCGATGCCACCGCCAGCAGGCCGCGCCCGCTCGCAGCGCGGCAGACCGCCGCCGCGCTGCTGGGGCTGGAGTGGGTGAGCTGTCCACGCTGCGGCAGGAGCAGCCAGCGCCACGAAGTCCTGTGCTACGCCTGCGGCCATCTGCTGCAGGCCGCCCACAGCGCCAGCGAGACCCAAGCGCTGGCCGAGACCAACGATCTCTCACACAGCAACGATTTCTTCGACCAGGACACTGTGCTGGTGCTGCGCGCGCGGGCTACTGGCCGGGTATACGAGGCCCAGCCGCAGCGCAGCGACCACGAGCTGGTGATCGGGCGCGGCACAGCCGGCAGCGCCGTGCTGCCTGACATTGACCTGGCCGATCAGGAAGGGGACAGCGTGGGTGTGTCGCGTCTGCACCTGGCGCTGCGCTACGACGCGCGCTATCACACAATCAGCGTGTTCGACATGGGCAGCGCCAACGGCACGTACATCAACGGCCAGCGCCTGCACGCCCACGAGGTGCGCGTGCTGCGCGATGGGGACGAACTGCGCTTAGGCCGGCTGGTGCTCACCGTGAGCTTTCGCCACCCAACCTGACCGGACAAGCTTTAGGGCTGGCGCAGCGCCCGCGCCAGCTCAGCGGCCTCGGACACCAGCCGTTCGTACAGCTCCCACATCAGCGCGTCATCAACTTGATACAGGCCGCCAAAGCTGCCATCGCCCAGCACCGCGCGCATTGTCTGGCCAGCCTCTAGATAGCCTAGGTTGACCGGCAGCTTCTCGCCATCTGGCACGTCAACCACGCGGTTAAAGGGGAAGTTCTCGCCCCAGTTGGCGTGATCCAGCAGCAGGCCGTGCTCAGCCTGGAACGCGCGCGAGGCCTCACTGATCCACCAGTCGTACCAGGTGATGCGCGCGTGGCCCTCCATGCGCAGGTCCTCAAGCTGACTCGGCAGGCTGTTGCCGCCGTGTCCGTTGATAATCAGAAAACCGCCGAAACCCTGGTACAGCAGGCTCTGGACAATCTCTGTCAGAACGCTGTCGAACACCTGCTTGCTCAGGGCGATCGTGCCGGGGAACGCGGCGAACAGCGTGCTGACGCCAAAATTCAGCGGCGGCGCAATCAGCACCTGCTCGCGCTCAGCCACCGCCTGCGCGATGCGCAGCGGGATCAGGACATCGGTCAGCAAGCTGAGATAGGCGTGCTGTTCGGTCGCGCCGGTGACCAGGATGATGCGGTCGTCGGTGTTAAGGTAGCGGTCTACATCCATCCAGTTCAGGTCTTGCAGCTGCATCGGGGGCGCTCTCTCACATCAGTGCTGATACAGAGGCGCTATTATAGCGCGCCCCGCGCCCCCCTGGCGCACAATGGTCTTACACCTGAACAGCCCTGCCTGCGCGCGGGGACTGGTGAAGATCATGGATACAGACGGCGATTCTAAGCGTAGAAAAACCCGCATGTGTCCGCAAAATTTACCCCTCCCTACGCGCGCCTGTGGCGCAGTGCCCAATTTGAGCTATACTCTAATAGGCGGCTTTAACCAACACTCTCGAATCGCCGCCTGTGAAAAGGAGATACACTTTATGCGCAAGTATCGTTTGCAAATCGTTTTCTTAGTCACGTTCGCCCTGGCTGCCTTTGCCGTTGTGCCGCTGATCGCGCAGGACGGGCTGGGGCTTGTCACCTTCAACTCCTACACCAGCGACCCCACCCCGCGCGCCTTCGAGGAGCAGGTGGTCGCGGCCTGGAACGAGGCCAACCCCGGCACACCGGTGCAGCACTCCATTGTCAATCACGAGGACTTCAAGCAGGCTATCCGCGCCTATCTAGTGGCTGACCCCGCGCCAGACGTGCTGACTTGGTTCGCCGGCAACCGCGCCCGCTTCTTCATTGACCGCGGCCTGATCGCCGACATCTCCGACATGTGGGAAGCCAACGGTTTCGACGAGGCCTACGCGCCTGGTTTCAACGCGCTGGCCGAGGTGGACGGCGCCAAGTACTTCCTGCCCACATCGTACTACTGGTGGGCCGTGTACTACCGCCCGTCGCTGTTCGAGGCCGCTGGCATCGAGAAAGCGCCGGAGACGTGGGACGAGTTCCTGGGCGCGTGCGACGCGCTCAACGCCGCTGGCATCACCCCCATCACGATCGGCGCGCGCTTCAAGTGGCCGGCCGCTGCCTGGTTCGACTACCTTAACATGCGCGTTAACGGGCCGGAGTTCCACATCAACCTGATGCTGCTGCAAGAGTCCTACACTGACGAGCGCGTGTTCAAGACCTTCGAGTACTGGCGCCAGTTGATTGACAACAACTGCTTCATCAGCGACCCCGCCGCCTACGACTGGCAGGAGGCGATTGACCCGATGGTGCAGGGCGACGCCGCTATGTACCTGATGGGCGCGTTCATCGTGGACAGCTACCCTGATGACATGGAAGACGATCTCGACTTCTTCCGCTTCCCCATCATTGACCCGAACGTGCCAATCGGCGAAGACGCCCCCACCGACGGCTACTTCATGTCGGCTGGCGCGCGCAACATGGAAGGTGGCAAGGCTTTCCTAGCTTACCTGGGATCGCGCGAGGTGCAGCAGATGGCGCTGGACACGCTGGGCCGCCTGCCCACCCGCGTGGACGTGGACCTGTCCAACGTCTCTGACGTGACGCGCAAGGGCATTGAGCTGATCCAAACCGCGGACTACGTGGCCCAGTTCTACGACCGCGACACCACACCGCCGATGGCCGAGGCTGGCATGGATGGCTTCATGCGCTTCTGGGACAACCCGGACGACATTGCCGCCATTCTAGAGGAGCTGGAGGCTGAGCGCATCCGCAATGTGGAGGAGCAGGCCGCTCAATAGCGGGCAGCAGCGCGCTGCCTGACGTGTAAACGCCAAGCGCGGGCACGGTCGGTCCTGTCAGGGTTGGCCGTGCCCGTTTGCTTACTGCGCTGTTGGTCTCTGGTCGTTAGCCGCTGGCTGCCGGCCGTGGCTTTCACACGCTGAGACCAGATGCCAGAGACCAGAGACTATCGGAGACTCAGTGTTTACAAGGGGACGTTATTCTATGGCTACGCTATCTCGCCCGGCGGCGGCCGCGCCCTGGCGGCGCATTAACTGGACGCCCTATTTGTTCCTGGCCGCGCCGCTGTTCCTCTATTTTGTGTGGATCATCTGGCCAACAATCAACACGTTCTACATCAGCATGACTAACTGGGACGGCATCTCGCCCAACCCGGCGTTTGTTGGCCTGGAGAACTACCAGCGCTTGTTCACGCGCGACCGCACGTTCAGCGAGGCGCTGCTCAACAACGTGCGCTGGCTGGCCGTGTTCATCACCATCCCCACCAGCATCGGCCTGGCGCTGGCCATGATCTTCAACACCGAAATGCGCGGCGGCCGCTGGTACAAAATCAGCTTCTACTCGCCGCTGGTGCTGTCCTTCCCGGTAATCGGCCTGATCTGGGCCTGGGTGTACAACCCGCGCCTGGGCCTGCTCAACGGCCTGCTGGCCGGCTTGGGCGTGGAGAACCTGCCGGGCTGGCTGGGCAGCCGCGATCTGGCAATCTGGTGCGTCATCGCCGCGGCCGCCTGGCGGCAGGTGGGCTACGTGATGGTGCTGTACCTGGCCGGTTTGAAGAACATTGACCCCTCGATGGTGGACGCGGCTATGGTGGACGGCGCTAACCGCTGGCAGATGTTCCGCTTCGTCATCTTCCCCCTGCTGGCCCCAGTGACCACAATCGTGATCGTCATCTCGATCATTGACTCGCTGCGCGCCTTCGACTTGGTGGCGATCATGACGCGCGGCGGGCAAAGCACACAAGTGCTGGCCAACTTCATGTACATCGAGGCGTTCAACAACTACCGCATGGGCTACGGCGGAGCTATCGCGGTCGTGCTGTTCGGCATCAGCCTGATTTTCATCATCTTTTACCTGTCGCGCGTGATCCGGGACGAGCTGGAGTACTAAACTATGGCCACGACCTCAACAACTGCTGCGGCTGTTCGCCCAGAAATCGCCGCCCGCCCGACCACGGCGCGCCGCCGCGTGCCGCCGGCTGTGTTCTTCAAGCACGCCTTTCTAATTGCGCTCACCCTAATCTGGCTGATCCCGATCGCGGCGGCGTTCGTCACGTCGTTCCGCACGATGGACGACATCACCACCAACGGCTTCTGGAGCATGCCGCAGAACCTCACGCTGCTCAACTTCCAGCGGGCATGGACGACGGCGCGCGTGGGCAACTACCTGCTCAACAGCTTTATCATCACGCTGCCGGCGTTGGTGGCAATGCTGTTCCTCTCGTCGCTGAGCGCCTACGCCTTAGCGCGCTTCCGCTTCCGGCTCAACCTGCCCATCTACTTCATGTTCGTGGCCGGGACGATGCTGCCGTTCCAGATTCTGCTGCTGCCGGTGTTCGCGCTCACCAAGAGCCTGGGCCTGTACGACACGCACTTGGCGCTGATCCTGATCCACACGGCCTTCCAGCTCGGCTTCTGCACGTTCGTGCTGCGCAACTTCATGCGCACCGTCCCCAGCGAGATTTTCGACGCCGCCAAAGTGGACGGGGCCAGCGAGTTCCGCAGCTACTGGCGCATCATGCTGCCGCTGAGCCTGCCGGCGATGGCCGCGCTTGCTACGCTGGAGTTCACCTGGGTGTTCAACGACTACCTGTGGGCCATCATCCTGCTCAGTTCAGATTCGCTCAAACCGGTTACCGCCGGGCTGGCAAACCTGCGCGGCCAGTTCAACACGGACTGGCCGGTAATCACGGCGGGTGCGCTGCTGGCGACGCTGCCCACGCTGATCGTGTTCGCCTTCCTGCAGCGCTATTTCATCCAGGGGTTAACGTTGGGTTCGGGGAAATAAAAAAACGGCCAACCCCGCCGCGCTGCAGAAGCGGGCGAGACAGCGCTTACAGATCGCTGGTGATGTAGAGGCTGCTGAACGCCAGCACGTTGAGATGCGCCATCAGCTTTTCAGCGTCGTCCTTGAGGTCAGCGGCGGCGCGCGCGGGCGCAAGATCGGTCATATAGGCCAGCGCCACCGCCTGCGCGCTCTCGCGCAGCTCGCGCGCCAGGGCACGCGCCTCGGCCGCCTCGGAGACAGCCCGCGTCTCAATCTGGGCGGCGGCCTCGCTGTCCAGCCGCGCCGTCGCCCGCGCCGATCCGTTCAGAACCAGCAGGCGGGCGATGTTTTCTGCATTGGCGCTGCGCCAAGCGGCTATTGGCCCGCGGGCCAGCCGCACCGCCTCGCTGGCGCGCTCGATGCGCACGCTGATCAGCGCGTTCTGCGCGTCGCTGCTGATGAGGCTGATGTCAATGTCGCCGGGGCGGCGGGCCAGCGCCTCGTCGCACACCGCTTGAATGCCGGCCAGCGCGTTCAGATACGGGCTGACGCGCGTCGCCAAGAAGTGCGGCGTCAGGCGCAGGCCCTCGCCGCTGCCGCTGCTCTTCAGGGTGATCGTCTCCTCGGCGCTGGAACCGGCGTTGAAGTAGACGTACAGCGCAAGCTGGCCGAGCTGCAGCATGTCGCCGCTGCGCAGCGTGTACGGCGTGTGCGGCTCCAGGCGCACCTTGTTCACGCGAGTGCCGTTAGTGCTGCTCAGGTCCTCTACCGACAGGCCGCCGCGCTCGCGGACGATGCGGGCGTGCTGGCGCGACACCCCCATCACGCCTGCCTGGTACGGGGTCAGGTCCACTGTCGGGGCGATGTCGCCTGGGCTGTAGCGTCCCAGCACAATGCTCCGGCTGCCCTTGACCATCAGCGGCTCTTGGTGGCCGGCGACGACAAACGCCACGATGTCGGGGTCGAGGGAAGCGGCGTCGAACCGGCTCTGCACCAGCGCTGAACTGGCCAGCCCTTCCGGGACTGGCTCGGTGATAAGCGGCGCGGGCAGCAAGTTCACCATCGGTTGACCGCAAAACGCGCACACAGTCGCATCGGCCGCGTTGTTGGTCTTGCACAGCGGACACGCTTTTTCCATAACATCCAATTTAACCTGCATCAATCGTACCGCCCGCTTGTCAATATTAATGCCATTGTACAGGCAAGCCCTTGCACAGCACAAAAGGACATAGGTCCAGCTTGTAATGTGTGGATTAACTTTAAGATATAGTCGAGTAAGAATTGACCTAACGTGAGCGCGGTATAATAGCCGCCCAAGGGCTGGCACAGTCGAGAAGACAGGATTGGCATGGTGAGCTTAGGCGGGCGGATAATCGGGCTGCTGATTGGGCTGGCGCTGCTGGCGGCGGGCGGTCGCATGCCTGCCCAGGACGTGACGCCGCTGCTCACGCTGGCGGTCAGCGCCGGCTACGAGGGCCTGTTCCGCGAAAACGCTTGGTTTCCGCTGCTGGTGCGCGCCGGCAACGACGGCGACGATTTCACCGGGCGGCTGGTGGTTCGTCCGGAGACATCTGGCAGCGCCTTCACCAACGCCTTCAGCGCGCCGCTTGACCTGCCCTCCGGCAGCCGCAAGGCTGTGTTCCTCTATGTCACAGCGCGCAGCTTTGCCACGCAGGTGCGCGTCGAACTGCTGGACGACGCCAGCGGGGCGGTGGTGGCATCGCAGCCCGCCGGTCTGCGCGCCGTGCTGCCGCAGGATCAGCTCCACGTGGTGATTTCCGGAGCCAGCGCCGGCGCGGTGGACCTCACGCCGATCCGCGCCGGAGGGTACGGCGCATTCCAGGCTAACTGGACGCTGGATAACCTGCCGGACGAACCGGCCGCGCTGGATGCGGTTGACACGCTGCTGTTCAGCGACGCTGACACGGGCGCGCTCAGCCCGGCGCAGCGCGCCGCCATCGCCGACTGGGTCGCACGCGGCGGCCACCTGATCGTCACCGGCGGCGCAGGCTGGCAGCCGGCGGCGGCTGGCCTGGCCGACCTGCTGCCGCTGCGCCCCAGCGCCAGCCAGCCAGTGAGCAACCTGGACGCGCTGGCGGCGTTGGCCGGCGCTGATCAACTGCGCGGCGACACGGTGGCAGCTGTCGGGACGCTGGCCGCTGACGCCGCAGTGCTGGCCGCCGCGCCGGATGGCCTGCCGCTGCTGGCCCGCCGCGCTCTGGGCCTGGGCACGGTGGACTACCTGGCCGTTGACCCGCTGGCCGCGCCGCTGCGCGCCTGGAACGGCCTGGGCGATTTGTGGTTCACGCTGGCGGCCAGCCGCCCGCCCATCCCCGGCTGGACGCGCGGCTTCATCAACCCGGAGCGCGCCGCTGTCGCCGCCAGCATCTTCCCAGGCTACGATCCGCTGCCGGCCGTGTTCCCCCTGCTGGGCTTCCTGCTGGTGTATCTGCTTCTGGTGGGGCCGCTCAACTTCATTGTGCTGCGCCGCCTGAACCGGCTGGAGCTGGCCTGGGTGACGATCCCGCTGCTGATTGCCGCCTTCAGCGCCTTGGCCTGGGCGGTTGGCTTCAACCTGCGCGGCAGCGCCGCCGCGATCAACCACCTGACAGTTGTCCAGGCGTGGGCCAACCACGACAGCGCGCAGTCCGACAGTCTGCTGGGCCTGCTCTCGCCGCGCCGCGCCACCTACACCCTCACCATGACCGACGGCAGCACGCTGCGCCCGCTGGTGGGCGGCCCTCAGACCAATCCGTTCGCCAGCAGCATCCTGGCGGGCATGGACATCCGCCAGGCTGAGACGTTCCAGGCTTACGATTTCCCCGTGGACGCCAGCTTCGTTTCGACCTTCGCTGCGCGCGCGTCCGTGCCAGGGCCGGCCATCAGCGGGCAGGCAGCCCTGTTCTATGACCCTGCCCTCGGCGAGCGTGTGCTGCGCGGCTCGCTGCGCAACGCCAGCGGCATCACGCTGAGCGACCCCGTCATCCTGACCCAGGGCGTGACTCTGCGGCTGGAGCAGCCGCTGGAGCCGGGCGCAGTGCGCGCCTTCGAGCTGGTGCTGGCCAACGTCAACCAGCCAGCCGCCCCCGCGCCGCTGGAGCGCACGTTTGAGGCGCCGATCACGCGCATTGGCCTGCGGACATCCATGCCTGGCCAGGGCGAGCAGACAGTGATTGACATCCTTGGCCCAGAGCGCTACGACGCGCGCGCCTACATCGTGCCGCCGGGCCGCAGCCCGGAGGCCCAGGCGCGCCGCCTGCGCCAGCTGTTCCTTTCGTCGTTCATCGTGGATCAGTACGGCTCGACCGCGCGCGGCGACCGCGCTTTTCTCGCCGGCTGGTCATCCGCGCTGCCGCCCGGCGCAGCCCTAGAAGGCGCAGCCTGGGAGGAAATCGGCGAGACGCTTTATCTGATCGAGCTGGCGGTGGACGTCGAGCAGCCTGCTGGCGAGGTCGTCATCGGGCTGCCGCGCTTCACTTGGACGGCGCTGGAGCGCAGCGGCCTGGCCAGCACGGCCGCCCCCACCGGCTTGGTAATGCAGCCGGGCGACAGCGCCGTCTTTCGTTTTACGCCTCAGCCTGGGGCCGTGCTGGCCGAGGTGCGCGCGCTGCGCGTGCTGGCCGAGGGGACCAGCGCCGCGCGCGCCGGCCTGCCGCTTGAACTGTGGGATTGGCGCGCCCGCGAGTGGGTTCCCATTGAGCTGACTTCCCAGCGCGGCGCCGCCAGCGCCAGCCGCACGATCGGCGCGCCGGCCCGCTTTCTAGGGCCGGGCAACGCCGTCCAGATTCGCCTCATCGCCGAACCGCTGGGATCGTTTCTGCGCATTGACCGGCTGGGCGTCGAACAGGTCGGGCGCTACTGACAGCCGGGGCGAATCATGCGGGCGGCATGTGCCCAGGCCGCCTGTGTGTGTTGTGTGCTGCGCTGGGCCTACTTGCGCCGCGTGCGGGCGCGCAGGCTGACCAGCGCGAAGGCGAACATCAGCGCGCCCAGCCCCAGCGCCGATGATATGCCGCGCGCCACCAGCTCCACGTCGAAGCCGCTGTTGAGCAGGGCGCGCATGGCCTCCAGGATGTACGTGATCGGGTTGAACTGGGCCGCTGTTTGAATCCAGCCACTGAGCAGCGACACCGGCACAAATGTGGCCGTCAGGAAGGTGAGCGGGAAGAACAGGAAACTGGCCCCCTGCGTGGCAGCGGCGTTACCGCTGCGCAGCGCGACGCCCACGGTAAAGCCGGCGAAGCCCACACCCAACAGCAGCGCCAGCGCCAGCACACCAACAATGCCGACCGCGCCCGTAACCGACTCCAGGCCCATGAGAAGGGCAATCGCCATGATGATAGAGGTTTGCAGCACCAGAATAACAGCGCCGGCCAGCATGGCCGCCAGCAGCAGCGCGCCTCGGTTAACCGGTGTCAGCATCAGCTTGTCAAAGTAGCCGCTGGCGATGTCGCGGACAATGCTCTGTCCGGCCACGCCTGCGCCGCTCAGCGCGGCGCTCACGATCGAGACCGGCAGGATGAAGCCTAGGTAGCTGTTGCTGCCCAAACCGGGCAGGAAGCTGGCCGCGCGGCTGAGCGACGCTTCGTACACCAACAGAAAGAAAGCGCTGATAATCAGCGACGGGATGACCGCCGACGGCGTGCGGAAGATCGTGACCAGGTTGCGCCACGTCAGGCTGATGACCTGCAGGGCAATCGGCATGGTGCGCTTGCCCTGGCGAACGCCGAAAACAGCGCGGTTGGATGTCGTGATAGCGCTCATGTCCTATTTCTCCTGTGTGTGGGCGTTAGGCGGCTTCGGATTCCGGCGCGGCGGCAGCCTTGAAGCGCTGCCCTGTCACCTGCAAGAACACGTCGTCCAGCGTAGGCTGGGTCAGCGTGAGCGACAGCGGCTCCATGCCGGCCTGCTGCAGGCGATTTACAACAGCGGGTATGGCAGCGGCCGCGTTGCGCAGGTAGAGGCGCAGCACGGTGCGGTCAGTTTGGACGCGCTCCACCATGTCGCTCAGCTCAGCAGCGGCGCGCTGGACGGCGTGTTCATCGCGCAGCGTCACGTTGATTGCCTCGCCGCCCAGGGCGGCTTTCAACGCGGCGGGCTTGCCCTCGGTGACGATCCGGCCGCCATCAATGATGGCGATGCGGTTGGCCAGCTCGTCGGCTTCCTCCAGATACTGGGTGGTGAGGAAAATGGTCATGCCCTGCTGCTGGTTGAGGCGGCGCACCTCGTTCCAGATATCGCGCCGGCTGGCTGGGTCGAGGCCGGTGGTCGGCTCGTCGAGGAACAGAATGGCCGGCTCATGCACCAGCGCCAGCGCCAGGTCAAGCCGGCGGCGCATCCCGCCGCTGTATTTGCCCACCTGACGATCGGTAAAATCGCTCAGCTTGACCAGCTCCAGCAGCTCGCGGGCACGGGCCTGGGCCTCACGCCGGCTGCGCCCGAAAATCTGCCCCTGCAGCGTGAGCAGTTCCAGCGGCTTCATCAGCGGATCCAGGCCGATTTCCTGCAGGGCAACGCCAGCAACACGGCGCACGGCGGCTGCCTCGCTCACCACGTCGTAGCCGCCCACTGTGGCCCTGCCAGATGTGGGCAGCATCAGCGTGGTGAGCATGGCAACGGTTGTGCTCTTGCCTGCTCCGTTCGGGCCTAGAAAGCCGAATATCTCGCCCGATTTTACGGTAAACGACACGTCATTTACGGCGGTGAAACTGCCGTACTGCTTGACCAAGTTTTCGGCTGTGATTTCGCGGCTGTGCATCAAGTATGTTCCTCCCTGTGCTGCTGTGATGACGACGTAACCCTACGCCTGGCGCATGAGCGCACTGTGAGCACGAGCTTGGCGTTACCTAACAATCGTTAGGTAGACAGCCGAACCGCTGAACCATTCATGCCCGGCAGCGCGCTGAATGGTCTGTCATGGTCTTAATGCAGGCCAACAGTGCGCATGGAACAATAAGATTTAACACCTTTAACGGCTGCATTATTCCTCAAGCATCTCGGAAAGAAACGCGCGCTATGGCCGCTGTCACCCAGGCGCCCGCCGTCCACACCAGCACGTTTGCGGCGCTGCGCTACGCCAACTACCGCCTGTATTTCGCCGGACAGCTCGTCTCGCTGTCTGGCTCGTGGATGCAGGTGGTGGCGCAGGGCTGGTTGGTGTTCCACCTCACGCGATCGGAGCTGTGGCTGGGGATCGTGGCCGCCGCCGCCGGCCTGCCCTCCATCGTGATCTCGCCCTTCGCCGGCGTGCTGATTGATCGCTTCTCGCGGCGCGCTATTCTGCTGGCCACGCAGATTTTCCTGATGGCGCTGGCGGCAGTCATGGCGGCGCTAACGCTCAGCGGCACGGTGCAGGTGTGGCACGTGGTAGCGCTGGCGGCGCTGGGCGGGTTAGCCAACGCTGTGGACGCGCCGGCGCGGCAGGCGTTCGTCCGCGACATGGTGGGCCGCGATCACATCACCAGCGGCGTGGCGCTCAACTCGATGATGTTCAACAGCGCCCGCATCGTCGGCCCGACTATCGCCGGGCTGGCGCTGGCCAGCGTGGGGGCCGGCTGGTGCTTCTTCATCAATGCAGTCAGTTTCCTGGCGGCTATTGTGGCGCTGCTGCTGATGCACCTGGAGGGCGCGCCCGCCCCCAGCGTTAAGGGGGTGCCCCCGCTGACGGCGCTGCGCGACGGCGTGCGTTACTCGCGCCAGCACGGCGCCATCGGCCCACTGCTGCTGCTGTCGTCGGTCACGTGCCTGTTCGCCGTGAACATCGTGTCTGTGCTGCCGGCGTTTGCCGCTGTGACGCTGCGCTCGCCCGTGGAAGGCTACTCCACGCTCAGCACGGCCCAGGGCATCGGCGCGGTGCTGGGGGCGCTGACGCTGGCGTTCGCTGGGCGAACGTTCGGGCGGGGGCACGTTGTGTCGGCCATGGTGCTGCTCATCATGGCTGCGGCGCTGGGCTTGGCCACGACGACGGCCGTGCTGCCGGCCGCCCTGTGCATGACGGCGCTGGGCTTCAGCGTGGTGATGTTCTTCGTCAACATCAACACGCTGATCCAGGATCAGGTGCCGGATGAGTATCGCGGGCGCGTTCTCAGCCTGTACACGCTCACGTTTCTGGGTTTCTCGCCCATCGGTTCGCTGGCGCTGGGCGCGCTGGCCAACCACATCGGCACGCCGCCGGCCATCGCCCTCTACGGCGCGCTCAACGGCGCGCTGGGCGTGCTGGTGCTGCTGCGCTGGCGCGCGCTCTGGCGCCTGCCCTGAGGCCATTAGCCAGCTCACCTAACCCCATCCTCGCCCAGCGTTGCGGCACATCAGCCTGTGTTGTTTGACGATCGGCTTAAAACGGGTCACAATGGTTGTATCAACCAACCGCTTACCACCACTCGTTCGTTCGGCTGATTGAGCGCCGCCGCCCAAGCTGGGGGGACGCTAGATAAGGATTTCGCTTATGGAAATGGGTCATGTGCTGGTAATCGGTTCCGCTGGCATTGACATTAAAGGCCATCCGCAGCAGGCGGTTGATCTGGCTGCGCCCAACACCGGCGTCGTCCGCCAGACAGTGGGCGGCGTGGCCCGCAACATCGCCGAGAACCTAGCGCGGCTGGAGATCAACACGGTGCTGCTGACCGCCGTCGGGCGCGACCACGCCGGCCGGCGCGTGCTGCGCCGCTGCCAGGACGCGGGCGTGGACGTGAGCCACGTGCGCATCATGCCCGGCCAGCGCACCGGCACCTATCTAGCCGTCCTGCGGCCCGACGAGCGGCTGCTGGTGGCTATCAGCGACTTCGCTGTGCTGGCCGCGGTTGACTCGGCGTATCTGGCAGGTCACGAACCGCTGTTCGCCGAGGCCGCCCTAATTGTGATTGACGCCACGCTGGACGAGGCTGCCCTAGCAACTGTCTTTGAGCTGGCCAGCCGCTACAGCGTGCGCGTCTGCGCCGACCCCACTACCCCGCGTCTGGCTGGCCGCCTGTGTCCGTATCTGGACCGGCTGTACATGGTGTGTCCCAACGCTGCCGAGACGACAGCGCTGTGCGGCCTAGAAAACCCGGCCAGCGATCACGAGACCGCCGTGGCAGCCGCGCGTCACTTGGTGTCGCTGGGCGTGCAGATCGCAGTCGTCACGTTGGGCGAGAGCGGGCTGGCCTACGCCGACAGCAGCGGCGGCGGCTACATCCGCGCCATCAAGACGCAGGTAGTGGATCCCACCGGCGCCGGTGACGCTTTTACCGGGGCGGCCATCTTCGGCCTGCTCAACAACCTGGACGTGGACGAGGCCATGCGCCTGGGCGCTACCGCCGCTTCGCTCACGCTGCAAAGCCAGCAGGCGGTGCTGCGCAACCTCTCGCCAGAGCTGCTCTACGCCCGTCTGGCGGTGTGATTGGCTGCTTCTAGGGCGCAGGAGGCAGGGCTGCGCCAGCCAGCGGCGTCTCGCCGACCTCGGCGTGTCCGGCCACGCATCCAGACTGTACGCTAAAACGACGCTGTTGAATCGGTCTGGCTCAGACTGACGAGGCTGAATCCAGGGGCGGCGCGGCGTCATCGCGGGCCAGGCCCAGCAGCTTCGCCTGGCGCTCATAGCGCTGCTGGGCGAGCTGGCGCAGGTCTGCCACCAGGTCGGATTCGTCGGTGATCTCCACGCCCAGCAGCGATTCGACAGCGTCCTCCAGCGTGATAAGGCCGGCCGTGCCGCCGAACTCGTCGAACACCAGGAAAATGTGCTGGTGGCGGCTGATGAACTCGGTCAGCGCGCGCTCAACCGTCATCGTCTCCGGGATTGAGTGCAGCGGGCGGGCCATCTCGGCCAGCGTGACGCTGTCGCGGTCCTCGGCAGCGGCTGAGAGAATGTCGCTGCGCAGCACGAAGGCGCTGGCGTCGTCCGGGGTGCGGTCGTAGAGCGGAATGCGCGAGTACGGCAGCAAGCGGTGCGTCTGCATTACCGCGCCGACGGTCAGTTCTTTCCGCAGCGCCAGCATGACCGTGCGCGGCGTCATGATGTCGCTCACGTGAACGCCGCGCAGGTGCAGCAGGTTGCGCAGGATCACCTGCTCGCTCTCGGCCAGGCCTTCCTCGCCGGTGCTGATGCGCGCCATGACTTCGATCTCGCCCCGCGTGACAGTCGGCTCGCGCTCAGCCGGCGTGAGCAGCCGCGTCAGCCGGTCGAACGCCCACACCGCCGGGGACAGCGCTACCACCAGAAGCTGTACGGTGTAAGCCGTGAACGGCAGCAGCGGCTTCCAGTAGACCGCGCCCACCGTCTTGGGAACTATTTCAGAGAACACCAGAATCAGCAGCGTAAGCACCGCCGAGATAATGCCGATGAACTCGCTGCCAAAGATGGCCGCCGCCTCTGCGCCAGCGCCGGCCGCGCCCACCGTGTGGGCAATTGTGTTGAGCGTGAGGATGGCGGAAATCGGGCGCTCGACGTTTTCCTTGTGGCGGCGCATCAGCGCCCCGGCCCGGCTGCCGGATTCGGCCAGCACTTCAACATGCGACTGCGACGCCGTCAGCAGCGCCGCCTCGCACAGCGAGCACAGAAACGAAAACCCCAGCGCCACCAGGACGTAGATCAGCAGTGTGCTCAACGACCCGGCTGCGCCAGCGTCCGGCGTGACCGGCGCGAGCAGCGGCGCGGCGTATGGCGACAGGAGAGTCATGGGGTGAACCCGTACAGGATACGACCTCAAGCATAACAGCAAGCGCCCGCACCGGCAAACAGCGCGGGCACAGCACGACTGTCTCGCTCACAGCCCCTTTGCCTTCGCTTCGTCCCACAGCGCGTCGAGTTCGGCCAGCGTGCAGTCGGTCAGCGCCTTGCCCGCGGCAGCCACCCCCTGCTCAACATAACGGAAGCGCCGGTAGAACTTGGCGTTGGCGGCGCGCAGCGCGCCCTCTGGCTCCACCCCCAGCCAGCGCGCCCAGTTGACCAGCACGAACAGCAGGTCGCCCAGCTCTTCGGCGCGGTCGCCATCGCTGCCGGCGGCCTCCAGCTCGGCCAGCTCCTCCTTAACCTTGGCGATCACGTCGCCGATCATCGGCCAGTCGAAGTTGACCTTGGCCGCGCGCGCCTGGTACTGGTAGGCCTGCAGCAGCGCCGGCAGCGCCTTCGGGATGCTGTCCAGCACCGACTCCTCGCCGCCCGCGCCGTTGTCGGTCTTCTCCTGGCGCTTGAGCGCTTCCCAGTTAGCCACGACGCGCGCCGGGCTGCCGGCCACATCCACCTGGCCCCACACGTGCGGGTGACGCCGGATCATCTTCGCGTTGATCCGGCGCAGCACATCCGGCATGGTGAACGTCCCGTCCTCGGTGGCGATCTGCGTGTGCAGCACGATCTGCAGCAGCAGGTCGCCCAGCTCGCCGGCCAGCGCCCCGTGATCGCCCTGGTCAATAGCCTCCAGCACCTCGTAAGCCTCCTCGATCAGATACGGCCGCAGCGACTCGTGCGTCTGCTCCCGATCCCACGGGCAGCCTTCGGGCGCGCGCAGGTGCGCGATTACCTCCTGGAACTGCTCAAAGCTCGACATCTCGCCCAGCGCCGGAACGAACAGCGCCGTCATGTGGCCGATGTGTGGGCTGCGGTCAATCTCATACAGCGGCAGCGCCTCCACGCGGGCTTTATCTGTTCCGGCAGCGTGTATCAGTTTCACGTCGAAATCGTCGGGGTACTGGTTCATCAGCGTCAGCTTGACCTCAGAGGCCACGCCCTGGCTGTAGAGCTGGCCCAGCAGCGCCGGGTAGTCGGGGTTGATCGGCGGGTGATGCATGGCGGCGATCTCCAGCGCGTCGAACACCTGCAGGCCGTCGAGCGCGTCAACCTCCAGCAGGCGCAGCGTTGGCTCGACAAAGCTGATGCCGCTGACGATCTCGACCGGAATGCCGTGCGCTTTGGCCTCGGCCAGCAGGCGCGTCGTGGTCGCCTCTCCCACCAGTGGATCGCCAGGAACACAGTAGACAACATCGCCCAGGCGCGCCACGGCGATCAACTGGCGCACGATCATCTCGTACACGGCCTCGAAATCGTCTAACGACTCGTAGAGTTCGTCGAAGCTGTGGTAGTGCTTGTCTGGCCCCTGCGGCAGACAGGGCACGCAGCCGTGCTGCGCCGTGCGCAGGTAGATCATCTGCGCCTGCTTGAGCGTGCGCCAGGCCCGGCGCGACAGATCATCCAGCGACCCCGGTCCCAGGCCGACGATGGTGAGCGTCATAGTTGGCATTCCTCTGCACGTTGACGGGCCTGCGTATTATAACAGAGCCAGCGCCGACAGGCGTAAGATCGGGGCGATTCTCGGCGTCTAAGTGCCGTAATCGCAGCAGTGTACAGGTGATGCAGCCAGTGAGCGCCGAAGAGCAAGCAGTCCCGACCACGCCCGAGCCGCGCGATCCCAACGCTGAAGTGCTGGTGATCCCGCGCGCGCTTTTCAACTACATCGTGATCGCCGTCGTTTTCCTGGCGGTAGGCATTGTGATCGGCCTGGCGATGGGCGGCCGCCAGGCACAGCCAGGCGGCGACACCCGCGCCCTCATTGATGAGGCGGTGGCGGCGGCCTTCGCCGCCCAGTCCGAGCGCCTGTCCGAGCTGGTGGCGCAGGCGGTGGCCGCGGCGCAGCCGCCCAGCCTGGACAACCCCAACAGCCGCTTCGCCGTCAGGGCCAGCGACGATGACCCGTTCCAGGGGCCGGAGGACGCCGCCGTCACCCTGATCGAGTTCAGCGATTTCAACTGCGGCTACTGCGGGCGCTGGGCCAACACCACGCTCGGCCCACTGGTGGAAAAATACGGCGACCGCGTGCGCTTCGTCTACCGCGACTTCCCCATCCTGGCAGATACATCAGTCACAGCGGCGCTGGCAGCCCAATGCGCCGCCGATCAGGGCCAGTTCTGGGCCTACCACAACACCTTGTTCCGCAACCAGGGCCGCTTCAGCACTGACAACCTGGTAAGCTATGCCAGCGAGCTTGCCCTCGACGTTGACGAATTTCGCGCCTGTCTGGAAGACCAGCGCCACCTGAACCGCATCGCCGCTGATTACCAGGCGGCGCAGGCGCTGGGCATCCGCGGCACGCCGGCCTTCTTTATCAACGGCCGGCCTATCTCCGGCGCGCAGCCGCAGTCGGTGTTCGAGCGCATTATCGAGGAAGAGCTGGCCGCCGCCGAGGCCAGCGGCTGACTCGGCCTCACGCCGTGCAGAACCCCGCCGCGCGCGAGGTGAAAAAATCTCTCATACAGCTCAGACAGTTTGAGCGCTATAATAGTGCGCGTTGAACTGTGCGCATTTGATATGAGGTGCTCTTGCGAGGGAAGTTCTAATGCTACGAGCAGCTTGCTTTCTAATGATTCTGATGTGCGTGGCGCTTAGCGCGGCGGCCCAGCCGGCAGAACTGGTCGTCCAGTCTCCGGCTGAGCTGGAGCCGGCCGTTGCAGCGCTGTACGCCGCGCTGGGCGGCACCGATACGCTGACCTTTGCAGACGAAGCCGCGCACATCGTGGTGACTGGCGAGCCAGACGCCGCCGCGCTGGACACAGTCTATTTCCTGCCGGATGTCGCGCTGGCCCTGCAGGCCGACAGCGACGCCGCCCGCCAGCTCATGGCCTTTGCTGTCTCGCCCGACGGCCAGCAGGTGCTGATTGACCTGGGGCTGCTGCCCGCTGTCGTGACTGTTACCGACCAAGCTGGCTTCACCGTGGATATTCCGCAGCCGGTGCGGGGTGTGGTCAGCCCGTACAGCTTGGTGACATACATGGTCTACGTCGTCGGCGCGGGTGACCGGCTGCTGGCGGCGGGCTTCCTGGGCGCGCGCGACCCGCAGGGGGCGGCGGCGATGGAACGCATTGACCCGCGCTTCCCAGAGCTGGCCGCCTCCGACATGAACCAGAACAACGCCAACGTCGAGGAAATCGCCCGGCTGGCCCCGGATGTGATTTTCAGCTCTGCCCGCGCTGACTGGCTGGAACCAGTGGACCAGCTTGGGATTCCGATTGTGCGCTTCGAGGGCGAGTCAATCGAGGCGCTCAAGGACGGGGTGCTGCTGACAGGGCAGATTCTGGGGCCGGACGCGGCGCATCGCGCGCAGATGTGGGTTGACTATTACGACCGCGTGGTGTCTGAAGTGGTGGCCATCAGCAGCCAGGTGGAAACACCCGTGCGCGTCTTGTTTACTGGCACACAGCCGACCCGCGTCGCCAGCGGCGAGATGTACCAGAGCGCCGTCATCGCAGCCGCCGGCGGCGTGTCTGTTACCAGCGAGCTAACCGGCTACTGGAACGACGTCAACCTGGAGCAGATCGCGCTGTGGAACCCCGACGTGATTCTAGTTCCGCCCTACGGCGGCGCGTCAGTAGAGGCCATTACCGAGAACGCCGAGTGGCAGCTTCTTGACGCGGTGCGGAACAGGGCGGTCTACCGTGTGCCCAAGCTGGTCGCTCCCTGGGACACGCCCACGCCGGACTCGGTGCTGGGCGTCATCTGGCTGGCAGAACTGCTTTATCCAGACCTGTTCCAGCTGGACTGCCCGGCTGAGACGCGCTACTTTTACAACACGTTCTACGATTACGCGATTTCTGACGAAGAGATCGCTATGTTATGCAGCCAGCCGTAAGGGCAGAGCCGCGCGTCGCAGCGCGGCCAGCGTTGTTGAACAGACAGCGGCTCCAGGGCGGCGGCGCGCTGTACGCCGCCATCCTGGGGCTGCCCCTGCTGCTGCTCGTCGTCGCGCTGATGCTGGGCGCTTACCCCGTTGAGATGGCCGACGTGCTGCGCGTGCTGGCCTCGCCTCTGCGCCCTGACCTGGCCGAAAACATCCCGGAGATCGTGCAGCGCCTAATCCTCAACGTGCGGCTGCCGCGCGTGCTGGCCGCCCTGCTGATCGGCGCGGGGCTGGCGGTGGCGGGCGTCGCCTTTCAGGGCATCTTCAAAAACCCGCTGGTGGACTCCAACCTGCTGGGCGTCACCGCGGGGGCGGGCTTCGGCGCGGCGCTGGCCCTGCTGCTGCGCGGAACGCAGGTTCAGGTGCAGGTCGCAGCTTTCGGCTTCGGGCTGCTGGCGGTGTCGCTGGCGTTTTTCGGCAGCAAGCTGTACAGCACCGCGCCGATGATCGTGCTGACGCTGATGGGCATCCTGATCGGCTCGCTGTTCGGCTCGCTCACCTCGCTGCTCAAATACCTAGCCGACCCGCTCGACGCCCTGCCCGCCATCACCTTCTGGCTGCTGGGCGGGCTGACCGGCGTGACATGGGCGGACATCCCCCTGCTGGCCGCGCTGACAGCGGCCGGCGCGCTCGTCTTTGTGCTCATCCGCTGGCAGTTTAACATCCTGTCGCTCGGCGACGCCGAGGCGGTCACGCTGGGGCTGAACCCGAACCGGATCAAGCTGCTGATTATCGTGTGCGCCACCCTGATGACCGCTATCGCCGTGTCAGTCGGCGGTGTCATCGGCTGGGTGGGGCTGGTGATCCCGCACGCCGGGCGCATTCTGGTCGGCCCCAATCACAGCCGGCTGATACCGGCCTCGCTGGCGCTGGGCGCGTCTTTCCTGCTGCTGATTGACACGGTATCGCGCACGATGCTGCCCACCGAAGTGCCGCTGGGCGTCCTTACGGGGTTGATCGGCGTGCCGATCTTGATCGTCCTGCTGCGGCGCAACCGCACCGGCTGGTGATGCCCCATGCTGGAAGCGCGCTGCATCTCTTACATTTACAAAGACGGCAGACTCGCGCTGCATGATGTATCCGTCAGCCTGGAGCGGGGCAGAATCCTGTACCTGCTGGGCCATAACGGCAGCGGCAAAACCACGCTGCTATCGTGCCTCAGCGGGGTTCTCAGGCCCACGCAGGGGAGCGTGCTGCTCGATGGAACGGATATCCGCCGTATCTCGCCCGCTGAACGGGCGCGCAAGATCGGCCTGATCCCCCAGGTGCACGTGCCGGCGTTCGCCTACACCGTACGCGAGATGGTGCTGATGGGGCGCGCGCCGCATTTGGGGTTGTTCGGCGCGCCCAGCAGGCAGGATCGCGACGTCGCCGATGCGGCGCTGGCGCGGGTGGGGCTGGCCGATTTCCGCGAGCGCGTGTACACCGAACTCAGCGGAGGCGAGCGCCAACTGGTGATGATCGCACGCGGGCTGGCGCAGCAGTGCGATTACCTGCTGATGGACGAGCCAGACGCGCACCTCGACCCCAGCAACCAGCACCACGTCCTGGAGATCGTGGCCGAGCTGGCGCAGCAGCGGCTCTCGTTCGTGATCGCCTCGCACGCGCCCAACAGCGCGCTGCTGTACGCTGATCACGTCGTGCTGCTGCGGCAGGGGCGTGTGCTGGCCCAGGGCAGCGTCCGCGACACGCTGACAGAGGACATGCTGACCGAGGCTTACGGCATGGCCACTGAAGTCATCTACCGCAGCCGCAACGGCCAGCGCGCCCCGCGCGCGATCATGCCCCGGCGGCGCAATGCCGCCCTGGAGGATATTGAGGTGATCAGCCTGAAGCCTTCCTCGCTGGGCACGCCTGGCTCGCCGCTGGAAGCCATTTTCGCAGCCGGTGCGCATACCCCGCAGATCGTGCTTGTCACAGGCGAGAGCGGCTCCGGCAAGAGCGCTTGGTGCGCCGACCTCATCATGCAGACCCAACGGCAGGGCCTGAGCGTGGCGGGCGTGCTGTCGCCCGCTGTCGTCAAAAACGGCAGCAAGATCGGCATTGACGTGGTTGACTTGGTCAGCGGGCAGCGCCGCCGTTTGGCCCAGCGCCGTGACAGCTCCGAGACGGAGATAATGACGCCCATGTGGGCGTTCGACAGCGAAACTGTGCAGTGGGCTAACGGGCTGCTGGAGCAGGCCCCGCGCTGCGAGCTGCTGGTGGTGGACGAGCTGGGGCCGCTGGAGTTCCAGCAGAACAAGGGCTTCGTCGCCGCGTTCCCGCTGATTGACCGGCGTCAGTACCGGGTGGCGTGTGTGGTCGTGCGTCCCTCGCTGCTGCGCGCTGCGCTGGCGCGCTGGCCAGGCGCTTACGTCGTGGACGTGGACGACGCCTGAGCAGCGGCTGGCGTGGAGCAGCTTCCTGCGCAGTAACCGCATGTAGCAAGGGGGAGCTGTGACCCTAGCTGTGCTGCTGCCATGTCACATGCTCTGCCGCATATGCCTCAACAGCCTGCACGATCTCTGCCGGTGAGCGGGCAAAAGTGAGCAGCGGCAGGTAATCGGGGTGGGTGTAGCGGTTGTTGAGCAGCGGGTCTGCTGGCGTGATGCGCGAGCTTCCGAAGACGGCGATCACTGTCACAGCACGCTTCCCTCCCTGACGGCAGACGAGGCTCGATTATCGCACAGCCGCGGCGCGTGGCGCGCTGTGCCTTCCCGCCAGAGTGCGCTACTATTGGCGCTGTGTGCGCCAGCTCAAACAGGAGCGAACAGCGATGCGCTTGGCAGTTTTTTCCGACATTCACGGCAACCTGACCGCGCTGGAGGCAGCGCTGGCCGATCTCGACGCCGTGGGCGGCGCAGACCGCGTGTGGGTGCTGGGCGACCTGGCGGCCTTCGGCCCGCGCCCGTCGGCTTGCATCGCCCGGCTGCGCGCCCTGCGCGAGACCTGGGGCCAAGACCGCTTCCAGATCATCGGCGGCAACACCGACCGCTATTTAGTCACCGGCGAACGGCTGCGCACGCCGCCTGCCGCTGACGAGACCGCCTTCAGCAGGCTGGCCCAGGCCTGGCAGGAGCGCGACACCATCCTCAACTGGTGCGCCGGTCAGCTCACCTGGGCTGACTACGAGGACCTTAAAGATCTGCTGGGGCACGAGCTGGACCTGCACGTCCCCAGCTACGGCCATGTCATCGGTTATCACGGCACGCCTGGCAGCGACGAGGGCTTCCTCACGCCCGAAACGGAAGCCGAGGAAGCCGAGGACGCGCTGCTCGACCGCGAAGGGCGGCTGGGCATCGGCGGGCACATTCATCGCCAGATGGACCGCGACCTGGGCCGCTGGCGCGCGGTCAACGTCGGCAGCGTAGGCATGTCGTTTGACGCGCCCGGCTTCGCCCAGTGGGGCTTATTCGCGTTTACAGACGACGGCGCGCTGACGGTAGACCTGCGCCGCGTCCCGTATGACGTGGCGCAGCTTGAGGCCGATCTACACGCCGCTGGTCACCCGCTGCCGGCCTGGTTCATGCGCATTGCGCGCCCAACCGGGAGCTGAGACCATGCCCGACCGCGAGCGCCTCATGAGCGAGCTGACCGGCGAAAACGACGTCGGCGTGCTGCTCATCGCGCAGATGGGCGGCGTGCCCAACGAACTCCAGTTGATCGTGCAGACGGCGCAGTACGACCCCGCCGCGCAGGGTCTGCGCGAGCGCAGCGCTTACATCATCCGCGTGCTGGGCGTGCGTGAGCACCGCCTCACGCTGGGGCTGTTCCCGCGCCTGTTCTTCGCCCAGCAGCACCCCATTCTGCTGCACCACAACGAGCCGCTGACAGCGGTGCACTTCGAGGGCCGCCCGGCAGACGTGAACGAGCTGGCGCTGGACATCCACCAGGCACACGCCAGCACGTTCGGCCCTTGGCGCGAGCTGGCGCGCGATCTCAACCGCGAGAAACCGCTGGTGGACCTGCTCAGCAGCGGGGGCGGCCTGCTGGGCGAGATGCCGCGCAGCGCCGCCGAGCGCATGGCGCGCGTGCTGGCGCATCACGGCCTGCAGGCACGCCTGGAACAACTGGAGCCAGAACGCGACCCAGTGGATGAGCACGGGCGCTCGCAGATGTGGCAGATGCTCGGCATTGGCGACTCGTACTTCGTCGCCCTATCGTTCGCCGTAGATCGCATGCAGGGGCGCGCCCGGCCAGCGTCTGGTTGAGAGTCGGCCTGCCTCAGGCCGGCTCCAGCTCGTCAATCACCGTTTCGATCAGGTCCACTGCCTCGCGCATAGCAGCGGCGTCGAGCGCGCGCGCTTCCAGATCAGCGTAATACGGGGCAAACTGCGCCCACTCCCAATCCATCACCTCGCGCGCGGTCCGGGGCAGGGTATTAAACATTGCGGCTTCCTCATTGTGCTACAGGATTGTGCTGCAGGACACAGGCCGCCCATGATAGCGCGCCCGCGCCCACCCCGCGACCGGTGTGGATCGTACCAACGCTGGCCTCCGGCGCGCCCGTTGCAAACGCGCGCGGCCTGCTCTATACTTCGGCGCGTAAACACAGCGGAAGCCAGCCATCACGCGCTGTTTGCGCGCTGACCAGCGCCCGCCTAGGCCGTTCGAGCGCGGAGGCGGATTCGCGCTTTTTATTTGCCGCCGCCAGAGGACAAGTGACAGTGGTTGAGGCTCTCAAGATCAAACCCCGCCTGCCCAAAGGGATGCGCGACTTCCTGCCCCAGGAGCTGCTCAAGCGCGACTATGTGTTCGGCGTCGTGCGCGAGGTGTTCCACCTGTACGGCTTCGAGCCGCTGCAAACGCCGGTGCTGGAGCTGCACGAAACGCTGATGGGCAAATACGGCGAGGACGCCGAAAAACTGATCTTCATCGCCCAGCACCCCGGCGGCAAGGAGGAGCTGGCGCTGCGCTACGACCTGACTGTGCCGCTGGCGCGCGTGGTAGCGCAGTACACCAACGACATTACGCTGCCGTTCAAACGCTACCAACTGGCGCCGGTGTGGCGCGCCGAGCGCCCGCAGCGCGGCCGCTACCGCGAATTCTACCAGTGCGACGCCGACATCGTGGGCGTGGCCTCGATGAGCGCCGACGCCGAGATTCTGGCGCTGGTTGTGACGGCGCTGCGCCGCCTGGGCTTCGAAAAGTTCACGGTCAAGATCAACAACCGCAAGCTGCTGACGGCCATCGGCCAGTACAGCGGCGTGCCGGACGCCCAGCTCGGCGACCTGTACATCAGCGTGGACAAGTTCGACAAAATCGGCGCCGACGGCGTGCGCGATGAACTGCTGCGGCGCGGCCTGCCGGAAGCAGCGATCAGCCGCATGATGGCGTTGATCCAGGCGCACCGGCCCGGCCTGGCGAATCTCGACCTGCTCGACGAGGCACTGGGCGGCCTGCCGGCTGGGCAGGACGGCCTGCGCGAGCTGCGCGAACTGGCCGCTCACCTGGCCGAGTACGGCGTGCCCGCCGATAACTACGACTTCGACTTCACGATGGTGCGCGGCCTGGGCTACTACACCGGCCCGATCTTCGAGACCGTCGTCACTGAGCCGAACTTGGGCAGCATCACCGGCGGCGGGCGCTACGACGACTTGATCGGCCTGTTCCGCAAGGAGAGCCTGCCTACCACTGGCACGTCGCTGGGCATCGAGCGCATCATTGATCTAATGGACATTCTCGACCTGTACCCGCCCGGCATCGGCGGGACGGTGACGCAGGTGCTGGTGGCCGTGTTCGACGACGCCACCCGCCCAGCGGCCACGCGCTTGGCGGCGGATTTGCGCGCCGCCGGCCTCAACACGGAGCTGGCGCTGGACGGGCGCGGACTGGGCAAGCAGTTCCAGTACGCCGACCGGCGCGGCATCCCGCTGGTGGCGCTGCAGGGGCCAGACGAAGTCGCACAGGGCGTGGTCAAGCTCAAGCGGCTGGCCGACGGCGTTGAAGTGAGCGTCCCCCGCGCCGAAGTCCCCGCCCGCGCGCGGGAAATGGTGTAATGTTCAGTAATTTTTAATAATCTGACAGCATAAAGCTAAGTCAGGGACATGCTAGAATGAGTGTGAGCTGAGAAGTCTTTGCATGCAATCGTGAAAAAGCGTGAACGATGGCTGTACAGTATAGTCGCAAAATAACCGGACTTTACTATATCACTCACATCGAAAATATCCCGTCGATACTTCGCCACGGCATTCTCTCTCATCAAGAAGTACAGAGGCGCGATATTTCGTACAAGCCGATCTATGATGAAAGGATTGTGAGCAGAAGAGAGAAAATATTATCGCCGGAAGGCAAAAGTCTATGGAACTACGCAAACCTCTATTTCCAAGCTCGGAATCCGATGTTGTTCAGGGTTGTTGAAGAAACAGATATCTCGACAATTGCCGTTGTCAGGGTGCGCCGAGACCTGTTAAAGCGCCCTGATATCCTGCTCACGACAGGTAACGCAGCACACGCTGCATCCGAAATTGTGCCATTTGATAATCAAGTACTTAAGGAAATCGCTAGATTTCTTGATCTAGAATACTGGAACGAAACTGATGGCACAAAACGCAAAATCATGGCGGAATGCCTTGTCCCTGATCAAGTTGAACCTGATTGGATTGAAGCCATATACGTCGCAAACGATGAAGCTGCCGGGCACGTAAGGAAATTAATCACAGGACATACAGCATCTATAGACGTTATTCCTGATCCACATATGTTTTTCCGCCCTGATTGGCAGAAATACATCACACGTAATCTTGCCATCGCTAAAGGTGATATGTTCTTTTCCCGAATGCAAACACTGACGATTAGTGTGAACATCGTTGGCGTAATGGGGAAAGGTCTGGCATCAAGAGCTAAATTTCAGTTCCCGGATGTGTATGTCAATTATCAGACACTCTGCAAAAAGGGTGTGTTAGAGGTGGGCAAACCGTTCTTGATTACGCGTGAAACTTCACTATCATCTGAGCTGTCTGAAGTACCGTTGGATAACGGTTCAAGTACGTGGTTCTTGCTTTTTCCCACTAAAAAGCATTGGCGTGAGGACTCACGGCTTGAATACATACTGGACGGGATGCGCTGGTTACGCGACCACTACCAACAGTGGAAAATAAAGTCGCTTGCGTTACCTGCTTTGGGATGCGGTCTGGGAAAACTTGACTGGCAAACGGTCGGACCAGTAATCTGTTCAATTGCAGGCAGGTTCAGCATTCCCGTGTGTGTGTATCTTCCAACAGAGAAGATAATCCCTCCAGAACTGTTGACTCGTGAATTTTTGCTGCGCCAAGACATCACTTGATTAAAGTACTATTTGACGTATGTTTGTTGCACGGCACGCGTATAGTTCTGCTGCTGCAGGAACGATGTGTTAATATGATCGAACTAAGTGCAGGGGACATACTTGAGGGCAGCGCAGTATTGCTTGATTTCAGGCTGGATGTTGGGGCTATTTGCCTCGCGTGATTGACTCTCCCACCGCAACCGCTCTCTCATGCCCGCGTATACACCGTAGACGCACAAAGAATGAGCGTTTCCAGACACTAACGCATCTGTTCACCTGCAGCCGGCATAATGGTAAAATGAACCTGTTGGCTGAACAGATAAGCGGAGGCGAACCGGAGTCATGTCAGCATGGTGGGGAACGCGCAGCAACGTTTCTCCGCGCCTGCGCCTGGAAGTAGAGGCCATGCGGGCGGCGTTCGGCAAAACGTTCAAGCTGGTAGTGCCGCAGTTCGGGCTGCTGTACTGGGAAGGGACGGTCACGCTCAACCTCTCGACGCTGCGCCAGCCGGATCACACGCTCAAGATCGTATATCCGAACGAGTACCCGAACCGCCCAGCGGAGGCGTATGTGCTGAAACCGCGCGTGTACAGCGAAAAACACCAGTACGAAGACGGCCAGCTCTGCCTGTTCAACCCGAAGGACGGCGAACAGTACGGCTGGAACCCCAGCCGCTCCACAGCGGTGACGGTAGCAGCCTGGGCGGTGCAGTGGCTGTACGCCTACTACACCTGGCGCGCCACCGGCGAGTGGCCCGGCATCGAGGAGCGGGTGCACCCGGGCAGGCCGCAGCCGCGCCGGCAGGAGAGATAATATGATCAGATCGCTGTATCTGGCCCGCCACCGCGTTCCGAACCTGGTGGTGGCTCAGCGCGTGCTGGCGCGCATGGCGGCGGCAGCGCAGCACTTCATCGAGGACGAAACCGGCGAGGCGCTGGTGGGGTTGGTCGTGCCAGGCGAGCGCACCAACGGCGTGCCCACCATCTATGTGCTCGACACCATCGCCCCCGATGAAAGCGCCGTGCGCCAGCTTCACACCTTCCAGCAGGGCGATGCCCGCCAGGATGAGATCATCTGGTGGCTGCAGGAGAACTGGCGGCTGTACCGCCAGCGCCGCCAGACCAGCTTCGGCGGCGCGCTGCAGGCCAAATGGGACGTGCCGCTGCGCTATCTGGGCGACTGGCACAAGCAGCCCGGCTACATGATCCAGCCCAGCACTGGCGACCAGATGACCGCCCTCAACTGGCTGGACGACGCTGATAACGGCATGGACTTCCTGCTGGCGCCCATTCTCACGCTCGGCCATCCCTCCACCATCAGCGAGGGCGCGCCCGGCGCGAACTTCGTCACCATGCCGCACACCGAAGACACCCACATACGCGTGGATTTCTGGTACATTGACCGGACGCTGCGCCTGTTCCAGCCCATCGCGCCGGCCATCTACCCCGACGATCAGCTCCCCGGCCTGCCAGCCTACCCCTGGCACCTGACCGACACCGCCCGCTTCGACGAGGAGCACCGCCTCATGCAGCGCGACGGGCTGGCGCTGACGGTCGTTCTGTGGAACGCTACCGATCCGCCGCCGCTGGAGGTGTGCTTCCTCACCGCCCGCGTAGGGGCCGACCGCGTGCTGATCGTTATCACCGGTTGGGATTATCCGCAGCGGCCGCCGGCAGCCCGCGTTGCGCCGTTCCGCCACATGGGGCCAGACGATGACCTGTACGGCGTCTTCGCCCAACTGTGGGCCGAGTCCCAGCCGGTCAGCGACCCGCCCGGCTGGGCTTGGACGCCGGATAAGCGCCTGCTCGACTATATCCACGCAGTGGAAACCAGCCTGGGCCTGCGCCCCGCCGCCCCGCCGCCGCGGACATCTGAAGCGGCGGAGACGGACGCGCCCAGCGGAGGGCAGCCATGAGCTGGGATCGCGTAGAGCGCCTCATCGGCGCAGATAACCTCAGGCGGCTGGCGCAAAAGCGCGTTGCCGTCGTCGGGCTGGGGTCCGGCGGCGGTCAGGTGGCGCTCAGCTTAGCCATGAGCGGCGTGGGCCGCTTCGTGCTGATTGACGACGACGTGCTGGAGGAGACCAACATCCCCCGCCACGTGGCCGACCGCCGCTACTTGGGCCAGCCCAAGGCGGCAGCCGTGGCCGATCTGATCCAGCACCGCAACCCGCAGGCGCAGGTCGAAGTGCGTGTGGGGCGCGTAGAGCAGCACATGGACGCGCTGGACGGCGCTGACATCCTTGTGGTGGCGGTGGACGGCGAGAATGCCAAGTACACCATCAACCAGGCCGCCCTCGAACGCAGTCTCGTGGCTGTTTACGCCGGCGTGTACGAGCGCGGCGAGGGCGGCGACGCGGTCGTGATCTACCCCTACGATGGGCCGTGCTACGCCTGCTGGGCTGCCGAGCTGCGCGAGGACGTCGCCGCGGCCCGTCCCGGCCCGGATGCTGACCTAGACTACGGCATGATCGGCCCAGAGGGCACGCTGGAGGCAGAGCCGGGCCTGTGGCTGCACGTCACCCGCGTAGCCGGCGCGCAGGCCCACTTGGCGCTCAACGAGCTGTTGAAAGGGACTGATGCCTACGAGCCGATGCCCGGCAACACGGTGATTATGGCCAACACGACTCTTGAGATCGTCACCGGCCAGGTCAGCCCGCCGCACACGGCCGTGTGGGCCAATATCCGCCGCAACCCGGACTGCCTGGTGTGCGGCGACGCGCTGCGCGCCCGCGCCGCCCTGCTGGCCGACGAGACGGGCGAACATGTGTCGCTGGCCGAACTGATGGACACCATAGGCATTGATTTACAAGATGAGGACGAGGATTGACGTGTAATGGACGAGCAGAACAATATCCGCCCCACCGACGACACGCCCGCCGACACCAGCGCGCCGCAGACGGCGCCGGCGGAGACTGCCCGGCCCGCCGCTGAACGCCCGTCCGTCCCGCCCGACGACGACGCCCGCATGAGCGAACGCCTGGAGCGCCTGGGCGGCGAGCCGGCCCCGGTGATTACGCCTGAGGAGTTCGCGCGGCTGCAGCAGGCCGGGCAGGTGCACATTGACGCCTTGGGGCGCGTGCAGACTGCCCGTCGCGCTGACGCAGAGGCCGGCGTCTCGCTGCGCAAACGGCGCGCCTGGTATCTATGAGCACCAACGACCCGGCGCTGTTCATGCGGCGGGCGTTGGTCAACAGCCTGAAACACAAGGGCGAGTTGGACGACCCGCGCGTGGAAGCCGCTTTTATGGCTGTGCCGCGCCACGCCTTCCTGCCCGACGTCACGCTGGAACAGGCCTACGCTGACGAGGCCGTGCCAGTCAAGCGCGAGCCGGACGGCACAGTCGTCAGCTCGGCCAGCCAGCCCAGCATGATGGCCATGATGCTGCGCCAGCTGCAGCTGCGCCCCGGCGATAATGTGCTGGAAATCGGCACGGGCACAGGCTACAACGCGGCGATCATGCAGCACATCGTCGGCGAGAGCGGCACAGTGACCACTGTCGAGTACGACCCCGAGGTGGCCGAGGCAGCCCGCAGCAACCTGCAGCGCATCGCCGCTGGCAGCATTCGCGTGGTGACTGGCGACGGCGCGGCAGGCTACGCGCCGCGCGCCGCGTACGACCGCATCATAGCGACGGTGGGCCTGTGGGACATCCCGGCTGCCTGGGAACGTCAGCTCAAGCCCGACGGGATCATCGTCGCCCCGCTGTGGCTGGACGCGATTCAGGTAAGCGCCGCCTTTCACCCCCTGCCAGATGGCGCGCTCTACAGCGAGAACAACCTGCCCTGCGGCTTTGTCCGCCTGCGAGGGGCTTATGCGGGGCCGCTGGTCACGCGGCGCGTGGGCACGGGGCTGCTGCTGACCACCAACGCCGCCGCGCTGCTCGACAGCGCCGCGCTGCACCTGCTCTTTTCCGAGGACGCCGAACCCAGCGTGTTCGACATCCGCCTCAGCGCTGGCCAATACTGGCAGGGCTTCTTGCCATACCTTGTCCTCAACATACCGCCTGGCTATGCGTTTGCCGCTTACCAGCTCGTGACCAGCCAGCCGGCCTACGGCATCCCTGGCCCCGGCTTTGCCCTCATCGGCCCGGGCTGCGCCTGCTTTGTGACATACGAAGGCCACGGCGAGGCGTTTGTGTTCGCTGGGCCGGATGCGTTCCTGGCGCTGCAGGACGCGCTGCAAACGTGGGATGCGCTGGGTCGCCCCGGCGCGCGCGAGCTGCGCCTGCGCCTCACGCTGCTGACAAAATCGCCCCCGGAGGCCACCACCGGCACGGTTTATGTTCGCAAAGACCACTACCTGCACGCCTGGCAGGACTATGATCACGCTTGATCATGTGCGGGCGGCGCTGGCGCTGCCGAGCTTCGACTCCGACGCAGCGCACATGCGCATGGCGCCGGTGCTCACCCAGTTCCCGCAGCGGCCGGCTAAAAACGCGCGCTCGCGCCAGGCCGGCGTGCTTGTGCTGCTCTACCCGGCCAACGGCCTGCATCTGGTGCTCACGCGCCGCGCCGACCACCTGCGCGGCCACAGCGGCCAGATCAGCTTCCCCGGCGGACGGCGTGACCCGCGCGACGAATCGTTCACCGCGGCGGCCCTGCGCGAAGCCTGCGAAGAACTCGGCGTGTGCGATGGCGTAACTGTGCTCGGCCATCTCTCGCCCATCTACGTGCCGCCCAGCGACTTTGAGGTGTTTCCCACTGTAGGCGCGCTGGCCGCCCCGCCTGCGCTGCGCCCCAACCCCGACGAGGTCGCTGAGGTATTCAGCGTGCCGCTGGCGCACCTGCTTGACCCGCGCCACAAGCGCGATGAATGGCGCGACGTGGGCGGCTACGAAATGTACGTGCCCTACTACGCGCTCAACGGCCATAAGGTGTGGGGCGCTACGGCTATTATGCTCAGCGAGTTCGAACAGCGCCTGCGCGCCGTCCTGCCCGCTGAGGTCATCACCGCCATCGCCACCACCTGAGGCGCAACCGCGCGAGGACTATCGCGCTGCCATTGCTTCCTGGCCGTTGGCTGCTGCTAGACTGACGGTTTCGCCGCTGTCGTCGTAATCAATCAACTCGGCGTAGCGCCCCCAGTCAATTGCCACATCAAGCTGCCGTTCGGCCAGCTCGTCGGGGAACTCCGGCAGCAGCGCTGTGTGGAATACTTTCCAAGGGAGCCTGCGATCCGGTGTCGCGTTCAGCATCTGCATCATCCATTGAATCATCGGTAGCCGGCGCGCGCGCTGCGCGAACAATTCTTTGCGGGTAAGGATCGAGGCTTCGGCGAAGGCCTCGCCCAGCGGTGTCAACTGGATGTCGCCTTCGCCCACTGTGGCAAAGCCGAGCATTTCCGCCATCTCGATAACCTGAATCAGATCCGCCATCTCGATGTCCAGCTCGTTGTCCAACCTGTAGATGTCGTATTTCCCCGCATGGGAGAGCAGATGCTCCAGCATGCCGGCGAGAGCGCTCACAGAGGCGCCGGGCAGAATACGGGTCGGCCCAGGCGCTCCCGGCGCTGTGCCGATTTCCTTCGTCTCCGGTTCTGTGCGCCCAGCGATGGCGCCGTAGATGCGATCCAGCGTTTGCTCAAACCGCGCGTCCTTGCGGCTGCGGGGATGGGGCAGGTCAATCCGAAACTCGGCGAGGATGCGGCCCGGTTCCTTGCCCATCACCACTACTCGGTCAGCCATCGAAATCGCCTCTTCAATGTTGTGACTCACCATGAGAATCGCTTTGGTGGGAAGCTGCCCGCCGATCCACAGCTCCATCAGTTCGCCGCGCAGCGCCTCGGCGCTGAGGACATCCAGCGCGCTGAATGGCTCATCTAGGCACAGAAGCTCCGGTTCAACAGCCAGCGCGCGCGCAAAACCCACTTTCTGCCGCATTCCGCCAGAGAGTTCGCGCGGGTAGGCCCTTTCAAAACCATCCATTCCCACTAGGTCAATCAGTTTCTCCGCGCGCTCGAAGCGCGCATTCGACGTCTCCCCTCGCGCCTCCAGCGCCAGCGCAACGTTATCCAGCACGCTCAGCCAGGGATAAAGCGCAAAGGTCTGAAACACCATTGTTGCGTAAGGGTTTATGCCGCGCACAGGCTGGTTGCGGTAGTACACCGTCCCCTCAGACGGGGCGAACAGCCCGGTAATCATCCGCAGCAGTGTGCTCTTGCCACAGCCAGAAGGCCCAAGCAGCGCAACAAACTCCCGCTCCCGAATGGTCAGGTTAATGTCCTTCAGGGCAGTGAAACGGCGGTCGGCCTGCCCGAAAACTTTGGTGACATGATCTACATGCAGCAGCACATCGTTGGTCACAGTTTATTCCCCTGTCACTACTGGTCCATTCGGAAACGGTCTTCAGCAATGCGATACAGACGCCGCCACACCAGGCGGTTAATCGCAACTACCAGGACGATCATCGTCAAGGTGGAAGCCAGCAACAGCGCGTAATCGCCGTTAGCGGTCGAGGAAGAAATCAGCGCGCCCAGGCCAGTCACCTGGTTGGTTTCGCCGCCAAAGTGGGTGTACTCGGCGACGATGCTGGCGTTCCAGGCCCCGCCGCTGGCGGTAATCAGCCCAGTGATGATGTAAGGGAACAAGGCCGGCAGGATCAGCGTCCGCCAGCGCTTCCACCCCTTAAGGCGCAGCAGGTCGCTGGTGTACTGCAGGTCCTGCGGGATCGCCGAAGCCCCAGCGATCACATTGAACAAGAGATACCACTGCGTGCCCAACAGCATCAGCAGCACGGCCGCAATGTTTGCGCCTGCTGGCAGCGCCAGCAAACCCAGCAGCAGCACTGGAAATAGGGCAGTGGCCGGAATGGACGCTGCAATCTGGACCAGCGGCTGCAGGATGCTGGCGGCGCGCGGGTTAGTCCCGATAAGCACCCCAAGCGGGATAGTCCAGGCCAAGGCAATGCTGACGGCGATCAGGACGCGCAGCAGTGTCGCGCCGCCTCCAACAGCTATTTCGCCCCAATTGGATGCTGGCATTGTCAGCAGCAGATCAAGCACCCGCAGCGTGCCATAAGCAGCGCCGAAACCAACCAGCAGCAGGAATATCCAGCCCAACAGCGAGCGCCTTTCGAATTCTGCCGTTTCCAGGCCAGGCACCTGACGCGGCGGGCGGTTGAGCGTGTGATCCAACCAACGGCCAACCGGCGCGATCAGCCTCCGCCTGAGCCAGCCCACTAGGCCTGACCGGCGCAAGCTGTTGAGGAACCAAGAAGTTGTGGGGTTGTCATCCGACACCTGCGAGATTTTGAAGCGCTCAGCCCAGGCCAGCAGCGGCTGCCACACCAGCTGATCCAACAGCACGATAATGAGGACCAGCGTGCCGATGCCCATAAGCAGCGCTTCGACGTTTCCGTCGTTAGCGGCAGTCTGAAGATAAGCGCCCAATCCCGGCAGTCGGAAATCTCGCTCGCCGAGCGTGAATATCTCGGCTGCCATCAGAAAGAACCAGCCCCCCGCCCACGACATCACGCTGTTCCAGACTAGGCCCATGCAGGCAAAAGGCAGCTCCACCTGTTTGAGACGGAGCCAGCGGCCAAGACGAAACACCGCTGCTGCTTCACGGTACTCAGTTGGGATGGTCGTCATTGACTGGTAGAAACTGAAGGTTAGGTTCCACACCTGACTGGTGAAAATCAGGACGATCGCTGCGATTTCCACCGCGACTGCCTGCGGCAGAACCGCGGTCAGGCTCAGCACCACAACTGGCAAGAACGAGAGAATCGGCACAGACTGCAGAATGTCCAGCAGCGGCATCAGCCAGCGCTCGGCCCGACGGTTTCTGGCGGCAGCGTAGCCGTAGGCGATGGAAAAGACCAATGACAGGCAGTAAGCGGCCAGCATCCGCCCAAGCGACAGCAGCGCATAATACGGCAGCGCTGCCGGGGTTAGGTTGATGTCCGGCCCCTGAATGACCTCCGGCGTGCCGTTGGCAAGCCGCAGCCCCAGATACAGCAGGGTTGCGATGATCAGCAGCACAACAACATCGCCCACGCTGAGCAGCGCGCCAGCGCGGGAAGGGGTGCGGAAAATGCGTTCACGCAGCGTCATAGCACCTTCTGTTTCTCTGAGAGCACTACCCCCTGGTGCGTTTGGCGCGCCAGAGGCGAACACACAACTAAAGCTCTGGAAGGGTGTGGTTTCCGGGCAGCGATTGTGTCTCAAGTTGTCAGCAGGGCGTTTGCGGTAAACGAAACGGCTGCGCCACCAGCCTCGGCGTGCCGTCCGTCACCTGGCAGCGAGGTGAGCAGGAGAGAGCTAACGTCGGAGGAGTCTGGTGGATTGACAATCTTGAACGGTACTAGGCCCGTCATTCATTGTATTGATACGCTTTTTATGATGACACCAGAACTCATAATACACCCGACATTTTGTCTGTGTAAAGCCACCAGCATAACGCCCTTCTAACGCCCGCCAACGCAGCGTTTACGCTGGCCGGCTACCATGCACGGCATGACGCATCGCTAGCATGCACAGGGAGACACTGCTATGTTGGTACGCGAGCCGCTTTACATCAACCACCGCCTGGTCAACTACAACCCGCCTGTTGAGGGCGAGCGCGTTTATCGCCTGCCGGTGGACGCCTACACAACTGACGACGCTATCGTGCTGACGGCGTCAGTGCCCGGCGTGATTGCCGACGCACTGAGCATCACGCCGGACGGCGAGACTCTCACCATCCGTGGCGAGGTCAACGGCCACGTCGAAAACGCCCGCTGCCTGCTGCGCGAGCGCCCGCACGGCAAGTTCGAACGCCGTCTGACGGTCAACGTCCCGGTGAACGTCGAGGCCGCCCAGGCGACCGTCGAGAACGGCGTGCTGACGCTGGTGCTGCCCAAGGTTGAGGCTGCCCATCCGCACCGCATCGCCGTCAAAGTGGCCGAATGAGACGCATCACAGGCAAGCTGCACAAGAGAAAGCCGCCAGCGCATCCCGCCGGCGGCTTTTCGTTTGCCCGGGCGCGCTGGTCGCGGCCCGCTACCACACCATGCCGCGCGCCGCCACCGGCCACTCCACTTCGACCCACTCGCCGCGCACGCCGTACAGCGCGTTGTGCAGATTGGAGACGACACAGGCGTGCACTGGCACGACGCGCACGCGCTCACCGATCACGGGCCGCGGGTCGCACGCGCTCACATCCACATAGGCGTGCTCTTCATTGAGCTGGTAGATGCGCGCGTCAGGGTACTCCAAAATGAAGCCGTGCTCGCCGTCGAAGCGATCCATCGCCAGCGTCTTGCTGCCGCTGTCGAGAATGGCGCGCTCGGGCGTAGGGCGGCTGACCACTGTGGCCATGACGGTCATAGCGCAGTCGTCGAGCGCCGCCCAGCCCCGGCGCACGGTGCTCCAGTCGTTAAACACATACGTGCCTACGCGCAGTTCGGTCAGTTCCGGCACGTCAGCGGCATAGCGCGCAGCGCCGGTCCCGCCGCCGCTGACGGTGTCCACGCCGATACCAGCGCGGTGCAGGCCATCCAGCGCCTCCTGCAGCGCAGGCCGCACCTCGGGGTCGCTGGGATACACCAGCAGCCCGGCGAAGTGCAGGTTCGGCTCGGCCTCGATGCGCTCGGCCAGCGTCACCGCCTCGTCCGGACTGGCGCCGGTGCGCGCCAGGCTGGTGGCCAGCTCCACCATCACGCGCAGCGCGACGTCGTGGGCCGCAGCGGCATCCGCCAAGCCGGCGACAACCGTTGGATGGTCAGCGCTGACAGTAACGCGGTTGTACAGCGCCAAGTCGGCCAGGCGGGCCGTTTTCTGCGGGCCAACGATGTTGTACGGTATCTGGACATCGTTGAAGCCTTCTTCGATGAACACCTGGGCCTCGGTGAGCTTCTGGCAGGCGATGCCCACCGCGCCCGCCTCAAGCTGCAGGCGGGCGATGGCGGGTATCTTGTGCGTCTTGACGTGCGGGCGAAACGCCAGCCCTAGACGATCGCAGTGAGCCTGCATAGCGGCAATGTTGCGCTCCATGCGCTCCAGGTCAATCAGGACGCTGGGCGTTTCCAAATCGTGCAGCGAAAACATGCAGCTTTTCCAGGCGGTGCGCCGGTTAGTTCTACTGGTTGGCGGCCATGTAGTTGAGCAGCAGGGCGGCAATTGCCCCCGGAACCCACCCGGCCAGCGTCAGCGCAAACACGATCAAGACCGTGCCGCAGCCCCGATCCAGCACTGCCAGGGGCGGCAGAATAATGCAGAGAATGGCACGCGAACAGCTCATAACGACCCTCCTATCTAGGTGATTGTACAATCAACGGTTTATACGCACAATGCGCGGCATCGTCGCAGCGGCGGCGACGATGGCTGCTCGGCGCGCCTGCCGCCAAGCGGCCAGAGTCTGGTATGATAAAAGACGTGCCTGCAGTGACGCCAACGGGGGATTATTATCTGATGCAAAAATGGGAATACCTGGTTGTCTACATCAAAGATGTAGACCTGGAACACACCGACACCGAGGCCGATTACTACGCTGACGCTGACGCCTTCACCGAGCGCCTGAACACTTACGGCCGAGCGGGCTGGGAGCTGGTCAGCTTCGACTGGATGCCGAAGGGCGCGCGGGCCGCCCTCAAGCGCCCGCTGCGAAGCTGACTGATGGCGGCCGCGGCTGAGTACCCGGCCTGCACTGTGCCAGCGGGCCGCTATCCCATCGGCAGCGACACCGGCCCCGCTACAGCCCGCCCGGCCCACACGGTCGCGCTGGACGCTTTTGCCATCGGTCGCTGCGCTGTGACGAACGCCCACTTTGCGCTGTTCATCGCCGCTGGCGGCTACGACGACCCGCGCTGGTGGACAGAGATGGGCTGGCGCTGGCGTCAGGGACGGGGCGCGGCGCGGCCCGGCTTCTGGGACGATCCGGCCTTCAACGACCCAGCGCAGCCGGTGGTGGGCGTGTGCTGGTATGAGGCGGATGCTTTCGCCCGCTGGTTGGCCGCCACCACAGCCCAGCCCTGGCGGCTGCCCACTGAGGCCGAGTGGGAAGCGGCCGCCCGCGGCTCTGGCGACCAGCCCGCGCCAGACCCCGCCCATATCAACAGCGCGGAGTGGAGAGCCGGCCGTCCCTGGCCGGCGGCCCGCGGCGCGGCAAGCTGGTGCGGCGCTGTGGGCCTGCTGGGCAACGTGTGGGAGTGGTGCAGCACGCGCTGGGGCCACAACTGGCAAACGCTCGATTACCCCTATCCCTACGACCCGGACGACGGGCGCGAAGCCCTGGACGGCAGCCACGCCCGCGTGATGCGCGGCGGCTCGTGGTTTGATCCCGCGTCCCAGGCGCTGCCGTCCAGCCGCGGGCGCTACCTGCCTGGCTCGCGCGGGAGCAACATCGGCTTCCGCCTGGCGCGCAGCTTGTAGGCCGGGGCCTGCGGCACTGGTAAATTTTGCGGACACATGCGGGTTTTTCTACGCTTAGAATTGCCGTCTGTATCCATGATCTTCACCAGTCCCGGGCCTGCTGCTGGGTCGCGATCTGTGCGCTTTTCTGCTATGCTGGTAAATCGTTTTACGCAGGCGCGCCCTGGCGCGCAGAAGGGTTGTTTCACAACGTGGCAAAGGAATACCGCAGCGCCCCCGCAATGCAGATTGACCCGAAGAAGCGCTATACGGCGCATTTTCAGACCAGCAAAGGCGCGTTCGACATCGAGCTGTTCGCCGCCCAGGCTCCTGTCACCGTCAACAACTTCGTGTTCCTAGCGCGCGATGGCTTCTACGACGGCGTGAAGTTTCACCGCGTGATCGCCGATTTCATGATCCAGGGCGGCGATCCCACCGGCACCGGGCGCGGCGGCCCCGGCTACAAGTGGAATGACGAGCCGGCGGCGCTGCGCCTTAAGCACGACGGGCCGGGTGTGCTGAGCATGGCCAACGCGGGGCCGAACACCAACGGTTCGCAGTTCTTCATCACGCACGTGGCCACCCCCTGGCTGGACGGCAAACACGCTGTATTTGGCCGGGTGATAGGCAGTGGCCAGCAGGTGGTGAACGCCATCGCGCAGGGCGACACCATCGAGTCGATCACCATCATCGAACAGTAAAGCCGCAGCTGAGCTTACGTTACGGGGCGTGCAGCTCTTCAGTGCTGCGGTTCCGGTCTATGGTGGCCACGGGCAGCGTGAAGCTGAACACGCTGCCGCCGCCGGGGTTATCGTCCACCCAGATGCGCCCGCCGTGGGCCTCTACCACCAGTTTGCAGAAGGTCAGGCCCAGGCCGCTGCCGCGCCGGCGGGCGCGCTGGCTGCGCACCTGGGCGAAGCGCTCGAAGATAAAGGCGCGGTCCTCTGCCGGTATGCCTGGCCCGCTGTCGCACACATCCACGCGGCAGAAGCGCGCTGGCGCGCCGTTCGTGCCTGCTGGGTGCAGGCGAATCACGATATGCCCGCCGCTGGGGCTGAATTTGAGCGCGTTGTCCACCAGGTTGAGCAGCACGCGCTCCACTTTGTCCGCGTCAATGTCGAGCAGGGCCGTGCCTGCCGGCACTTGGCCCACCAGCGCCACCCCCAGCTCGTGCGCCAGCGGGCCAAGCTGAGTCCACACGGCATCCACCAGCACGCTCAGATCGGCTGGCTCGCGTTCCAGGGCCATCTGCCCGCTCTGCAGCCGCGAGATATCGAGCAGCGAGTCAACCCGGTTGAGCAGCTTGCGGATGGCGCGGCGGCTGGCGTTGGCTGTTTTGACGATCGCGTCGGCGTATTCGTTGTCCGGCGGCACGATCTCCGCCAGCAGCGTCACGCTGGTGATAACGGCTGTGAGCGGGCTGCGTAGGTCGTGGACGATCATGCGGGCGAATTCCTCGCGCGCCTGCTCCATCTCACGCTGCTCTGTCTGGTTGTAGTACACCAGCAGCGCGCCGACCATCGCGCCGTCCTCGCCGCGCACCGGAATCACTTGGCGCTGCAAATACAGCTCTTTGCCGCCAACAGTCAGGCTGTAAGCATAGGACTCGGCCACCAGCGGCGCAGCCGAGGCGCGCAGCGCCCGCACCAGCCGCTCCAGCTCGCGCTCGTTGGTGAAGCCCAGCGCCGCCCCCAACGCAGGATCGGCCAGCAGCTCGCGCAGGCTGCGCCCCACCAGGCTGGCCGCATCTAGGCCGATCACGTCCACGCGCGGATTCGCCATGGCGATGACGCCGCCGCTGTCAATCAGGATAATTGGCTCGCGCATGGTGCGCAGGATAACCAGCATCCGATCCCGCGCTTCGCGCACCCGCGCGAATAGGCGCGCGTTCTCGGCCGCGATCACTACTTGGTTGGCAAGCTGGGCCAGGAACGCACGGTGCGCCTCAGTAAAAGCGGCCGGGCGCGCGCTCTCCACAGTGATCGCCCCCACCACTGCGCCGCGCCAGTTGATGGGCACGCACAGCAGCGCGCAAAGCCGCGGGTCCAGCGCCAGGTAATCGGGATCGGCGCGGGCGTCGGCATGCAGGGCCGGCTGGCCCGTGTAAAGCACACGGCCGGTGATGCCGCCAGCAGCCTGCTCAGGTTGGCTGAAAGCGCCATCCGGATAGCCGGTGTGGGCGTGCACAGCGGGCGCGGCGCGTTTCTCGTCCAGCAGGATCACGCTGCCTGCGGCGGCGTCGGTGGCCGCCACAGCGGCGGCTAGTGTGCGCTGGGCGATTGCCTGCAGGTCCAGCGTGGCCGTCATCTCGCGGCCGACGTCGGCCAGTGTCGAAAGCTGGCGCACGCGCTCCTCTAGGGCGCGGTACGTGCCGGCGTACAGCTCGGCGTTCTGGATTGCCTGGGCCGCCTGGTTGGCGAAAGCGCGCAGCAGCTCAACCGCTTCACCGGTAAACGTCTGTGGGGCGTCAAAGTACACGACGATAACGCCCAAGCTGCGCCCGGCCACCAGCAGCGGCAGCTCGACCCAGGCCGCTTTGCCCTCGCGCGCCAGCAGCGCGCGCAAATGAGCAGCCCGCGGGTCCTGAGCGGCGTCGGCTACCACCACCGGCTGGCCGGCATCCGGCTCAGGGATCAGCAGCGGCTGCGGCGGCGCTGCCGTGAAACGCTCGCTCAGGCCCGCGCTGCGCACCAGCTCCAGCGCGGACCCCGGCCCTGCGCCGCGGTAGACAGCGATGGCAGTCGCCTCAGCAGAGATGGCTGAAGCGGATGAAATAACGGTGTCGAGCACGTCATCGGGCGAGAGCGTCTCGGTCAGCAGGTTCAGCACCTGGTTGAGCGTCGCCAGCTGGCGCATGCGCTCAGCCTGCTGGCTGTAATACTGGTGATTGCCAATAGCAGCGGCGGCAGCGGACGCGATCACATTCAAGGCCGCCAGCTGCTCCGGGCCGGGCACACGGCTGGGGTGATGCCAGCCCAGCGTCAGCGCGCCCAGCAGCCGCCCACCGATCAGCAGCGGCACGCCCAGCCAGCCGCATTCGCGCAGATCAGCAGGACTCAGCCCTGGATGATAGGCGCGGGCCGGCGTGTTCGGCCCCAGCAGCAGTGGGCTGCGCGTGTCCAGCACCACGTCAACCAGTGTTCCGGCTGGCCAGGGCGCGCCGGGTGGGCGCTGTATCACCTGCCCACCGCGCACCAGCAGCAGCGCGCGCAGAGTTCCCCCTTCCTGGAGCACCACCGCGAAATCGTCCACCTGCAGCAGGCCCCGCACCTGTTCGTACACCGTGCGCAGCAGGGTCTCGATGCCCTGGTCGGCGCGCAGGGCCTGGCCGACAGCCGCCAGCGCCTCCACTTCATCAGCCCGGCGGCGCAGGCGCTGACGCAGGTACACGGCGCTGTAAAACGTCAGCCCACCCAGCGCTACTGTGTTAAGGGCCAGCAGCGGTGTGTCCGCTGTCGGCATTTCGGCTGCCAGCGCCAGCGCATTCAGGGCTAGCGCTGCCGCGCCCAGCGTCACCAGCAGCCACACCGGATTCTTGTATACAGCCCGAGCCATGCTTCTCCGCAGGGTTGCGATGCGTGAAAACCGCGCTGTATGTCAGTTTATAACAGGCTTACCTCAGGCGATAGGCAGCGTGAACGAAAAGCACGCGCCGCCCAGCTCGCAGCCGTCCGCTAGGCCGATGCTGCCGCCGTGAGCTTCCACCGCCAGCTTGCAGAACGTCAGCCCCAGCCCCAGCCCGCTGGCCCCGCGCAGCGGCTCGTTGTTCTGGGCGCGGCCAAACTTCTCGAAGATATGCTCGCGCGCCTGCGGCGGGATGCCAGGGCCGCTGTCCGCCACATATAGGCGCAGCATGTCGCCCTCCTGGCAGGCGCTGATGCACACCGCGCCGCCCTCTGGCGTGTAGCGCACAGCGTTGTCGAGCAGGTTGACAACCACCCGCTCGATCATGTCGCGGTCGGCCAAGGCTGGCGGCAGGTCTGCCGGCACGTCAATCAGGACGCTGATGTGCGCCTGCTGGGCGGTGGCTGCCAAGGCTGTGTAGGCTGTCTGCGCCACGCCCGCCAGCGCCACCGGCAGCCGGTCTAGTTTGATTTGACGGGCCTCCAGACGCGCCACATCCAGCAGGCTGTTGACCAGCCGCAGCAGCCGGGTGGCGCTGATATATGAGGCGCGCAGCAGGGCGCGCGTGTCCTCCAGGTTGGCCGCGTAATCGGGCGAGTCGGGAGGGGTGTCCAGCATGTACAGCCCGCTGTCAACGCCGCTGATGATCGCTCCCAACGGCCCGCGCAGGTCGTGAATCAGCATACTCGTCAGGTCCTCGCGGTGCTTGTCCAGCAGCTTGGCCTCAGTCATATCCTGCAGCACCAGCAGCCGCCCGATAATGCGGCCGCCATCGTTCAGCACCGGCGACCCGACTTCCTCGATGTACACAAGCTGGTTGTGACGGCGGTGGTAGAACTCGCGCCGCGTGGTGATCTCCGGCTGCTCCCACAGGATGCGCGCCATCTCCGCGATCTCCTCGCGCGTGTAGCCCGTTTCCGCGCCCGATTCCAGCGTCTGCAGCAGCACATCGGGGAAATAGCTGCCAAGATGAGGCTCCAGGCGGATGCCCAGCAGCCGCTCCGCCGAAGGGTTGACGGCCTCCAGGCAGAAGGCCGTGTCCAACAGGATCATGCCGGCCCGCGCCGAGTCAAGAATGGCGCGCATCTGGTCGCGCCCGGCGCGAAGCTGCTCGTGCAGCAGCGCGTTCTCCAGGTGTCCCACCGCCTGGCTGGACAGCAGCTCAATGGTGTGCAGGTCGCGGTCTTGCAAATCGTGCTGATTGAGGAAACCAAACCACAGCACATAAATCGTCTGCTTGTGCCGTTCCAGCGGCACGGCAACGGCGCTGGCATAAGCCGGGGCGCTCTCGCCAGCGGCTGCCGCCAGCGCGCTGGCATTGGGCACAAACTGAAGCTGGCGTTTTTCCACGGCCTGAAGCGCGACCGCCCGCGCCAGCGGGTTTTCTTCCAGCAGGCTGCTGCCACAGTCCAACCCGCTGCTAGCCAGCGCCGTGAGGTTGGCGGTCGCTTCGTTATAGCGGAACGCGATGCCGCAGTCGGCGCGCAGCATGGCCTGGCCAGTTTCCAAGACAGCGGCTGCCACCGCGCGTGTGCTGTCGGCGCTGGCCAGGCGCAGCGAGAGCGTGCGCAGGCTGGTGAGCATCCCGATCTGGTGTTCGCGCTCGGCCAGGAAGCGGGCGTTTTCAATGCTGGTGACGGCGTGAGCTGCCAGGCTGGCGAGGAAGGAAGCCTGCTGCTCGGTGAAGAAATCGCGCTGCGCGCTCTCGACGTTCAGCACACCAACGACATCCTCGCCGCTGAACAGCGGCACGGCCAGCGACGACCGATACCGGCCCGGCACACTGCTGTAGTACGCCGGGAACAGGGTATCATCAGGCAGGTGAACCGGACGACCAACTTTCAGCACCTGGCCTAATAGGCCGGTGTCGCGTGGCTGTGCCGAGTCAACGCGCACTGGAACGCCGTTCTCCAGGCGCTGTTCAATCACCCAGAACTGGTCAACATCGGTGAGCAGGGCCAGGGCCGCGGCGTCTGCCTGCGTCACGCGCAGGGCCGCATCAAGCACACTGCCGATGATCTGGTTGAAATCGAGCGAGCCAGACACCTGTCGGGCCAGCTCCTCGGCCACCGAGAGCTGCTCCAGGCGCCGGTCAAGGTCGGCGCGGGTCTGCTCGTAAAGCTGCACGTTGCGGATGTGCACCGCAATCTGGTTGGCGGCCATCACCAGAAGCTGCTGCTCGCGCTCGGAGAAGCCTTCGCGCTCGGCGCTGCCCAGCAGCATCGCCCCCAGGAACGACCCGGCTGCCCGCAGCGGCACGAGCGCCGCAGCTCGTTCGCCGTGCTGCGCCATTTCCGCTGCCAGCGCAGCGGAGAGATCAGGGCTGGCAGTGTGGAAAATGCCCAGTCCGTTGTGCTCAGCCGCCGCCAAGGCCTCCAGCTCTGGAAACGGATTGAGATAGCGGGATGTTTCGCTGCCGCTGGCTGCGCCGCTCACACATGCCGTCAGCGCCTGAACGCGCTGGTTTTCGGCGTCAAGCAGCAGCAGTGTTACACGGCTGACGCCGGTCATGTCGCGGATGACCTGCGCGATGTTATTGACGACGGTTTCCAGGTCTGTGCTGGCGGCTGAAATCCACGACAGATCAACCAACTGCATCATCTCAAAAGCGTACTGCTCAAGCAGCCAGATAAGCTCGGTGTTCTCCAGCATGGCGGTGATCTGGTTAGCCAGCGCTTCCAGCAGATGCAGCTCGGTCTGCGTATAGGCGTGCGGCATCGAGTGGTAGACGGCCAGCAGCCCGCGCAGCCCGCCGGCCGAGATCAGCGGCATCTCCACATAAGCGGCAATCCCCTCAGCAGCCAGATGCGCGCCAGCCGCCTGCTGACTGATATCGGTTATCACGCACGGCCCGCTGCTGTACAGCCCTGGCTGCAGAGCAGTCTTTCGAACCTGCTCCTGGAAAGCCGCGCTTAGGCCGATGCTGCTCTCCAGAATCAGCGCGGCGCTGTCGGTCTGCACCAGGTAGACAGCCGACCGGCTGGCATTGGTGATGGCCATGGCTGTCTGGCAGGCAGCCTGCAGCGCCTGTTCACGGTTGGGGTTGAACAGGACGTTCTGCACGGAGTCGTTGATGAACGATAGACCCTCTACCAGCTCACTGCGCTGAGCAAACAGCACTGCGTTGCGCACCGCCAGCGCCGCCTGGCTGGCGATTGCCTGCAGGGTGTTAATCACTTCAGGCGTGAACGCGTTAGCGCTGACGCTGAGCACAGCCAGCGCACCCAGCACATGGCTGCCAATCATCAGCGGCAGACACAGATAAGCCCCATACGACAGGCCGGCAGCGTTCGGCTCTGGCGGGGCTGCCCCTGCTGCGTCCGCCAGGACCAAGTGCACCATTTGACCAGAGCGGACTGCCTGCTCAGGGGCGTGGCCGGCGCTGACCGAACGGCTGGGCCACAAAGCCGGCACGCCGTCCACCATCACCAGCCGGAAATCGAGCACGTCTGCCGGCGCGTTGTGCAGCGCGATGTACAGGGCGCGCAGCTCGATAAGCGCGCTGACATGCCGGTAAACGGCTATCAGAACGTCGTCCAGCACCAGCGTCGCCGTGCTGGCCTGGCTGACGCTGGTAAGCAGCGCCAACTCCCGCACGCGCCGCTCCAGCGCCCGGCTGATATGATCGGCTTGGGCGTGCCGCTCGATCTGTATCACAATCAGCCCCTGCATTAACAGGAAGGCTATCAACCCAATCTGGTGCAGAACAAGCGGCGCCAGCACAGCCACCAACAGCGCAGCAGCAATTCGCAGGCGGTCGTTCGGCTGCAGCAGCGCCAGCAATTCCAGCGGCTGCACGCGCTGATTGGCCAGCAGACGCACCAGCGCCTGCGCGGTCACTGTTGCCAGCGCGAAAGCTGCCAACAGCGCCAGCACCGCGCGCAGGCTCAGCTCGCGCAGCGGCAGATCGCCCCCAAGAGCGGTGTACAGCGCCCCAGCCAGCAGCAGGGCGAGTCCTAATGTGCCAAGACGTCCAGCTAGCTGGCACAGCACATCGCCCGCCGCTGCGCCTGACTGGCGCGAGTCGAGCAGCGCGGCCAGGCCCAAGCCCAGCACCAGCACCAGCAGCCCTGCAGCCAAACCCAGGGCCAGGCTGGACACCAGCACGGCTATTGCCGTGTACGTCCATTTGTATTGGGATGAAAAGCGCTTGGAAGTATGCTCGATATAAGCAAGGACAGCAGCGCAGGACAGCAGCGCCAGCAGTTCAACAGCGCCCCACGTTCCCCAGGGGGAAGTGATTACCAGCGCAGCCGAAACAGCTAGCACAACAGCGGCCGCCGGAAGGGCGCGGCGCACATCTGCTGCCTGGGCTGGCGCCGGTTTAGCGTTCATCCAACCGTCACCGATTCTCGCGCGCTCGCCCGGCAGCCTCTCCGGCGCGGACGAAGCCAATGTCCTTTTAGCAAGCCTGCTGTTCTCAGCGCGCTAAATATAACACAGAAATACCTTCCGTCTGCAAAGCGCCGCTTAAGCGAGATCGCGCCGCGGCCAGGCGAGCAGCGCAGGCTAAGTTTCACCCGCTGCCAAGCGTCAGTCAAACACATTGTGACATTTGCCACATGTTTCACGGTACATTAGCCACTATTGGCGCTGCCCAAAGCGTGCCATACTGTTGCTAGCCTGGAAGATCAAGGCAGATTAATGACCTATCCGGCTACGCCATTGTCGGGTAGCGTATACCATACATTTCTCCTCCCGTAATTAGCGCCGGATCACTATCCGGCGCTAATATTTCTCCTAATCCCCCCCCAATTACTGGGACGTTGACATCTGCTGCCGCCCTGCTAGGATTACGCGCCATTAAGCGCGTTCTCCAGTGCAAACCACATGGTGTGACTGTGATCCAAAATCTGGTTCTCATTGCGCTCGGTCTGGCTGGGCTGTTCTTCGGCGGTGAGTGGCTCGTGCGCGGGTCGTCGCGGCTGGCGCGCTCGTTCGGCATCCCGCCGCTGATTATCGGCCTGACGGTGGTCGCCTTCGGCACATCTGCGCCAGAGCTGCTGGTAAGCCTAAGCGCGGCCCTGGGCACATCCAGCGATATCGCGCTGGGCAACGTGATCGGGTCTAACATCGCCAATATCGGCCTGATCTTGGGCCTGTCTGCGCTGCTGTTTCCCGTCGTAGTGCACATTAGGCTGGTGCAGCGCGAAATACCGATCATGATTGCTGTATCGGCCGCGGCTGCGCTGATGATGGGCGACGGCGAGATCAGCCGGCTGGACGGTTTGCTGCTGCTGGCCGGCTTTGTTGGCTTCAACCTGTTGATGTACCGCAAGACAATGCGTGAACGCCAAGCCAACCAGCTCAGCGACGCTGATCTGGCAGAAGGCGCGGAGAACGGCGCGCCAATCAACCGGTTGCGCGCGGCGCTGCTGATCGTGGTTGGCATCGCGCTGCTGGTAGCCGGCGCGCGCCTGACTGTGGATAACGCAGTGATATTAGCCCGTAGCGTGGGCGTAAGCGAGCTGTTCATCGGGCTGACACTGGTAGCAGTGGGCACATCGCTGCCAGAGCTGGCCACGTCGTTGGTGGCGGCGCTGCGCAGACAAAACGACATCGCGGTGGGCAATGTCATTGGCTCGAACGGTTTCAACCTGCTCCTTATCCTGGGTATAACCGCCGTCGTGCGGCCTATCCCGGCCAGCGCCGAGGTGATCGCGTTTGACGCGCCTATCATGGTCGGTTTCGCGCTGCTGGCTCTGCTTTTCGCCGGCAATCAGCGGGTGTCGCGCTGGGAAGCCGGCGCGCTGCTGGCCGCCTATGTCGGATTCACGGTTGTGGCGTTCCTGCGCTGAGCCTCGCCTACCACACCCACACGCGGCAGCGCGAGCGCGAATCTCTTCCCCAGGCTGGAAAAGGCAATCCTTGCGGCTGCGAAAAACAAAACCGCGTGAAAAACAAAACTGCGTTATGATAGTCGCAGACGGACTTGCCGGAGCCAGCGCCTGCCTGCACGATTGCCGGGGAGTGTTGCATGCCAAAAACAGTTGTAGTGCTGCCCACCTACAATGAGATTGACAACCTGCCGCGCATGGTCGAGGCCCTGCGCGCGCTGGGCCTGGCCAATCTCAGCATCCTGATTGTGGACGACAACTCGCCGGACGGCACAGGCCAGCTCGCCGACGAGCTGGCTGAACAGTATCCTGATGAGGTATTTGTGCTGCATCGCGCCGCCAAAGAAGGCCTGGGCGCGGCTTACGTGGCTGGATTTAAGCGCGCCGTCCAGATGAACCCCGACTACATCGTTCAGATGGACTGCGATTTCTCGCACCAGCCGCACTATGTGCCCCAGCTCATTGAGGCAGCGGCTGACTGCGATTTTGTGATCGGTTCGCGCTACATGCGCGGGGGCAGCGTGGACGAGTCGTGGAGCTTCTATCGCAAGGCGCTGAGCTGGTTCGCCAACCGCGTTTACGTGCCGGCGCTGCTGGGCGTCCCCATCACCGACGCCACCGGCGGCTTTAAGCTGTGGCGGCGCGCCACGCTCATCGGCCTGGACCTCGACCGCGTCCGCTCCAACGGTTACGTGTTCCAGGTGGAAATGTCGTACATTGCCTGCCGTTTGGGTTACAAAGTGCGCGAAATTCCCATCTATTTCCCCGACCGCCAGCACGGCCACTCCAAGATGGACTCGAACATCGCCATCGAGGCGGCGCTGCGCGTGTGGCAGGTTATCTTCCGTCACCGCGGCCTCAACCCGGAAAAGCGGCGCGAGGTCGCCTACGAGGATACCCGCTGACTTGCTGATCTTTGAGCACACGAATGGGGGGGCCTGGCACGCAGCAGGCCCCCGCTGTTCTGCTGTGCTGCGCTGTCGCAGCGCGCAGCTATAGGTTTGCGCCCGCCTCTGGCGTGGCCTGCGGCGCTTCAGGAGCCGGTGGAACCGGCAGCTCGAAGCGGAAACCGCGGCCCGCCGGCGGGATCATGAAGCGGAACGGCCGGCCGGCCTCGTCAAAGCCGCGGCCGCCGAAGAACGGCAGGCCCAGGCCAAGGCCCTCGAACTGACCCAGAACAACCTCAAGCTCCAGCGTCTCGCCGGCGCGCAGCACGGTGAGCACGACAGTGTCGCCCGGCTCGTAGGCCAGCAGGCGGGCCGCCAGCGTGCGGCGGGCGTCCACTGGGTCGCCCTCCACCGCCGTCACAACGTCCCCAGCCTGCAAGCCAGCCCGCTCCGCCGGCGAGTCCGGCGCTACTTCCACGATCAGCGCACCTTCGGTCACGTCCAGGCCTTTCTCAGCCGCGGTCTCCGCGTTCAGCGTCTGAAAAACCACGCCCAGCCGCGCGCCGCCGCGCCGCCCCAGGCCGTCGCCGGAGAACGGCATCCGGCCCATCAGGTCCATGCGGTTCAGTTCCGCCAGCGCGCCCGCTGGAACGCTCACACCGAGCGTCTCGCCATCGCGCTCCACCGTCAGCGCAACCTCAGCGTCGGCCTCCAGGCTGCTCAGGTATTCGTCGAGCGCTCCGGGGGTGCGCGCCTCGCCATCTACTGCGGACACAACGTCGCCCGCGCGCAGGCCAGCGGCGTACAGCGCGCCGTCCTCGTCCAGGCTGACAATGTGCCAGACGCCGGCCGGCTCAAGATAGATCGCCAGATCAGCGCCCAGGCGCAGGCCCTGCATCGGCCCCATGCCCAGCACGACGTCCTCGGTCTGTCCCAGCACCGCCTCAATCTCCAGCGTCTCACCGCCGCGCTCGATTGTCAGCGCCAGCACATCGCCCGGTTGAGCAGCGCGCACAGCGTTCACCACGTCAGCCGGCCGCCGCGCTGCCGCGCCGTTGACAGCCGCGATGATGTCGCCAGCTTCCAGGCCGGCTTCGGCTGCCGGCGAATCCGCCACCACTTCCGCGACCGTTACGCCGTTAGCGCTCTGCTCCAGCGTCACGCCCAGGAAAGCGCGCGGCTGGGCCAAGCGCGGTGTGATCCGAGTCGAGGGCATTGGGGGTGTGGTTGGCCGTTCGGCCAGCGTCGCCGCCAGTTCGAGCATTTCACCGCCGCGGGTGACGCTCAGCGTCACTGTGTCGCCGACGGCGTAGCCCTGAACAGCCTCAGGCAGGCTGTCTGCGCTGACCTTGGTCTCGTCCACAGCGGTGATAACGTCGCCGGCTTGCAGCCCAGCAGCGTCGGCAGGGCTGCCCGGCACAACCATCAGCACGCGCGCGCCAGCATTATCGGGCGCGATTGTGACGCCCAGATACGGCGTCGCGCCGTCCTGGGCTGCCAAACCGGCCACAGCGACCAGCGCCAGCGCCAGCAGCACACCAGCCGTCATTCGTCGTATGACAGCGTTTCTTGGTAACACAGTTGATATACCTCCATGCACGTGAGCGGTTACTGCTCTGCTTCAGCCCCCACGCCCTTGAAGATATACAGCAGTTGTAAACTATCTTTTGCCTGTGTCTGAGAGCCAAATGAGAGCGCCCAACGGGCGCGGGCGGGGCATCGCCGGGATGCCCGCCCGCGCGCGCTCACACCACAATGTTGACTTTCGGCTCAGCCGGCCGGCCGGGTACGGCGCGCCCGGCCACGAAGATCACCTTTTTGGGCGTGCCGCCGTCCAGCGCGCGGCGCACGGCCTCGCTCGCCAGCGCGATCCGCTGCGCGTCCGCCTCGGCGATGTCCGCCGCCACCTGGATGCGGTCACGCACTTTGCCGTTGACCTGCACCACCAGCGTGACCAGGTCTTCGGCGGCTTTGGCGGCGTCGTACTGCGGCCACGCCTGCTGGTGGATGCTGTAGGGCAGTCCCAACCGCGCCCACAACTCCTCGGTGATGTGCGGCGTGAACGGGGCCATCAGCAGCAGCATAGTCCGCACCGCCTCGTGCCAGGCATCGCGCCCGATTCTGCCCTCGCGGGCCGCCGGGCGCAGCGCGTTCTTGAACTCCATCAGCGCAGCAATCGCTGTGTTAAAGCTGAACTTCTCCAGGCCGCTGCTCACGCGCTCGATCGTTTGGTGGACGCGGCGCTCGATATCGCGCTCGGTTTCTGGGTCGCCGGTCTCAGCCTGCGGCCCGGCTGTCACCATATCCCACACTTCGTTCAGCCAGCGCACCACGCCCTGCACGCCTTTCGGGTCCCAGGGGCCGCCCTTCTCCCAATCAAAGGCGAACATCAAATAGGCGCGCACCGTATCAGCCCCATACTGCTGCACCAGCTCGTCTGGGTTAACCACGTTGCCCTTGCTCTTGGACATGCGTTGAATCTCCAGGTGATGCTTTAGCTGGTTGACCGTGTTGGGGCCGGGGATTGACGGGATGACAATCTCAGCGTCGTCCAGCACCTCGACAGTGCGCAGCGTGCCGGCCATGTCCACCGTCAGGATGTTCTCGGTGCGCCTGACGATCTCGCCGAATACGCCAGCAAAGCCAGCCGGCACGTCCGACAAGCGCTCGATCACCTGCACATGGTCGGCAAACAGCTTCTCACCCTGGTAGCGCCCGCTGGCCATGATCACGTCACCCGGCTGCTCTGCGCCCAGCACCTGGCCCTGGTTGCGCAGTTGCAGCATCGGCTCGCCCCAGGCCAGCAGCTCAGGATCGCGCCCGCGCTGGCGCATGATAGCCATCGTCTCGTCGAACATGCCCAAATCGCGCATGGCCTTGGCGAACCAGCGCGCATACAGCAGATGCATGGTGGCGTGCTCTGCGCCGCCGGTGTAGGTGTCCACCGGCAGCCAGTAGGCCGCCTCTTCCGGGTCGAACGGCCCCTTGTCATAGTTAGGGCTGAGATAGCGATACCAGTACCACGACGAACACATGAACGTGTCCATCGTGTCGGTCTCGCGGCGAGCCGGCGTGCCATCGGAAGCGCGCGCGTTGACGAAGCTCTCGTGCTGCGCCAGCGGGTTGCCCACGCCTGTGATCTGCACGTCAGTGGGCAGCTCTACCGGCAGTTGGTCGTCCGGCACGGCCTCGATGCCGCCGTCGGCGCGGTACAGAATAGGGATAGGCGCGCCCCAGTAGCGCTGGCGGCTGATCAGCCAGTCGCGCAGCCGGTAGTTGACCGCCTCACGGCCAATGCCCTGCTGCTCCAGCCAGTCAATCACTGCGTTGATGGCCGGGTTCTTGCGGCCTTTGTCGGTGGTGACCGGCGTGCCGTCAAACGGGCCGCTGTTGACCATTACGCCCGCGCCTGGCCAGGCTTCGGCCATCGTCGCGCCGTCCAGCGCTGCGCCCTCTGGCTGTATAACGACGCGCACTTCCAGGCCAAACTTGCGGGCAAACTCGAAGTCGCGCTGGTCGTGGGCTGGAACCGCCATGATCGCGCCCGTGCCGTAGGTAATCATCACGTAGTCGGCAATCCACACCGGGATGCGCTCGCCGTTGACCGGGTTGATCGCGTAGCCGCCGGTGAACACGCCGGTTTTCTCGCGCGCTTCCGAGGTGCGCTCGATCTCGGTGAAGCGGGCCGCCTGTTGGCGATAAGCCTCCACTGTTGGGCGCTGTTCCGGGGAGGTGAGCTTGTCCACCAGCGGGTGTTCCGGGGCCAGCACCATAAAGGTAGCCCCCCACAGCGTGTCCGGGCGGGTGGTGTAAATCTCGATGACGTCGGCCCCCACCCCCGCCCCCTCTCCCTCGGGGTGAGAGGAGTCAGGCGCTGCGATGGGGAAGAAGACACGCGCGCCTTCGCTGCGCCCGATCCAGTTCGTCTGCATGATCTTGACCGGTTCCGGCCAGTCAATCCGGCTGAAATCCAGCAGCTCGTCGGCGTAGCGCGTGTAGCGGAAGAACCACTGCGTCATCATCTTCTGGATGACGGGCTGGCCGGTGCGCTCGTCCCTGCCGTCAATGACCTGCTCATTGGCCAACACGGTCTGCAAGGTGGGCGACCAGTTGACCAGCGCCTCACCGCGGTAGGCCAGGTCGTGTTCGTAGAACTGTTTGAAGAACCACTCGGTCCACTTGTAGTACGCCGGGTCGCAGCTCACTGCCTCGCGTTCCCAGTCGAACATGGCGCCCATGCTGCGCAGCTGCTGGCGCATCCGCTCAATGTTGGCGTAGGTCCACTTGGCCGGGTGCACCCCGCGCGAGATGGCCGCGTTCTCTGCCGGCAGGCCGAAAGCGTCGAAGCCCATCGGGAACAGCACGTTATAACCGCGCATGCGCATCCAGCGGGCGCGGGCATCGCTGGGCGTCATGGCAAACCAGTGGCCGATGTGCAGATCGCCGCTGGGATAGGGCAGCATTGTCAGCGCGTAGTGTTTGGGTTTGCTCCAGTCCACAGTGGAGCGGTACAGCTTGTCGGCCTCCCAACGGCTCTGCCAGCCCGGTTCAATGGCCTGGGGATCATACCTGTCAGTCATAGCGTCACTTCTTCTCCGTTCACGGGGCGGCGCAGCGGCCCCGCCGATGAGGGCGCGGTACGGTTCGGTATTGTAGCAAACTTTGCCAGGCGCGTGTGCGCGCCAGCGCGAACCGCACTGGGCGAAAAAAACCAGTTCAGCGCAGCGGAGAAGTGGTGAGCAGGGGGCGCGCGAGAAGGGAGCGGGCCACCTCGTAACCCTGACGGCGGCTGGTCGTCGTCATGCTCTGCCTCCTTTCCCACGTTCAGGAGAAAATGCTGTTTACGGAAATCTGTTTCTCATGCTAGCACAGAGCGAGAGCGCTGTCAGCCCCCAATGGTGGAGAGTCGGGGCTTTGTGCGACGGGCGATATGTGGGCGCTGACCAACCCGATCTTCGTTAGCCAACGTAACCCGTAGAGGCCGCTGCACAGCGCTAACAAACCAAAGAGCGGGGGCTTTTTTTGCTTGCCCCCGCCCTGGTTTCGCGCTCAGGCACTGTCTCTCAAGCGAGAACCGTCAAATGACAGGGTTTCCGCAAACGATGGCGCTGCCTGAGCAGCCGCTGTCGCACTTAGAAATCGAAGTCGTTGATGTTCTCAGCGGTAAAGATGAAGGGCGGCCCAAGCAGCACTTCGCTGCCGTTAACAACCTGGAGCTTGCCCAGCCGCCCGGCTTCAACCTCCGTGTCTCCGGGTTTAAACGTGCCGTCTACAATTGACCGCATCACGTAAACGGCTGCGTAGCCCAGATCAATTGGATTCCACAGCACCACCGACTTCACGCAGCCAGAGTTGACATATGGTTTCATCGCGTTGGGTGTTGCCAGACCAACCACAGCCACTTCACCGCATGCGCCGGCCTGTGTGACGGCTTCGGCTGCCGCCGGCGTCGCCACACTGGTCATGCCGAAAATGCCGTCCAGCTCTTCCCCATACTTGTTGATGAGGGTGGTCGCCTGATTAAACGACAGGATGTTGTCTTCCTGTGCCTCGACTGTTTCGAGCCACCTCAGTTCAGGATAGCACTTCTCCTGATAAGCCTGCATTTCGGCGATCCACCGAGCCTGGTTGGGTGTAGTGAAGGTGCTCGTGACGATGGCAAAGCTGCCATCCTCGCCGATCTCAGCCACCATATTGTCAATCATGGCCTTCGCGATACCGTTGAACTCAGCCTGATTGACGAACCACTCACGCGCATCGGGTTCCGAGTTGGCGTCATAACCAACAACGCGGATACCCGCCTGAAGCGCGCGACGCAGCACCGGCGCGATAGCGACGGGGTCATTGGCGGCGAACAGAATGCCGTCCACGCCCTGGGTAATGTAGTTGTCAATGAATTGGATCTGGTCGTCAATATTGGCCTCGGTGGGCGCGTCGGTAGTAACGGTGACGTTGCCCAGCTCCTCAGCGGCCTGCTGCTGTCCCAGCGTGGTAGCGGCAAAGTAGCCGATGCCAATCAGCTTGGGCACGTCCACCAGGACAATTGGCTTGCCGGCAAGATCGGGTGGGTTCACCGGCTGGCCGCCATCATACGGCAGCGGCTCGGCCTCTTCCTCAGCCGCCTCTTCAACTTCCTCGCCGGGGCAGGCCAGCGGATTTACCGGCAGGTCATCTGCGCCGTCCCAGCGTGGCGCATCCTGTGCGCCCGCGCCAGCCGCCAGCGTGCCCAGCAGCAGGCTCAGAATAGCGATGATCAACAACGTTTTGCGTGACATGATAGAAGTTTTCCTCCCTTACACACGTTTTAGTTTAGTTAGGCTTTCGCTCAACAGCTGTGGTTCAACAAACGGTGAAAAACACAGTTTTGACGTTTTTCTCCTAACTGGCCGATCACCTCCTTTCGGGTATCGCCTTTGTTCCTCGCTGTGCGCCGCGGGGTGGACAGCTCAGTCTCCGCCGCGCCACCGCTGAATCAGATTATTAATCAAAATAGACAAAATGAGCACGATGCCAATCACGACAATTGTAGCGTCACCGGTCACGCCAGTCAGCGCCAGGCCGTTCTTAAGAAGCTGGATTAAAATCACGCCGATGACCGTGCCAGCAATTGTGCCGGTGCCGCCGAAAATGCTCGTGCCGCCCAGCACCACTGCTGCGATCACATCTAGCTCAAGGCCCGTTCCCATGTCCGAGCGGGTGGTGCTTACCCGTGAAACGAAGATGTAGCCGGCCAGCCCAGCCATGAAGCCCGAAGCCGTGTAGATCAGCAGTTTGTTGCGGGCCACCGGTAAGCCAGAGAAGCGCGCCCCCACCTCGTTATTGCCAATAGCGTAAATCGAGCGTCCGAAAGTTGTCAGGCCCAGAATTACCCCAGCGATGATTACGGCCACCAATACAATCCACAACTGAGTTGGCACACCAAACAGCTCGCCCTGCCCCAGTTGGAAGAACCACTCCGGATAGCCGCGCGCTGAACGCGCTTGACTAATGCCCTCTGCCAGCCCGCGATACAGCGCAAGCGTCGCCAGCGTGGCAATCAGCGGTGGCACTCCCACCCGTGTAATGACCAATCCGTTGACCGCGCCCGCCAGAGTAGACGCTGCCACAGCCGTGATAATCGCCAGCTCCAGCGGAAAACCCAGGTTCTGCCAGGTGTAGCCCAGCACAACCGCGCTCAAGCCGAGCATCGAGCCAACCGACAGATCAATCCCACCGGTGATAATGATGAAAGTCATCGGCAGGGCCACTAGCCCGACTTCGGTCATAAAGCGGCCCTGGTTGAGAATGTTCTCCCGCGTGAGAAACTTGTCTGTCTGCGTAGAAAGCAGCAGCAGCGCCACAATCAGAATGATCAACAGAACGCCCTCGCGGCGGAAAAGCAGTGCGCGCAGCCGGATTGTCAAAGACGTTAGCTGGTTCTGTGAGAGTGTTGTGTCGCGTACAGCCATGTTTTACGCCTCTCATCTTTACGTTATAAGCGCTGCCGTCGCCGACGCAGCAGGTCTGCCAGAACAGTTGCTAAGATCAGCACACCCTGCACTGCACGCAGCCAGTAGGGCGAAATATTGACGAACACGAGCGCAGAGCCGATCGCACTCAATAGAACAGCCGCCAGCGTAGAACCGATCACCGTTCCTGTGCCGCCCAGGATGCTCACGCCACCCACAACTGAAGCGGTAATGATCAACAGCTCCAGGTTAGGGGGCACAGTAGACTGAATGATGCTGAGTTGGGTGGCAAATAGAATAGCGGCGATGCCCACAAACATCCCATTCAGGATAAAAACCGTCATAATGATGCGCCGCTCAGAAATACCGGACAGCCGCGCAGCTTCTGCGTTGCCGCCCACCGCGTAAATGGCGCGCCCGGTCGCGCTGTAGCGCAGCCACAGCGCCGCCAAGATAGTCAGCACTACCATAAAATAGATGGGCATGGGTATACCCAGCAGGCGCATCTGTGCCAGGTGATAGCCGTCCGGCAGGTTGCTGATCCACGCGCCGCTCGTTACGCTGATGAGACCGCCTTTGAGAATGCTCAACATGCCCAACGTGACGACGATGGCGGGGATGCGCAAATAAGCTACCAAAAAGCCGTTGAAGGCCCCCACTAGCATCCCGACAAACACCGGCAGCACCCACGTAAGCCAGATCGGCACACCGTTCACCGCCAACGTGCCGCTGATCGTCGCTAGTACGCCCACCAGCGAGCCGGTCGAAATGTCAATATTGCCCGAAATAATCACCATCGAAACGCCGATGGCCGCTACCGCGATGTACGCATAACCCTGAAGGATGTTAGTCAGGTTGCGCTCCGCCACAAAACGCGGGTTGATCAACCCCACAGTGACAATCAGCGCAATCAAGCTGATTGCCAGTACGCCTTCCTGCGTGCCCAAAATGCTGCGCGCGGCATAGAGTGGGCCGCGTCGAACGGCTGCAGGCTGGGCGAGTGATTGTGTGGCCATAGGGTGCTTAATCTCCAGGTTACGAGCCGTTGACTGTAACGAAAGTTTCACTCATCATCGCGGCGACAATCTGCTCCTGGGTGGCCTCTTCACGTTGATATTCAGCGACGATCCTGCCACCGCGCATCACTAACACGCGGTCGCTCATTCCCACAATCTCTGGCAGCTCGCTGGAAATCATTAGGATTGCCAGCCCACGCTGGGCTAATTCGCTCATCAGGCGGTGAATTTCAGCCTTAGCGCCCACATCAATACCGCGCGTTGGCTCGTCCATGATAAGCACACGAGGCCGACTAGCCAGCCATTTGCTAACCACCACTTTCTGTTGGTTGCCACCGCTGAGCTTATTGGCAATTTGCTCCGGGCTGTAAGCGCGAATATTGAACTGTTGAATGCTGTCGCTGGCCAGGTTAAGTTCTTTGCGCGGGCTAATGAAGCCGTACGCAGAAAGCTGGCGCAGCACAGCAAGCGAAATGTTCTCGCGCACACGCATCTTACGGATGAGGCCCTGTGTGCCGCGATCCTCCGGCACATAGGCGATGCCCAGCTTCATCGCTTGCTCCGGGCTTTTGATATGCACAGGTTTGCCGTCCAGCAGCACCTGGCCGCTTTCCGCCGGCCAGATGCCAAAAATCACCTGCGCAACCTCGCTGCGACCGCTCCCCACTAGACCTGCTAGGCCGACAATCTCGCCAGCGCGCAGCGTAAAACTGACGCCGCGCGTCATTGGCTGGCGCACCAGATCACGCACCTCCAGCACCGGCGCGCCAATCTCAGCGGGCAGCTTGGGGAAAAGATTGTCAATTGTGCGTCCGACCATCATGCTGATGAGGTCATCGCGGGTTGTTTCGGCAACCAGTCGTGTGTCCACATACTGGCCGTCGCGCAGCACTGTTACGCGGTCGGCCAGCTCAAAAACCTCCTCTAAGCGGTGGCTGATATAGATGACACCCACACCGCGCGATCGCAGCAGGCGCACTATATCGAACAGACGCACCACGTCAGCTTCAGTCAGCGCAGCGGTCGGCTCATCCATGATAAGGATGCGCGCGTTTTGCGACAGCGCCTTAGCGATTTCAACCCGCTGGCGGTTGCCCACCGTGAGTGTGCCGACTTTGCGCCTCACGTCTAAGTCATGAATGTTGAGCGACGCCAGGATGTCTTTTGCACGGCGTGACATCTCAGCCCAGTCAATCGCGCCGAAGCGGGTGCGCGGCGCGTGACCCATGAAAATGTTCTCCGCCACTGTCAGTTCCGGGTAAAGCAGCAGCTCCTGGTAAATGGTGGCAATGCCCCGGGCCTGTGCCTCGCGCGGGTTGTTGATCTGAACCGGTGTGCCGTCAACCATGATTGTGCCGGAGTCGGGTCGGTACACACCAGAGATGATTTTGATGAGGGTAGATTTGCCTGCGCCGTTCTCTCCCAACAGCGCATGAACTTCACCCGCGTACACCTCAAAGCGCACGTTGTCCAGCGCTTTAACGCCGGGGAAGTTTTTCGTAATATTCTCTAACTGAAGAATAGGTGACACAGCGCTACTGCCCTAAAATACTTTTAAACAGTCAATTGAACAGCTGCTGCATAAGCAGCGTATGTTAACCTTCACATAAATTTACCGCAATTGCTGGGAAACGCAAACTCTGCCTTACTAGGGTGTATTCCGAATTTCAGGGCAAGCGATAAACAAATGGTACAAAATAAGAGCCAACCAACCCCATCTCAAACACTGCCCGCTCAGCATTAGAGTCGCTTGTATGTGCTGCGCAGTGTGATAACATATTCTTATAAAAGTTGTGATTTTTTGTGCGAAAGGTGTTTCTTTTATGTCTTCCGCGGAGCCGCAAGCCATGACCGATTCAAGCGCACCTTCCAAGCGTGGGGCGCGCGTGTGGGTGCTGGCGCTGTCCGGTGTGTTCGGCGTGCTGGTGGGCCTCAGCCTGTTCACATTCGGCTATGCGCGCGGCGCGTCGTACTTCTCCGACGACCCGCAGACGTGCATGAACTGCCACGTCATGCGCGAGCAGTTCGAGGCCTGGAACCACGCCAGCCACCGGCGCGTCGCCACCTGCAACGACTGCCACACGCCGCACGACAGCTTCGTCAGCAAGTGGTTTGTCAAAGGGCTGAACGGGTTCAACCACAGCGTTGCCTTCACCACCGGCAGTTTCCACGACCCCATTCGCATCCGCGCCTTTAACGCCGACGTGGTGCAGCACAACTGCGTCGCCTGTCACACGACCACTGTTAGCCAGACGCTTGGCGTGCACGCTGGCGAGGCGCTGCCGTGTGTGTCGTGTCACGCCGGCGTAGGCCACAACACGCGCAAATAGTTTGAACATCCGTTTCGAGAGGGAGGGAAAACAACTGTGAAACGCCTGTTTTCACGCCAGACTCTGCTATACGTCCTGGTGTTCGCCGCCGCCGTCCTGCTGACGCTGGGCGTAGCGGCGCTGCTGGTCAACATCAACCAGCGCCAGATCGAGGCGGCGCAGTTCCCGCTGCGTGTAGTCGAAATCGGCCAGGACGAACTGGACCCGGCGGTGTGGGGCCAGAACTTCCCGCGCCAGTACGACCGCTTCGTGCGCACCCAGGAGAACTACGGCGAGACGCCCTACGGCGGTTCTGAGCCGTACAGCAAGCTGGAGCGCTACCCGGCGATGGTGCGCCTGTGGGCAGGTAACGCCTTCAGCAAGGACCACAACGAGGAGCGCGGCCACTACTACGGGCAAATTGACCAGCGCAACACCCAGCGCGTGCAGATCGTCAACCACCGGCCGCGTGCATCAACTGCCACGCCGCCGAAGCGCCGCAGCTCATCGCCAGCATGGGCTGGGAAACGTTCAACCGCACACCCTACAACGACCTGAAAGACGAGCTGCACCTCGGCACGTCGTGCGCCGACTGCCACGACCCGCAGACGATGGCCCTGCGCCTCACCCGGCCCGCGCTTATCAACGCGCTGGCAGCGCAGGGCATTGACTGGACGCAAGCCTCGCGCCAAGAGATGCGTTCCTACGTCTGCGCTCAGTGCCACGTCGAGTACTACTTCCTGGGCGACGACAAGCTGCTCACCTTCCCCTGGAGCATGGGCATGCGCGTTGACGACATCGAAGCGCATTACGACCGCTACGGCTTCAAGGACTGGACGCACGCCGAGACCGGCGCGCCCATGATCAAAATCCAGCATCCAGAGTTCGAGCTAGCCAGCACCGGCATTCACGCGCGCTCCGGCGTGGCCTGCGCCGACTGTCACATGCCCTTTATCCGCGAGGGCGGCGTGAAAATCTCCGATCACTGGATTCGCAGCCCGCTGGTCAACCTCAACAACGCCTGCCAGACCTGCCACAACATCCCTGAGGAAGAGCTGCGGGCGCGTGTGCTCACTATTCAGGACACCACCGCCCGCCTGCTGCGCAGCAGCGAGCACGCCATCCTAGACGCCATTGACGCCATCGTGGCCGCCCGCGAAGCCGGCGCCACTGACGAGGACCTGGCTGATGCCCTCCAGCTGCACCGGCGGGCTTCTATGCGCTGGGACTTTGTCTCGTCGGAGAACAGCACCGGCTTCCACAGCCCCCAGGAGGCGGCGCGCGTGCTGGCCGATTCGATTGACTTCGCCCGCCAGGCGCAGCTCATCGCTGTGCAGGTTGCCGCCAATCTCGACGCCCAGCGCGCCAGCGCTGTCCCGGTCGGCGGCGGCTGACGCGCTGCCATTTCGTTCACACCTAACAGCGCCAGCACGCGCTGACAGAGCCAGAGGGCGGCCAGTTGGTCGCCCTCTGTTGGTTTGCTGCGGTGCGGCGCTCACTGAACCGAGAGCGCGATGTGCCCGGTGTAAGGATCGCGGTAGAGCCGCGCCTCAATCTCAAACACCTCTGCCAGCCGCTCCGGCGTCAGCACGCCCTCCGGCGTGCCCCCGGCCACGATGCGCCCGCACGTCATCAGCAGCAGCCGGTCGCACCAGCGGGCCGCCTGCCCGATGTCGTGAATGGCGGCCAGCACACCCAGGCCGTTTTCATGAGCCAGGTCGCGCGCCAGTTTCAGCACTGACACCTGATGCCGGATGTCCAGGTTGCTGGTCGGTTCGTCCAGCAGCAGCAGGCGCGGCTCCTGCGCCAGCGCCCGCGCCAGCACAACGCGCTGCAGCTCGCCGCCGCTGAGCGTCGTCACCAGCCGGTCAGCCAGGTGCAGCGTGCCGGTGGTGCGCATAGCGCGCTCTGCCACGCCCCAGTCGCGCCCGCTTTCGATCTGAAAGCGGCCCAGGTGCGGGCTGCGGCCCATCAGCACCACGTCGCGAACTGTGAAGGCGAAATCCACGCGGGTGGACTGGGGCACGTGGGCCACTACGCGGGCGATCTCGCGCACGCTGTACGCGCGCAGCGGGCGGCCTAGCAGCGTGATTTCGCCCGCTGCCCCTGGCCACAAACCCGATACCACCTTCAGCAGCGTGGTCTTGCCCGCGCCGTTAGCGCCGATCAGCCCGACAAACTCGCCGGCGCGCAGGTCTAGGTCTACGCCGGTGAGGATCGGCGTCCGACCGGCGCTGAAACAGACGCTGCGGGCGCGCAGCAGCGGCTGCGAATCGGACATGGTCACAACCTCCCTAACGCCACGCCGTGATTGTGACGCCTGGGCTGGGAATTGCAAGGGCGGGCGGCGGCAGACGCGCGCTTGCGCTTATCAAGCTCTCATACGCGGGAGTAAATCCAGCGGGCGAGGAGCAGGCGTACTCTTGTGACAGTAATCGTCTACGGAAGGAGAACCCCGTTCCCATGCGCACACTGCTGCTGATTACCCTGCTGAGCGTCTCGGCTCTCACTGGCTGCCAGGCGTTCTCGTTTCTTTCCGGCGCGTCCGCGCCAGAGGCCGAAGCGATGACCGCGCCTGGCGTATCTGACACGATGGCCCGGCCGGCCTGGCACAGCATCGCGCTGACCGACGCTCGCACCGGCGCTGCCTTCACCCTGGCCGACTTCGCCGGGCAGACCGTCCTGGTCGAGCCGATGGCGACCTGGTGCAGCAACTGCCGTGCCCAGCTTGGCAGCGTCGCCCGCGCCGCCCAGCAGCTCGAAGGCCAGCCGGTAACATTCATCGCCCTCAGTGTGGCTGAAAACATCAGCGATGCCGACCTGGCCGCCTACGCCGAACGCCAGGGCTTCCCCTTTATTTTCGCGGTGGCAACGCCCGAAATGCTGGCCGCCCTGACCGAGAACTTTGGCCGCGCCGCCATCACGCCGCCCTCAACGCCGCACTTCATCATCGCGCCGGACGGCAGTGTGTCGGAGCTGTTCACCGGCGCCAAGAGCGCTGCCGACCTGGTCGCGCTGCTGACGACCACAGGAAATTGAGCGCATGAGCATCTTGGAGACGCTCGGGCGGCTGGAACTGGCGCAGGCGTTTCTACTGGGCAACGCCGCCATCCTGGCCAACGTGTGTATGCTGCCGCTGTACCCCGGCCTGATCGCCTTCTTGGCCGGCAGTGCCAGCAGTGAGCGCGCTCGTCGGGCTACCGGCTGGCTGGGGGTGCTGGTGCTGGCGGGCATCCTGAGCATGATGATCGCCATCGGTTTCGTGCTGTACGTGGTGCAGCAGTCGTTCGGCGCGCTGCTGTCAGCAGCGCTGCCGCTGGTATACGGCGCAGTCATTGTGCTGGGGCTGCTGATGCTGGCTGGTCGCAGTCCCTTTGCCCGCCTCTCCACGGCGCAGGCCCCTGTCATCCGCAGCCCATACGCCATGGCCTATGTCTACGGCCTGCTCTTCGCGCCCATGACTCTGCCCTGCACCGGCCCGGTGATTCTGGGCGCGTTCCTCACCGGCGCGGGCGACGCCGGCGCGCTGCTAGAAGGCATCGTGTTCTTCTTGTTTTTCGGCCTGGGATTTGGCTGGCCGCTGCTGGTTCTGCCGCTGCTGGCCGTGCCGTTCCAGCGCCGCTTTGTCGGCTTCCTCACACGCCACCACCTGATGATGGCGCGGCTGTCCGGCGCGCTGCTGGTGGCGGTGGGCGTGTTCGGCTTTATCACGGAGCTGCTTCCCCAGTGGACAGGCGGGTCAATCGAGTTCGTCGGCGCGCCAGCCCTGATCTACTGGGCGCTGGCCGCGCTGGCTGCTGCCGTGGTGGGTTACCTTACCTACCGCGCCGAGCAAACGCCAGCGTCCCTGACCGATGTCCGTCAGTCACGGGCAGACTGACGACTATGACTAGCTCTTTCCACGCGGCGGGCAGCCCCTTGCTTGCGGCCGCCTGCCGCTTTTTATTGCTTTCTTACGCGCACATGATACAACAACGGGGGTTGCACAACATTGCACGCTGAGGGTTTGTTGCTTATGGCCGAGACATTCGCTTTCAAAGCCGAGATTCAGCAGCTTCTCAACATTCTGGTGCACTCGCTCTACACAGAGCGCGAAATCTTCCTGCGCGAACTGATCTCCAACGCCTCCGACGCGCTCAACCGTGTGCAGTTCGAACAGCTCACCAACGCCGATGTGCGCGACGCCGACGCCGAGCTGTATATCGAGGTCAAACCAGATGAGACCGCCGGCACGCTCACGGTCAGCGACAGCGGCATCGGCATGACGCGCGACGAGATGGTGGAGAACTTGGGCGTGATCGCGCACAGCGGGGCCAAAGCTTTCATCGAGGCAATGAAGGAAGCCAGCGGCAAGGTCTCTCCCCAAGACGTGATCGGCCAGTTCGGCGTCGGTTTCTACTCTGTGTTTATGGTTGCAGACCGTGTGCGCGTAGTGTCGCGCTCCTATCGGCCAGACGCTGAAGCCTGTGCCTGGGAGAGCAGCGGCGGCGACAACTACACGATCGAGCCAGCCGAGCGCGAAACGCGCGGCACCGACGTGATCATCTACCTCAAGGACGACGCTAAAGAGTTTCTGCAGCCCTGGAAGCTCAAAGAGATCATCCGCCGCCACTCCGATTACATCGCTTTCCCGATCTACGTGGCCGGGGATGAAGAGCCGTCCAACCGCCAAACCGCTGTCTGGCGCCAGGACCCGAAAGAGATTAGTGACGAGCAGTACAGCGAGTTCTACCGCAGCCTCACGCTGGACTTCCAGCCGCCGCTGCACCACCTGCACCTGCGGGCCGACCTGCCGCTTCAGTTCTACGCGCTGCTCTATATCCCGGCCAGCGCCGAGCCGTCGCCCTTCAGTCTGCGCCGCGAGCCGGGCCTGAAGCTCTACGCGCGCAAAGTGCTGATCCAGGAGTACAACAAAGACCTGCTGCCAGAGTATCTCCAGTTTGTGCAGGGCGTGGTAGACAGCGAGGACCTGCCGCTCAATGTGAGCCGCGAGAGCGTGCAGGCCAACCGCATCATGGTCAACCTGCGCAACACGCTTACCGGGCGCGTGCTCAACGACCTCAAACGTCTGGCCCGAAACGATACGCCGCGCTATCTCGACATTTACCACGCCTTCGGGCGCTTCATCAAACAAGGCATCGTGCTCGACCCGGAGCGGCGCGCCGACATCGAGGAGCTGCTCTACTTCCCCACCACAAAGGATGACAACCCAGACGAGCTGCACACGCTGGCCGACTACGTGGGGCGCATGGCGCGCAAGCAGACCGACATCTACTACGTCATCGGCAGCGATTTCCACAGCGCCCGCCGCAGCCCGCATCTAGACCCCTTCCGCCGCCGCGGCATCGAGGTGCTGTACCTCACGGATCCAATTGACCCCTTCCTGCTGATGGGCCTCACCGAGTACAAGGGTCACAAGCTGCGCAGCGTGGACGAGGCCGATATTGACCTGCGCGACATCGGCACAGAGCAGCCCGACACCGCGCACCAGCTAGAGCCGCTCAACGCCGGCGCGTTCAACACCGTGCGCGAGCGTTTTGCCGCTGTGTTGGGCGAGCGCGTGCGCGGCGTGCGCGAGAGCAAAACGCTCAGCGCCAGCCCGGCCCGCCTGGTCAGCGACGACAGCGCCCCGCAGCGCCATCTGTTCCGCATCAACCGCTGGCTCGACCGCGCTTTCGAGCTGCCGGTCAAGACGCTGGAGCTGAACCCGCGCCATCCTCTACTGCACAACCTGAGCGCCATGCTCGACTCCGCGCCCGACAACCCGCTGGTTGACGTCGTGATCGAGCAGGTGTTTGAGACGGCGCTGCTGCAGGACGGCATCCACCCCGACCCGGCGGCAATGGCCGACCGGCTGCACCTGCTGCTGCAAGCTGCCACCGGCCCTGCGCCCGCCGCCGACGCGCTGCGCGCTGCCCTCACGCCGCGCCAGCCTGCCCCCGCACCGGAGGGCGCTCAGCCAGCCGAAACCCCTGCCGACAAAACCTGAGCGCACCGGCAGCGCGTGCCCTGCTGCGCCCAGTGCTGCCCCCTGTCAGTTCAGCTAGGGGGCAGCGCATGTCGGCAGAAGTTTGCAGACGTTTTACGCTCTGTTTACAAAATCGCATACTTTGGCAACACCTGGGCGGCATGATACTGGTGGTAACAGTGAGCGCCGCCGCACGCGGCAGGAGACTACACCAGATGATCACCACCAAACGTATCGCTGTTCTAGCCCTGATCGCCGTCCTAGCGCTGGCTGCTGCGCCAGCTCTGGCGCAGTCCAGCAGCACTGTCACTCACACGATTACCGAAGAACAGGTTAATCAGGCTTACCGCGTTACCAACCCGTTCAACCGCGCGCTCTCCAACGTGTCCGTTGACTTCCAGCCGGGCCAGGTCGTGATTGACGCCAGCCTCACACTGCGTCGGCAGCCCCCGGTTAACGTGACCGGCACGTTCGTGCCTGAGGTGCGCGGCGGGCGCATCTATTGGACAGCCACGGCAGTCACAGCGGCTGGCGAGCCGGTGTCGGGCAGCCTGCTGACGCAGATCAACAACGCGATGGCCGCGTCCTGGCGCGCTTACATCCGCACGCAGATGCCCGCCGGCCGTGTGACCAACGTTGCCATCAGCGATACCGAAATAGTCATTACTTACACGCGCGGGCGCTGATCCCCCACAGCGCGCCGCCAGCACAAAAAAGCCCCCGCTTCGCACAACGCGGGGGCTTTGCTGCGTCGTTGTGCTGGCAGCTCAGGCCGTGACAGGGATGCGGTTGAGGTCTGGCGTGCCCTGGATGACCCCGTAC